>WNFO01000993.1_pt1 | contig 26888 bp, 21 predicted proteins | sample 5400251 | NCBI WGS metagenome assembly WNFO01 (sample SAMN13153354, study PRJNA577476) | soil metagenome | isolation source: 100 cm saprolite under Madrone tree | place: USA:California | collected 2016-06-14
GAATAGTCCTACGCGCCAGCTTCACAAGTTCACAAGGATGCGTTGCGCGCCCGGGAGTTCATTTCACGGCAACGCGACGCACAAGCAGCCACCTGCGTCCCTTCGCGCGGCTCATAATGACCCATAATGAATGCCTTGCAAAACAAAGAGAGCACGGCCTCCGCCTTGCACAAAACGGCAGTGAGCGCCAGTATCCGCATCTGCGTGCGTCATTTCTAAAAAATGACGCGTAGAGCGCAACTCGGTATCTTGCTGGCCGTGTCTTCGTTCGTGTACGCAGATTCACTCTTCAATAACTTCACGATGGACGACGAGCTGTACATCTTCGGAAATCCCCAAGTCACGCGGCCTTCCCTTAAACAGCTTTCCCAACCAAACAAAGTTAGCGCCGTTTTTCGCCCCGTAACCTTCGCAACTTTCGCGGTGAACTACAAATTGAACGGCGACCGGCCATTCGGCTATCACCTTTTGAATTTGTTGCTGCATACAGGCGTAACCATGCTCCTGTTTCTGGTCCTACGCGAAATCCTGGCGAACGAGCCACGCGGAGACATAATCGCCTTCGTCGCGGCGCTGCTCTTTGCCGTGCATCCGTTACACACGGAAGCCGTGGCTTCGATCGTCGGGCGTTCAGAATTGCTGGCCGCTGGATTTCTCCTGGCGGCGTGGCTTTTTCACCTTCGTGGACGGACCATACCGACCTTCGTGTGCTTTGCATTTGCGGTACTCTCGAAGGAATCGGCTATCGTTCTCCTGCCCCTTGCAGTTGCTGGGGATTATGCACGCGGGAAGCTTCTCCATTGGGCGCGCTATGCGCCCATCGCGGCCGCTACGTTTCTCTATGCCTTCGTCCTTTGGAAGGTTCATGGGAACAGGTTCGGGCTTCAAGAAGTCTCCCTGCTCGACAATCCCCTCTCGCATCTTCCCGTAAGTTGGAGAATTGCAAACGCCATTCGAATCGCCTGGAAATATGTTGCCTTGCAGCTTTTTCCTGCGAAGCTCTCCTGCGATTACTCCTTCAGCGCGATCCAGTTGTACGCAAATCTCCGGCACACTCTTCCTGCCATCGTGGCAGCTGCCGGCGTTCTGGCCGCTTGCGGATGGACAATCTGGAAGAAGAAGCCGGGGTTCATGATTGCTGGAACGATTTATTTTACCGGCTTTGCCATCACCGCGAATATTCTGGTAACCACCGGCACAATTATGGCAGAGCGTCTCGCGTACTTGCCGTCGGCCGGATTTTGCCTGCTGATCGCGCTGCTCTGGAAACGATTAGAAGTTCGCCGACGCTCCGCGGCAATTGTTTTTCTGGTATTGCTGGTGGCTGTTTTTGCGGTCCGGACGCTGGCGCGAAATCGCGATTGGAGAGACAACCTGACCTTGTATCAATCCGCGGTCCGCACCGTTCCTGGCAGCGCCAAAATGCATTCCAATGTCGGACGCGAATATCTGAAACGCGGACAGTTGGATCAGGCTCGCGCGGAATTGCAAAACGCATTGGCCATCTATCCAGAATATCCCGACGCCCTGCAATATCTGGCGCTGGTCGAATCCTGGACCGGTCACGGTCTCGAAGCCATCCGGTTGTTGGAAAGCGCTGTTCGAATGAGCGATCGCAAAAATCTCAGTTATGACTTTATGGTAGTAAACTTGGCGGCCATGTTGATGCAAGCCGGGCGTAGCAGCGATGCGCTGGATATTTTGAACCGTGAAATCGCCGAGGCTCCGCAATATTCCCGCGCATGGTCGAACCGTGCTGTGATTTATTTTCAGAGAGGGGACACGGCGGCGGCCCGCAATGACGCGGAATCCTCGTTGCGCATGGACCCCACCAATTCACAGGCGCGCAGCGTGTTGAACAAAATAAGTCCAGCGCTGCAATCGATCCCTTCGCCGCGAAACTAATCCGCTGTCGACTCCAGTTGCATCCGTCCTACTCTGGTTTGTACGCCTTACATCTGCAACCGGGAAAGTTGCAGGATGTACCGAGCTTTTTATTCGCATACATCCGCGAGTGGATACTCTTGGCGTGCTGGCACTCGCAGCGCAGCATCGCATTTGACTTCTTATGCGAGCCTTTCTTGCCGCCTCGAACTGCTAAACTGCTCGGCTGTTCAGCGGAATCCCGAATGCGCGCGAATATCGCGGCGCCGCCTTTCAAGGAAGAGTGTGGCCGCTGCAAAGGTCGGTTGGGATGGAATCGGCTCTCGATGGGAATCTTCACGTTTGACCTCCGAGAGCAACGGACAAGGCCAGCAAGGCGAATCGTCCTTGCAAAACAAAGCGGACAACGATAACTGGCTGGTTATATCACACTGTGTTATTCAATGGAACACCATCGAACGCGGAAGAAAAATTGCTGGGAGGCTAAGACTTGTCGCGGCGCTCCTGCGTAGGGTACTCATAGACCCCGCGGCCGGCCTTTCGGCCAAGTCGGCCTTCAGTAACCAGCTTCTTGAGCAACGCGTTCGGCCGGTATTTCTCGCCGAGCGTCTCGTGCAGGTATTCCAGGATGCGCAGGCGAACATCCAGGCCCACCAGATCCACCATTTCGAACGGGCCCATCGGATGATTCAAGCCCAGCTTCACTGCTTTGTCGATGTCTTCGGCCGAAGCCAATCCCGCTTCGAGCATGGCGAAGGCTTCGTTGCCGATCAGCGCATTCACCCGGCTGGTGATAAAACCGGGCGACTCCCTTACTACCACCACTTCCTTGCCCATCCGGTTGCCTACTTCGCGGCAAGCCGCAATGGTCTGGTCGGAAGTTTTTGCCGCGCGCACAATTTCGATCAAGCGCATCTTCGGCACGGGATTGAAGAAATGCATTCCGACGCACAGTTCGGGCCGGAAAGTCATTTCCGCCATTTCGGTAATGGAAAGTGAGGAGGTGTTGCTGGCCAGCACTGCGTTCGGTTTTGCGAACTTGTCGAAAAGGGTGTACAACTCGAGCTTCAGCTCCATCTCTTCGGGCACGGCTTCAATCAAAAAATCACTCTCGCGGCACGCGTCCTCAACCGAAGAAGCTGTCGCAATGCGCTTCACCGCCGCGGCTGCTTCTTCCCGTGTCACCTTGCCTCGCTTCGCCCCTTCATCGAAGGCCCGCGCAATCCATCCGGTGGCGTGCGCCAACGTCTCCGGCATCACGTCTTCCAGGATTGCTCGGTAGCCGCCAAGCGCCGCGGCATACGCTATCCCGCGACCCATCGTTCCGGCGCCGATCACGCCGATCGTTTTCACTTCCATTTGGGAATTCTCCGGCGGACGGTTCCGTATTCCGTCCCTGTTAGCTGGCGTCGTTATTTTACCAATTTCATGTAGGCGGTTACGTCGAATCCCACCACCATCTCTTCGCCGCGCACGGCGATCGGCCGCTTAATCAAATTGGGATTCTTGGACATCAAGCGGATGGCTTCTTCGCGCGGGGGAGTTTTCTCGGCCATGTTTCGCTCGCGGTAAAGCTCGTTGCGCGAATTCAGAAATGGCGCGTAGTCTCGCGTTCCAATCAGATTATGCAACTCTTTTTCGGATAACGGCTGCGCGTCCAGGTCGCGCGTATCCAGTTCCGCTCCCAGCTCTAGCAAGAGACCTCTTGCTTTGCGGCAGGTGGTTCAAGAAGACTTCTGATAAAACTCTATTCTTGCTCTTGCCATTCTCTCTCCTGTGCTTGACTAATGTGAAGTAATACGAGGATTCAGTAGCGCGGAATGCTGGGATCGATTTCGATGGACCAGCGATCGATGCCGCCCGCAAGTGACTGCGCGCTTTCCACGCCTTGCGCCCGCAACCATGCCGCCACGTCCAAGCTGCGCTGGCCATGATGACAATAGCAGATCACGTCTTCGTCGCCGTCCAGCGCCTGCAGATTCGCGGGAATCGTACGCATTGGGATCAGTTTTGCGCCTCCAATGCGGCACACGTCGTATTCCCATTGCTCGCGCACATCCACCAGCAGGAATTTTTCGCCCGCTTTGCGACGCCGTTGAAGTTCTGCCACGCTGATTTCGATTTCACTCATTGATGGCTTCCGCCATTTACATTTTACTTCATCCGTCATTCCGCACGGAGTCTGCGGAGTGAGGAATCTCTCTTCAAGCCGGAAGAAAGAGAGATTCCTCGCTGCGCTCGGAATGACGGACTTTTTCCGAAGCATCTGTGTCTCCGCTTTAGCGGCCCTGAAATTTTGGCGGGCGCTTTTCAAAAAACGCGCGAATTCCTTCCCGGCAATCGTCCGATGCGAAGCACCTCATCTGATGCTGCACTTCGGCCTCCAGTGCCTTGCTAAGCGCATCCTTCTCACTTCCAAATAGTGTCTGCTTGACGGCGCGCATGGCAATCGGCGGGCCAGCGGCAAGCTGCGCTGCAAACTTTTTCACTTCCGACTCCAGTTGCGCACCCGGTACCACGCGGTTGACGAGTCGCAGCTTGAGTGCCGTTTGCGCGTCAATCATATCGCCAGTGTAAAACATTTCAGCGGCCTTCGAAGGACCAACCAGTTGCGGCAAAAAGTAAGTTCCACCGTAATCGGGAAACAATCCGACTCTTGCAAAATTCTGTCCGAACACAGCTTCTTCGGCCGCGATCCGGATATCCGCGGCCAGCGCCACATTCATTCCCGCCCCTGCGGCGGCGCCATTGACGGCGGCAATCACCGGTTGCTGAATCATTCGCATGCGCAGCATCGCGCCCATTCCCATGCGTAGAATCGGTTCCAGTTGTTTGGTATCTCGCGCTTCTTTTCCTTTGCCGATCGCTGCAAGATCGCCGCCAGCACAGAAAGCTCGTCCTGCGCCGGTCAGCACCACCACGCGAACCGCGTCATTCTTGCCGATTTTCTCAAATGTTTGATTCAGCGCGGTCGCCAATTCATTGTTCAGCGAGTTCAGCTTGTCTGGCCGGTTCATCACCAGCAGTGCAACGCCATTTTCGATGGTCTCGAGCAGCACTGGGCCTGCTGTAGGTGCCGCAGTAGGCGGATTGCTCATCTGATCCTCCGCGATGATTTAGAGAGGTTTGGCATCCCGGGAAGTTTCCACTTTTCGAACCAGTGCGGCAAGCTTGCGGAAATGCACAATTCGGTCCTGCGGTTTCAGCGCGTGCTGCGAATCGGTAGCCGGCAGCACGTAGACTTTCGCGCCGTACAGCAGATCTTTCTGCAATCCTAATTTCGCGCGCCGCTGCGCGAACTGCTCGTAAACATTTTTTCCATTGAACGCGATCACATGCGGCACATATTCGCCCAGTTTCTGCGAAAGCACGATGCGCCCTTCGGCATAATCCTCGCGCGTCAATTCCTCAATCGTTCGCGTGGGGCGCTTCACCAAATCCGTAAGCCCGATGGCAAACTCGATGATTCGTTTGTCATCGCGGTATTCGAGTGGCTCGGGAATCACGCCGGTTTCAAAGAGCACCGGCCAGAAAGGATTTCCTCGCCCCGAATAGTAGTGACCAGTGCGCACCGACGATTCCGTCGGATTGCATCCGACAATGACCAGTTTCATTCCTTTGCGGAGATGGTCGGGAAGTGTTTTCATGTCGAGCTTCGTCAGAAATAGGATAGCGCGACTGCTCCCAGTTCGGCGGAAGTGTTCTAGCCGGACTGCCAAAGAGGCAACTGCCTTCCGAGCTTTTTCTCCTGCGCCAATCGGTAGACGCAAACCGCTGCAGCCAGATCCCATGCGGCGATTCCGTTCGATTTGAACAACGTGATCTGCGTTTCCTCGGTGCGTCCGGGGCAAATTCCCGCCACCAGCGACGACATTTCCCGCACCGTGTCCCAACGTTGTTCGTTGCCGGAAAACCCCAGAACCAGGTCGCCGGCCTCCTGCCGCGACTGCTCGATTGAATCAACATAGATTCTGCTGCACTTGGCCACCGTGGCAGCGTCCAATTCGCGTTTTTTCATGTGATTCGCGCCGATGGCGTTGATGTGTGTACCGGGAGATACGTGGTCACCGATCACCACCGGCTGGCTCGCGGTAGTCGCTGTGCAGAGTATGTCCACATCATGAGTTGCGTCCGTAGCGGCGTTCACGCCTTCCACCGTAATTCCAAGCTGCGACGACATCTCGCTGGCAAACTTCTCGCGTCGCTCTGCGTCCCGCCCATACACTTTCACTGAGTTCAGTTTCCGCACCGCGGCAATCGCTTGCAGTTGTGTGCGTGCCTGCCCGCCGGTGCCGACGATTCCTGCCGTCGTCGCATCCGTTCGCGCTAAATATTTCGTAGCCACACCCGAAGCCGCACCTGTCCTCATTTGCCCCAGTTTATCCGCTTCGATCAGCGCCAGCAGGTCGCCGGTTCCGCTGGACCACAAGCAAACCAGAAATTTTAATTTTCCGCCGACGTACGTGTACTGCTTCGTCGCGACAAATTTCCCTGCGACATCCGCTGCCGCCATATTGTGAAAAAATACACTCTCCGGCAATTCGAAGCGTTTACGCGGATGCACCAAAACTTCGCCCGCCGCCTGTCGCTTCGAAATCTTTTCCACCGCTTCAATCGCCAGCGGCATGGTAAAAATTCTTTGCACTTCCGATTCATTAATATGTAGTGTCACGGGATCTATCCTATTCGCATCGGCAGAATTTTAGCCCGAATTCCTGTGCGCGCGCCGCATGCTGCGCCCCAGCTTGTCCGCGCGTACGACTCAAGTGTTTTTCCCCTTCCTCATCATCGGCTCGATATCAGGCTTACTTTCGTTTCACCGTCCGCGCAGGGCCAACCGATTTCGCGCGCGGCGGCATAACTTCGCCGTCGCGGATGCGCCGCACCACGGTTTGTATCAGCCGGTACACGCGCTCGTGTTGCGGATCATCCGCATTGAAAAACCGGAACTCCGGCTGGCCACTCGCGGTCTTGTCGGTTTGAATGGGCAGCTTCCCGCACAAGTTGTTTTCGATGAACGCCGTTTCGTAGCGCGTTTTTTTGCGATTCCACGTATACACGCGCAGTACTGTAAAATCGCAGGCCTGCCCTTCCGATCCACGCGCAGCCGCCAACAGATATTGCGCTTTGTTCCCCGAAGGATCTTCCACGTGATTCAGTTCGAACCACGCAATCGGCCGCAAATTTGCCGAGTTCGCGCCTTCGCGCACCGCGTCCGGCACATCCAGCTCCAGAAATCTGGCGATTACCCATCCCGCAATGGGTACACTCTGGTCCCCAGGCCGTGTGGTATTTGACGGCACCGATGTGCGCGCGGTGGTTTCGCTCGGCGGACGTGAAGCGACTCCGCGTACCAAAAACCAATCCTCTTTTTTCGTGTCTTGCGGAACCCCGGCTTCCTTCTCGTCCGAGCTCTGGACTACATCGGCCATTGCGCGCCCCAAAATTTCCACCGGAACGCCTCTCCCAAATTGATAAAGCCGTGGCGCGGTCCGTCCCGGCTCCACGCGGAGATTGGTCGCAACCTTTGTCCGTCCGCTGCCCTGCACTGGCAACGACTGCGCCCGCTTCAACAGCTCTTCCGAGCGTCTCCACAACGCCGGATCCATCAGCAGCCGCCCATCCACCCACCCCACCGTGCCCGCGGCCGTCCGCACCTTCACAAAATCATTGCGCTTCGCTAAAGTGTCCACGCGTTCGCCATAATGCAGACTGTCCAGCTGCTCGCGCACCTGCGCCACGCTGCTCCACAGCGTCACGCTCTTTTCGCTGACATACGCCTCGCCAAGCGATTCGTGCTTCGGACGGAAAAACCACGCGGTAAGCGCCACCAACGCCAACAGCGGCACGGCAATCAAAAGTTTTTTCTTCATTCTCTCTTCCGAGAAATCTTGTTCCCCTGTGGCGTCATCTTTGACTACCGTGTTGCGCCGAACGTCTCGCTTTACTTCGCCTGCAGGCAAACCAGCACGGACCTAAATTCTACCCGATTCGCATGAAGTCACGGGCACGCCCCTGCGATAATTTCTCATCCGCTGGAATTTGCGCTGCGTTTTTGAAAAAATCGTTCCTGCCGTTATCGAGGACTTCGTGAAATTTCTGAACGCATTTCAACCGCTCGGCTTACTGATTCTCCGCGCAGCCCTCGGCGTAATCTTCTTCACGCACGGCTATCCCAAGCTGGCCCACGCCAATCCAGCAATGCAGGCAATGTTTGTACAGCATGGATTGCCGGCTCAGTTCGTGTATCTCGCGGGGGTTTTGGAAACGTTTGGCAGTCTGCTGTTGCTTCTCGGACTTTTCGCGCGAGCCGCGGCGCTCCTGCTGGCGATTGAGATGTGCGTCGCGATTGTTACGGTACACAGCGCCCACGGAATCATGGCCCTGCACGAATACGAATTCCCGCTCGCGCTGGCGGCAGCGTGCTTTGCCCTCGCCACGCTCGGCGCCGGAGCCGCTTCAGTCGATCATTTATTAGTTGGCGAAGATGGTTCAAAGCGCGGGCGCGCCACGAAGCCAACGAAAAAATAGCAGAGTTTCAGTTCCCCGCTTGCGTAACGATGGGCGCCTGGGGAGACGCTTGCGGTGGTATCGCCATCTGCGGAGGCGCAAGTGGCAGCACGATCCACAGAATGACGTACAGCAAAATTCCCGTGCCGCCGCACAACACAATCAGCAGCCACAACACGCGCACCAGTGTGGTGTCCATATCAAAATATTCCGCCAAACCCGCGCACACGCCGCCCAGCTTCTTGTCGGTGCTGGACCGCATTAGCTTTTTCGGACCGCCAGTAACCGACGCCACGTCCGGCGCTCCCGTCACCATCTGCCGTGCTCCGCAGTTGTAGCAAAATCTCGATCCATCCGCGATATTTCGCTGGCAGCTATTGCAAATCATGATCGGCCTCCCGCAAGCAGGCTAACGCCGCTGCTTTAGAGAATATACGCCCAAATGCCCAAAAAAGTTCCCTGGTTCGTTTCTGGTACAGGCGCAGCATGCCGCGCCCTAAGCGCTCAGGCGCGCGATTCAGAACCCTAGGCCAGGCCTAGTAATCCATCAACTTTTTCACCGCCGCAATCACCGTATCTGACTGCGGCAAAATCGCATCTTCCAAATGCGGATGGTATCCGCAGAACGTATCCATCGCCGCAATCCGCCGTACCGGCGCATCCAGTTCGTCAAACAGTTCATCCGCAATACGCGCCGCCAGCTCCGCGCCATAGCCCCAGCTCAACATATCTTCGTACGCCACAATCACGCGATGCGTTTTCCGCACCGAAGCGCAAATGCCGTCCCAATCGTATGGCGACAATGAACGCAAGTCCACGATCTCCGCAGAAATTCCTTCCCGCTGCAATTGCGCCGCCGCCACTTCCGCGCGATGCACGAACGCACCGTACGTGATGATGCTTACGTCCGTGCCTTCCTTCACCACCCGCGCCTTGCCAAACGGAATCGTAAAGTCCGGCCCGGGATCTTCCGACCGGTTGTACGGCTGCCGGTACAAATGTTTGTGCTCCAGGAACATCACCGGATCATCGCAACGAATCGCGGTACGCAATAGCCCCGCCACATCCAGCGCCGTTGATGGCATCACCACGCGCAATCCCGGACAATGCGTGAAAATCGATTCGCCGCTCTGGCTGTGGTATACCGCGCCGCCCGTCAAATATCCGCCAATCGCAACCCGCACCACCATCGGGCTCTTGAACGCGCCATTCGAACGCCACCGCATCACGCACAATTCATCGCGGATCTGCATCATCGCCGGCCAGATGTAATCGAAAAACTGAATTTCCGGCACCGGCTTCAGCCCGCGCGTCGCCATGCCAATCGCGCGGCCAATGATCGATGCTTCCGCTAACGGGGTATTAAAAACGCGCGACGATCCATACTTCCTTTGCAGTCCCGCCGTCGCTTTAAAAACGCCACCCTTGCCTTTGACTTCCTTCAAATTCTCTTCCCGGCTGGCATCCGCAACGTCCTCGCCAAACACCGTAATCCGCTCATCGTGCGACATCTCATCGTTCAACGTCGCCGCTACCATCTCCACCATCGTCTTCGGCGCGCCGTGCAGCTTTGCCTCCACTTCGAACGCGCCCGAAGTCGGATCCACGTCCGGCGAATAAACGGTCGAAAGAATTGATTCCACCGCGGGCGCTTCCGCCGCAAGCGCCGCATCGCCCGCTTGGCGTACCTCGTGATCCACTTGCGCTTCTAACGATTCAATTTGCTTCTGGTCCAGCAGACCTTCGCGCACCAGGAACAATGCAAATTTCGACAGCGGGTCGCGATGCGCTTCCTGCTCGCGTTCTTCCGTCACCTTGTAAAGTTTCTCGTCGTCAGAAAGCGAATGTGAGTATGGCCGAGTCACGTGCGCGTGAATCAATGCCGGCCCGCGTCGTTCGCGGCAATAATTCACCGCTTCCTGACAAACCGCGTAACTCGCAATCGGGTCCGTGCCGTCAACCTCCGCGACGTGCAAGCCTGGGAATCCCTGCACCAATTTCGAAATATTTCCGCCCGCCGTCTGCACTTCCACCGGAACCGAAATTGCGTAACCGTTATCCTCAACCAGGTAAAACATCGGCAACTTTCTCGCGCACGCTGCGTTCAACGATTCCCAGAATTCGCCTTCGCTCGTGGCGCCATCGCCGGAGGAAACGTAAACAATTTCATCGGCGGAATATTTTGCCAGTTCGCCCAACGGAGCTTTCTTCGCCTGTGCCAATGCTTTCGGATGCGCTTCGAAGTAAAAGGTCGCTTCCGCGGCGCCAACCGCCTGGACAAATTGCGTGCCCGTACACGACGACTTGCTCACGATGTTGTATTTGGGATGCCCCCAGTGCGAAGGCATCTGCCGTCCGCCCGAACTCGGATCGGCCGCAGCGCCCACTGCCTGCAGCAGCATCTCGAGCGGCGTCACTCCCAGCATCAAGCACAGCGCGCGATCGCGATAGTACGGATAAATCCAGTCCGCGCCGGGACGCAAAAGCAGCCCCATTGCAGCGGTCACCGCTTCATGGCCCGCACTTGAAATCTGGAAGTAAATTTTATTTTGGCGTTTCAGCTGGATTTCGCGGTCATCCAGTTTCCGCGAAAGATACATCGTGCGATATAAACGAATCAGCGTGTCGCGAGTAAGTCCGGCGTGCTTCTCAATTTTGGGGGAGTCATTTCTGGCGGATTTCACGCGGGTTTGCACGGCCATTCGGTCTGACCTCGGTCGTTGACGGTTTCCAGCGCCTTCAATTCAAATTATACCGAAATATTTTTGGCCGTTCCGAATCCGCTCCGTGGCACTCTAGCAAAATCAGACCAATTTGGACTGTCATTCGCCTCGGGCTAATCCAACGAATCGAATTTCGCTTCTAGTTCCCCGAACTCCGCGTCTTCATCTTTCACCGGTTTCGGCGACAATTCGTTGAACGGCTCCGCGGACGGTATCTTTTTCAGCAGTCTCTCCTCGGTCATCTTTTCGTGACCGGAAAAAGCCAGTCGCAAATATAGTTTCACATTGCCGGTCGGTACGTCGGCTCCGACATCCGCATCTTCTTTTTTCTTCCCGCCCGATTTGGACTTGCCCGCCTTTGAAGCCTTGCCCTTCTTCGCCGCCTTGTCAGTCTCTTCGCTCTTCTCGGCGCCATCCTCGGACGATGCTTCCGCATCCGACTCCCGCTCAAACTTGTAAAGCATTTTCTTATCCAGCCGGAAGGCCTGCTTCCACATTTCCAGTTTGTGCCGCGCCTGCTGGGCCTTTTCTTCATCCGTTCCAAAATCAAAACTAAAATAGATATGCGCCATATTTTTAGTCTGCGACCTAGGTTATCTTTAGTCAAGAAATCACGATTATTCGATTGCCGCTCTTAAATCATTCTATTTGGAATGCGGGAGCGTGCCTGCCGCAGGCAGGCCCAGCTGCCACGTTGCGGTTGAAGCGATGGCGGCAAATTACGCCCCGAGCGAGAAACTGTCGTATCATACCTTCGTAGAAGTCAGCACATGAGCCGCACGCGAAATTGCAGGTTTTCCACCAAGCAGCGCTTAAGCGCGCTGGTCTGCTTCGTTGCGCTCATGCTCATGTACGCACAAATTGCGAGCGCCGCGGTAATGGTGATTACCGGCACCTGCTGCAGTGGCGATCAATGTCCGATTCATGGCAATCACCACCACTCGCAAAAAACCGATGCCCCTCCGATGGACTGTGGTCACGGCGAACATAATATGAACACGATGGACAACTGCTCGCTGTCCTGCTGCCACGACAGCGAACGACCCGTGGTTCATGCCAATTTATTTCTGCTGACTCCGCTTTCGCTCTCCACCTCACTCGCATCATATTCTGCGATCCCGTTTTCAGGCGCGATCAGCAAGATTTCTTTAGCTCACGCACCTCTCGCTCCTCCTCCCAAATCATTCCTCAGCTAATTTGATCTGTATTTTCTGGTTTTGTAGCGGCCCCGACCCGGTCGGGGAGCGCATTTTCTTTCCGTCCAGCCTGCCGGCCCGGCGCCGTGCAGCCACTCTATTAGGAGAAAACGCCTTCGCCATGAAGCGACCTCTCGGCTTTAGCCATTACGTTTTTTTGATTTTCGCAGCCGTCGGTTTTGTCTGCCCGGCGTTCGCCAGCATTTTTGGCACCGTGCGCGGCATCGTCCACGATGTGCAGCATCGCCCCATCTCCGGTGCTCATCTTCGATTGCAGGCCAGGAATTCCGACTGGAAACGCGAAGCGCTGAGCGACAACGATGGGAAGTTTCAATTCGACGCGGTGCCCGCAGGCGATTACACTATCCGTATTTCCCGCGATGGCTTTCGCGAATACTCCGCCGATCTGGCGGTCCTCGCGGATTCTGCTCCGCTTCGCCACTTCCCGCTGGAGCTTGCCAGCGTCTCGGAAAAAGTGGAAGTCAACGAAAACGCACAGACCGTTGACACTTCATCCTCCGTCAGTCAAACCACCCTCAGCCGCGAAAGAATTCAGTCCACTCCCGGCGCGACGCGTACCAACAGCCTCGATCTCATCACCGACTACACACCCGGCGCATACATGGTTCACGATCAACTTCACGTGCGCGGCGGCCATCAGGTTTCCTGGCTGATCGACGGTGTTCCTGTTCCCAATACCAACATCGCTTCGAACGTCGGACCGCAATTCGATCCCAAAGATATGGACGTCGTGGAAATCCAGCGCGGCGGTTACGACGCCGACTACGGCGACCGAACTTACGGAGTGTTCAACGTAATTCCGCGCTCTGGATTCGAACGCAATCGCGAAATCGCGTTACTCGCTACCTACGGAAATTTTCATTCGACCGACAGCCAGATCAGTATCGGCGATCACACCGAAAGATTTGCCTACTACGCCAGCGTTAGCGCGAATCGCACCGATGTCGGACTGATGCCACCGGAGGCAAATACACTGCACGACGACAACAACGGCGTCAGCGGGTTTACTTCTCTCATTTTAAACGCCACTCCGAACGATCAATTGCGTCTGGCGGCGTCCGCGCGCGCCGACTTTTTTCAGGTGCCCAACACTTCGGATCAGCAAGCAGCGGATATTCGCGATACGCAGCGTGAACGCGACGGCTTTGTGAATTTCTCCTGGGTACACACTTTGCAGCCCGGAATCCTGCTGACTGTTTCGCCGTTCGTGCATTGGAACCGCGCTGATTACGACGGCTTTTCGCCTATTCCCAGCCTTTTGCCAGACCAACCACCGATTCCCACCGACCATAACAATTCGCTATACGAAGGAGCGCAGGTGTCGCTTGCCATCACTCGCGGCAGGCACAACGCACGATTCGGCACTTACGGATTCGCGCAGCAGGATGATTCCTTGTTCCGCGTCGTCGCCACCGACGGCAGCGGATTAATTGCTTCCGAGAAAGATTCCCCTTCCGGCGGACTGTTCACGCTCTTTGCCGAGGATCAGTTTCGCGCCACGGACTGGCTTACCTTCAATGCTGGTGTTCGCTACACGCATTTTTCTGCTGGCGTAGTCGAAGACAAAACCGATCCGCGCATCGGCACCGCGCTGCGCATCCCAAAACTTGGTTGGGTACTGCGTGCATTTTACGGTCGTTATTACCAGGCGCCGCCGCTTACCACTGTTTCCGGGCCGCTGCTGCAGTTCGCGACCGAGCAGGGATTTGCCTTCTTGCCATTGCACGGCGAAACCGACGAGCAACGCGAATTCGGCCTGACCATTCCGGTCCGAGGATGGACGCTGGATTTTTCCAACTTTCAAACCCACGCCGGGAATTTCTTCGATCATGACGTGCTGGGCAATTCCAATATTTTCTTTCCGCTATCCATCGAGCGCGCGCGTATTCACGGATGGGAATCCACGCTGCGTTCGCCGCGCATCAAGAAACGTCTAGACGTTTATCTCACTTACTCGAATCAAATGGCAGAAGGCGCTGGCGTTGTGACTGGCGGTTTGCTCTCCGATCCCGGGCAGCTTTGCGACGGTGGCGGTTTCTGTTATCTCGACCACGACCAGCGCAACACTCTTAGCACGGGATTTCACGCCGCGCTTCCCTATCGCATTTCCGCGTCGGGCAATCTCTCCTACGGCTCCGGTTTCCTGAATGGCGATGGACCATCTCATCTGCCCGATCACACAGAAGTTTCTTTCTCGCTCTCCAAATCCATCGGGGAACGTCTGTCCGTGGGCTTCACCGCTCAGAACATCGCCGACGGACGCTACCTGCTGGACAACTCCAATACTTTCGGCGGCACACACTGGAACTACCCGCGCCAAGTCAGCGGAGAAATTCGCTACCGCTTCCATTTCTAGCCGCCGTCTCCATTTTTGGAAATTCCCATGTGCCGTACCCAGGCCGTCTTGCTTTATGCTGGTTCGCGGAATCTGGCGGCGAGGTGAAGGCTTGAAAATATTCCTGATTGCACTGTTCGGGGCCATGGGCACATTGGCTCGCTACGGACTGCAGGGCGTAGTGCAGATACGGACGGGCGGCGCTTTCCCGTATGGGACGCTGCTCGTCAATTTGTCCGGCTGTTTTCTGCTTGGCCTGATCGGACAACTGACGCTGAACCGCATGCTGGTTTCCGCAGACATGCGCATGGCTATCGCCGTTGGATTTTTCGGCGGCTACACCACGTTTTCCAGTTTCGGATGGGAAACAGCAAAAATGCTGGAAGATGGCGAATGGCTGCGCGCAAGCACCTACGTCGGAGCCAGCGTGGTTGCGGGATTGCTGCTGTCGGTAGCCGGAATTCGCCTGGCGAATCGCTTTTAGGAACTCATAATTCGGCAGTGCAGCGTTGGAGAGGACTCTATGACGCATGAAAAATTCGAGGGCGAGCGCACGTTGATGCGAATTCATATCGGTGAATCCGACAAATGGCACGGCAGATCGCTGCATGAAGCCATTGTGGAAATGTTGCGCAAGGAAAAATTCTCCGGCGCTACAGTTTTGCGCGGCGTGGGCGGGTTTGGATCCTCGAGCGTTTATCATACTGATAAGATTCTGCGTTTGTCGCAAGACCTGCCGATTGTTGTGGAAGTGATTGAATCCACCGAACGCATCGAACAAATTCTTCCGCGTCTGGATGAAATGGTGGAAGGTGGTTTGATCACTCTGGAAAAAGTGCGCGTCATTCTCTACCGCGCGGCAAAAAAGTAGATGGCCAAAATCGAAGACAAACCATTTCTGCAAAACAAGACTAAGAAAGGGTGGCTGAACCGCACCGTACTCGGTGTCGGCCTCACTTCGCTTTTTTCCGATTGGAGCCACGAAACCGCGACCGCGGTGCTGCCCGCATTCTTGGCGGTGATTGGCGCGGGGCCCGCATGGCTCGGCGCAATTGAAGGCATCGCGGACGGCCTTTCGAGTTTCGCGAAACTTGCCGCGGGCCACTACACGGACCGGTTGAAGCGCCGAAAACCGCTTGCGGTTTTCGGCTATGCGTTTACGGCGATTGCTACTGCGTCGTTTGGAATTGCTACCCACGCCATTCACGTCCTGATTGGGCGTTCCGCGGCGTGGCTGGGACGCGGAGTGCGGTCTCCGGCGAAAAAAGCGTTGCTCGCCGCGGATGTACCCGTCGGGGCGTACGGGCGCGCGTTCGGTCTCGAACGTTTGATGGACACGCTCGGTGCTATCCTTGGACCGTTGACTGCGCTGTGGATTCTGCAGGCAACAAATCATTCTTATCGAAAAGTTTTTCAGTGGACATTGCTGCCGGGAATGGTTGCGGTTCTGTGTTTCTGGGTGCTGGTACGCGAACGGCCACTCGAGAGGAAAGAAAAGAAATCCTTCTTGCTGGGTTTGCGAGCGCTGCCAGCTGAGTTCCGGCGATTTCTGTTGGCAGTGGGAATTTTCGGAGCGGGAGATTTTTCGCATACGCTGCTGATTTTGTATGCGACAAAAATGCTTGCCGCGGAATACGGAATGGCTAGAGCGGCGAGTCTGGCTGTGGTTTTGTACACGCTGCACAATGTTTTCTACGCTGCGTCGGCCTACCTGAGCGGGTGGCTGAGCGATCATGTGCCGAACCGGCGGATGGTGCTGTCCGGGGGATATGGACTGGCGGTGATGACGGCGTTGTTGCTTTGCACCGGGACACATTCGTTGTGGCTGCTGGGTGCAATTTTTGTGCTGGCTGGTTTGTACATCGGCACTGAGGAGGCGCTGGAGGATTCGGTGGCCGCCGAGATGATGCCGCGCGAACAGCATGGCATGGCATTTGGAACCATGGCTGCCGTGAATGCGGTAGGCGATTTTCTTTCAAGCCTGCTGGTGGGAGCGCTGTGGAGCGCATTTGGAGTCGGCGCGGCGTTTGGCGCATCGGCGGTACTGTTCGCAGCCGGAGCGATTCTGATTTTGCGGTGGAAGTAGAATACCTGGGGAGGAAATTTCCCGATGAGAATTCCTGCGATGTATCGCGTCACGATATTTATGCTGACGGCGTTTGGCATACTCTTCGGTGCGAGTGATGCGCGGGCGTGGGACGACGGCGTGGCTTTGACGCCGCCGATGGGATGGAACAGTTGGAACAAATTTGCCTGCAACGTGAGCGAGGATTTGATCAAGTCCATGGCGGATGGAATGGTGGGCAGCGGAATGAAGGATGCCGGCTATCAGTACGCGGTGATTGACGATTGCTGGCAGGTGAGCCGCGACGCCGATGGAAATATTGTTGCCGACCCGAAGCGCTTCCCTTCCGGAATCAAAGCGCTGGCCGATTACGTTCATTCCAAAGGATTGAAATTTGGAATTTATTCCGACGCAGGCGAAAAAACCTGCGCGGGGCGGCCCGGCAGCATGGGCCACGAATATCAAGACGCTCTGATGTATGCGAAGTGGGGCGTGGATTATTTGAAATACGATTGGTGCAACACCGGGAAGCGCAACGCAGAGGAGGCCTATTCGACGATGAGGGACGCCTTGAAAGCGACAGGTCGACCGATTGTTTTCAGCATGTGCGAATGGGGGACGGCAAAGCCGTGGCTGTGGGCCAAGGATGTTGGCAATCTTTGGCGCACCACCAGCGATATTTCGGATAAATGGTCGGGCGCGAAAAAATGGCCTGACGGAAGTTGCTGCGAACTTGGCATGCTGAACATTGTGGATTTGCAGGTCGGCCTGGAAAGTTTCGCCGGGCCGGGACACTGGAACGATCCGGACATGCTGGAAGTTGGCAACGGGGGAATGACGACGCCGGAGTATCGAGCGCATTTCAGTCTGTGGTGCATTCTGGCGGCGCCGTTGATTGCGGGAAACGATTTGCGCAACATGACGCCGGACATCAAAGAAATTTTGACCAACAAGGAAGTCATCGCGGTGAACCAAGACGCACTTGGACGCGAGGGCAGCCGGGTGTGGAAAGACGGGGATCGGGAAATCTGGTCGAAGCAAATGCGGGATGGCAGCCGGGCGGTGCTGTTGCTGAATCGCGGCGCGGATGAAGTGGAGATCGCGGTGCCATGGGAAGCGATCGGATATCCGAGTGATGTTTCCGCGAGCGTGCGCGATTTGTGGGCGCACAAGGAGTTGGGAAAGTTTACGGGAAAGTTTGAAACGAAGGTGGAGTCGCATGGGGTGGTGGTGGTGACGGTCAAGCCGTGAGTTAGGAGTGAGTAGTGGGAACTGAGAAGTAGCTAGTAGTTAGCTTTCGGAAGCTGAGATCGTCGGGAGTTGGCGTCATGCTTCTCGGCCGGGAGCGGGAGCAAACGTGGTGTTCGATTTTGGGAATCAGCGGCCATGGCTGTGTTTTTTAAGAATGTGTGGCAAATACAGGGGTTACGGGCGCGAATTTTGGATGTGTGGCAACTAAAGAGTTTAGGGCGCGGAGATATCGGTCAATATCGGCTGAAACGCGGAGTTTTTCGTGAGTGCGGCAATGATTGAACTTAAAGCAGCTGTGTTTGCAATACTTTCCGAAAGGCTCAAAATAACCGGTCCAAACTGTTTGACACCGTAACTGTCATTGAATCAAACAGTTTGGCTGGTTATTTTCGGCTTAACTGGTCCAATCTGTGCACGCGCGTTCAAGATTCAGATTCTCCGAGAGTTAAGCTCGCGCGGGCATCACGATTGGCCAGTTAAGCTGGGCACCAGGTTGGGCGTATCCCAGTAGGACTTCCAGAACGGGCTGAAACCGAGCGAACACAAGCAAGAGTAGCACACTATTTACCAAATGTTAATAGTAATTTGCTAACTATTCGAACGATGAGAAGCGGTTTCGAACGGGTGGCCAGTATTATTTTCCGTTCATTTTTTCGGCGGCGAGCTTTTGCGCGGTGGTAAGAGCATCGGCGGCGGGGACTTTTACATCCGGTTCGACGCCGGTGCCTTCCCAATTGGTTTTGGAGATGGGATTGATGGCGCGGGCGAATGGGACGCCGATCATAAAATGGTCGTCGATACGATGACCTGTCACCGGATGTGCGCCGCCGCCCGTGGTTTCGCCGACGAGGGTAGCGCGTTTAAGGTTTTTGAGGTTGTAGCAGAACTCTTCTGCGCCGGAGAAGGTATCCTTCGAGGTCAAGACGAAGGCCGGTTTGCCATCCAGACGTTTGCCGGGCACGTAGGGCACGGTCCAGTACTGGTCGGTGGAATCGCCTTTGCGCGTCCATAGATCATTGAGGTGCGTGCGTTTGTCGAAGAGGTAGGTTGAGATAAACGCGACCATTTTCGGATCGCCGCCGCCGTTTTCGCGGAGGTCGAAGATGATGGCGTCCACGTTGGCGAGGAAATTCATAGCGGCAACCGCGGTCGGACCGCAGCCATCGGGATCAGCGAAGAAATCGAACTTCAGGTAACCGATGTTGCCGGAGAGAATCTCGACCTTGTTGAATCCGCAGTTTGCCCGTTCCATTTGTTTGTGGTACTGAGCGACAGCGTCCGCGGGAGGAGGGCCAGACGGCATTTCCGGGAGCTTGGCGGCGCTGAAATTGACACGCAAGTGCTTGTCGTGGCTGACTTCCTGAAAGTTTTGGGTGAGCGTTTTCGCGAAGTCGTCGCCGTCGGTGATGGAGTCATATTCGCCCTTTTTCTGGCGGGCACGAACGGCGTCTTCCATTTTTTTCGCGGCTTCCGGGAATACATACGACTCATTGAGACTTGCGATGGCAGCATCGATGACTCGCGTGCGCGTGGCGGCGTCAATTTTGAAGTTTAAATCCGTGCTGGATGTGCCAGGAGGAATGGCGCCCAGGGAGAAGGTTGCGATCAGCGCGGGATCGCCAGATTTCAGCTCAAGCTCGCCAATGGCCTTGGTATCGGAGTGTTGTTCCTTGACGAGAAATTCCAGACGCAGAGGTTCACTTTTCAAGATTTGCAGCAGGACGAATCCGCCGGTCATACTGCGGAACTGCATTTCGCGGTCGACGGATTTGTCCGGCTCATATTTGTGGATATAGGCGGCGATTGCGGCGCGATCACCGGAGTTGAAGGAATCGAACCAGGCTTTGAAGGCGTGGCCGACCGGGTTGTCTGGGATTGCGGGAGGTGGAGGCGAGGGATTGTTCGGAGCGGGTTGTTGTGCGGATGCGGCGATTAGAGTGGTAAGCAGTGTGAAGATTACGGCCACGCAGGATTGATGAAACATGGATAGCACCTCGGTGGCGAATTCCCTGTTGGTGGTGCGACCGACGGAGTATAGCACCGTGGTTTGTGGGAAGGCGGCTGGGTTGAACGAATGGGAGACGGCGGCGAATAGAGAGGATGCCCGCTTCAGAAAGCGGCCGCTAAGGGGCGAGGAAGAATGGCGAGCTGATGCATCGAAGTAAATTGCAAAGGCACCGGTCTGAAGACCGGCCGCTACAGAGGCAAGAGCAAGAGGCTACTTACAGCGTAAGACGATAGACCGAGAACAGCCGCAAGGTAGGCGCTCCCAATTGAGCGACTTGCTTAGTCTTAGGCCCGGCAAGCTGGGCGCAGCACAGCATGCTGCGCCCCTACGGGATTTTCCGGCGATTATTGAACGGGGTTGCCGTCGGCGTCGATTTTGTGGACTTGGCCGATGTTGAGTTCGCGGATGCCGGGTTCGACTTTGCTCATGTCGCCGACGACGATCCAAACAAGATGGCTGGGCTGGATGTATTTTTTGGCGATTTCGTTGGCGGCGTCTGGAGTAACGGCCAGGACTTTTTCCGTAAAGGCGTTGTAGTAGTCGTCGGGCAGGCCGTATTGCAGGATGTTGCTGTAGGCGGCGGAGAGTTGCTGGACGGACTCGAAGCTTCCAGGAAGACCCAAGGTGGAGTTGGTCTGCTCATCTTTCAATTCGGCTTCGGAGATTGGTTTGCTTCCCACGATATTTTTGTATTCGGCGACGAGTTCGACGAGAGACTCCTTGGTTTTGTCGGTCTGCACTGGCGAAATGCTGAAGAATGGGCGCTCGCCTCTGGCGGGCGTCAAACGGGAGCGAACGCCGTAGGACCAGTGTTTGTCTTCGCGGAGATTCATATTGATGCGCGAACTGAAATTTCCGCCGAAGATATCGTTGACCAGTGCCAGCGAGATTTGGTCCGGATCATTGTAAGGAGGCGCGAGCTGCGCGGCGAGAATCAGGCTCTGGCCGGAACCGGGCCGGTCAAGAAGATAGACGACATCCTTTTCAGCTTGTGGAACGGAAGTAATCGTTTGCTTCGGGACTTCGCCGGACTTCCAGGAAGCGAAGAGTTTTTCGAGCTTGGGAGTGATTTCGGCTAGTGTGGTATCGCCAACGACGAGAAGCGTGGCGTTGTTGGGCTTAAACCAGGTTTCGTGGAATTTGACGAGATCCTGGCGAGTCATTTTGCTTACCGTGACTTCGATACCGCTGGTGAGAAACGCGCCGGAATAAGGATGATTCTTGCCATAGAGAAGTGCCGGCATGAGCCGTAAGGCCATGAAGTTGGGCGTAACTTTTTCTCGCTGAATGGCGGCGATGCGGTCCTTCTGCAAACGGGTGAATTCCTTCTGCGGAAATGCAGGATGCAGGATGAGGTCCGCATAGATTTCGAGAGACTTATCAATATTGGCCTTGAGTGCATCGAGATCGACAGTGGCGAAATCCAGATTGGCGCCGGCGGAAAATTCAGCGCTTAGGGATTCCAGCTCTTCGCCGATCTTCAGCGAATCGCGAGTGGGAGTTCCCTCTTCGAGCATGCGCTGAGCGAAGCTGCAGGTTCCGAGGGCGGAGGTCGCATCAGAAGAATAACCACCGTTCACCAGCAGAGAGAAATTCACAACGGGAGCGGAGTGGCGCTCTGCGAGCACGATTTTCAGGCCGTTGGAGAGCGTGGCCTTCCGCATGGGAGGAAGGTTGAGTGATATCGCGGAGCCGGGCGCTGGCGTCAGAGAGCCAGTCGTTCGCGACTTTCTTGACCGATGCTGGTGTCGCAGCCTGAATGCGCTTGAGATATTCCTTGTAGCAATCGGGATTCCCGGCGAAAGTCTGGCAACTTGCGAGGATATCGCTCTTTCCGCCGAAGCCACCGATGCGCTCCATGATGCGCGCGTATTGACCGAAGGTTTGCGTTTTGGCCAGCTGCAGTTCGGCTTCGGTCGGGCCGTTCTTGAGGAAATTTTGCAGTTCCTGATCCGCGGCGGTCTCGACGGCTTTTAGATCTCCGCCTGGTTTGGCAGTGAGGGTAAGGATGAACTGCCCGGCGATCTCGCTGCTGCTATCGTTCGCGGTGGCGCTGGTGGCGATCTGATCCTTGTAAACCAGGCGTTTGTAGAAACGCGAGGTTTTGCCCTGACCAAGAACGTGCGCGGCCAAATCGAGCAACGCCTCGTCCGGTGAATCTGTTGGCGGCACATTCCACACGCGATAGAGACGAGCTTGCGGAACGCGGTCCTGCACCGAGTCGCGATGCGTGCCAGTGCGTTTGGCAACCCAGGCTTCGCGATGGACGACGGGAGGACCGGGGGGAATGCCTCCGTAATATTTTTCGGCTTTTTGGCGTGCGAGTTCGGGAGTGATGTCGCCGGCGATGACGACGGTGACGTTGTTCGGGCCGTAGTAGGTCTTGAACCATTCCTGGACGTCTGTCAATGAGGCGGCGTCGAGATCGGCCATTGAACCGATGGTAGTCCAGGAGTAGGGATGGCCGACGGGATAAGTGTTTTCCGCGAGAAGTTGCCGAGCGACGCCGTACGGCTGATTTTCGCCCTGACGCTTTTCGTTTTGGACTACGCCGCGCTGGAGATCGAGTTTTTTCTGATCCAGGACGCCGAGCAAATGGCCCATGCGGTCGCTTTCCGCGAAGAGTACGTAGTCCAGCATGGAAGTGGGAACGTTTTCAAAATAATTTGTCCGATCGGAGTTGGTGGTGCCGTTCAGGTTGGTGGCGCCGATGCGTTCCATGGCATTGATGTAGGTGTAGTTGAAATTTTCGCTTCCGCTGAACATGAGGTGCTCGAAAAGGTGGGCGAAGCCGGTTTTGCCGGGCTTTTCGTTCTTCGAACCGACGTGGTACCAGGTGTTTACGGCGATGATGGGCACTTTGTGATCTTCGTGCACCAGGACCGTGAGTCCGTTGGCGAGAACAAACTTGGTGTAGGAAATATCCGGAACGGCAAGCTTAGCGCTGGTTGTGGCGGCGCGCGCCTTTGGCGGTGGCGCCTGCTTCGCAGGAGCATCTGACTGGGCAGCGGTGGAAGCTAAATGGACGGTCGCAATCGCCAAGGCAATAAGAAAACGCACGCGTGCGCTAACAGTTCTGTTTCTCAAGGACATTCCTCCGGGATGCAAAAGACAGTGTGATGAGCAAAGATGCGGAAATGAGTCGCCGAGTGGTTCCAGCGACGAATATTTTACATTTGGGACCGAACAAAGCAAAATCACCGTTTATTTTGTTGCGCTGAGAAGGAGGAACGGCAGAAAGAAGCGTCAATCGCTTTCATGACCGAACATGGTTGGCTTTTGGGACGGCGGACGCGACGAAGAGACCGTAGACGAAGTTGCCGGAAGCGAAACCTGCGCGCATGGCGTGAAAGGCTTTGAGGTAGGCGACGAAGTGCGGGCCAAGCTTGGCGGCCAGTGCCCAGAACTTTTTGTCTTTGATAATTTCGAGAGTGAGGTCCCAGGTTCTGGCGCAATTTTTGTTGAGTACTTCGCGATGCGTGATTTGCAAACCGTTCGAAGCGAGGAATTGCGCGTAGTCGTCCATCGTTTGTAACTCCACGAACATGCCTGTTTCGATGGGCTCGATAAATTCTCGAGTCTGCGCGGGAGTGAGATGGTCTTTCTTGAACCAGTCGGTGAGGGCGAAGGTGCCGTTTGGCCTGAGGAGTTTGGCCGCGGACGCAAAAAATCCGGGCCGGTCCTGATAGTGGGAAATGGATTCCACAGACCAGAGAAAATCGAACTGGCGATCAAAATTCATGGCTTCGGCGTCCATCAGAAGGAAAGTCGCGTCCAGCTGGCGTTCCGCCGCGGCCTGCTTGGCGATTTCGATTTGTACGGGAGAGATGGTGATGCCAGTGACGAAGGCTGCAAATTTCTCTGCGAGGTAGAGACTGCTGGCGCCGAAACCGCAACCGATATCGAGAATCCGTGAGTGGGGTGGCTTTATGTTTGCGAGTTTAGCCAGATGCTCGATCAGCTGAAGCTGCGCTTCTTCTTTGGATTCATCGCCGCGGATCCAATAGCCGTGGTGAAGATGTTCACCCCAAAAAGAGCGATAGTAAGGGCTAACGACGTCGTAGTGCTCGATGACTCGCTGTTTATCGTTAGCGCGAGACGTGAAGGATGGCTGTGAGCCGGAGGCGTGTCCAGTCATAGGCAATTTGTGTGATTGTATCCGTAGAGGTTGCATCCCGCAAAACACTTCGACGACCGCGAACGTGGTGGCTAGGGGTGAGTCAGGAACGGCAACGGAGATTTGCATAGAAGCGAAAACTGAAAGGTCAGAGCGCGCGAGCGCAGCAGCGGGCGCGAAAGGATTACGGGGCGTACCAATCGAGAGCGTAGATTTCCTGGATGCTGGAGTCGCGTACGAGCAGCGGAGTGCGGTCCGGAGCGATGCCAGACCAGTTACCAAAGGCGCCACCGGCAGCCTGAAAGCCTTTCAGACTGAAGAGGTGCTCCATTTTGCCGGTTGGAATCTGCACGCGGAAATAGCCTTCCTCGTTGTCGAGCATACCGTTGAAGTATAAGAAGTGCGAATCGCGCGACCAGGTCGGATAAGCCACAAAGATTTTCGCAAGTTCGGTCCACTTCTGGGTGTTTAAATCAAACAGCCTGATGGAGAGAGAGTTCAGCGTGATGGCGGCGATATACCGTCCATCGGGTGACCAGCGGGGCGAGTAGAGGCCGTCAGAGCCCGGGAGCTTAGTTGCATTTTTTGTCTGTAGGTTGAGGATATAAACGGACGAGCCTTGGTTGTTGAGGGAATTTTCGCCAAATGCCATGGATTTGCCATCCGGCGACCAACTCGGGTCGGCCAGATTGGTGGTGCTGCGATAGAGCAATTGGGGAGCACCTCCCTGGGCGGGCACAACATATATTTGCCATGGCTCGCCGGGAGGATGTCCGAAGAAGGCGAGCTGCTGGCCGTCGGGGGACCAGCGCGGGAGGTAGGCGAGCATCGGAGGAAAGACGAGTTGAAGTTTTTGTGTGCCGTCGATCTTGCTGCGCCACATGGTGCCGTCGGCGGCGTCATTGTAGGCGACCCAATTACCGTCAGGGGAAAAATCGAGACCCATGGCGGAAATGCCGGAAAGGTACGGAACAAATTGCCGGGACTTGTAGTCGTAGCGGACAAGTTCCCCTCGCGGCCGCCAGGCTTGTACAAAAAGTTTTTTGCCATCGCGACTGGGTACGGGATCACCAACGTTCATTGGCCCGGTAGTCAATTGAAACGGATCGGGAGACGCAGGACGAAAACGGCCGGCGTGTTCACGAATAGCCCAGACATTTGAAGTGTCATCGCGAAGCGCCTGAAACACGAAGTAGCGTCCGTCAGGTGTCCATTTGCCGCAACATTCGTTTGGAGTGGGATTCCAACCGGGGAGTAACGAGTGCGGATTGCTGCCGTCGGCGGAAGCCTGCCAGATGGTGCGGCTGTTGGTAGTGGGGTCGTTCAGAGTGAATCGGAGAATCGAACCGTCGGGCGACCAGCGGATTTCGCTGGCAGTGCCAGAGGTTGTAAGGAGCAGACGGGGGTGGCTGCCGTCCCTGTTGACCAAGAAAATCTCGTCGCCCTTGGCAACGGCGATCTTTTCACCGTCGGGGGACCAGGCTCCGCCGTGACCTTCCAGACTGCCAAGCCTGCGAGGCGAACCGCCGACCACTGGAACGCTCCAGAGCGGTCCGTCCAGAGCCGTGCCATGGGCGGTGTTCATCAGGAGGGTGGATCCGTCGGCCGAGATGTCGAAAACATTGGCGAAGCCGGTGTACTCAAGGGAGGTGGGAATAGGAAACGTTTCGCCGCCCGTGACCGAGGTTTCCGACAGAACGGATTGGTTTTCGATGAAATAAAGACGAGCGCCGGCGGTCGCCACATCTGATTTGGGACGATTGGTATTGGTGAGTTGGACGGTGCGAAGGATTCTCGGCGGTGGCACGGGACGCCTGAGGAGATAACCAAACACAGCGATGACGGCAACGAGAGAGAGGGCGGTGGCGATGCCCCAAGTACGCCAACGACGTTGCGTTTGCGCGGCCCGAGCTTGTCTGACTGAACCCGAGAGATGGGAAAGACTACCCGAGCGCGCAGAGGCGGTTTCGCGGTGCAGGATCTCGAGATCATCGCGAAGTTCAGCGGCGGTCTGGTAACGGAGACGCAGATTTTTTTCCAGGGCGCGGCGAATGATGCGTTCGAGATCGGCCGGCATGTCGGGATTTATTTCGCCGGACGGCCGGGGATCGCGATTCAGGATGGCGTCGAAGAGCAGTCCGGTGCTTTCGGCGCGAAAGGGCAACGTTCCAGTGGCCATTTCGTACAGAACAACGCCGAAGGAGAAGAGGTCAGTACGAGTGTCCAGTTCTTCGGCGCGTACCTGCTCCGGTGACATATAGGAGATGGTACCGAGTGTGGAGCCCGCTCCGGTGAGGCGTTCGGCTGTGGTGTCCCCGCTTAATTGATTCGATGTGGTGGTAATTTCGGCCGCGCGATTTGGTGGAACTGAGAGTTTCGCTAAACCGAAGTCGAGGATTTTAGCGTGACCACGTTCGGTGACGAAAATGTTAGCGGGCTTGATGTCGCGATGAATGATGCCGCGAGAATGAGCGGCGTCCAGAGCGTCGGCAATCTCGATAGCGAGGGTGAGCAGAACGTCGGTTTCGAGGGGCTTGCCACCGATGCGATGCTTCAGGGTCATGCCATTGAGAAATTCCATGGCGATGAAAGCCTGAAAGTCCTGCTCGCCGATGTCGTAGATAGTGCAGATGTTGGGATGATTCAACGCTGAAGCGGCTTGCGCTTCACGCCGGAAACGAGAGAGCGCCTGAGGGTCCTGGGCGACTTCGTCTGGCAGGAACTTAAGAGCGACGAAACGATGAAGGCGAGTGTCCTCCGCTTTGTAAACGACACCCA
>WNFO01000566.1_pt1 | contig 26878 bp, 23 predicted proteins | sample 5400251 | NCBI WGS metagenome assembly WNFO01 (sample SAMN13153354, study PRJNA577476) | soil metagenome | isolation source: 100 cm saprolite under Madrone tree | place: USA:California | collected 2016-06-14
GCGACGGCGAGTAGTGCGAACGGGAACTACATTGTATTCACGATACCGAACGAAGCAGCGTTCCAGCTATCGGCGATACCGAGCACGGCATCGAACGGGTATAAGCGGGCTCCCGTGAATGGCATACAGATCGTGCCGCAGTAGAATGCGACCAGTTAACACTTTTTTACAAGAGGTTAGGAGACCCTAGACGGTGTGATGGCGGGAAGGATTGCCTCCGCGCTTGGGGTCTGCAACGGTCTTTGCATTGGCCCACTATTCTTGTAAGAACTGTGTGCTCTGCACCTTACACGAGTTCACGGGCTGTTCTGGCGATCAGCTGGGATTTTGGCCTTCCACAGATGAGCCCACGTCCCAAATACTTCGCATTCATGGAAACTAATTGACAGAGCGCCATGGTGCGATGGGCGGTGTTTTTCTCATAACTTCCTCTAAGTATATTATTGTCAACAACTTAAGAGATTCTGCGGAGATGGGAAGTGGCAAGACAACTGCTCCGTACACGTTGAGGTATTGCGCCAAATTGGTGTTACCCTCTGAAGGACCCTTCTTTACGCCCGTTGCGATCCGTGGGTCCGTCATGGACGGTCAGTGAAAAGCGTGTTGGCTAGCGAAACAAAGGAGAAGATACAGAGTGACTTCTAGGCGCATCCTGGTCACCGGGCATCATGGCTACATTGGCTCCGTGCTCGTGAGACTGCTCAGCGAGGCGGAGTACGACGTCGTGGGCCTAGACAACGATTTGTTTTTTAATAGTCGTTTTGTCGGCCAAGTTGCGAAGGTGCCGAGTGTTCCCAGAGACCTGCGCGACATTGATGCCGTGGACCTCGAAGGCTTCGAGGCCGTGCTCCATCTCGCCGCGCTATCGAATGATCCACTCGGCGATTTGAATCCGGAGCTAACCTACAAGATCAACCACGAGGCCTCCATGCAGTTGGCTCGACTCGCCAAGAAGGCTGGCGTCTGCAGATTTCTTTTTTCCTCCTCGTGCAGCATGTACGGCGCCGCTGGGCCGGACATGGTGGACGAGGACGCTCCGTTTAATCCGGTCACACCCTATGCCGAATCTAAAGTTCTCGTCGAAAGGCAATTGACGGGCCTTGCGGATCAGAATTTCAGCCCGGTGTTCTTGAGAAACACAACGGCCTACGGTGTTTCACCTTTCATGCGCTTCGACATAGTTCTCAACAATTTAGTCGCATGGGCTTATACGACGGGCAAGGTGCTAATCCAATCCGATGGGACGCCATGGCGTCCGCTGATTCACGTCGAAGACATTTGCCGAGCATTTATGGCCGTGCTTGAGGCTCCTCGTGAAGCGATTCACAATCAGGCTTTCAATGTAGGCATCACTGAGGAAAACTATCAGGTGCGAGATCTGGCAAAAATTGTGCAAGAGACCGTTCCAGAATGCAAAGTTGAGTTCTCCCTGAAGGGCGGGCCCGATCCTCGGTCTTATCGGGTCAATTTCAGCAAGATCAAGAACGCGCTTCCCGGATTCCAGCCGAAGTGGAACGTTCGCCGCGGGGCCCAGGAATTGTACGCCGCGTGCCGTGAGGCTAGCCTGACCTTGGAAGATTTTGAGGGGCCGCGGTTCAAGCGCATCACGCATATCCGGAGGTTGCTTGCGGATGGCCGGCTCGACTCGCAACTGCGATGGACGAGTGCGGGGCCGGTAGCAGTGCCGGCCTCAGCGGTTTGATCCGGGTGTTTATCGAACCGGGAGCGCAAGGGCGGTGATATTCAAACCGACGAATTTTCGCGGCGCATATGTTATCGAACCAGAACGAAGGGCAGACTTTCGAGGCTACTTGGCACGCACGTATTGCGAGAAAGAATTCGCTGCCCTTGGCCTGGAAACTCACATCGCGCAGTGCAGCGTCTCTTTTAATCAACGAAAAGGTACGTTGCGTGGAATCCATTATCAAGTGGCTCCGTTCGAAGAGGTTAAAGTGGTGCGGTGCATCCGCGGCGCTATATATGATGTGATAATCGATCTCAGACCGAGCTCCTCGACCTTTAAGAAGCATTTTGCGGTCGAACTCGACGAGCGGAACGGCAATGCGCTATATGTCCCGGCCGGATTCGCACATGGCTTTCAGACGCTCGCGGAAAACTCAGAAGTGTTTTACCAAATGTCGCAATACCATTCTGAGAGTCATGCGCGTGGCGTCCGCTGGAACGATCCTGCCTTTGCTATCCCTTGGCCGGAAGACGCGCGAACGATCTTAGAGCGAGACGAGAATTATACCGATTTTGAATAGAAGCCAATGACTGCCGGCACGACGATCGCATCAACGAAGGCCGCTCTGAACTCCACGGGTTTGGGAGACCAGATCCATTCGTTCGCCGCGGAACTCTACCCAATCTGCCGAAGCATCACGGGGAACGGGCTTCGTGAGACTCTTCGTCGAATCGGAGAGAGAATTCCTCTTCAGGTCCACGAGGTGGCGAGCGGAACCCAGGTGTTTGACTGGACTGTCCCACGCGAATGGAATATCCGGGATGCCTACGTCAAGAACTCGCGCGGCGATCGCGTTATCGATTTTCGGGACTCGAATCTGCACGTCGTCAACTACAGCGTTCCGACTAAAATAAAGCTTTCGCTTCGAGAGCTGAAGAAGCATCTACACACCATGCCGGATCATCCTGATTGGATTCCTTACCGCACGTCTTACTATCGGGAGGAATGGGGCTTTTGTCTGAGCCAGCGGCAATTGGATTCTCTCCTGGAAGACGAATATGAAGTCGTTATTGAGTCATCTTTGGAAGACGGTCATCTCACCTACGGCGAATGTCTCTTGCTGGGGGAGACGTCCGAAGAAATCTTAATTTCCGCTCATTGCTGTCATCCCTCGCTTTGCAATGACAACCTCTCGGGCGTGACAGTCGCAACATTCCTTGCACAGGCTCTGACTTCGAAGCCGCGCCGATACACGTACCGGTTTCTCTTTATCCCTGGGACCATCGGTTCCATTACATGGTTGAGCAGGAATGAAGAGGTTGTACCGCGCATTAAGCACGGTCTCGTCCTCGCTTGTGTCGGAGACCGCGGTGCGTTTTCCTACAAGAAGACTCGTCTTGGAGACGCAGAAATAGACCGAGCGGTATTGCACCTTCTCCATCACTCTCGAAAGCCTTACAACATTCGTGATTTTTCACCCTACGGTTACGACGAACGCCAGTACTGTTCTCCGGCCTTCAATCTGCCGGTGGGATGTTTGAATCGAACGCAACATGGAAAATTCGCTGAATACCATACCTCGGCGGACAATCTGGACTTCATCGCGCCGGCAGTTTTGGAGGAAACGTTCAGATACTGCCTCGAACTCTTAGAGGTGCTGGAACGCAATTGCAAGTATCGAAACCTGAATCCGAAATGCGAGCCGCAACTCGGAAAACGTGGCCTTTATCGTGAACTGGGAGGTTATCCCGATTCCGAAATCCGAGAGCTTGCAATGCTATGGGTTCTCAATCTTTCTGATGGCAAGAACTCGTTACTGGACATCGCAGAACGCTCCGGGCTGAAGTTCACTGCCATTTTTCAAGCCGCCTCGGATTTGGTGCAACATGGGCTTCTCGGCCCCAGCGCGTAGGAGGAAAGGTCATGAATGCAGTCTTATTCGATCCCAAGATTTCCGACGATCTCCGCCGAAAGATGGTCTATGAAGGACAGCTAGTCGTCTGCAGCCCGACGTCAGGCTCACTTGCCCTTTGTGAATTCGCACGCGAGATGGCAGAGAAAGCGTTTGCTCCGCTCGATCCCCGTGAGGCGCAGCACCACCTGCCTGTGGAGCGGTTTGCAGCTATCCTCGCAGAATTGAAACCCAAGTTTATCCATCATGTTCGCAGCAAGCAGCTTATCCAGCAGTTACTGGCGGAGATTGGCTGCGACTTGGAGAAAACTCATTTTGATGTGCCTCGGCTTCGGACATCCACCCATGGTGGATATCTGAGTTCCGGCATTTCCTATACGTTCCACCCTCATCGCGATACTTGGTATTCGGCGCCTTTCTGTCAGATCAATTGGTGGCTTCCCGTATACGAGATTCAGCCGGAAAACGTGATGGCCTTTCACCCACGCTACTGGACGCAGCCGGTAAAGAATGGATCGCACGACTACAACTATCAGGAATGGAATCGCACGGGCCGGCATATCGCGGCCCAGCAGATAGGAGTTGATACCCGCAGGCAGCCACGCCCTGAAGAATCAATGGATTTGGAACCGCAGATTAGAGTCGTGTGCCCCGTAGGGGGCGTGGTTCTTTTTTCGGCGGCGCAGATGCACTCTACCGTCCCCAATACATCGGGATACACAAGGTTCAGCGTCGATTTTCGAACGGTTCATTTCGACGACGTACTTGCGGGTCACGGCGCAAGGAACATCGATTCCCACTGCACAGGAACTTGCATGGGCGACTACCTGCGCGGGTCCGACCTGGCTCATCTCCCGGAGGAAGTCATTGCCAGGTACGACATTCCTCCTCACGATGGAGGAGATTTTTGGGCAGTCGTGCGTTCAGAATCAAATCCTAAGAATGTCTAGCTTGGGCGATGCTTAAAGCTATTTGCCAGATGATGAAATTCGATAAATCCAGGGCACTGCAGGAAAAAGCGCATCGTCTCATCCCGGGCGGAGCTCACGTCTACGCCAAAGGTGATGATCAATATCCGACCCAAGCTCCAGGTTTTATCGTACGCGGCACGGGATGCCATGTTTGGGACGTGGATGGAAATGAGTTCATTGAGTATGGAATGGGGTTGCGAGCGGTCGGCCTCGGACACGGCTATAAATCTGTCGCCGAGGCCGCTTACCGCCAGATGCTTTTAGGTACAAATTTCACGCGCTCGAGCCCGATCGAAATCGAGTGCGCGGAGCTGCTTGCCTCATTAATTCCTTCCGCGGAGATGGTCAAATTCGCGAAAAATGGCTCCGATGTCACTACTGCTGCTGTGAAACTCGCTCGTGCGTTTACCGGCCGAGACATGGTGGCCATCTGCGGTGACCAGCCGTTCTTCTCAGTCGATGACTGGTTTATCGGCAGCACTCCGCTTTCAGCTGGTATTCCGAAGGCCATCCAGAGTCTCACTGTGAAGTTCCAGTACAACGATTTGCCGAGTCTCCAGAAGCTTTTCCGTCAATATCCGGGGCGGATTGCTTGCGTGATTCTCGAGGCAGAAACTACAGTGGCACCGGCTCCTGGCTTCCTTGAAGGATTGCAGGAACTCATCCGCGAAAACGGCGCCGTCTTCATCCTGGACGAGATGATCACCGGGTTCCGGTGGCACCTGGGCGGAGCTCAAACCTACTATCATTTGCGTCCTGACTTGTCGACTTTCGGAAAAGCCATTGCCAATGGATTCTCTGTTGCCGCATTAGTTGGCCGTCGGGATCTGATGGAACTAGGTGGACTGCATCATGACAAAGAGCGCGTCTTTCTACTGTCTACAACCCACGGCGCCGAAACACATGGGCTGGCTGCCGCAATTGAAACCATGCGCGTCTACCGAAGCGAGGGAGTGATCGAACATCTTTATAGCCGGGGCGAGCGTCTGCGGAGGGGGATTGAACACGGAATCGCGGGCCATCATCTCGAGGGCTACTTCGCCGTGCTGGGCAAGGAACCCAACCTGGTCTACGCGACGCTCGATGAAAACAAGAAACCCTCCCAAGCATTCCGAGCGCTTTTCCTGCAGGAGACCATCAAGCGGGGATTACTGATGCCTTCTCTTGTTTTGAGTTATTCGCACACCGACGCCGATATCGACCGAACCACCGAGGGCGTTGCGGAAGCTCTTGGCATCTACGGCAGGGCACTGGAAGAAGGCGTCGAGAGATTTTTAGTCGGGCGTGCGGCGAAACCGGTTTTTCGACAATTCAACTAGAGTTGCGAAGCTGGAGTACATGGCTGACACCACAAATCGATTCGTGACAGAGACGACCTCTCCAGCGGTTTCGTGGACGCCTGCCTCGCCAGTGCTGCCATTGAACACTTGCCGCTTCTGCGCCACCTCTCTTCTGCACACTTTTGTCGACCTCGGTATGTCACCCTTGTGTGAGAGTTACTTGAATCTCCAACAGCTAAATCAAATGGAGCCTTTTTATCCACTACATGTCTTTGTCTGTGAAAAATGCCTTTTGGTGCAACTTCAGGAATTCGTGAGTGCAGAATCGATTTTCAGCGAGTACGCTTATTTTTCCTCCTATTCGGAAAGCTGGCTCGCCCACGCTAAGGCGTACACGGAAAAGATGATCGAGCGGTTTGTCCTGGGCTCTGGTAGCCAAGTTGTCGAGATCGCTAGCAATGATGGCTACCTCTTGCAGTATTTCGTCGCTGCAGGCATACCGGCTCTGGGAATTGAGCCGGCTGCCAACGTGGCCGCAGCTGCAGTCAAAAGAGGCGTGCCGACCGTGGTGAGGTTTTTCAATCGAGAGAGCGCTACCGAACTTGCTGCGCAAGGTCTCAAAGCTGATCTATTGATTGGGAATAACGTCCTCGCACAAGTCCCGGATCTCAATGGCTTCGTTGCAGGAATGAAACTGCTATTAAAGCCCGGCGGTGTCATCACCATGGAATTTCCGCATCTTCTAAGGCTAATGGAAGAAGGCCAGTTTGATACCATCTACCACGAGCATTTTTCCTATTTTTCCTTCCTGGTTGCAGAAAAACTATTTTCAGCACACGGGTTGACCCTATTTGACGCGGAAGAATTATCAACCCACGGAGGTTCGCTGCGCATTTATGCGTGCCATACGGAAGATCGTTCCAAGCGTGTGACCGCGGAGGTGGTTTCTCTGCGTGAACAGGAAGAGGTTGCTGGTCTTTCGCGGCTCGAGAATTATTCCTCGTTCGGGGAACGAGTAAAAGAAACGAAATGTGCATTGCTTGAGTTCCTTATCCAGGCTCGTCGGGCAGGAAAGCAGGTTGCCGGTTACGGAGCACCTGGCAAAGGTAATACGCTCCTTAATTATTGCGGTATTCGCGCGGAACTACTCGTCTATACCGTCGACCGTAATCCTTACAAGCAATCGAAATTCCTCCCAGGCAGCCATATTCCAATTTTCCCGCCCGAGCAAATTCGCCAAACCAAGCCGGATTATGTCTTGATCCTGCCTTGGAATCTGAAAGACGAGGTTATGCAACAACTCGCTTATATCCGCGAATGGGGTGGGCAGTTCGTCGTGCCGATTCCACGCGTGAAGGCGTACGCATAATTCGCAAAATTTGCTCATACCATGATCATGCAAACCTCATGTCCAGTCTGCAAATCGAGGCAGTGGGCTGATATTCTCGAAAACCGAGGAGCCGTTGTCCATATTGGTCGTCTGTTTGCGACGGAGTCGGATGCGCGGAACGCTCCACGTGGCGATATCCTGCTCGCTCTGTGTCAGAAATGTGGTTACATTGGAAATCGCGCTTACATCCCGATCGAGGACGCATTTGCACCGGGCTACGAGGCGTCGCTGCATCACTCGGGAGTGTATCTGCGATTCTTGTCTGATCTGGCCGACGATCTGATCGCACGCTACCAACTGGAGAACAAAACGGTTCTAGAAGTGGCTTGTGGACCTGGGTTTTTTCTCCGTTTGATGCTCGAGCGAGCCTGCGGCGCAGGTATTGGCGTGGACCCAAGTCTTGAGCGCGAAGGGAATGATGTCGCGGGCACCAAACCAATCACGTGGATCCGCGATTTCTACGACGAGCGCTATGCACACCTGCCCGTCGATTTGGTGATTTGTCGGCAGGCTTTGCACACCATGTCAGACCCGCGCGCCTTTGTTGAATCCGTGCGCCGCGCCGTCGAGAATAGATCTGCCGTACGGATCTACTTCGAAGTCGTGAATGCCGATAATCTTTTTCGAAAAGAAATTGTCTGGCAGTTAATGTATGAATACCGATCCTATTTCACAGAAAACTCTCTGGTGAGATTGTTCCGCGAATGCGGGTTGAAAGTTCTGCGGGTAGGACCTTGCTACGCCGATGGGCAGTATTTGAGTATAGAAGGCGCGCTTAGTTCTGACGAAGTCGCGGGGCATTCGGTTTCAACTCGCGTCGGACGTGCAGAGGATCTCGCTGAAGTGCATCGGTTCGCGGATACCTTTCATGGCAAGGTGTCGCATTGGCGGAATCGCCTTTACGAACTTCGTCGAGCAGGACGGAGGATCGTGGCATGGGGTGCCGCTGGCAGAGGGATCACTTTTCTGAACCTGATCGATCCCGACGGTGAAATCCGTCATATCGTGGAAATCAACCCTGCACGGCAGGGGAAGTACATCCCCGGCACGGGCGCTCTCGTTGTGGCGCCTGAATCATTGGTCGAGTATCGGCCGGACGTAATCATTCTGACGAATGCGACGTACGCGAATGAAATCAGGCAGCAAGTAAATGGTCTGGAGCTCGACTGTGAATTTCTGCTTGCATAATATGTTCGCAGTGCGGCGTTACCGATGTGAGCCTTCTCTGGGGTCGCTCGCGATGAACTCTGCATTCTTTTGCGGTGGGATAAGACTTTGTTTGCACTATGAGGCAGTAGAGATTTCGAAGTCCTGGTGGGTATCAGCTATCGTGCGATCCGGTTTGTACCTTATTATTGTTGATAGCAACGCAACTCGCCGCGGCGGATTCGTCCAAGGGAGTGGCCCAAAAGTTGTGACCTCCGGGTTGTTTCGAGAGTATCGCCCCGACCTTCATTTGTTGGCCAAGTGTAACTTGGGAAAGGGAGGTCACGAAGCAGGTGGAAGAAATGGGCATTCGTTGTGATTTCTTGGTTGCCTCGTAAAAAGGGGATTCTGCTATGAAGGTAGTGCTCTTTTGTGGCGGCTTAGGACTGCGGTTGCGGGACTACGCGGACCACATCCCAAAACCAATGGTCGCAATCGGCTACCGCCCGATTCTCTGGCATGTGATGAAATACTACGCCCACTTCGGGCACCGGGATTTTGTACTGTGTCTTGGATACCGCGGCGATCTCATTAAGCAGTACTTCCTCAATTACAATGAGTGTCTTTCGAATGACTTCGTATTGTCGCAAGGAGGCAAGGATCTGCAACTCGCAAACCGTGATATACACGATTGGAAAATCACTTTTGCGGACACGGGCATTAACTCCAACATCGGGCAGCGATTGCGTGCAGTTGAGAAATACGTAGGAGACGAAGACTTGTTTTTGGCAAACTACTGCGACGGCTTGACCGACCTTCATTTTCCGGCTTACCTAGACTTTGCACGCCAGCAGGACACCGTTGCCACTTTCGCCAGCGTGCGGCCGAGTCTGAGCTATCACGTCGTTCGAACTATGCCAGGCGGCTTGGTCACCGAGATCAAAGAGCTAACCCGTTCCGACATCCGGATCAACGGGGGGCTATTCGTTTTTAAGAGGGATATTTTCAATTACGTCGGGCCTGAAGAGGAACTGGTCGCACAGCCTTTTCAACGTCTGATTCAAAAAGGGCAGCTGGCGGCCTATGAATACGACGGTTACTTTGCTGCTATGGACACTTTTAAGGATAAGCAGCAGCTGGACGATCTCTACGAGCGCGGGGATGCGCCTTGGGAAGTGTGGAAAAAGCCGAATGACGAATCGGCACAAGCAGAGAACCCAACTGACGAGGCCGTCAACAAGACCTTGCGCGCACCCCTGAGCGATCGCCATGCTTAGGTACAGTCTCGGAGACAAACAAAATCCGTTGCGGCGAGTGCTCTGCTTGGGAGCGCATTGTGACGACATTGAAATCGGTTGCGGCGGCACCCTTCTTCGATTGCTGGACCAAAATCCTCGTTTGGAATTCTATTGGATGGTCTTTAGCTCCACACCGCAACGAAAACGAGAAGCAAGAAAGTCGGCGCAGCTTTTCCTGAAAAAGACTGGCATCTCCCGCATCGTCATCAAGAGCTTTCGCGATGGTTACTTCCCTTTTCAGGGTGCTAGGATAAAAGATTCCTTCGAACTGTTGAAAGAGTCATTTGATCCAGATCTGATCTTTACTCACTCCCGTGACGACTTGCACCAGGACCATCGCTTGATTTGCGATCTTACCTGGAACAGTTTCCGGAACCACTTGATTCTGGAATATGAAATTCCCAAGTACGATGGTGATTTTGGTGCACCCAATTTTTTTGTGGGGCTTCCGGAATCGCTGTGCAAGCAAAAGATCGACTTTGTTCTGCGATGCTTCCGGTCGCAAAGAAGCAAGCACTGGTTTACGGAAGACACGTTCCGTGCCACGCTGCGCCTACGCGGAATCGAGTCTAATGTGCCGGAAAAGAATGCCGAAGGATTCTATTGTCGCAAGCTGGCTTTCTAGTTAGCCGACACATCCTGCAGTTTGTTGGGATGTAGCGAAGAAGAACGAAAGACTGTGCTTTTTAGAGTTTCCAATCCGAGCAGATTCAGATGACAACGGTAATTCGCAGATCTCCTCGAGTCAGCGTCGGCCTGGCCGTCTACAACGGGGAACGTTTCTTGTCGAAGACTCTCGATTCGCTGCTTGCCCAGACGTTTACGGAATTCGAGATCATTATTTGTGATAATTGTTCCAATGATGGGACGGAGCAAATCTGCCGCTCGTATGCCGCATCAGACTCGCGCATTCAATATCATCGCAACAGCACAAATATCGGGGCTCCCAGGAACTTTAATCTCGTCACTACGTTCGCTCGCGGTGAGTATTTCAAATGGTCTGGCGCGGACGATCTCTGCGCCCCGACGATGATCGAGCGCTGTATAGAGGTCCTCGACCAAAGGTCTGACGTGGTTCTCTGTTATCCAAAAACCCGGTTAATTGACGAAAACGATGTGCCTGTCCAGGATTATGAAGATAGGCTGGATCTTCAGCTCGAAGCCCCCAACTGGCGGCTCGCCTGCCTTCTCTGGAACGTCCGCATGTGCAATCCGGTGTTTGGGCTGATTCGTTACAGCGTCTTGAAGGACACACATCTTTTCGGGACCTATTCGAACTCGGACGTTGTGTTTCTTGCTGAGCTCGCTCTCCACGGACCTTTTGTAGAACTACCTGAACCTCTCTTTTTCCGCAGGTCATTTGGGCTGTCTGCTATCAAATACCGCTCTCCTTACGAGCGGATGGTCATGTTTGAACCGAATGGCGTCGGCGAGCTTTCGTTTCCTAATTGGAGACTTTTCCTTGGTTTTTTCTCTGCGATCCATCGAGCACCCGTGGGTTGGATCGAGAGCCTACGCTGCTATGCACGGATGCACATCTGGCTGAGACGGTGGAGGGCTGGTCTGAGGGAAGACTTGGTCGTCGCTCTTCAGTATTTCATGCGTTCACGTTTCCATTTCCGTGCGTAACACTTGACGGCGAGAGGGTTCACAATGACACGCCCGAAAGTCTCGGTTCTCCTTGCCACCTACAATCGCCAGAGATTCATCGCCGAATCACTTGAGAGCGTATTTGCCCAAACGCTTCCCCCGAACCAAGTTATTGTTATTAACGATGGATCGACCGACCGCACCACGGCTGCGCTTGAACCATTCAGACAACGAATTGAATACCTAGAATCCGAAAACCGTGGCAAGCCTTCGGCGCTGAATCTCGGCATGGCTAAAGTGATGGGTGACTACGTATGGATCATGGACGACGACGACGTTGCTATGAGTGACGCTCTGGAACGCCACGTTGCCATTCTTGAGAGCCGCCCCGAAATTGGTTGGACCTACAGTAGTTATATCGAATCGACGACGAACCAAGAAGATTTACGAATTATCCCTCAAAGAGAGAAGACACTGCCCAATTTTCCTGAAGAAGAGTTTCTGGTCCGCTTGATGGAACAGTGTTTTCTGATCCATCCTACGATTGTCGTACGAGCATCGTGCTATCAAGAGGTGGGCCCATTCGAACCTGATTTAATCCGCTGCCAGGACTACGAAATGGCGGTCCGGTTGGCACGCCGATTTCCCTGTGCCAGGGTCGCCGGCCCGACGATTTACTACCGCATGCATGGAGGGGCGCGCGGTAGTACGCGTGACTCTTTCAAAGCCGGACAGATTCAAGAAAAATGGCTGGAGTATATGCAGGTTTTCATTCGGAAACTACGCAAGGAAATGCCGTTGAGCGAATACCTTCCAGGGCGCCAAGCTCCCCATTGCGGAACTTCGGATTTGCGCTACGCTTATCTCCGGCGTATGGCCATCATGGCCAGAAAGCGACTGTACAACGAGATGATCGAAGATTTGCGATTGGCGGTGCAAGAGAATTCAACCGATTTCTCAACGCTGGCGCCTGTAGAACGAAATCTGCTCCGCGAACTATTCAATTCTATAAATGATCCACTCTTTTTTCAGAAAGATGTGCTGCGAAGAATCCGATCCGCTTGCCGCGGGCCAGTGGGCTTCGCAATCCGCGGCGAGTTCATTCGTTGTCTGTATTGGGCTACGATGAACACTTTGCGAAAAGGGGCTCTTTCTCAAGTGTTTAGCACAGCGTCTGCAGCGATGCAATTATCCGGAATCGGCGTTTTGCGTTCATTTCTTCACGATCGGAAATCTAGGTGGAGAGCGCGCGGCCCGATCTTTTTGTGATTGAGTTGACATTCAGGAGACCAGCGTTAACTCAGACTAGATCATGCGATTGAGCGTAATCATTTGCACTTGGAACCGTGCGGAGCTTCTCCGCCAAACTCTTGATAGCCTGGAAAAATCGGAACTCCCGCACGATACGGATTGGGAAGTGATAATCGTTGATAACCGTTCTACGGATGAAACATCGGCCGTGTGTCAACAGTTTCTTCGCGGGAATCCTCAACGCTACCGGTACATTGTCGAAGAACGGCAGGGCAAGTCCTTTGCGTTGAACACTGGTATCGAAAATGCCAGGGGTAGGATCCTTTCGTTCACCGATGACGACGTCATTGTGGATCCCGCTTGGTTAGCAGAGACAATTCGAATGTTTGAATCATCTCCGTGCGTTGGCGTCGGCGGTAGGATCGCCCCTCTTTGGAATTCCAAGAAGCCAGCTTGGCTGACGTCCGAGGGCCCTTACAAACTTTTGCCAGCCATTGTTAGCTACGATCTCGGCGAACATCCCCGCGAACTGAAAGCCCCAGCTTTGGGTGCAAACCTCTCTATTAGGAAAGAAGCCTTTGAGAAATACGGATTGTTTCGCACTGATCTAGGACCAACGGCGGGAAGTGAGATTCGAGGCGAGGATAATGAACTGTGCTGGCGCTTGTTGCGCGCTGGTGAACGACTCATGTATGCACCCAAGGCAATGGTCTTTCATCCGGTTGACAGGCGAAGGATCGATAAGCGTTATTTTAAGGCTTGGTATTATGGAATGGGGCAGTCGCGGCCGCGTATCGAGCGAGCGCCGGAGGCTGCTGTACGCTACTTCGGTTTTCCGCAATATATGTTCCGATGGTACCTCCGAGATCTTGTCCTCTGGGTCACCAGCCTGACCCCCAAGCGGAGGTTTTATTACAAACTTCAGTTTTGCGCCACAAAAGGCCAAATGATGGAAGAGAGAAGAATGTGGCAGGACCGGAACCAACAGCCGTGAGGAGGTAGAACCTAGCTGCGCGTGCCGTTTTTCGGATCTCGCGACCTTGCGCCCACAGAGAGGCTGGTTTACTGACACCAATTTCCTGAGCCAGGCGGCATACCCTTGCACCTTTGACGCATCGCAGTGAGCAGAGGATTCGCTCGTTGCGATAACACTTGCTGGTTATCCCCGTTGTTTCCTTTCGCGCGACGTACGGGAGCGACAACGCGGCCGCTTTCGTGTCTCATTGGCAGTTTTTTTCGTCCCTGCCTGGTATCTTGCCGTTTTTCTCTGAAACGCGTCTCTCCTTGAAAGCGTTCCGGTATTCAGTAATCTCTCCAACAGCCTGCCAAACTTGTAATTTATGGTAAAAGCGCCGCTTTCGCTCAAGGCTCGTGTTCCACTGCCAGACGCACGTCATGAGCTTTCGCAGCATGTAACGGGGCACGCCAAAGTAGCTGGTTCTTGTGGTTGAAGGGCCAGAGGTTCGCACAAGCATCCGTCCGTAATCGAAATACCACGATTCAAAGTATCGCTTCTTAGTGCGCTCCTCTGGCACCGGGTGATGGACTACAGCTCCAGGCGCATAGATCAGTTTTTTTCCTCGGCTCATGAGTCGTCGACAATATTCAGAATCTTCGCCACGGAATGTGGTTCCTGCAACTGGGCCTAGATCAGTTCGGAAAAGCCCGTACTTATCAAATACATTCTTCCGAAGTGCTAGATTTGCACCATAGGGAGGATTTTCGATTCGGCAAGGTTGAGTTCGATCCCCTAAATCATATTCCACGATCGCCAACATTAAGCGATACGGCCCGTCGGCGGTGAACCAAGGAGGCTTCGGCGAGTTCCAAACCGGAACAATTCTCCCCGCTACGCCAACACAGTCATACTCATCCAAAGCCACTAGCAGTGCGAACAACCAATCCGCCCCGACTAATACGTCGTCGTCAGTAAACGCAATGATATCTCCTCTAGTATTCTCAACGGCGGTGTTTAGGGCGAAGGATTTTCCCTGCCGCTTCTCGAGTAAGTAGCGATATCGCTCCGGGTTTCTTTGCAAGAATGATTGACAAACAGCAGAAGTCGCATCTGTAGAATTATTGTCCACGATTAGGACTTCCCAATCGGTCCCTTTAGGAAGCCGAGAATCCTCGATGCTTTCGAGGGTCTTCTGCAGGCTTTCGGCTCGATTCCACGTACAGATGACAACGCTTAAGCGCATAGAAAGTAGCGACGTGCGCTTCCAAAGGCGCCTCGTCTCTCCAAAGAATCTGATCCAGCGCAAATCGTGCAGCCCGATCGGAACGCCGGCTTGCTACTGGGGTAGCCTCCGGGCGGGCGAGCAACCAGACCGTGCCCGACCTCGATCTCTCCGCTTTCTCGTCGGCGCCCTCGTACATGATTTTCATAAGCGAAAGATCTGCTCTTCTTAATACTTGATCTAACCAGATGATTGATAAAGGTGCCAGCGTTCATTCATCAAAGTTTGTCCCCCAAGGTCACAAGAATTTAGGGCAGTTTCGAGAAACTCTCCTTAATTCGAGTTGTCGCACTTGCGCCGCAGGCGCACACGCACGCGGGCGTATCTGTCGCGAGTACAACCAACGAGGAAGATCCACTTGAAATACTCCTCGAAGGGTCACAAGGCGGAACCTCTGCAGGCTGAGACACATTCCCGTGTTAGCCGACATCGAAGCAGCCAAAGTCTCTCGCATGGCCGTTGGTTCGAAATCAAAGTGGCTGCGATTGTACCCACGCCCATACCAGATCGATTTACTTCAAGTGCCAGGATTGCTCGTGCACGAAGAATCCAGCCGAAGGTATTTTGCCGGTTCCGTAGAAGTCAGAACCTGCAATTTTCAGACGACAAGCGTCTTCCACGTAATCCACGCACTTCTCGTTAATGACGAGGGCAACCTCGATTCGATAATCACCGGGAGTCAAAGGTAGGTTGGGTATCTCGCAAATTATCTCCTGTCGGCCCGACCGTTTACCCCAGTCCCGGTCTCGCTCATAGATGCTTCTCGCGGCGAAAACCACCTGTCCATACAAATCGACGATATTGACTCGCGGGTCGAAATTCTCGGACGGTTCATGAAGAAGGAATTGCACATGCATTCGGATTGCACCGCCGATCGCCATCTCTCTTTCGAGAGGGTTTCCCTCCCCGTTATATACTTCAAGTGCGTATAACCAGGGATGATATTGCGGGAGTCTTCCGCGAGCGTTCCACAAATCGGCCATATGGGAACCATTCCTCTTTTCCTTGCTGGAGACTACGCCCACGTAATAATCAGCGGCGCTTTTCGCATCGCCCTGAAACGTGAGCTGCCCCTGCTGCAAGACGATTCCCTTCCGGCAGAGGTTGATCACAGCAGCGATATTATGAGAAACAAACAATATGGTCCGGCCGCTCTCTCCGAATTCCCCCATCTTGCCAAGGCACTTTTTCTGAAAGGCCATATCCCCAACGGCGAGAACCTCGTCCACGATGAGGATCTCCGGATCCAAGTGAGCTGCAACGGCAAAGCCCAACCGGACATACATGCCACTCGAGTAATGCTTGACCGGAGTGTCCAAGAATTTCTCAAGCTCAGAGAAAGCAACGATCTCGTCAAACTTCGACTGCACCTCTGCCTTCGTCATGCCCAGCATAACGCCATTTAGAAAAATGTTCTCTCGGCCAGTCAAGTCGGGATGAAATCCGGTCCCAACTTCCAGCAAACTGGCCACTCGGCCTCGCAACCGCACGTAGCCTTCCGTTGGATCCGTGATTCGAGAGAGAATCTTCAGCAAAGTACTCTTTCCCGCTCCATTCACACCAATAATTCCAACGATGTCACCCGGCTCGACGCTGAAGTTTACATCTCGAAGAGCCCACATCCATTCTGGTCCGGAGGAATTCTGGCCGGCAGACGCTCCGCGGCGTAGTGTTTGCCATGAACTACGCAGGCTGTGCATCAGGACATCGCGCAGGCTGTCCTCGCGAGGCCGAGACGCGCCAAGCTCATATTTTTTCGAGAGACGATTGGCTTCGATAACAGGGGCCATTCAGATTATGTCCGCGAAGCGCCGTTCCATGCGTCGAAAGATAAACAAGCCTGCCACGAATAGAAAAACGCTGGTGGCGAGGGAAACCATAACCAATGCCCGATCCGTTGGGCCGCCCAGCAGCGAATGTCGGAATCCGACAATCATGCCCGACATGGGGTTGAATCCTAGCAGAAGCTGGTAGCGTGCCGGAATGTAATGCAGGGGATAAATAACAGGGCTTACAAAGAGACCCATCTGAATGAAGAAGGGAACAGCATACTTGACATCGCGAAAGTTCACATTAAGGGCAGATAGAATCAGGCCTAGGCCGCTCGCGGCAAGCAGTGTTCCGAGCACGTAGACGGGAATTAACAGAGCACCGGGCACCACGGGCCAGCGGTAGTAGATCATCATCGCAAATACCAGAAGGAGGCCGATTACGAGGTCGAGCACGAGGGCGCCGATGCTTGCCAACGGTATGAAGATACGGGGAAAGTAGATCTTAGATACAAGACCCTGGTTCCCCACCAGACTATTGCTCGACAGGGAGACCGAGTTTGCGAAAAAGGTCCAGAGAACCAGTCCTGAAAAGGCGAACAGCGGGTACGGCGGGCCATCCGTTTGGATGCCAGCCAGCCGACTAAAAAAAAGTGTAAAAACCAACATGGCTGTCAGGGGTTGAAACACGGCCCATAATCCGCCCAGGAATGTCTGTTTATAGCGGATCTTGATATCGCGCCAAACCAGAAACCCAAATAATTCTCTGCTCTTATAGATTTCTCGCAGATCAATGGGTTGCCACCCTGTGTGGGGTCTTAAGATTAATTCTGCTGAAGATTTCATCGCTGCATTCAGCCTACAATAGCTAGGAGCTGCTAACCACAAGTTTCTGATTCTTTTGTGGTTAGCTGTTGCCTCTGAAAAAGGCCCTTCCACACTGATGTCAGGGAAGGTTACAGTCTCAGCAGGCGCGACCGAAAAACAAGGTCGAACTGTGTCTCAACGGCAAACCTATTTTTGGCAACACATCGCTGCATTGTCCTACTGGCGACTTCATGATTGGCCTCTAAACTCTGGAATCGGTTGATCAACAGCGACAATTCGATTTGTTGGGTGTTCAAAATGTATTCCGTCATTTCCATATCTTCCATCAACCTGTCGATCTTGCTCGCAGGTGAAATGGCCAGTACCGGAGTATTCACAAGTGAAGCAAGGATAATTCCGTGAAGTCGAGACGTAACCACCGTGCCGAGCCCCGAAAGTAAGGCCAAACACTCCTCCACTGTGTGCAATTTTACATCGCTGAGTCGCGCGTATAACCTAGGGGGAAGTTCTTCCAGAACCAATGCCTTGAGTTCTTCAATTGCGAGACTGTCCATGCCGACTTGTGTTGGAAAGAGCACGACTTCGTATCCGACGTGCAACAGCCAGGACACGAAGGACGAGAGCTTTTTCAAATAGTCTTGGTATGCGGAGAAATCTTTAATTGGCCAGAAGCGAGGATCACAATATGCCATTGGGCTGACGCCCACAGCTCTTGGTCCTCGGCGATTGGCCACGGTGCCGCTGTAATCTCCGTGTTGCATACCAAAGGCCAAGTCGGGAAACACCTGGTTCTCCCCCATGACACCAATTGCTTCTGCTTTTTTCTTAGACTCTACGTCACGAAACGAGCGGTACGCCGCCAGAGAGAGTGCAGTCCTACAGAAAAACTTGGCCAGTCGAGTATTAATTTCTTCCACCCCAACGCTTAGACAAACCAGAGGAGTTCCGGCAAGCCGTGCGAGAACGGCCCACCGAAAATAGGAGTAAAGATCTCCCCATTTGCCTCCCCATAATTCGTCGAAGACGCCGCCGAGTCCAACTACAAGCAGCCGAAATTCTTTGGCAAATCGATACGCTTGGTAACAGAACGCCAATTCCTCTTGCACTTCTTTCAGTTTGGACCAAACAGTTCTCGCTCTGCGGCATGCACCCGAGAACGGAGGCGTTCTCTTAACCCACTCGCGGATCGCACGGGGTTTCGCCGGGTATTCATCCTTCCTTGCTCGATTGGGCGCGGAAGATCCAGACTTACGAGGCCACGGAACGTGACGATTAAGGGGAAATGGATGAATCTGGCGCGCATCAGCAGGCTCTTCGGGGTCGATACAGCACCCATAGAATTCAGCATTGGGGAAGTGCTTGGTGAGATGTTGGACGAGCGTTTGTTGAAGCGCCGCGTTCCCGAGATTGCCAAAACTGAAAGGCCCGAGCAATCCTATCTTGTTCCTGCGAGAATCTTGTTTCAACGACGTTCCTTTGTGCTTGCCAAGCCGCATCGGTTAACGGCGCTTCGCGGACAATTCAGACACTGCCACGGAAGGATGCCAACTTTGTGCAGGCTTGTCCATCGCGTCGCAGGAGGGACCATCGGGAGTACTTGCCGACCAGAGCTCTTTGTGGAAAACTCTTACTCAATTGTGCCTAGTACCATTCCTTGATCCTTGCCCTACCGAAGTGCTACCTCCTCAAGCATATGAAAATAAGCCGCTTATTTCACGAGGAGATTTGGAACTCCAGTTGATAGTAGTTCCTTCGTACTAGTTCATCCTTGGTTGTGTTCAAAATCAGTTTCGCCAAAGTTGATTTGAGGCATGAATTGACTCCGTTGGGGTAGTTTGGAGGCTTACCCAGCGGCGCAATCGTCTTAGAAAAGAGAGGCCCATCGAACCCGGCCTTTCTGGCGAGCCTGCCTGTTGTGGCTCAGCCTGCCAGCCAGCGTTCGTGGGAGGGGCGAATTGAACTGGAGATATTTTCTCGGCATCTTTGTTCTTTCTGCCGCGACTCTTCTGCTCGAGTTGGCATTCACTCGCGTGCTCTCGGTTGCAATCTGGTACCACTTCAGCTTCTTGGTGATCTCGACGGCATTGCTTGGCTTTGGGGTTTCAGGTGTAACACTCTCGATGTGGGCGAGCTTGCGGGAACGCGAGAACTTGGACAAGGCCCTTTCGGTTCTCTCCTTTAGCTTCGGCGGAACGACGATCGTGAGCTATTGGCTGATGCAGCATATTCCGTTCGATCCGTTCGGCCTGATCTTTCACTGGTCCCAGTTTCTCTTTATGCCGCTGTACTATCTGAATCTCGTCGTGCCCTTCTTTTTCTCTGGACTCGTCATCGCCCTGCTCTTTTCACGTCGCTCGAGAGAAGTGAACCGTTTGTATGCTGCAGACCTCGTTGGAGCAGGGATTGGATGTTGCGCTATCACACTGGTGATGCCGGTCTTCGGGGGTTCGGGTTCGGTTTTGATGGCCGCATTGTTGGGCTTCTTGGCGGCGGCAGTGTTCGGTTGGTCACAAGCGCGCCGATTCGCTGTGGTCGGTGGAATGCTAGCTATTTGCCTGCTTCCGATTGCATTGCTGGGCGATCGCCTGATCCCCATTTCCGTCGTTGCCGCAAAGAGGCATCCCTTGCAACCAGCCGACGCCAAACCGATTTACACGGCATGGAGTGCCCTCTCCAAGGTTGATGTATTCAAAATCCCCGCTACGCCTGAGAAGGGCCGACCGGATGCGGGGTTCGGCATCATCGTAGATGGTGGTTTTGCTGGAACGGCAATTCCTGATTTAAGCGGTGGCGTACGGAACTATCTTGCGCATACCGATGATTTCCGAAATGCTGGCCTGGCGTATGTGCGCAAACCACACCCCAAGGTTCTCATCATCGGGTCGGGCGCTGGCCGCGAGGTTTTGGAAGCCTTGTCCTTCGGGGCATCTTCGATCACAGCCGTTGAGATCAATCCGGTAATCAACAAGATCGTCATGCAGACTTTGCGGCCCTACTGGGGAGGGCTTTTCGAACAGCCGGAAGTCCACCTGGTCACCGAGGACGGCCGAAGTTTCGTGCGCCGATCGCACGATAGCTATGACGCTATCATTTCCGTGCAGACGATGAGCGATGCCGCTCTTTTGTCGGGCGCCATGAGCCTTTCCGAGACATACATACTGACGCGCGAAGCGTTCGCGGATTACTACGATCACCTCACGCCCGACGGCGTGCTGATGATGACGCGTTCGAAGCATCAAATCCCCAAGCTGATCACGACGACCAGGGAGATGTTTGACGAGCGCGGCCTGCGAGGCGTTGCCGACCATATTTTTGCGTTTCGAGGGCCCGTGCTTCCTTACGGACACGCGCGATTCCTTAATTGCTTTTTGATGAAGAAGTCGGTATGGACTCCCGACGAAATCGCAGCGCTGGAAAAGCGCCTGGGATTCGGCGAGCCGCCGCTGCTTGGTGAAGAGAGGCCGGAGATCTTTTTCTCGCCTTACGAAGCGGCTCCGCAAAAGACATTCTTCAGTAGGCGGCTCCATGAGTTTGCCGAAGCGCAGGATCTTCAGGCGATTTATCGCGGAACGAGCGAGGCCTTAAGCCCTGCAACCGATGATCAGCCGTTCTTCAATCAGCGGCAGCGGTGGAGAACTTTGCGTCCGCATATTCTCCGCCAGGTACTCTTGCCTGCGAGCGACAGCGATATCGACGGTTACCACCCGGTTGCCGAAGCGACCCTTATCGCACTCTTCGCTCAGGCCGTCGTGATCGCCGCGATTTTTATCTTACTGCCCCTAATCCGCTCCTCGCGTGTACGTTTTCGAGCGCTGGGACAGTGGTCCTTCGTCGTATACTTTGCCTGTCTCGGCCTAGGCTTCATCATGGTCGAAATGGTGCTTCTGCAGCGTTTTACTCTCTTTCTCGGCCAACCCATCTATACCCTCGCCGTTGTCCTGGCAGGGCTGTTGCTCTCCTCGGGAGCGGGCTCTTACGCGACTAACGGCTTGCGGAACACTTCGAAATGGTCTTTCGTTCCCATCATAGCGGTAATCCTCGGGGCCCTCGGTGTCACGGCGGTTGTAACACCCTACATATTGTCGGCAGCGCTCGGTCTTGGGTTGACATTGCGAGTTCTCATTTCGCTTCTGTTGATAGCGCCCTTGGGATTTGTCCTCGGAATGCCTTTTCCGAGAGGTTTGCGAATCGTCGGAGAAGAAGCGCCGGAACTAATGCCGTGGGCGTGGGGCGTGAATGGGTTCTTCACCGTCATTGGCTCCATCGCTGCCGTGATTTTCGGAATGGCGTTCGGTTTCCGCTTTGTTCTGGGCGTCGCAGCGGCTTGCTACATTGTGGGACTCGCGGCGATCATTCTGCCGGATGCCCTGACCGCGCTGGGCAAAAGACAAATGAGGGACGTCGCGCTTGGGAAAGACGTATCTGGCGCAGGAGCTGTGACCGATTAATTCTACGGGGTTTGCGGCGAGCCTTTATGTGACAACTTCGAAAGAAGGGACCACTGTCCGAACCGGAGAGTGTGCAGTTTGGCAAATCGCGACTCCCACTTCCGCAGTCTTGCAGTTTCCGGATGGCGTCACCACAAATGTAAGTTAAGATCTCTTCCCTCCATTGCTTTTTGGACCGCGGAATTTGGAGGCAGTTAGAGCAATGACAAACACCAAACAAATGACGAAGGCCCATATCGGCCAACGCAAAAAGATCTCGGGGACTAGAGTATGGCCCGACTGGTTGCTCGCAGATGGAGTCGGCAAAACCGGTTGAAGCGGTTGATTGTCGTGCTCAAGATTAAATTGATCATCAAATATTACAGTGGAACCCTGGGTCACTTTCACATAATCGACCAGGGTAGTCCAGGGCAAGCTGCGGTTCTTCACAGGTCCACCAAAACTCCCCACAAAATTATCAATCTTGACGTACATGGCGGCGTTCGGAACGTAGCTCTGGGTAATCGTGCAGGTAGTCGTTCCGTCGATCTTAAAGATGAGTGAACCAGCGGACCAGACTAACTGGTAGACGTGAAAGTTCTGGCTCGTGTCTGTGGCAAAAGCTTTGCATCCGTCACTGTGGGTATAGTTGTTGACATGAATCTGCTGGTTGACGCGCGTGAAATCGCTGTCCAATATCTCGGCAAGGTCGATCTCCTGCCCGTTGCAGCTATCGTCTGTACCGGTGGGATCACTTGCCTGGCATGAAGCATCTTCCATCCACACGACCGGCCACGCGCCAGTGCTCGTGCCACCACCGAACTTCGCTCGAAATTCAACGGTGCCGTACAGAAAGCTGAAGTCCCGCATTGATACGAATCCGGACGTGTAATGATAAGTCGCGGATGGAAGGTCAAAACTGCTGCAAGTCGCAGTCTCGGACTTCGTTGTGATAACAAGATTCCCGCCCGACACGCCCACATTGTTTGGCGCGAAGCACTGCAAGTTGCTGTTAGGTGCCCCAGCCCGGTTAAAGGTGATCCACTGATGATTGAGGCCAGTTTGGGCCCGTGTTGGCAAGGGAAAACACAACAGGGCAAAAAGCAGTAATTTACGCATTAGAATTGACACCTGCGTGGAATCCGCGCTGGAACCGCAGCAGGCTCCTTGGAGGAAATAGCCGAGATCAAGGTAACCGAAGATGCAATCAAAACCCCACACATGCCAGCATCACGTTTGAGCATCGAATGGTTCTCCCTCCGGCACTTAGTGATAGACACTATATTCAGTACGGAGTGTTAGATCGAAGTCAGTGCAAGAGCCTCGTGTGCGTTTGATTTCAGATGCTGATGAATTGTAGGACCAAGTGCCTTCCACCAGCAACAGGAATGGCATTCCGCAATGGCGACAAACGGTTGGTCGAACATCATACGGCCTTTATTGTACTTATAGGGAAGTTCCTTCCAAGTGGAAGACTTGCACGCTAGCCACGAGGTCGAAGTCGCCTCAACAGCCCGTCAGCGTGGCAGGTGCTCGTGGATCGCCATCACGTAGTAGGCTTTACAGCGCGAGTCGGGAAAGCGCTTCTCCAGAAATTCCTCCACCTAGCGTCCCAAATTCCAATTTCACGGCCCACGACTGTGATGTAGACTCTTATAGCGCTTGGTGCAAGTCCTCGGACAGCTTATAGTCGCACCGGGTTGGGGGCCGACTTTGGGGAAAGAGCGCAATGAATCTTTCCGATTAGCCAAAGTTTCGACTGGAAGAGCGTTCGAGGATCCTACGAAAGCACAATAGGACTGGCTTGTTCCTTGCTGTGCGCATTGATGCGCCTCTTTATGCATGATCTACTTGAGGAGCCCACTCTGACCACAGGAAAGGATTCAAACGCCTTAAGGCACCGGGCGGAACGAGTATTCCTGTTCGTTTCCGTTCTTGTCGTTCTGTTCGCTGCCTCCCTACGCATCTATCACATTGCCCAACGCAGCCTTTGGCTCGACGAGGCGGTGGCAGCAAACATTTCCCGAGGCACGTTAGCTAAGACTTTAGTTTTAACACGCTGTGAGCACAGTGCGCCGATTGCGCACCCAGTGGTTCTCTACGCCGTCGAAAAAGTAGCTGCTGGACCGCTGGCCGTGAGGAGCCCCTCGCTCGTGGCTAGCGTTCTTGCAGTGTTCTTAATGCTTTACTTTGTCACGATCCCTTCAATTGATCACAAGACCGCAGCACTCTCCGCTCTCATGCTGAGCGTGTCGGCCGTGCAGATTCGTTTTGCTCAGGAAGTGCGCGAGTACTCGCTTTCCGTTCTCTATGCAGCGCTACTCTTGTATTTCTTCATGTCCTATGTTTCTCACAGAGAAGAGCACAATTCACAGACTCCCTTGTACTTGACTCTATTCTTTGCCCCATTAATCCAATACGGGTTGGTGTTGTTCAGCTTCGGGATTCTCGCTGCACTGTTGATCCTCAGGTTCACCGACAGTAAGCTCCAAGTCAGAATTGCACAAATCATGAAGGCATCTGTGTTCTTGGCTGCAGGAGGCCTGCTGACATTTGTCCTGACTCTTCGCTATCAATGGGGGGAGACTCCGTGGTACCTGCAGGGGAACTACTTCACTCCGGGTACGGGCTTCTTACACTTTGTTCGGTCGAACACGCAGCAACTGCTCACATTCCTCCTGCCGGGGGCGGCAGCTGCTTTAGTCTCGGCAGTTGCGATATTGTTTCATCTGGTCACATCGATTCGAGCGCGAATTGTTTCTCCTTTAGCTGTTCTGGCGATTACCTCGTTCGGTATAGTGTTGGTTTGTGCGGTTCTGCACCGTTATCCGTACGGTGGCACCCGACAGTGCTTGTTTCTAGCCCCTGTCCTGTGCCTATTAGGGTCGGCGAGTCTTGTTCAAGTTGCGAACAGATTCAAAGGCGTTGTGAATAGAACAGTATTCGTCGCCATTGCATGTATTGTTGTCGTATCAGGTATCTTTCAAATCTGCTCTATGAAGCCTTATTCGGAGGTCGAAGACGTCCAGAGAATCTTACTCGGATTACAGAATCGGTTTGAGGCTGGAGACGGCGTTTACATCTATTCCGGGGCCGTGCCCGCGGTCGACTTTTATGTGAAAAAGCGCGACCAGCGCTTTACTTATGGCGATTTTCACCGCGAAGCACCGGAAGAATATGTTTCAGAGATACTGGTTGGCCTTCTTCCAGAGACAAACAGGGTCTGGCTTCTGTTTAGCCACATATACGACAAGGAGGATAAGAGAATCCTTCATGATTTGAGTAGCGATTGGGAAGTGGAACAGATACTCTCTGCAGATGGATCGGCTCTCTACCTGGCACGCGGTCGTCCTGTTCTCCTACATAAGGTGCCAACCAACCATGACATGAAATACGGCGAAACTATCGCCGCCGAGCGAATCCCTATGACCGGCCGCGCCAGTGATAGCTTCTGGGATTGGAACATCCGCAATTCGTGTAGAGCAGCCCGTTAGACTGCGCTCGCTCCCTATTCTTCGGAGGCTTCGAAAACAGACTATGGGATCGCCTCAAAAAGTTCCGGTTATTGTTCTTGGGGGAGGCATCTCAGGCTTGACTGCTGCCCGCATTCTCCAGCAACGGCAACGGGACTTCCGCCTACTAGAAAGATGCCCCACATTTGGAGGGCTGACTCGCACGGTGGAAGTGGGCGAATTCTGTTTCGACTATACCGGGCATTTTCTTCATCTCAGCCGCTATTCGACGCCGGAAGACATTCCATACGCCAATTTGAAGAATGATGAGTGGGTTCAAATCAGCAGACGTTCATGTTGTTTTGTTGGGGGAAAACTTATCACTGCCCCGATTCAATATAATCTGGCAGAACTACCGTCGGCGCTCTTCACGCAGTGCGTGGAATCGTATAACTCAAGACCGAGTCTTTCGAATAGCGAGAATGTGACTTTCCGTGACCTTATAGTGAGCGGGTTTGGACAGGCACTGGCGGATCTATTCCTGATCCCACAGAATGAAAAGACAATGGCGATCTCGCTCGACCGTCTGTCGAAACATGCGGTTCGACGTTTCTTCCCAGCCCCAGATGAAAAGCTAGTCCGGAAAGGAATGGCCGCGGGGATAGCACCGAGCGTGAATAGCTATAACTCAACTTTCTGGTATCCAAAAGCAGGTGGGATTGGGCTACTAGTGCAGGGGCTGCGAACAGGAATCGCAAACTGCACTGTGAATCAAGACATTGTCGCTGTGAATCTTCGAGACAAGACTGTTTGCACCAGGAATCAGGGGACGTTTTGCTGGGACGTGATCTTTTCCAGCATCCCGCTCAAGTCCTTTTGCGAGATTACGAATGACGAGGAATTGGTACGCGCATCGGCGGAGCTGTCGCACAGTTCGACGATCAGCTTCAACATCGGTGTGCGGGGTCCGTTGCGTCCTGATTTTGAAGGCATTCATTGGCTTTATGTGCCGGATCGCGCGATTCCTTTTTATCGCGTCGGCTTCTATTCCAATATTGGCAAGGGTCTGTGCACGCCGGGCCACAGCGCAATCTATGTCGAAGTTGGGTTGCCCTCGCAGGAAGCCGAACGGGCCGACCTCATCCATGATTTGCAACCAAAGGTCATGGGATCCCTAGAAGAACTTCGCTGGGTAAAGAGCCGAGATGTTGTTTGCGTGGTGGTTCATGTGATGCGTCATGCCTACGTTCATCTCACCCCTCAACGCGACAAAGCCCTCGAGACGATCTTGAGGCGGTTGCGAGAATTTTGTGTTTTCCCTATTGGGCGTTATGGCCTTTGGGACTACACCAGCATGGAAGATTCGATGGAATCTGCGCGAGCTGCAGTCTTGGAGCTGGATTAATGGAATGCAGCGTCGTTATCCCCGTTCACAACGAGGCTGCAAGTCTGGAGGCCCACGTAACTCATTTTATCCAAACACTCCCGACCGACGTAGCCGAAGTGCTCAAGGAGATTATTATTGTCGAGAACGGCTCGACTGACTTTACCATGGATTGTTGCCTCCGCGTTCAGCAAAAGTTTCCGAAGCTGATTCAGGTGTTTATGATTCCGCGAGGCAGCTACGGAGAAGCAATTAA
>WNFO01001372.1_pt1 | contig 26862 bp, 23 predicted proteins | sample 5400251 | NCBI WGS metagenome assembly WNFO01 (sample SAMN13153354, study PRJNA577476) | soil metagenome | isolation source: 100 cm saprolite under Madrone tree | place: USA:California | collected 2016-06-14
ACCGTTCGCGTATTCAGCCGCGGAGCGGCGACAGAGTGTAGCCCCGGGCGCAAGCCCGGGGCTGAGATCGGGTCGAAAGAAAACCCCGGGCTCGGAAGTCGTGAATGAATTGAAGGACCCGACGATTCCCCTCCTAACTTAGGAGTATCCCGAACCGTCCTGCTGGCCGGTCCAATAACAGAAAGGAAGTCGGCCGGACGAAAACAAAGGACTTATCGGCCTACTTCCTTGAGAGGGGAGTTTCAAACGCCCAACTGCCAATTCATTTACACCTTATTCTTCTCCATTGCCGCTTGGTTAACTTACGAACGTACAGCCAAAGATCGACAAGCGGGCCCAGCGTAGGGTTGAGTACCCTTCCTATCGTCTCCAACAATTCCCGTGTTGGATTTAACCTCATTTCACCGCCCATTTAGACTAACCTGCCCGCGGCCCCCCCCATGGACCTGACTTGTCCCTCATTCTGACCATACTATTAACCTATGTCCACCCGCGATCTATCTCAGACGCCGTCGCTGTTCGATGCGCCCCCGCCAACCGCGGCTGTCAAAGAACCGGTCAAGGAAGAAAGGGGAACGCTCAAGCTGGCCAGAGATTTTGTCCGATGGTGCTGCAGCGTTGGCGAAAGGTTCCGGAACAGTCCGGACATCGTCAACCTTCGTTACTGGGCGCGGAAAAACAAGCTCAAGATGAAAGAGCGGGAAGAATCCGAGATTCTGGAATTCGCCCGCCCTCTGTTCCTGAAGCGCATCGAGCAGTCGATCACGAAAGCCGAAACGCCAAATTGACTTCGTCTCTTGCGCCACGCTAACCTCTCCGTTTATGCACATCAAATCCTCTCTGAGTGTCCCCTGCCTCTTATTTCTTATATCTTGCAGTCAACCAGGCCAACCCAGCCAACCATCTGCGGATAAGCCGGCGGCCGCCTCCATCGTCGATGGAAACGCGATTAAAGCGCATATCCAAAAGCTCTCTTCGGACGAAATGGAGGGCCGGGCGCCCGGCAGCAAAGGCGAGGAGTTGGCGACAACATACATTGCGGACTACTTCAAATCGATCGGCCTGAAGACATTCTTTCAGGGGGTGCCGCTTGTAGGCGTGACTTCGACGGTTTCGCCGATGAAACTGAGCGGCGCCGGCAGTGGCCGCGTGCTGAAGTATGCGGACGAATTCGTGGCCTGGTCGAAGCAGCAGAAACCCTCGATTTCGGCCAATGCCGAGCTGGTCTTCGCCGGTTACGGCGTGGTCGCGCCCGAGTATCAGTGGAACGACTTCAAGGGCGCGAACGTCAAGGGCAAGATCATCGTGGTGTTGATCAATGATCCTCAACTCGAAGACCAGACGAAATTCGGCGGGAAGGCAATGACCTACTACGGCCGGTGGACGTACAAGTTCGAAGAAGCTGCGCGGCAGGGCGCCGCCGGAGCCCTCATCGTCCATGAAACCGAGTTCGCCGGATATCCCTGGGAGGTCGTTCGCGGTTCATGGTCCGGCGAGCAGTTCGACATGGTTTATCCGGATAAGGGCGCTTCGACGGTTCCCATACAGGGCTGGATCACACGCGATGTTGCGATGGAGCTTTTCAAGACTGCCGGACAGGATTTCGAAGACCTGAAAAAGAAAGCATTGCAGCCGGATTTCAAAGCCGTTCCGTTGGGTATCCGGGCCTCCGTTGACGTCAAGAACAAGTTGCGCACGGTCGAATCGAAGAACGTTTTGGGCGTGCTCGAAGGACAAGTTCCAGAGTATGTCGTCTTCACGGCGCACTGGGATCACCTGGGGATCGGAGAGCCTCAGAACGGCGACAAAATCTACAACGGGGCGGAAGACAACGCGTCGGGAGTGGCGATGATCATGGACATCGCAAGGGCGTTCACAAAAGTCCAACCGAAGCCAAAGCGGTCCATTGTCTTCCTCGCAGTAACTGCGGAAGAGCAGGGTCTGCTGGGCTCTCTTTACTATTCTGAGAACCCGGTTTTCCCGCTCAACAAGACCGTGGCGAACATCAATATCGACGGCATCAACCTGTACGGCCGCGACAAGAATGAGGTGCACGTTGTCGGTTACGGCTACACGACGCTGGAAGACACTCTCAAAGACGTCCTGTCGAAGCAGGGCCGTTCCCTCTTGCCGGAGGATGAACCCGAGAAGGGCTTTTACTTCCGCTCCGATCAGTTCAGTTTCGCCAGGAAAGGTGTGCCGGCCCTTTATGCTGAAAGCACAACGGTTGAAGACAGCAAGGAGTACACCGAACACCGGTATCACAAGCCTTCCGATGAGTACAATCCGAACTGGGACATGAAGGCGGCGGTTCGCGACGGTGATGCGTTATTTGAAGTCGCCGAGCGCGTCGCGAATTCCGATCAATGGCCCGAGTGGAAGCCGGGCACGGAATTCCGCGCCATTCGCGAACAGATGCTGAAGAAGTAGACCTCTGTGCCTAAAGTCAGCGACCGCATCGAGCAGCTTCGAGAGCAGATTCGCGAGCACGAACACCGCTACTACGTCCTCGACCAGCCCGTTGTTTCCGACTACGAATTCGATCAGCTCCTGCGCGAGCTTCAGCGGCTCGAGCAGGAAAATCCTTCGCTGATCACGGCGGATTCTCCCACGCAAAGGGTTGGCGGGGAGCCGGCGAAGGAATTTCCCACCCATCAATTTTCCCGTCCGATGCTCAGCCTCGAGAACGCATATTCCGAAGAAGAGCTTCACGATTGGGGCCGCCGCGTGGTGCAGCTGGCGGAAACCGATGCCGTCGATTACGTGGTGGAGCTCAAGATCGACGGTCTCAGCGTGGCGCTCATTTATGAAAATGGCCTTCTGACGAAGGGCGTCACGCGAGGTGACGGCAGAACGGGCGAAGTGGTGACGGGAAACGTGCGAACCATCCGCTCCATTCCGCTTCGGCTGAGCGAAGACGTTTCGGTGGAGATCCGCGGTGAGATTTTTCTCGGCCTCAAAGCGTTCCGGCAACTCAATGACGAACGCGAGCAGGCCGGAGAACCCCGTTTCGCCAACCCCCGCAACTCGGCTGCCGGCTCGCTGCGCCAGCTCGACCCGAGCATGGCGGCGAAACGGCCGCTGGCCTTTTATGGTTATTTAATCCTGCCCACCAGACCTTCCCAGTCGGAAAACCTGAAATGGATTACAGACCTTGGGTTGAAGGTGAATCCCCATCGCAAGCTCTGCCATTCGCTCCAGGAAATCATCGATTTCTGCCGGCATTGGGAAGAACATCGCGACGATCTCGACTATGAAATCGACGGAGTGGTTGTGAAAGTCAACTCGATTGAGCTGCAGGAGCGGCTCGGCAGTACGTCGAAGTCGCCGCGTTGGGCGATTGCGGTCAAGTTCAAGGCCCGGCAGGCAACGACAAAACTATTGGACATACGCGTTCAGGTCGGCCGCACCGGGGCGCTCACGCCGGTTGCCGTGCTGGAGCCTGTGCAGCTGGGGGGAACCACCATCCGCAACGCCACGCTTCACAACGAAGACGAAATTGAGCGTCTCGGCGTGCAGATCAATGACCGTGTGCTGCTGGAGCGCGGTGGTGACGTCATACCCAAAATCATGAGTGTCGTCGAGCAGGCAGCGGACCGGCGGCCCTTTGAAATGCCTTCACAATGCCCGGTTTGCGGCAGCGAAGTTTACCGCGAAGAAGGGGAAGCGGTTCGCCGCTGCCTTTCGCAGACTTGTCCCGCGAAATTGAAGGAGTCGCTGCTGCACTGGGCAAGCCGGAAGGCCATGAAGATCGATGGGCTCGGAGAGCGTCTCGTGGATCAACTCGTCGAAAAGGACCTCGTTCGCGACGTGTCGGGATTGTACAGCCTCACGCAGGAGCAGCTCGAGGCCCTGGAGCGGATGGGCACCAAATCGGCTGCGAACCTTTTGAAGGAAATTGAGGCGAGCCGCTCTCTGGAATTCTGGAGGCTTCTTTTCGGGCTCGGAATTCGTCATGTCGGCGAACGAACGGCCCAGATCCTGGCGAAACATTTCCGGTCGATCGAGCGATTGGAAAAGGCCTCCCAGGAGGAGCTGGAGCAAGTTCATGAGGTCGGCCCAAAACTTGCCGAGAGCATCTTCAAGTTTTTGAAGCAGCCGGAAAACCGCGAGCTTATCAAAAGATTACGGGATGCGCGCTTACCGATGAAGTCGGAAACCGTCGAAGACGAGCAACCGGAACAGATTTTCGCCGGAAAAACCTTTGTTTTGACCGGTACGCTCGATGGCATGACCCGGGACGAGGCAACGGCTCTGATCGAGCAAAGAGGCGGGAGAGTCAGTTCGTCTGTCAGCAAGAAAACGAGTTTTGTGCTTGCCGGCCGCGATCCAGGTTCCAAGCTTGAAAAGGCGCGGGATCTTGGCGTGCAAATCCTTGATGAGCAAGCATTCCGCGCGATGTTATAATCGAGGCTCTATGAACAGGCTTTGGATCGTAATTTTGATGTTCGCGCTTGTCGTCCCCATGGCGGCCCAGAGAGGAACAGCCCCGGCGGTCCCAACACCGCAGGGCCAGCAGCCCCCGAAGCCGGAAAGGGACCAGACGATTTCGATCAACGTCGATCTGGTGGATCTTCTCGTCAGCGTCGCCGACAAGAAGGGAAAGTTCAACACGAGCCTGAAGAAAGACGACTTCAAGATTTTTGAAGACGAGAAAATACAATCCATCACGAATTTCAGCAGCGAAACCGACCTTCCACTGACGATTGCGCTTCTGGTGGACACGAGCGGTAGTATCCGGGACAAGCTGCGATTCGAGCAGGAAGCCGCGATCGAATTCTTCTATTCCACGCTCCGGCGAGGAAAAGACAAGGCGCTCGTCATCAGCTTCGATTCCGGTGTGGACCTCCTTCAGGATTTTACGGATGATCCCGAAAAACTTTCCGACGCCGTCCGCAAGATTCGCGCCGGAGGCGGTACCTCGCTTTACGATGCCATCTATCTTGCCGTGAACGAAAAGCTGACCAATCAGCCGGGACGACGTGTGCTGATTCTTATCAGCGACGGCGACGATAATTCCAGCCGGACATCGCTGACAGAAACTCTGGAAGTGGCGCAGAAGAACTTCGTCACGATTTACGGCATCAGCACGAATTCCGCTGCCTATTTTGGTTCCAAGGAACAGGATCGCGGCGACAAGACGCTGAAGAAGTTCTCGGAAGAGACGGGCGGCAAGCCGTTCTTCCCATTCAAGGTTCAGGACCTTGCGATCAGTTTCCAGGACATCAGCGAGGAGTTGCGGTCCCAATACCGGATTGCCTACAGGTCCAGCAACGCGCGGGCCGACGGCACGTATAGAAAAGTTCGAGTCGACGTATCGGACAAACGCTTCAAGGCCAAGACCCGCAACGGGTATTACGCGCCGCGAGCAACAGCTCAGAAATAACCAGAAAGACCCTGCAGCGGCGGTCTGTGACCGCCGCCGATCTCTCAATTGCGACATCGTCGGCGGTCACAGACCGCCGCTACAGGGCCTTCGTAGTTCTAATCTACTCTTAGCTTCCGGACAAAGATCCCGGCCTGGCTGAACAACCGGAAGGCGCTTTCGTTCAGCGGATAGTCCATGTTGTAAATGACCTCGCGGATTCCGGAGTTGATGATCATCTTCGCGCACATGAGGCAGGGAGCAAACGTCGAGTAGATGACTCCATCCTTGAGGGACACGCCGTGATAAGACGCCTGCACGATCGCGTTTTCCTCGCCATGCGAGCAGAAGCATTCTTCGAGGTCCGTTCCGGATGTGGCCAGGCGATTGCACCGGGGGCACCCGCCCTCGTTGCAGTTACGGGTGCCTCGCGGCGTACCGTTGTAACCGGTCGAAACCACGCGCTTGTCGCGGACGATGATCGCGGCCACTTTCCGCTTCATGCAGTTCGAGCGTGACGCAACCACCTTCGCGATGCTCATGAAGTATTCGTCCCAGTTCGGCCTCTGAACCTCCTTGAGCAATCGCACCAACAGCTCGTCGATTTGCGGATAAAGCCTTTCGAGGGTGCTGTCATTGATCAACGTGTGTTCGGCCATCAGTTCGACCTTGACGAGGTTCTGAGATGTATCGTCCCCTTCGGCCTCTCGAATTTCGAGCTCTTTGAATTCTTCGAGCGTTTGGGGATCGCTTTCGCGCCGTCGCGACAGGATCCGCTGAAAACGAACCTCCAGCGGAGCCTCGACCCTGATGAGGCGGAAGTGTTTGGCGGCGCGAAATGCGTTCACTTCGGACGGATTTCGAATGGAGTCGATGATGTAGTGCTTGTCGTCTTCGATCTTCGCCAGCACTCGTTCAGCGAGGACCTGGGCGCCGTATCTCTGGCGCAGTTCGTTTCCGATCAGAATCAGACACTCGCGGGTGAGCGGGAGCCCGCGCGAGCGTATTTCGTCACGAATGACGTCGGAAAGCGAGTAGTAGTAGAAGCTTTTCTTCGCGAGATAGCGGGCAACTTCCCCTTTGCCCGCAGCGTTTCTGCCAGTAAGTCCTATTAACATTCGACGCCTTACGATACTATGAATCCTTTTTGACGGGGAAGGAAACTGCATGTTTGAGAACAAAAGGATCGCTGTATTGGGGGCCGGCAAGCTCGGAGAAGCCTTGATCACCGGCATGATCGATGCGGGGATTGCTTCGAAGAAACAATTCATTGCGACTGCCGCTCATCGCGAGCGTCTCGAACAAGTGCGGACGAAACTGGAAATCGAGACCACCCTCTCGAACGGAGAGGCGGTTCGGAAGGCGGACCTGGTTCTCGTGTGCCTGAAGCCTCAGACGGTGGCAGAAGTTCTGCGTCAGGTGGTGAACGATATCACCCCCAATCATCTTGTCATATCCGTGGCGGCCTCCGTCACCATTCGGTTCATCGAAGACATCCTGAATAAACCGATTCCCGTCATTCGAACGATGCCCAATACTCCATGCCTCATCAAACAAGGCATGACTGCAATTGCGCCGGGCAAATACGCAACGGCCGATCACGTGGCCCAGACAAAAAAGATCTTCGATGCCATCGGACGTTCCCTGATCCTCGACGAGAAACACATGGATGCGGTAACCGCCTTGAGTGCCAGCGGCCCAGCCTTTATGTACATCATTATCGAGTCATTTGCCGAAGCGGGCGTGAAGGTCGGTCTTCCCCGCGAGGTTGCCACGGAACTGGCCGCACAAATGGCTCTCGGCGCTTCAAGCATGGTCCTCCAGACCGGAGAACATCCGGCGAAACTGAAGGACCTTGTCACGACTCCTGCGGGCTGCACGATCGACGGGATACTCGAATTAGAGGACGGTGGCCTGCGCGTTACGTTGATCAAGGCCGTGGTCCGGGCTACGCAACGCGCCAGGGAACTGGTCAATGGGTAAGGAGTCCTTTTTGAAGTAAGAATTGTGAGGCGAGGGTATTCCCCTCCTGGAACAGGAGGGGTGGCTGCGCCATCAAGAAAAAAGATCCCGTTCCGAAGCGGCGCAGACGGGGTGGTCGCTCACACAAAATCTTTCGCCGAACTGACCACCCCGGCCGCGCCTCAAAGGAGGCTTCGCGGCATTTTCTTGATGGCGCGTCCACCCCTCCTGTCCCAGGAGGGGAACACCCTCGCCTGAGACCATTTCGAGAAATTTGGTTGCGGCTCTGCCGCGCTAAGCTTCTCGTGGTTTCTCTTTCAGTTTTCCTGCAATCAGGAGCAACGCCCGAGTGCCTCCTCTTCACGTTGTAATGGTCGCCGGTGAATGCGTACCCTTCGCCAAGGTTGGCGGATTGGGTGATGTTGTCGGCGCGCTTCCGCTTGCACTCGAGAAACTCGGTGTTAGCGTCACGGTTGTTATTCCCCGGCATCGTGTCATCGACCTTCACAAGTATGGGTTCGAACGTTATCCGGCTCGCGCCGAAGACTCCATTCCGCTGGGACTCGAGCGGATTCCGTACGACGTGCATCGGGGAAAGATGCCGCGCTCTTCCATTGAGGTCTTTCTCATCGGGAACGACCGGTTCTTCGATCGCGATGGGATCTATGTCGACGTCGCGACCGCCAGGGACTATCCCGATCAGGCCGATCGCTGGATCTTCTTCCAGCGCGCCGCCATGGAATTCCTGAAGGCCCGATTTCCCTTGTTGGATATTCTTCACTGCCACGATCATCAAACGGGTCTGATGCCTGCCTACCTTTCGAAGCTGTACCGTAGTGACAGCGCATTCACAAACACACGTTCCATCTTCACGATCCACAACATGGGGTACCAGGGACTGTTTCCAAGAGAGGCGATGACCCGCACCGGATTCAACGACGCCGAGTTTTATCCGACCAGCCCGTTTGAGTTTTACGGCTTGTTGAACTTCATGAAGGTAGGGATCACCTATTCCGATCTCATTACAACCGTCAGCCCGACCTACGCTCGCGAGATCCAGGAAAGCAGAGAATTCGGCTATGGTCTCGAAGACGTCCTTCGCGCTCGATCGAGCAGCCTGATCGGTATTCTCAATGGTATCGACGATTCGCTCTGGAATCCGCAGACGGACAACCTGATCGCCGCCACGTACAGCCCTGCCGACCTGTCGGGAAAGCTCGAAAACAAAAAGGCGCTGCTGAAGAAATTTGAATTGGATGCGACCCATCTGGATTGGCCGGTCCTGGCGATGATTTCCCGCATCGATGTCCAAAAAGGCTTCGACCTTCTCGTCAGTATCCTGGACCATCTGCTTTCAAAGGATCTCTATTTCGCCCTGCTCGGAAGCGGAAACAAGGAGACGGAAGCGTATCTCCGCAGCATCATCGAACGCCATCGCGGCAAGGCCGGCATTCGATTCGAATTCGACAATGGAAGCGCCCACCTTACCGAGGCCGGAGCGGATATGTTCCTCATGCCGTCAAAGTACGAGCCCTGCGGCCTGAACCAGATGTACAGTCTGCGTTACGGGACGGTCCCCATCGTTCGCGCCACTGGAGGCCTGGCGGATACCGTGCGTGAATACGACCCGGCGACCGGCCAGGGCACAGGCTTCCGCTTTCGGGCTTACGATCCCGACGAGTTCAAGGAAGCCGTCAATCGCGCTCTCGCCCTATGGCCCGACCGCGAACAATGGCGGCGGCTGATGCTGAATGGAATGCGCGAGGATTTCAGCTGGACGGAATCAGCTAAGAAATACTTGGAGGTCTACGAGCGCGTCGCGGGAAGAAAAGAATAGGTCTGGACACCCATTTTTCCGAAGATTCGTAAATACAATTCTGATTTCGGAATTTCTCGATGTTTTTCCCCTTCTAACGTATTGATTCAACACGCCGGCGTAGTGGTCCCCTTATTGCATATTATTGGTTTCTTACAAGTTTCCGGGACTCGGCGTTCATTGATGTCTCGTTCTCACAGGGGGTGAGGGGAGAGAGGGATGACCAGGGTCCCGGAAAGTATTGACAGCCGCGAATTACGGCACTGCATCAGCGTGATTCGCGGCTTTTTTATTGGTTGCGATTATGCGGCGATCGAAATCTGGCGGACGCGGCTGGTGATGATCAAGCGGCGATCGAAATGGACTTCGAGATTGAATCCGACGTAGATGCCTCGAAGCTTCAGGAAGCTGCCACCGAGCGAACTCCCGGCGAGCCGCGCGGGAGTAAATTCCGGGAAGAAACGGCCGCCCCGAATGAGGATTTCACCGGCGCGGGCCGAGATGACTGTGATCTCATAAGTACTGTTTTCGGTTCGGACGACAAGCCGGTCCATGTCCTCCCGGGTTTCGAGCTGTAAGCCTTCGGTCCAATCGTGTGCCGACCACGTATCAAGGAGCGCGCTGGCCGAACAGGTTACTCTCGTATCCATAAGTTAATCTGTCATCCTCTACCTATATTAATATTTTTACCACGGGGATACTCGCTGTCAAACCCTTTCGATGATCATTAGAGTGATATCGTCGGTCTGAGACCGTCCACCAGTAAAACGCTGAATGGTCTCCAGCAATTTCTGCTCCAGATGCTTGGACCCGGATGGCGCCTCCCGTCGAATCACGTCTTTTACGCGCTCTTCTCCCAACATTTCGCCGTGGGGATTCTCCGCTTCGGTCAGTCCGTCGGAGTAGACCACGAGAACATCACCCTTTTCGAGTTGGAGACTATCCGGTTGGTACGAGGCATAGGAGAATGCCCCGACGATCATGTTATTGGATCCCAGTTCTTCGATTTCTTGCTTTGCAGCCCGGAACAAGTAACTGGGATTGTGTCCCGCACTGATATATTTTCCCCGACCTTCCGAGCTCACTGTAAGCAAAAACATTGTTACAAATCGCCCCGAGGAGGATTTTTCGCAAAGAAACCGATTTAATCGGTTGACAGCCTCGTCGACCCGCAGGCCGGCCCGGAGCTGCATCTGGAGGCAGCCCAGGAGCATCGAACTCAGCAGGGAAGCCGAGATTCCTTTGCCCGACACGTCTGCCAGCACGCCGAACAGTTCTCCCGTTTCCAGCTTGAGGAAGTCGTAAAAATCACCGCCAACGTACCGCGTGGGTTTCGAGAAGGCGTGGATGCTCAGGTTTTCGATTTTCGGTAAGGTCTGCGGAAGGAGGCTGCGTTGCGTTTCCTCGGCGAGGGCCAGCTCCTGTTCGAGCTTCTTTCGTTGCTCGATGCTCTTGATCATCTCCACGCGTTCAAGAACATTGCCTGCTTCGACAGCGAGTTTGTTGATAATTCTCTCGTCGAGACCGGACAGGGAATGCATCCTCTTGGTGCTGTCGAGGTAGAGAATCCCGAGGATCGAGGGAGTATCGGCCTGCGACGGAAGTCCCATGAGGGGCAGGCATGCGATCGCTCGCAGGTTCATCGCCACAATGCTGGCTTGCTCGATGTATTTCTTGTCGAGGCCCTCAACCATGAAGACCGGCGAACCTTTGGCGACCACGTCGTTCACAACCGTCTGGCTCGTCTGAAAGTGCGAAGGCGTAAGCGTTCGTCCCATGCCGTCCAGGCCCGCGGCGTAACCGAAGGCCGTGCCTTCTCGCACCAGGATGAATCCGCGTTCGGCGCCGCTGATCTTGAGCGCAAATTCCAGGATCTTCTGGAACGCGGCGTTAGGCGTGAAAAGTTGTTCCCACTGGTACTGAAAATCGAGAAGGCACGAAATCTTTTCGAGGTCGGAATATTCGGGCGGCAAGACCACGCCCAGGTTCATTAATGATTTTTCGAAAATCCGAGTAGTGTCGGCCTTGGCCGGCGCCCTTGTTGAGAGATCATCGGTGACCAGATACTGCAGCTCAACGCGGTCTTTCCCGAGGGCGATTCTGTCGCCATTCTTGAGAATGTGTTGTTCGATCAGCTGGTCGTTGACGAATGTGCCGTGCGTGCTGCCGAGATCCTGAAGGAAATATCCCTCCGGCATCATTACGATCTTGGCATGGTGCCGGGAGACGTGCTGATTGCTGAGGACGACATCCGCGTCGCCCTTTCTTCCAATCAGGACTTCACTGGACGCAATGAGGAATACGCTTTCCTGTCCGTCTGGTCCGACCCAATATAGTCGCGGCGTCGACATGTAACATTTACCCGGTGGTAATTCGGGGACAGACGTATAAATCACCTAATTAGCGAATGACATGAGTTTGCATGCTAATTAGGTGATTTATACGTCTGTCCCCGAATTACCACCACGCGCTATTACCCGTGGCTTTGTTCGTGGAGATACTAGTACAATTCGAGGAAATTTGTTCATGGGATTTCGCTATGAGACTGATGAAAGCAAAGCTGTTACTGCTGCCCGTGATCGCTTTTCTGACCATCACTTCCGCCCTGGTGGCGCCCGGATCGAATATTCCCGAAGACCGCGGAGCCATGGGGCTGTCGCAGGTGTTGAAACGTCTGGACGTCATCGGCAGCGTTCTTCATACGGGTGCCCATCCGGATGATGAAAACAGCGCGTTGCTCGCCTGGCTCGCCCGTGGACAAGGTGTTCGTACCGCCTACCTTTCCGCCACTCGCGGAGAAGGCGGTGTGAACCTCGTGGGTCCAGAGTTGTTTGAAGCTCTCGGAGTAATCCGCACCGAAGAACTCTACGGCGCGCGACGTCTGGATCATGCGCAGCAGTTTTTCACACCCAACTATGAGTTCGGGTTTTCCAAGAGCGCTGAAGACACGTTTGGAAAGTGGGGGCGAGAACAAATACTTGGCGATTTCGTGCGCGTGATTCGATATTTCCGTCCCGAAATTATCATTTCACGATTTACCGGTACACCCCGGGATGGACACGGACATCACCAGGTGGCAGGCATCATCACGCAGGAGGCCTTCAAGGCGGCAGCCGATCCCAATCGCTTTCCCGAATACGGAAAACCCTGGCAGGCGAAAAAACTCTATCTGAACGTCGGCGGCGGACCGGGCGGACCTGGCGGCAACGACCAGCCCCAAACGCCTCCTCCAGGTTTGGACATCAACACCGGAGAATTCGATCCAGCCCTAGGTCGTTCCTATAGCGAGATTGCAACCGAAGGCCGGAGCCTTCACCGCTCTCAGGCCCAGGGCGGCGCGCAGGAGCGGGGGCCTCGCCCGACGCGAGTCCAGTTGGTGCAGAAGACTGTCAATGTTTCTGATCTGGCGCCGCTTTTTTCCGGAGTGCTCTACAAATTGACGGATCTCGCACAGCTGGATTCCGCAATCTCCTCCGACCTCACAACTCTCGAGCAGCGGATTACCGCCATTCGTCAGAAGGTCAACCTGCTGCGCCCGGCCGAGATCATGCCGGACCTGGCGGCTGCGCTGAAACAGCTACAACAGATCAAGGCAAGAGCTACCCACGAACACGTTCGTTTTCTGCTCGAGCAGAAGGAAGAGGATTTTCAGGAAGCGTTTCGGTTGGCGTCGGGCCTGGTTATTGATGTTCTGGCATCCGACGATACGCTCGTGCCTGGGCAGGAGTTCAACCTCACGGTCAGCGTGATCAATGGAGGGCCGTACGAGTTTTCCAGCCTCCGCGCAACAACCGACCTTCCGCAGGGGTGGGACGCCGTTTACGACAACTCCACGGGAAGCCTCCGGCCGGGCCAACGCCTGGATCAAAAATTCAAAGTGAAGGTTTCCCCCAACGCCGAATTCACCCAGCCCTACTGGCTTCGTGAACCACGACGTGGCGACCGTTTCGTCTGGCCCGCATCATCGACACTTCCGATGGAGACACCTCTATTCGTGACTCGCGCGGAAGTGGACTACCAGGGCACGACGATCTCGATGAAGCAGCCTGCGGAGTTCCGTCGTGTCGATCGAATGTACGGCGAACAGCGCGTTGCACTGAAGGTTGTTCCTGCATTGTCTGTGACCATAAATCCGGATATCGCGATTGTTCCTCTAACCGGCAACCGGCGGAAAGACTTTACGGTCACCGTCGAGAACCAGAGCACAACGCCGGTCAACACGGACGTGTCTCTCGTGACACCGTCCGGCTGGACGGCTACTCCCGCCACGCGGACCGTCAACTTTACTCAACAGGGAGAAAAGGCGTCGCTGCAGTTCACGGTCTCCGTTCCCGCAACTGCCGGCGACTTTGTCGTGCGCGCCGTTGCGAAGGCGGGAAATACAGAGATCAGGAATGGATACACCGTGGTCTCCTATCCACATATCGAGACCCGGTATATCTACTCCCCGGCGGAATCCAAAGTCGAGGTTCTGGACGTGAAGACCAGGGTCACGTCCGTCGGCTATATCGAAGGAACCGGCGACGCTATTCCCGATGCGCTCCGGCAATTGGGAATGAATGTGACAGTTCTTTCACCGCAGGACGTCGCGACCTCCGATCTTTCCAGGTTTCCTGCGATTGTTCTCGGCGTCCGGGCCTACGCGGTGCGTGATGACCTTCGCGCCTACAACAAGAAATTGCTGGACTACGTATCGAACGGCGGCACCCTGGTCGCCCAGTACAATCGAGGCAATGAACTGGGAAATCTTCAGATCGGTCCATATCCGTTCACAGCGCCAAATGTGAACCAGAACAACCAGGAGCGCGTGACCAGGGAGGACGCTCCCGTAAAGATCCTGGAACCGAACAATTCTCTCCTGAATGTTCCCAACAAGATTACGGAGAAGGACTTCGACAACTGGGTCGACGAACGCGGTACGTTCTTCCTCCGCACCTGGGATCCCCGATACGTTCCGCTCCTGGAAAGCCACGACCCCGGTGAAGAAGCCCGGCAGGGTGGCCTGGTTGTCGCCAAATACGGAAAGGGCTCCTACGTCTACGCCGGCTATTCCTTCTTCCGCCAGCTACCCGCTGGGGTAAAGGGCGCCTACAGGCTCTTCGCCAATCTGGTCAGCATCGAAAACGTAAACTAGAGAGCTGTAGCGGCGGTCTATGACCGCCGAAAAGCCGGCGGTCGTAGAAGGTGTGAACGAATTGCCAGGACAGGGTGTTCCCCTCCTCGGAGAGGAGGGGTGGCTGCGCCATCAACAAGAAGATGCTGCGAAGCCTCCTTATGAAGGCGCAGACGGGGTGGTCAGTCCCGGATAACGTTACAAGGTCAGCATTTTCCATAATGACCACCCCGTCTGCGCCGCTTCGGAGGCTTCGCGCCTTTTTATTACTGGCGCAGCCACCCCTCCTGTTCCAGGAGGGGAACACCCTTTCCTGCGATTCATTCACACCTTCATAGAGCGCCGCTACAGCGGATTACTTTTGTGCACAAGCCGCGGCTCTTTTTGCCCGTCTCAGTGGTAAAATCACACCATGATGTACCGATCCTTTCTGGCGGCAATTCTTTGTCTGAGTGTTTCTGCCTCACTGCCGGCGCAGATCTCCCGGGATGCCAAGTTTGAGATTCTTCGAACTGTGATTGCCGACCAGGCATCCGCGCGCATCGCACTGCCTTTTGGCAACGATGGCGTTGATCTCTCGGAAGCAGGAGATGTCAACAAAGACAAGCTGGAAAAGGACATGAAGAAGAACGGTCAGTCGATTGAAACGGGCAAGGTTGTAACGATCACCGATCTCGCTTTCGACGACAACAAAATCGAGGTCGAGCTCGATGGCGGCGGCAAGAACAAAAAGAGTTTCTTCGACCGCATTCAGGTTGGTGTCGGTTCGGGGAACTCGACTGTTCCTGTCGGAAGAGACGATCAGACCAAGAAAGCCAAAGGCTCCAAAATCATTCTTCGGTTTGCCAAGAAAGTTCCTCCCGAGCTGACGCCAGCACGACTGAAGGAACTGCTTACACCGATTCTCGATTTCAACAAGCGCAACTTCCTGAAGACAGGGATCGATGCCCTTCCACCAGAGTACCAGGAAGCGGTGAAGGCGAAAGAAGCCAGGATCGGTATGGACCGCAGCACGGTCATCATGGCGTTGGGGCGTCCCGACAAGAAGATTCGCGAAAAGAAGGACGGTATCGAGTCTGAGGACTGGATCTACTTCGAGCGCGGCCTGCGTGCCAAGTTCGTCACGTTCGAGAATAACGTCGTCGTTCGAATCGCCCAGTACTGACCCCACGTAATGTTTGGTTATTGGTTGCCTCTCGTTGTCTGGTTAGTGTCGATTTTTCTTTTTTCCACGGAGTCATTTTCTGCTGGGGAGACGTCTCACTTCATTGTTCCAGTGCTGACGTTCCTTTTCCCGAACTGGTCTCTGCAGCAGCTTGACATAGGCCACGCTGTGATTCGAAAACTCGCCCACATCACGGAGTATTTCATTCTTGCCCTTCTCGCTTACAGGACGCTCAGGTATGAAAAGCGTGATCTCCTGGACGCGAAAGTCTGGACCGGCGTGTTGGTTCTGCTGGCCGCGCTTTCCGACGAGTTCCACCAGAGTCTCACGCTGACACGACAGGCGTCGATCGTCGATGTGGGATACGATTGTTTAGGAGCGCTGTGGGCGCTTTGGCTGATTTCCACCTATGAAACCCGGCGTTTACGTTCACATTCCGTTCTGTGAGCAGCGTTGCTACTACTGCGCGTTTACAGTCGCTGTCTCTCCAGAGGAAACATATGAGCCGTATGTTCGCCGCCTGATCCGGGAAATCGAGCTTTCCGGATTCAAGGAGCAGCCGGAGACGATATTCTTCGGCGGCGGAACGCCATCCATTGTCGATGCTGCGCTGATCGAAGGAATCCTTCGCGCCCTTCCCCCGTGCACTGGGGAAATAACCATCGAAACGAACCCCGGAACCCTGAGTGATTCGAAGCTGGATCGTTACCGCGACAGCGGCGTGAACCGCATCAGTCTTGGCGTCCAGTCGTTTCACGACGAAGATCTCCGCAACGCCGGCCGGCTCCACAACGCCGAAGATGTTTTCCGCGACATCCAATCTCTTCGAAACCACTCTTTTGAAAACATCAACGTGGATCTGATCGCCGGCCTTCCCAACCAGCGTCTCGAAGTGTGGAAGCAGAATCTCGATTGGATTGATCGGCTCCGTCCCGAGCACGTTTCCGTCTATATGCTGGAGCTCGAAGAGCGCAGCGCCTGGGGTAAGAATCTCGCGAACATCCCGGCCGAGGAAGTGTTCGCCTCCTGCTATCTTGAAGCAGCCGAACGGCTGGCCAGCGCCGGGTACGTTCATTATGAGATCTCGAATTGGGCGCTTCCTGGTTTCGAGTGCTGCCACAACCTCAAATATTGGACCGGCGTGCCCTACCGGGGTTTCGGTGTCAGCGCCCACTCATTTTCCGGATTGCGCAGGTTCTGGAACGTGACTTCCATGAAGGAATACGCGGAGATGCTGGACTCCGGAAAGCTTCCGATATCCGGAGAAGAAATGTTGACGCGAGACATGCGGCTTGAAGAAGCTTTCCTGCTCGGACTGCGGCGAACGTGCGGGTTCGACGTCTGGAGTGTAGCGCGTGATCTGGATGTTCGATATCCTCCCGAGTGGTTTGATCGAATCTGCGAACTGGAAGATGCGGGCTGGATCCGGTTTGATGGTAAGGTTCTAAAGCTGACTCCAGCCGGCTGGCTGCTCGCCAATGGCGTGACCGAGGAATTGCTATGGCCGACACTGTTATCGACCTCCGAAGCGACACCGTAACAAAACCCTCGCCGGAAATGCGACGGGCGATGGCCGAAGCGGAAGTTGGGGACGACGTCTTTCTCGAAGATCCGACAATCAATCGCCTCCAGGACCGCGCCGCGCACATTTTCGGCCGGGAAGCCGCGCTCTTTGTGCCTTCCGGCTCGATGGGAAACCTGACGTGCATCATCGCGCAGACGCGTCCCGGCCAGGAGATCATTTGCGAAGAAGCCGGTCATATCTACAACTATGAAATGGCTTCCATGTCCGCCATAGCCGGCGTGCTTCCTCGCATCGTTACCGGCCAGGATGGAATCCTGAGCTGGGAGACGATTTCAAAAGCGATCCGTCCCAAAGTCTACTATCGGCCGCAGACCGCGCTCATCTCCCTGGAAAATACTCACAACATGGCCGGCGGCACCGTTTATCCAACGAAGCTCGCGCTCGAGATCTGCGACAAAGCTCACGACCTGGGGATCCCGGTTCACCTGGACGGCGCGCGCATCTTCAACGCCGCGACTTATCTCGGCGAGGACGTAGCCGAGATGACGAAGAAGTTCGATTCGGTTCAGTTCTGCCTCAGCAAGGGGCTGGGCGCTCCGGTTGGCTCGCTCATCGTGGGGTCCCGCGTTTTCATCGAGCGATGCCGGAGCATTCGCAAAATGCTCGGCGGTGGCATGCGCCAGGCTGGTGTGCTTGCTGCAGCCGGTCTTGTGGCGCTGGAAAAGGGGCCCAAGCGTCTCCAGATCGATCACGACAATGCGAAGTTTCTGGCGACTCAGCTCGCCGGGATTCCCGGTATTACACTGGACCCGGCGAAAGTGCAGACAAACATCGTCATCTTTGATTTGAAGAAGTCGGGATCGTCTTCAGCGGACTTCCTTCAAGCCCTTGCGAAGCGAAACGTTCTGGCTGTTCCTGTCGACAATGAAAGAGTTCGTATGGTGGCCCACCTCGATGTCGATCGCACCGGCGTCGAGACGGCGGCGAACTCGGTGAGGGAAGTGCTCAAGCGATGAAGAAGACTCGAGTCGGCGTGATTTTTGGCGGAAGGTCCGGAGAGCACGAGGTCTCGTTACGATCTGCGGAGTCGATCCTCAAATCCATCGATCGTTCAAAATACGACGTCGTGCCGATCGGAATCACTGCCGAAGGCCATTGGCTCGCTGCCAGGAATGCGCTCTCTCTGCTGCCGGCGAAAGACGCCATTCAGAAGACCCTCACAACGGGCGAGCCGATTATTCTGCCCGCCGAGCCGGTCGCTCAGGGAATTGTGGATGTGATCTTTCCGGTGCTTCACGGCACTTATGGAGAGGACGGTACGATTCAAGGTTTGCTCGAACTGGCGAACGTCCCGTACGTCGGGGCCGGCGTCCTGGGTTCCGCGGTCGGCATGGACAAGGATGTCATGAAGCGGCTTCTCCGTGACGCGGGTTTGCCGATTGTCGATTACTGGAGCTTGCGGAAATCGGAAATCGAAACGTTTGTGGAGAACAGACTCAAGGATCTCCCTTATCCCGTCTTCGTGAAACCGGCGAACCTGGGATCTTCTGTTGGAATCTCGAAGGTGCACGGGCCGGAAGAACTTCGGAAGGCCCTGGATGTTGCGGCGGAATACGATCGAAAGATCGTTGTGGAGCAGGGTGTCGATGCGCGCGAGATCGAGATCAGCGTGCTGGGCAACGATGATCCGATCGCTTCCGTGGCTGGCGAGATCGTTCCATCGCGGGAATTCTACGATTACGCAGCCAAGTACGTGGACGATGATTCGCGGCTGATCATTCCCGCCGTGCTCGCGGAAGCGGCACAACAGGAAGCGCGCCGGGTTGCCTTGTCCGCGTTCAAGGTCCTGGAATGTTCCGGAATGGCCCGCGTGGACCTGTTCCTCGAGAACAGTACTGGAAAATTCTACGTCAACGAGATCAATACACTTCCGGGCTTTACGACGATCAGCATGTATCCCAAGCTATGGGAGGCTTCCGGAATTCCGTACTCCGAACTGATCGATCGCCTGATCGCACTCGCCGTGGAGCGCCACGCGGAGAAGAATAAACTCCGGACCAAGTACTGAGAGGTTGGGGAACCAGGAATTAGCCGCGAATTACGCAGATTACGCGAATGGGGCGCATCATTCGCGGCTAATTCCTGGTTCCCCAACCTCTCAATCGAGTTCGCGCCATTCGACACGCCCATCTTCAAACACGAGCACCCCGCTGGCGACGTCCTTCGCAAATTGAACGTGGTGGGTGACGACGATCTGCGTCATGCCTTCGTTGTCCAGTTCGCGCATGACGTTGAAGACCTCATCCACGAGACGAGGATCCAGTTGCGACGTGGGTTCGTCATACAACATCACTTCAGGCTGCATCGCCAGACCCCGCGCGATGGCCACGCGCTGCTGCTGCCCGCCTGAAAGCTTCGCGGGATAGGCATCCTCTTTTTCCGCCAGGCCCACGCGTTCGAGAATTCTTCGGCTCATCGCCGCAGCCTCGTTCGGACGCATCTTTTTCACCTGCACGGGGGCCAGCGTGACATTCTCGAGCACAGTCAGGTGCGGAAACAGATTGAAGCTTTGGAAAACCATTCCCGTCTTCAATCGCATCTGTTGCAGCATTCGTCTCTTTTCAGCAGGCAGGTTGGCCGCTTCGCCGGCGTTCCACTGCACGGCGACATCACCAATGGTTATTCGGCCGCTATCGAAGAACTCCAGGAAATTGATGCAGCGGAGCAGCGTCGATTTCCCGCAACCGGATGGGCCCATGACAACGGTCAGGTCGCCGGGCGGGAATTCCAGAGTGAGATCTTTGAAGAGAGTGTGGGTGCCGAACGATTTCGTCAGGCCTTCGATCTTAACCACCGCTGATGCGCGCTGGCACTCCTTAACAGGATTTTCTGCTGGCTTTCTTTCGCGTTGAAACCGATGGCATACGGGCAAAAGATGTTGGAGCGCTTCGCACGCGAGAACTCGTCGAGATAATATCCGCCGATCTTGAAGTGATATTCGTCCACGGTTCCGGACAACGCTCCATCGCCGTTGTACTGCCACGCGCTCGACCGGCGTTTGTCATTGGCGGTGATGATGATGTAGAGATTCTCGGGCGCCATGTCGTAGATATCCTGGCTGCTCAGGTTTCCGACGCCTTTCAGATCGCCCCATCCTGTATGCGAATGAAAGTCCCCGATCAACGACAGGTGCGGAAGATTGGCGAGGAATCTGTTAATCCTCCGCGAGGCGCGGCCGTTCTTCTCCACGCTGGTGTGACGTCGATTCGCCGTCTGGTAAGAAATCGCGTGCTCGACAATATAAATGTTGCTGCTGTCGCGATATCCCAGCAGGAGACCGAAACATTCCTTCTTATAAACTTCGATGGCGGATATAAGAAGAGCCCAAAAGGCATTCGCTGAAATATAGACTTCCATAGGTGACCCGACGGGCAGTGCGGAAATTCGGGGTCAGACGTGTGAATTCCCTTTTTCCATACAAGGTGTGTTGATCGGAAAAAGGGAATTCACACGTCTGACCCCGAATTTCCGCACACCCGACTGTTCCGGATTCTAGCTGTTCAGGCCCCAATTGGGAACGGGCTTTTATGGAAAAATAAGGGCCGCATTTACTGCGGCCCTTCTTTAAATCTCGGTCTTCGCGCCTAATTTTTAGTTTTTAACTACTTCTTCTTGGTAGCTTTCTTTTTCTTTGCTGGAGCTTTTTTCACTTTTTCCCTCCTATGGGATGTTTCTTTTTACTTAAGCCTCGCTACATATTGAGGCCTTAACTATCCATAGCCGTTAGTATTGTGGCGAAACTTTTACCTGTCAAGCATAAATTTCGCTTTTTGTGAGGGTTAAGCTCTACGGGAATTGGTAGTAACCCCTGCGGTGGAGAGTTTCGAATCCAGCCCGCGCGACGGCGACCTGAATGTCCCGAAATACCGGTGCGGGCCCGTCGACTCTATTCGTTGAAATGTAGCCCAGCACGTACTGGTTTCGCGCCGCCTCCGCCGCAGTGGCGTACGATTGCTCGATGTTCTGGATGGAACTGACAAAGTAGGCATCGCCGCCCGTCGCCTTGGCGTATTTGTTAAGCAAGGAAAGCGCACGGGTCAGCACATTTTCATCGAGACCCACGGCGTAGACTTCGATGCCTGTCTCGAGCAGGCTCTTGACGGTATCGTCGTATGAATGATCGCTTCCTTCGTTGTAGCCATCGGAGATCACGAGTACGATCTTCCGCCGGTCTCGTTCGCGCTGAGCAAGATCGGATGCTGCCGCGAAGATGGCGTCGTTGAGAACTTTGATCCTCTTTGGTCGTGCCGTGGATGCGGGACCGATTTGTCCGGGAGGTACGACGGCTGCTCCGTTTATCACGGGACCCGGAATCGAGAATGGGCCGCCCGGAGCAGGCGGGTAGGGAATCGGATCGCCTTTGATATCTCCGAGCGTCTTCATGGAAGTTTCAACGACGGCTGACTCACGGGAAAAATCGAGGACCTTCTTCACAAACTTGTCGAAGCGATACACCGACACTTCGTCGAACTCGCTGAATGCGCCGGCAAGCGCAGGAAAAGTCTTTTGTACTTTGGAGAGCGAACTTTCAGAGACGCCGGTGTCAATAAGGACTGCCGCCGATAACGGGACGGGATCGATCGTGAAGTTGGTAATCGTTTGCTTGCGGCCGTCTTCGAGAACAGTGAAGTCGTCTTTTGTAAGACCTGTGACTAATTTGTCCGCTTTGGTTTTTACAGTGACGGGCACAACGACAAGATCGACTCTCGTACGGATCTGAATATCCTGGGCGCTTCCGGTGATGACCGGCAAAAGAAGAACCAGAAGAAACAATCTGCTACCGATCCGGATTCTTTGCCGCATAGTATCCCTTCCTTGCTTTGACCGTGTAACTCGAGTCTCGCGGAATGATTCTTATCTCGCGGAATTTTCCATCTTTCGCAGTATTCGTTGAAACGTAGCCCAGGCTGTACTGGCTTCGCAGCTCTTGTGCGATCTGCTCGAATATTCTTTTGAAGCTGTTCTGGTTGGTCAGCATGAACATCGATCCGCCGGTCTCGTCCGACAATTTTCTTAGCGTTCCCGGATCCCCGCCACGCGCTCGTCCTCTGCCAAAGAAGAAGCCGCCGCTGCTATTCGAGATCGAATAGATCACGGCATCGCTCTGGTGTGCAGCAACCAGAGCCTCGAAGAATTTGGTCTTGCTCGTGGTGTCTTCGCCGTCACTGATCAGGATAATCGCTTTCCGGCCGGCTTCGCCGCCGAGTTTTTCCCGGCATGCGAGCCAGACCGCGTCATAGAGCGACGTACCGCCGCCAATCTCGAGCTCGTTGATGGCCGCCTTCAGGCGTCTTGTGCTCTCTGTGTAATCCTGCACGAGGGTTACCGAACGATCGAAACCCATCACGAGAGCCAGATCGTTCGGGCGCAAAATCGATTCGAGAAAACTCGTCGCGGTCATCTTCTCTTCGTCGAAAACCGGCCGGACACTGGGGCTCGTGTCGATCAGCATGGCCATTGTCAGCGGCAGTACATTCTCACGCGCGAAGTGCTGAATTTCCTGACGCTTTCCGTCCTCTTCGACGATGAAATCCTTCATGCCAAGCCCGGGGATGAACCGCCCGCGCCGGTCGGTTACGGAAAACTGGACGTTCACCAGGTCCACGCTGACTTTCAGCGTGTCCTGTGAAGGAGGCTCCGCAAAGCTAACAGGCACGGTAAGGGCCAAAGCGAGAACCGTGACTCGAACGGCGTGCATCAACCCCATGTTATCATGCCCATTTGTATGACACTGACTTAGACGAAGCGTCTCCATTGGCGTAAGAACAAGCGGTGCTTTTATTTGGATAAACGCGGGCTGAAGCCCGCGACTACATTCGAGCCGAACGTTTGGTCCCAATGTAGTCGCGGGCTTTAGCCCGCGCTTCGAACAACTTGATGCTGAAATTAACGAACACTCTGACCGGCAACCTGGAGCCCTTCTCTCCGGATAACGGCAATACCGTACGAATGTACACCTGCGGTCCGACGGTATACGACTTCGCGCACATCGGAAACCTGAGGACCTTTGTGTTCGAGGACATATTGCGGCGCCATCTGCGAGGCAAAGACTGGACGTTGAAGCACGTGATGAACATCACGGACATCGACGACAAAATCATCAACAAAGCTATCGAGACGGGCCAGGACATCAGGACTTACACGGCGCCATACACCGAGGCTTTCTTTAAGGATTGCGAAACGCTGCGCATCGAGCGCCCTGACATCGTGACGCCCGCAACGGATTACATTCCCGAAATGATCGATCTCGTGGGGCGTCTGATTCAAAGTGGTTACGCTTACCCGGAAGGCGAGTCGATCTATTATCGGATTTCCCGGTTTCCGAGCTATGGCCGTTTGTCGCGCCTCGATAAAAGAGAATTGAAGCTTGGCGCGCGCATCGACGTTGACGAATACGAGAAGGAAGAACCCCGCGACTTCGTTCTCTGGAAAGCCCCGAAGCATGAAAAAGAGCCGCGATGGGAAGCGCCATTCGGAACAGGCCGGCCGGGGTGGCACATCGAGTGTTCTGCGATGGCGATGAAACAGCTCGGAGAAACTCTCGATATTCATTGCGGCGGCGTCGACAACATCTTCCCACACCACGAGAACGAGATCGCTCAAAGCGAGGCCGTCACAGGAAAGCCCTTCGCCCGGTTCTGGATTCACGGCGAGCATTTGCTCGTCGAAGGCGAGAAGATGGCGAAATCGAAGGGAAATTTCTATACGCTTCGGGATCTGATCGACCGCGGATACGATCCCCTCGCGATCCGTTACCTTCTCGTTTCCGTGCCATACCGCAAGCAACTGAACTTCACCTTCGAAGGCCTCGACGCCGCAAGAAGCAGTCTGGATCGGATCAAGGAATTTCTTTTCCGTCTGAAAAGTTCGAAGTTCAAGCCCGGCAAGAATCCCGCAATTTCGGCTGTGTTAACGACTGCGCGTAAGCAGCTCGATGCCGCGCTCGACGATGATCTCAACACAGCGCAGGCTCTTGCCGCCGTTTTTGGGCTCATTAAAGAAGGCAATATTGCGCTTACCGACGACGCCCTCGAGGAAGAAAACCGTTCGGAAATCCTGCAATGGTTTGAAGTTGTCGAACAGCGGCTCGGTATCGTCCCGACAGTGGAAGCACTCGTGCAGGTCGATGAGAAGGTGGACTCGTTGATCGCCCAGCGAAATGAGGCCCGCCGAAACCGGGACTTCGCGAAGGCTGATCGGATTCGACAGCAATTGCTCGATCTTGATGTGATCATTGAAGATACGCGCGAGGGAACAAAGTGGCGGCGAAAATAGTGTCCGACAAGCTCCCGAAAATAGTTACGGAACTTCCCGGCCCCCGGGCCCGTGAGGTGATGGAAAACGACCACCGGTATATTTCCCCGTCGTATACACGTTCCTATCCTCTTGTCGCAAAAAGCGCGCGCGGCGCCATTGTCGAGGATGTCGATGGAAACTTCTTCCTGGATTTCAGTGCCGGCATCGCCGTGTGCTCGACCGGTCACTGCCATCCGGATGTTGTCCGGGCCATTCAGAAGCAGGCGGAGTCTCTGATCCACATGTCGGGCACGGACTTCTATTACGAGCAAATGCCGCAGCTCGCGCGCAAGCTCGAAGCCCTGATGCCCGACGGCAAGGATTGGCGCTGTTTTTTTGGAAATTCTGGCACCGAAGCGATCGAAGCCGCAATGAAGCTTGCCCGCTATGCAACCGGCCGCTGGCAGTTCATTGCCTTTCAGTTTTCGTTTCACGGCCGCACGATGGGTTCTTTATCGCTGACATCATCGAAGGCCGTTCAGCGGAAAGGATTCGGGCCGCTGGTGCCGGGCGTGACACATATTCCGTACGGCAACGCGAGCTACCTGGAAGACATCGTGTTCAAAACGACGGTCAATGCCGGCGAAGTTGCGGCGATCGTTGTCGAAGCGATTCAGGGCGAAGGCGGATACGTGGTTCCACCGCCTGAGTTTCTTCCCACACTCGAGAAGATCGCCCGCAAGCACGGGATCCTGTTGATCGCGGACGAGGTGCAGTGCGGGATGGGCCGCACTGGAAAGATGTTCGGCTTCGAGCATTTCGATTTTCACCCAGACATCGTCGCGATCGCGAAAGGTATCGCGTCAGGTATGCCGCTCGGCGTTACCATGGCTCATGCCGACGTAATGACATGGCAGCCCGGCGCACACGCGTCCACGTTCGGAGGAAATCCCGTGTGCCTGGCGGCTGCGCTCGAAACCGTCCGTTTATTGCAGGAACAATATGTCGCGAATTCGGCGAAAATGGGCGCATTCATTCGCCCGAAGCTCGAGAAACTCATGAGTCGTCATGCGGTGATCAGCGATGTCCGCGGTCTCGGCCTCATGATCGGAGTCGAAATCACAAAGGACCGGAAAACGAGAGAAAAAGCGCCGGAGCTTCGTGATGCCATCATCAATGAATGCTTCCACCGCGGCTTGTTGATCCTGGCTGCAGGTCCTTCAACGATTCGGCTCTCGCCGCCGTTGATGGTCGATGAAGAACAGGCCCAGTTTGCCGTCGACACATTGTCTGACGCGATTGCGGCTGTCGCCAAATAACTGACCCATGCCATTCCCGCTTTTGCTCCGCCGGTTCCTAACCTTTGGCCGGCGCTCGGAAATTCTCGGCATGGCCTACCTTCGTTCTCTGGGCTATCGCGTAGTCAGATCCGGCTATCGCACGCGGAATGGCGAAGTGGACGTCATTGCCTGGGAAGGTGAGGTCCTGGCTTTCGTCGAAGTGAAGTCGCTCCAGTCATCGGAGCCGCCCGAAGACTCCGTCGGCTACCGGAAACAAAAACGCATCATCCGGGCCGCGGAAGCCTACATCGCCCGTCATCGGCTTCACGATGCTCCCTGCCGATTCGACATCCTTTCAGTGACCGTGCTTCCGGGCTCCAGGCCGGAATTCCGCCTTCTCCGTGATGCCTTCCGTATGTATAATTGAGTCTCTACGCGGGACTAACTCAGTGGTAGAGTGCGACCTTGCCAAGGTCGAAGTCGCGGGTTCGAATCCCGTGTCCCGCTTTTTACTTCAACCATTTACAGCCTCCATTTTTCGACTTCTACCCCAAATCTACCCCATTAAGAAAAAATCAGTTGATAAAGGCCGATTCCAGCGTCTGCAAGGCTTCAATACGGCTTTCAACTGACGATTGCGTGTAGACGTTCAGATTCACATCGACACCGTGCCCTTGCTGATCCGCGATGAGCTTGGGATTAACGCCTTTTTCGTTCATGAGGGACGAGTGCGTGCGCCTCATGACTCGAAATTCGACCCATTCCAATCCCACCGTTTTTAGCCGAGGCCGGATGTATCGATTTAACATGTTCTCACTGCCGATCGGTGTCGTCAGTTTTTCGGACGGGAACAGCCAACCTTCGCCCCCTGTGTCGGGTGAGGATGAAAGCCACAGCTTCAGATCTTGCTGCAGCCCAGACGGGAGTGCTGCACGGTGCCTAATACTACCGGTCCGAGACTCCGCAGTAAGGCGTTTCCACTTTCGGCAATAGAAGGGAAAGTAAACCTTTTCTACAAAGTCGTTCATTGTGACGTCCGGCGGAGCGCCCAAGGCAACCCGCCCGTTGATAGGTCGGACGATTTTCGCCATCTCGGCATCGGCCTTAGATTTTGTCATCTTACCGATCTTGCCGAGTATGCGAGTGCGCTGCTTCCTGCGCCCATGACCATCGTCTTCTCGCCAAGAGCCGAGCCAATATCTTCCATCCCTGGATTTCTTCACTGAGCCATTTTGAAATCGTTTGCGCATGTGATCCTTCCTTCCGGCTCACAGCGTCCACGACGTTCACTTCTGATCGCTCGTTACGCTATCACCGATCCACGGATTTCGATCGAGTGC
>WNFO01002334.1_pt1 | contig 26830 bp, 21 predicted proteins | sample 5400251 | NCBI WGS metagenome assembly WNFO01 (sample SAMN13153354, study PRJNA577476) | soil metagenome | isolation source: 100 cm saprolite under Madrone tree | place: USA:California | collected 2016-06-14
CTGCGCCGTTCGCTGCCAACAGTAGGCCCTTGCGATCCGCCACCATCACCGGCGCTTCGATCCCTTCCAACATTCCTAGAAATAAATCAACCGTTAGCACTGTGGGGAACAGGCCATCTGCAGTTGCCGAGGCTACCACCCGACCACTCATCCTCTAACTTCACCCTTGCTTTCTGCCAAAGTGGCAAAAATTTTCCCATTGCCTGGCCGCCATACTCCCATCGACTCATAGGACTGTCAATGGTAAATCCGTTCCATTTGCACAATTGCGGAAACTCCGTGGACATTTGCGGGTTTACCTTTCTCCCGATACGATTCCGAATCCGGAGCCGTACAATTAACCCTCACACTTTCAATGGCTTAGCCAGAGCTTGAGCCGGCCTTCTATGGCAATTCATATGCTCGATAGCGTACTAGTTCATCCGTACTAAAGAGAGCAAAGTGCCTAGTCAAATTTTAAAGACGCCCAAAACGATGGTCTCCCCCCACCAGCGCCAGAACCCGCGCATTCGCATTCAAATCCCCGTCTTTCTTCGCGGCACCGATGCACTCGGAGTCGATTTTATTGAGCTCACCAAGACTCTCAATATTAGCTCGACCGGTGCCTGTATCGCTTCCTCTCATATCCTTCAAACGGAACAGGTTATTCAGTTGACCATTCCCACGCCGTCCCCCTCGACTGCGGGCTTGGTTCCCTACGAGACGCCTCCGATTTCTGCTCGCGTGCTGCGCCAAGAATCCGCTGGCGATCTTCGCCTTTTCGGTTTGGAGTTCCTTCACCCTCTTTCCTAGCTGCATACCAGTACTACTACGGACGGAAGCTTTCTTTCGTCCGATCGCGCTTCCGTTTCTCGATTTTTTTCTTTTGTGAATTCTTGTTTGTGCTATTGTAACGCCCACCTGCAGTCTCAAGGAGTGTACTTTCGCATCCGGCGTGCCTGTGCTCTTCCTTGGCACTCCGCATGCTCCACTGCTCTTGCACTGCATTTCGTTTCGCCCCATTCCCCGCGGGGACAAAAGAGGTCAAGGTCCACACCGGTGATTCCCAGCTCCGGCGTTCCGGTTTCCGCGCGCATGCGCCCGACTGACGCCTATTTTGAACTCATCGCAGACACTCTCGACGGCCTGGAGTCGAGCGCTCGCGCTCAATTCCTCCAGCGTTTTCTGCTCGCACTCGCTCACGTCGAAATTCCCGAAAGCAAAACAATCGCTCTCTGGGACGAGATCCTCGCTCGCCGCGTCCAACTCTCTGAACGCGCGGATTCTCCGGTCGCCTTGCACACCGCTCTTGTCGACGTTCTTTCTTCCTCCGGAATGTTTAACGTGCCGGTCGTCCTCGAATACGATGAACTAAAGAACCTGCATCGCAACGCCGTCACCGATCCTCTGACTGGCCTTTACAACCGCCGACTTTTTAACGAAAACTTTGACAAAGAGCTTAACCGCGCGCGCCGCTATGCTCACCCTCTTAGCCTTGTCACTCTCGATCTCCACCGCTTCAAGGAAGTAAACGACAAACATGGCCACCCTCGCGGTGATGAGGTTCTCCGCGCTGCCGCCAGTACTCTCAAAAAAGCTCTCCGTACTTCCGACTCCGCCTTCCGCATCGGCGGTGACGAATTCGCATTGCTCCTTCCGCAGACTGATTCTTTTCAGGCCTCCGGTCTTAGCCGCCGTATCGGCGTTGTCTTCACGGAAACTCTTCGTCCTCTCGATCTTATGGTCTCCGTCAGCATGGACCACGGAATCTCCACCTACCCCCAAGACGGCGACCAACGCGATCAATTGATTCGTATCGCCGACGAGCGTCTCTATTCCGCAAAACAAGCCAGCAACCGGAAGACGGTCGCGGAAGCCGCTCATGACATTGCTGCTGAGGCGCCTCAGCAAGTTGCCCCGGAGATGCCTCGTGAAGTCGCACCTGAGCCCACTCCACCGTCTGAGCCAGTTCCTTCAGCGGTGCCTGAGACTTCGCAGGATGTCCAGGCTCCTCCTCCTGCACCTGCTCCACCTCTGCCTCCCGCCCCTGCTGCTGCGGTTCCTGAATCGGTTGCCCCGCCACTTCCTTCAACTCCTCCGGTTTCTCCACTGCAAACCTCGCGACCCATTTTTCCGCTCGCCATCGAGGAACCTCGCATCTTCACTGTTCCTCGCAAGGCCGAACGCGTTTCCATGGCCGGAACAAACGCTTACGCTGTCCTCGGCGACCAGTCCTCTCATCGTGCTCGCGTCGTGGATCTTGGCTTCGGCGGCGTCGCACTGGACTTCTCAAGCACCGAAGGCATCCCTGACACACTGCTGGCCGTTCTCCACGTGCCCATCCTCCCTCCCGTCCGCGTAAGCCTCAAACGAGTCTGGACCAAACAACTCAGTGAAGACACGGTCCGCGTCGGCTGCTGCTTCGTCTCCTAAGTTCTTTCCTATTCACCAGATCGCCTGCTACTCTCCTCTGCTCGCACGGACAGGTTACGGGCCCTGCACCAAAGCTGTCCTTTGACCAAATTGCCAGCTCCTCCCGGTCTTCTATATCTTTGCCTCCATGCGTGGAATCTGTGCTTGTACCCAGATCGGTGCATTTACTTCTCGTCGATTCTCGACGTCTCCCTTCATTCTTTTGGCTTGCATCATCCTATTCGCAGGCACTTTCTCCGGCTGCGCTTCGGCCTCCGCCGACAGATCTGCCACCACAAAACTTTCCGTTGTGCCCTCGGTCATCGATTTCAAAGCCGTGGTTGTCGGTCAGAAAAACTCCCAAACCGTCCAGATCACCAATTCCAGTTCGAATTCCATCAATCTTAGCAGCTTGCAAGTCTCTGGAACCGGGTTCTCACTTTCTTCCGCAAAAGCTCCCGTTCTTTTGGCCCCCGGCAGCCATGTAAGGCTTAGCGTAGTCTTCGCTCCGCCTGCCGCCGCTGACGCGACCGGCTCACTCATCATCTCCACTTCAGATTTAGACACTCCAGTCCGCGTCCCGCTTTCCGGCGCCGGAGAAAAAGCCGCTCCCAAACTCACGCTTTCTCCCGCCGCCGTAAATTTCGGCACCCGCGCGGTAAAAACCTCCACTTCTCAATCAGTGGTGCTTACCAATACTGGCAACAGCTCAGTCTCGATTAGCTCCATTAGCATCGCGAATCCTGCCTTTTCTCTTTCTGGCATCAGCAAAGGCGTGTCTCTCTCTCCGAACCAAAAACTCGAGTTTCAAGTTTGGTATCACCCAACTGTTGCGGGTCAAGCCGCTGTCACGATTTCTCTCGATTCATCCGCCAGCTTGGCGCCGGTAACACTTCCCGTCGCTGGCTCTGCCTCTAATTCCGCAGTCCCCACTCCCGGCGCCACTGGTGCTCACTCTGTAACTCTCAATTGGAATGCCGCCAATTCCGCCGCGGGTTATCACGTTTATCGCAGCGAGGTTGCTGGCGGCCCATTCAACCGCATCGACACGAGCCAAATCGAATCAACCTCTTACAAGGACACCGACGTCGTCAGCGGCGGTCACTATTTCTACGTCGTTACTGCCGTCGAATCCAGCGGCCCGGAGAGCGCCTTTTCCAACGAGGTCTCCGTCGTAATACCGACCAACTGAACATTTCTCAGACGTTCCCGATTTGGCGGATTCTCCCGCCCGCGTTACAATAGCAAGTTGCCTCGCGCCCTAGCGACGCCGCTGTGTTCCCTGTCACTCAGGAAGCGGCGCAGACCGGCCGCGACAGAATGGAGATTCATGAAGCCCGGTATTCATCCCGATTATCACGCCGTTACCGTCCACTGTGCCTGTGGGAATACTTTCCCCACGCGCTCGACGATCAAAGGCGATATGCTGCGCGTCGAAATTTGCTCCAATTGCCATCCTTTTTTCACCGGCAAGCAGAAGTTGCTCGACACCGCAGGCCGCGTCGAACGTTTCACCAAGAAGTACGCCGACGCCGCCGCCAAAACCGCCGCTGCCAAGAAGTAGCTTCAACCGCAGCCGTGCCATTTCGAGTTTCCCAAGTTCAGGCCCCGGAGCATCCCGGGGCTTTCTTTTTGGTCTCTACCTCTCTCGTACTCTTCTCGGTGTCCTCTGCGCCCTCTGCGTTGACAACACACCTTCTGCCCCTCGAGTGCTCCGTTGGCCACCATTGCTCCGAATCTTTTTCTTAGGACTTATCGCTCGCGACTTTCCCGCCGCCGTGTACAATAAAACTCCATCGTGGCCACCCAATCGCGCATGTTTCAATCCGGAGATTCCGCCGAACTCGTTGAGTCTGCTCCACCACGCGTCACCCTTCGCAATGCCTTCGCGCATCCCTTCGACTCGGCCATCGCCGCCGCGCGCACATGCTACTCTTCCCGCCTCATAGGCCCTGAAGAAATCAACGATAAGCAACGCCTCAACATCGGCGCAGCCACTTTCTTCAGTGGCCATCACACCGTCTACCAACACGCGCATTTCGAATTCGGCCTGGAAAATATCAGCCGCCAGTTTGTCTGGTCCTTCCTCCACGCGCATCCCTTCTACAACTCCGAACAGCAATCGCAGCGCTACGTCCGCATGGACCGTACCCAGGCCTACATCCCGCAACTTTCGCTCTTTTTCGACGCTGAATCCCGCGCCATCTACGAACGCGCCGTCGCTCGCGCCTGGTCCTATTACCGCGAACTCTCTTCACTTCTTCTTCCTCAATCGCGCGAAATTCTTCTCGATATCTGGCACGTCGGCCCCATGTCCCATCCCAAGCGCCTGCAGAAAATCGAGCGGTCCGCGGAAAAACGTGCCATCGAAATCGCCCGCTACGTTCTTCCCGTCGCCGCTTTCACCGCCATGGTGCACACCGTCTCCGGCATCGTTCTCCACCGCCTCTGGCGCATGTGCGCCGCTTCGGACACGCCCAGCGAAGCCCGCGCCATCATCGGTGAAATGGTTCGTCTCGTAAAAGAACTCGACCCGCAATTTTTCGATCGTTTCGGAACCGAACCGCTAGACGAGCTTCCCGAATGGCGGGTTGCAGGGTTTACGGGTTTGTCTTACAAACCCTTAGAGGAACCGGCTGTACTTTCAGACCCGGCGCTAAAAGAAGGCCTTGCTGGCAGTGCTCATGGCGATCAATTCGCAAAAGAATTTGACGCCCGACTGGACGGCCGCACTGCAGCGTTGCTCGACTACTCCGCAAACGCGCCCGCAGTCGTAGCCTCTGCCTACCGCGCTGTACTCGGCCTTACTGCGGCCGATTGCTCCGACGCTGAAGCCTTCGACCGCCTGCTAAATCCCGCGCGCAATCGCTATCGCCTGGAAACGCTAAACGTCGGCGTCCACGCGCCGATGATGCGCGCGCTGCAACACGCCAATTACACTTTCGCAAAAAAAATCAGTCACACCGCCGATAGCCAGGACCAACGCCACCGCATGATTCCCGGCTCCCGTCCTCTCCTCACACTCGCCGACACCCGCGAACCCGACTACATCACTCCCGCTCTACTCAAAGAAAATCCTCGCGCCAAAGAAGTCTACGATCGCGCCATGCAGGACGCATGGCATGCCAAAAACCAACTCCTCGACCGCGGCGTTCCGCAAGAAATCGCGCTCTATCTTTTACCCAACGCAAAATCCATTCGCCTCGTAGAATCCGGTTCCCTCCTCCATCTCCTTCACAAATGGACCATGCGCACCTGCTTCAATGCCCAGGAAGAAATCTATCAATCCTCGCTCGACGAAATCGCCCAGCTCCGCCAAGTCCATCCGCAGTTGGCCAAATACATCGGTCCGCCCTGCTACCTCCGCGCCGGCGTCACCACTCCCATCTGCACCGAAGGCTCCCACTTCTGCGGCATAAAAGTCTGGCTGGACTTCCCCAACGTAACCCGCCGCATCTAGCCCACTCCAGTTCTCAGCTCGACCGCCCGGATTCGACAGTTCTTATCCCGTAGGGCCTGTCTCTTTCTGACTCTGCGACCTCTGCACCTCCTCTTCTCTTCCTCCTCCGTTATGCCTTTTCTTTATTCTGTTCGTCGCCAATTCCTGTCATCATTCGCAAGTATGAAACCCGCCTTCAGCATCCTCGTCGCAACGTTCCTGCTATCTCCACAGAACCTCCCGGCCGTGGAATTCCCCCTCTCGGACATCGCCGTCCGCGACGCCTATTTCCTGGGCGAGCGCAACGACCAGAAAACCTTGGAATTCCTCAAGCTCTACACACGCACATTCCCTCTTCCTGACAAAGGCCCGTACATATCAGAAATTCATCTGCTCACGCCCTACGCGCAAGTCGTCTCCGACTCCAGCCGGCATTCGGTCGGCTACAGCGCACAGCAAGCCGACGCCGACTATCACGGCCGCGGCGACACGCTGCTGCTGCAGATTCGCATCGAATTAACGCCGACCTACACCTACGACGATGCCGTGCGCACCGCCGATGACACTGCAAGCGAACTCGATCGCCAGCTTTATCCGGAAGACTTCTGGCAGGCCTTTCAATTCAAACTTTCCCAGGATGATAAACCGTTCGAACCGCGCGCAGTCTCTGCTGATCCCATCGAAGGCGCCGCATCGCCATCGGATCGCGGGCCAACTCTACGCGGCGCCTTCGTCTCATTGGAATTCGAAGCCCAACCCTTCGAACCCGGCTTCGCCCAGGTCGAAGTCATCGCCCCCACCGGCCAACAAGTCCGCGCAAAATTCGACCTTTCCAAACTCCGCTAGACTCAGCTGAACTCCTAACGTTGCATGAGAACCAATCGATCAGGACGGATTCTTCCATTCCATGATTGCTTTTGACGAAGTGCGGCCAATTTCTTGATGGAACCAAAGCGCGTGCCGCTGATTTGGTTTAGAGCAGTGACATGTCTTTGCGTCAAATCGGGCGGCTCCAGATCGCGACAAAACTCAATCAGTCTGCCTTTAGTTATCTTCTCTTGGACTTCGATGACTGGCTTTCGACGCTCAAGGACCTGCAAGATTCCCCATCGTGTCGCCACGGATGGATTTATGGCCCGATACATCATCATGAAATAAGCGCCCGGACTCCCGCAGCAGATTCGAGCTACCCGCTGATTAGAAAGCCGCCTTGCAGCTCCAGGTCAAAAGCCATTCAAAGGGCTCCTGGTATATATTTTACCATTGGTGATTATTTTGGGATATTTTTATAGTCACTGGGACGATTTCGTAGTACTTTACAATGGTGAGTCTATTTGGAACATTTTTCTATAGTGAAAGCAAATTTGGAGTCTTTTTCAAGCTACTGGGGTGAATATTATGGCTGACAGAGAAAAACAGGTTATTCCCATAGGATTACACGCCGTAATCGCGCAACTCGATCTCAAACTTCCTCGCCCCATCGTTCGGTCGGAACTAGCTAGCGGTACTCGCAAGACCAAGATCACGAACAATGAGATCCTTGAACAATATCCCCGATCGTATCAGCCCGCCGAAGGAATCGTTGGACAGCTCCGCTTCGCTCTGAAATACGAGCCACTCGATTTGGGTGTCTACAAGAGCGTCTTTGCACACATCCCTAAAACGGATGTGGAACGCTGGGTACAAAGCGAACCCCACAGCATTTTCGCCCGCCGTGCATGGTATCTGTACGAAATGCTCACAGAGGCAACTCTCGATGTGGCGGATCTCACGTCCGGCCCGTACATAGATCTGCTCGATCAGGATTTGCATCTCGTCGGACCTGCAACGCGCATCAGGCGGCAACGTGTCTTTGACAACCTTCTTGGGAACCCGGCGTACTGCCCGCTGATACGGCGAACAGAAAAGCTAAATGCCGATCTCAAGAAAAATCTGACCGAAAGGGCGCAAGCCCTGGCTTCAGGAGTTGCACCGGCGGTCCTAAAAAGGGCGATTCACTACCTGTTTACAAAGGAAACCAAGTCATCATTTGCCATCGAGGGCGAGGCTCCCAGCAAGGACCGCACTGAACGATTTGTGACCGCGCTGATGCGCGCGGACAAGTTCGACCCAACGAACAAACAATCATTCATTGAGTTACAAAATATGATCGTCGATCCGCGATACGCGCAGAAAGATTGGCGGGACATCCAGGTCTATGTCGGTGAAACATTGCCAGACTATTCCCAGGACGTTTATTTCGTCTGTCCACGGCCACAGGATGTCTCCTCTCTGATGGCTGGCTGGATGCAAATGATGGGCCGTCTGTTGCAGGCAGGCAGCGGTGTTCATCCCGTATGTCTTGCTGCTGCCGGAGGATTCGGGTTCGTCTTTGTGCATCCATTTGTTGACGGAAACGGACGCATTCACCGCTTTCTCGTGCATAACGTCCTTTCCAAAATGAACTTCACACCCAAAGGAGTGCTCTTTCCGATTTCGGCGGCAATGCTCCGGGACATGGCGGCATACGACCGGGTTCTTGCGGCATTCTCCGACGCAATCCAACCGTTCATCGACTACAAAATGGACCCCGAGCAACGCATGACGGTCTCGAACGATACCGCCGACCGGTATCGCTATTTTGACGCTACCGTGCAGACGGAATATTTGTTTGATTGCATCGAGGACACGATCACGCGCGACTTGAAAACGGAAATCGGTTTCCTCAAGTTCTTTGATCGCGCGCTTAGGTCTGTCATGGAGGTCGCGGACATGCCAAATCAGCGCGCTTCACTGCTGGTGAGGCTTATCCATCAGAACGACGGCAAACTTTCAAAGGGTAAGCGTCAGCAGTTTGCGGAATTAAGCGACGACGAAATCAGGCAGATCGAGTCCGCGATTCAGACAGCGAATGAGAACATGCGGGGCTAGCATGCAGAACTCAGCCAACGCTCTGGTTCAAACGGTCTCTACGACCGCCACCGCAACGTCACCGGCCCATCCATCGGATGCACCATCTCCGCGCCCATCCGCCGCGCCTCAATCAAATTCGCCTTCAACGCGAAATACCACTTAGCAGGACGGTCCGCATCGTCAATCAGCATCAGCCGTGGATTGTGTTTCAGTCCTTCGGCCTGCCGGATCATCGTTTCCTGGTCCTGCTTTAAAAACGTTTTCGCGAACGCCCGAAAGATCGTCACTGGCAGCGGCACATTCCAGGCCGCCACAAAATCAATCCTGCTCAAATCGTGCCGCACCGGAGTCACCGTCGTCAAACTGGAAAACCATAATTTGCCGCTGCGAATTTCTTCCGTCCGCATATTTGGCAAAATAAAATCAATGGTCGTCGTCACCGGTGCGCCGGTCATTTTCTTCAACAATTGATAGGGCGCACTGTTGGTGCTCGGCGAATGCGTGCTCATGCGGAATCCCAACGGAATCGGCTCAAACTGTTTCGCTTTCTCATGAATGCTCTTCTTGCTTCGCCAGAACCACGATTGGTGCACAAACGGCCCATGCGCCGGATCCATCAAGCCGATAATTCCCTGATCGACGTGTGAAGGCAAATCACAGGCCAGATGCGCGCTTTTGTATCGCTCACTGAATGTAGTTAGTTTCGGTGCGGCAGGCACAGTCTCTCCCGAGCGCGGCGCTTCACGCATATACACCCAAACGTAGCCGTCATGCTCCTCGCACGAATAATGCCCCGCAAAGATTCGCTCCACCTTCAACTTGTCCTGACTCGTCAGCGAAGGAATCTCGACGCATTGCCCACTGCACCCATCGAATTTCCATCCGTGATAACTGCATTCCACACTCTTCCCATCAAATCGCCCATAGGAAAGCGGAATTCCGCGATGCGGACAAGAATCCCGCATCGCAAATGCTCTGCCGTCATCCGTCCGCCCCAGCACCAGCGGCACCTCCAACAACATCGCCTTCAGCAGACTTCGTCCCCGTATCGAGGAACTCCGTGCCGCCGGATACCAAAAATCCCACAAAAAACCCGCATCCCCAACCCGCTCAGTCTTTTGCGCGGCTTGCAGTTCATCAACGAGATTTTCTTCAATCGCCATCGTCCAAGCCTTATGTACCGCCCCGCATCCAATCACTGGGATTCATCTTACAGCAATCAGCCAAAAGCCGATTTGCGCGGGAACGTAGTTGGCGATATTCTAATGCTAGTAGCCATGAGATTTTCTACTTTCCATTAGCATCACCTCCTCACAGCGGCCTCACGCGCCGCCACGCTGAACTGTTCCCTACTCATTACGGACTTCTCCCTCGCTCCGCGCGAGCTGTAACAACGCACCGAAAGGATTTAAGAAATGGCAAGTCTCACGCTCTCCGAAAAACTTGATCAGCTTGACTCGCGTTACGAGGAAATGACCCAGCAGCTTTCGACGCCGGAAGCCGTTTCCGACTCTGCACGCTTCCAGAAGCTGGCCAAGCAGCACTCCGAGTTAGCGGAAATCGTCAACAAGCATCGCGAGTTCAAGCAAATCGAAAAAGACCTCGCCGGCGCGCACCAGATGGTCCTCGAAAATGAAGACCCGGAAATGAAGCAGATGGCGCACGACGAAGAAAAGCAATTGCTCGAGCGCAAGGAAATCGTCGAACGCGAATTGAAGCTTCTGCTGCTGCCCAAAGATCCCAATGACGATAAAAACGTCATCGTGGAAATTCGCGCCGGCACCGGCGGTGACGAAGCTGCTCTTTTCGCCGCCGAACTTTTCCGCATGTATTCGCGCTACGCGGAAACCCAAAACTGGAAGGTAGAAGTCCTGGAAAGTTCGCCGTCGTCACTGGGCGGCCTCAAGGAAGTTGTGGTCGCTATCGCCGGCAATAAAGTCTATTCCAAGCTGAAATACGAAAGCGGCGTGCATCGCGTGCAGCGCGTGCCCGCAACCGAAACCCAGGGCCGCATTCACACTTCTGCCGCTACCGTCGCCGTTCTCCCCGAAGCCGACGACATTGATATCAAAATCGAAGCCAAGGATTTGCGCATCGACACCTTTTGTTCTTCCGGTCCAGGCGGCCAGTCCGTTAACACTACTTACTCCGCCGTGCGTATCACTCACTTACCGAGCGGGTTGGTGGTTTCGCAGCAGGACGAAAAATCGCAAATCAAGAATCGCGCCAAAGCCATGCGCGTTCTCCGCTCCCGCCTCTACGAAATGGAATTAGAAAAGCAGCAAGCCGCTCTCGGCGCCGAGCGCCGCGGACAGATCAAAACCGGCGACCGCTCCGAAAAAATCCGCACCTACAATTTCCCGCAAAATCGCGTAACCGATCACCGCATAGGCTTAACGCTGCACCAGCTCACCGATGTGATGGAAGGCAAACTAGCCCAACTCGTCGACGGCCTCTCCGGCCACTACGAAGCCGAACGCCTCAAGCAAGAACTAGCCGAAGTTTGAGAAAGCACGATCGTCACAGCGTCGATTCGTCATTCCGAGCTAAGCGAGGAACCTCTCTGGCATTCTCCGCGAATCTCTGCGCACTCGGCGTCTCTGCGTTATCCTTATCTTCACTGACGCATGGACATCCGCACGGCACTCAAACAAGGCATAGCGCAACTCCGCGCACCTCACCGGCAAACAGGAATTCTGGGGCCTCGAATTTGAAGTTACACCCGACGTACTAATCCCGCGCCCGGAAACCGAGCACGTCATCGAAGTTGCGCTCGACCGCCTTGCCTTGCGCGATCTTCGCTCCAAGCAAACGCTGAACATGTCCGGCGAAGGATTGCTCGTCGCCGACATTGGCACCGGCTCCGGCTGCATCGCCATCGCTCTCGCCAAAGAACTTCCCGCGGCAAGAATCTTCGCGCTCGACATTTCCCCTGCCGCACTCACCGTTGCACAGCGCAACGCCACCCGCCTCGGCTTTTCCGATCGCCTCATCTTCCTTGAATCTAACTTGTTGAGTGGCGTGGCAACCGCAAGGGCACGATATATCGCGCCCCTACTTGGCAACTCACGCTCTTGTGAAACTTACGCGTCACGGATAGCGAGTCACCAGTCACTTCTCTTCGATCTCATCGTCAGCAACCCGCCGTACGTCGCGCGCCGCGAAGCAACGACGCTAGCAACTGAAGTCCGCAACCACGAACCCGCGATTGCTCTTTTCGGCGGCGAAGAAGGCTACGAACTTTACGCTGACCTGATCACGCAATCCGCCGGGCACCTGAAGCCCGGCGGCATTCTCGTCCTCGAACTCGGCCACGATTCCCTCCCCGCCGTCCAACCGCTTCTCGATACCGCCTCCTGGACCAACATCGGCGTTACGAACGACCTCGCCGGCGTTCCCCGCGTCTTCTCCGCTGAACGCACCACGAGGTAATAAATCCAGCGCCGCGCTCAAGTCGGCGGTGAATTTCTTTCCTAACCAACATTCGCGTTTCATTGTGTTGCAATCAGGGAAGGTCTACGACTTTGCCGCTCAGCACGCGAATGGTTACCTTGCGCCCGTCTTCGACCTGGTACGAGAGATACTCATTTACTCCGTCGGAACCAGCGACGGAAAAACGCGAAGCAGGCTTTCCCAACGAACGCAGCACGTCCTCTCGCGGCATTCCGATCTTCACACTGGCAAGCGCCGAGGCGGTGATGGTGGACACCGCTTCAGGAGGAGCGGGCGGCGGTCCATCAGCCGCCGACGGAACTTCGATAATGCTGGCTTGCTGAGAGTGAGAGGATCGTCCTACATGAGACGCTGAGGTGCCGGGAGTGGCCGTGTGCTGCTGCGATTGTCTCGTTGGCCGCGACGAATCAACCTTCTTTGTCGCGCGCTCGGCCATGACCTCGTAGATGCTGCGGCCCCCAAGCTCCTGTTTGACTGAATCCACCGGCCCGGTCTTGGCTCCCCTGTCGTAGTCGGCCTCACCGAGCACTCCGCTCATGAAGCGGACGCGCAGAGCAGTTCCGTCAACCCCGTAGTAATACCAAAATCCCTGTCCGCGCTCGCCGAACTCACGATTAGGTTCGCCAAAAATCTGCCGCACTTCGTCGGGAGTCATCCACAAGTGCAACCACGCGGCGTGCGTCAAATCGAAGGGCCGGTGGTGGTGAAAGAGACGTGTGTCCGGCTTGGAATCGACTTCCCAAAACACTCCTTTTTTGCCCGGGGCATATACTTCGCGATTGTCATCGGTCCACCACCGTCCGTTGATTTTGCGCAAAAGGACTTTGCCTTTGTGGTGGCCGGTCCAGTCGTCCACCCAGATCGTAGCAGTCACGACGGGCTCCTGAGCAAATGTGGGAAGAACGAGGCCAAGGAAGGCGAGAGTGGCGAGGGCGGCCGTTCTCATATGCATGGACGGATTCTAAGATAGTTTCGCAGGAGTAGCATTAAGTTTAACTGTTTCAGAGTCCCAACTGTTGCCACTGAGGATGCTCCGGATCAACTACAAAACCTAATTCTTGACGACACGTTTCAAAACACTTGGGACAAAGCCAATCCAACTGGAACCCGCGGAGTTTAGCCAGAAGGAACCAGAGTTTTCCCGGCCGCACGCCATTTTGAGACGAGTTTCTTCCTCTGTCTCGCCAGTGTTCGCGACAGGCCACAGAGTTACCCAGCCTGCTGTGTGAACCGGGTCTGCCCACTCATCAGGCCGCTCGGCAAACCGAGCCGAACAACCCTTGCAATGATCATGATTCCAATTCGACGAAAGCGTCCTGTAGCGCTGCCATCGAAATACGAAGCCTGCATAGCAGCTCAGGAATCTTATGAGAAATTCTTTGCTGTGGTCGGGCCGCATGAAGTCTCGCTTTCGTACTTTTTGATGCCATTACTATCACAAAAAAACGGCCCTTCCAGCTCAGCCACATAGCCCGTTAACTTAGGCAACGGTCGCTATGAATCAACTTTCGCCTATTGTTCGATAGGCGGGGTGGGCGTAGGCTTGGGGCATGCCGGACCTGGCGCGATTTCGGGCGAAGCACGACGATGCGACGGCACTGCCGGCGGAAACCACTATTTTGCACGTGGATATGGACGCGTTTTTTGTTTCGGTGGAATTGTTGGAGCGGCCGGAATTGCGCGGGAAACCTGTAGTGGTTGGAGGAAGGCCGGACCAGCGCGGCGTGGTTTCGGCTGCGAGTTACGAAGCGCGAAAATTTGGAATTCAGTCGGCTATGCCGCTGCAAACCGCCGGGAAACTTTGCCCGCACGCGATTTTTTTGGATGGGCATCACGCGAAGTATGGCGAGTGGAGCGATCGCGTCGCGAATATTCTGGCGAAATTTTCTCCAATTGTGGAGATGGTTTCCATCGACGAAGCGTACCTCGATCTCGCGGGAACCGAACGATTGCACGGACCGCCTTTCGCTGCGGCGCACACACTGCTCCGAACGATCACGAAAACTACGGGGCTTCCCTGCTCCGCGGGACTGGCGTCCACGCGGCTGGTGGCAAAAGTTGCCAGCGAACAGGCGAAACCTCGCGGATTGCTCTGGATTGTAGCCGGACAAGAGCCACGCTTTCTTGCGCAATTGCCGGTGCGGAAGATTCCGGGCATCGGCGAAGTGACCGAGCGTGCGCTGCGCGCTCTGGGAATTGAATACGTGCACCAGCTTGCAGATTATCCGCAAGAAAAATTGGAAAAAATATTCGGGCAGTGGGGCACGGCGCTTTACCGCAAAGCGCGCGGGGGCGATTCATATGAATTTGTTCTGGACGCGGAGCCAAAATCGATTTCTCAGAATCATACTTTTGGCGAAGACACCAGCGACGTGGCGGCGATGGAATCCATGCTCAGCCATTTGTCGCAAAAGGCGTGCAAGCGTTTGCGCGAAGCTGGACTTTCTTCGCGCACATTGACGATTACGATTCGCTACACGGGTTTCGATACTTACACACGATCGAAGACTTTGCATGATCCAGTTCAATTTGATGCTGATGCCTTCTCCGTGTTCCTTTCGCTGTTCCGCGAGCATCGCAATTCGAAACGTAAGGTCCGCTTGATCGGGGTTGCGCTCAGCGGTCTGACACATGGAAACGAACAGCTGGATTTGCTCGATCCGGGCCGGCGGGCAAAGCTGGATAAATTGACGCGAGCGGCCGATTCTTTGCGCGATCGGTTCGGGTTTGGCAAGATTCAGTTTGGCGGATCGTTGCGCAAAGACGAATAGAACGCAAAACAATTGAATGCTTGAAGTGGCAAGTCGCGGCGTTTGATGCACCGGCTGGGCTGCCTCATATCGCGTGTTTGGAGAGATAAACCTGCGCGGTACAGGTTCCAGCATCGGCGTTGGCTGCGCCGCGCACAGCCACGAGTGGCTCGGGCTACGGGGAATCGCACCGAGCTGCGCTACACTAAATGCATGTCCACAACCGCTGCTCCGCCACCGCCAGCGACAAAGCGCAGAATCCGCGGCGATGGCTTGTGGGACCGCATCAGCGAGGGCAAGGAACTGAGCGATTTGTGGGCGCAGTTCTCCGCTGACGCGCAAGCCAGTTACGGCTTTTACGGCAAGGACGTGGACTGGCAGGGCATCAACGAACTGCCACGCTGGAGACGCCCGCGACAAATAGCGAAGCAGATCTTCTGGGCGTTGTTGATGAAGATGACGCCGGCGCGCCGGGTTTTCCTGTTTGTTGCGCTGGGTCTGCTCTTGCTTTCCGTCCTAGTGCAGGACGACAGAAATCTTTTTCTGCTGATTGCTGCGCTGTGCTTTCTGCTGCTGCTTTCACTGGAGCTCGCCGACAAAGTAACGATGAAGCGCGATCTGGAAATCGCGCGGGAAATTCAGAGCTGGCTGGTGCCTTCGAAATCCCCGGGAGTCATCGGCGCGAATTTGGCATTTCATACTCGGCCGCAAAATTCTGTTGCGGGCGATTATTACGACGCCTTTTACCCGTTGGAAGACGCTGGCAACGGCGGGAAATTGTTTTTGGCGATTGCCGATGTGGCCGGAAAAAGCATACCGGCGGCGCTGTTGATGGCCACGTTTCAAGCGAGTCTGCACACGATCGCGCGGCAGGGAGTGCCGTTGCCGGAGTTGGTGCAGCGGCTGAATCGCTACGCGTGCGCGCACAGCCTGGATGGAATGCGCTTCACCACGGCAGTGCTCGGCGAATACGATCCGGCGACCAAACGCCTTTCTTACGTGAATGCCGGACACAATGCTCCGGTCGTCCGGCGGCGCAATGCCAGCGTGAATTCCGGAATCGAAAGACTGGAAGTGGGCGGCATGCCATTTGGAATTTCGCCCCAGGCCAAGTACGCGACCGGCGTCGTCGATTTGGCGCCACAGGACGCGCTGATTCTTTTCACGGACGGCGTGGTGGAAGCATTCAATCAAAGAGGCGAAGAGTTCACCGACGAAAGATGGATTGCAGCGGTGCGCGGTTTGCCGGATTGGGATGCACAGCGCTCGCTGCAGTTTCTGATGCAGCGCGTGGATGAATTCGTAGGCGCCACGCGGCAATCCGACGATATTACCTGCCTGGTTCTGCGCTGCGAATAGCGGCTTCTTTGATTCATTCCACAAGCGCATAATTCTCCGATGCAGGCACGAGAGTTGGCCAATTCCATTTGCGACGCCTTGCAGGCCGCTGGATTCGAAGCGTTTCTGGTGGGCGGATGTGTGCGCGATGTGCTGCTGGGACGAGAACCCGCCGATTACGACGTGGCCACCAGCGCAACTCCCGAACAGGTACTGAAGCTTTTTCCGGACGGCGTAACGGTTGGCGCGCAATTCGGAGTGATTTTAGTTCCGCGCGAAGGCGTAAAAGTGGAAGTAGCAACGTTCCGTTCCGATGTGGGTTATACAGATGGGCGACATCCAGACCGAGTGGTCTTTGCAAATTCCCCGGAAGAGGATGTAAAGCGGCGGGACTTCACGATCAACGGGCTGGTCATGCGGCATAACACCGGGGAAATACTGGATTTCGTTGATGGGCAGGCAGACCTCGAAGCAGGCATCATCCGGGCGATCGGAGAACCGGACCGGAGGTTTGCGGAAGACAAGCTGCGCATGTTGCGCGCAGTACGATTTGCAGCACGGTTCGACTACGAAATCGAACATAAGACGTTTGCGGCGATTCCGAAGCATGCGCGATTGATCAGCCAGGTGTCAGCGGAAAGGATCCGCGATGAGCTGACGAAACTGTTGACGGAGGGCGCAGCCAGGACTGGATTTGAGCTGCTCGATTCAAGCTGGCTGCTTTCTATCGTTCTGCCGGAGATTGCCGCAATGCAAGGAGTGGAGCAGCCGCCGCAATATCACCCGGAAGGGGATGTGTGGATTCACACGCTGCTGATGCTGGAAGGGCTGCCGGCAGGTTGTTCAGCGACATTAGCGTGGGGCGTGCTATTGCACGATGTGGGTAAGCCGGCGACGTTTCGCTCCGCGAAAGAAACCGGCGACCGGATACGATTCGACGGGCATGTGGAAGTCGGACTGGCCATCGCAAAGGAGATATTGGGGAGGTTGCGATTTTCAAACGACGAAACAGGGCAGATACTTTCGCTTGTGGAACACCATATGAAGTTCAAAGATGTTGGACGCATGCGGCCGGCGACGCTAAAGCGTTTTGTGCGATTGCCGCGTTTTGAGGAGCATCTGGCACTGCATAAGCTGGATTGCTTGTCGAGTCATCGGAACCTGGAGGCCTATGAATTCGTGATGGAGTTCCTGCGGACGACGCCGCCAGAGGTGGTTCGACCAGCCAAGCTGGTGAAAGGTGAAGACGTCTTGAGCTTGGGATATAAGCCGGGGCCGCTTGTAGGAAAGATCCTTGCAGCGGTAGAGGAGGCCCAGTTGAACGGAGAGCTGGCGTCCAGGGAGGATGCTATCTCCTTTGTAGACAGTAAATTCGGCAAACAATCGGAGAAACTAGGGTAGGTTAGCTGAAATGATCAACGGGGCAGGACACAATGGCAATATTCCATCTAACATTAACAAAATAAGCTATTTAGTATGTATTTTGACAGAAAGCAGAGACCGTGATAAGGTCTTAGCGTAATGCACTAAGATTTTATGATTTTGATCACTGCATTCTGCGGTACCCTTTTTGTACCGACTGCATCTAAAGATTTCACAGGCGGCTTGCAATGTTGATTCCGCCTCGGAACTGAGGAACCTAATGGCTGAGAAAATTTCCATACCGAATCAGTTGCCAATCCTGCCGGTCCGGGACACTGTGCTGTTTCCGGGCGCAGTGCTTCCGCTCACGGTTGGGCGCGAAAGCTCGTTGGCACTGATCAATTCATTGCAGGGCGAGGACAAGGTTCTGGGCGTTGTGGCCCAGCACGACCCACGCGTGGAAGATCCCGCGGCGGCGGACCTGCACAAGGTCGGCACTTTCGCCAAAGTGCACAAGACCGTGAAGATGCCGAATGGCAATGTGGTGATTTTTCTGGAGGGTTTGCAACGGTTTCAAATCAACGATCTGTTGGGCTTGAGGCCGTTTCTGACGGCGCAAGTCGAACCGATGCCGGATGTTCTGGGCGAACAGGACAATGAACTGGAAGCCCTGCACCGCAATGCGTCGGACTTGTTCCGCGACGTGGTGGGACATTCGCCGCAATTGTCGGATGATCTGCAGCAGGTTGCGGCAAATATCGAGGATCCGGGGCGGCTGGCTGATTTTATTGCCGGCACGCTGCCTTCGCTTTCGACGCTTGTGCGCCAGGAACTGCTGGAGACGGCGAGTGTACGCAAGCGCCTGGAATCGTTGATTCGCGAACTCTCCAAGGAGCTCGAAGTGCTGGAACTTCGCTCCAAGATTCACGAACAGGTGCAGGAGCAAGTGAGCCAGAACCAGCGCGAATATCTGCTGCGCGAGCAGATGAAGGCGATTCAAAAAGAACTGGGCGAACATGACGACAGCGCAGCGGAAATAGACGAACTGCGCAAAAAAGTGGAAGAAGCCGGCATGACGGCGGAGGCCAAGAAAGAGTGCGAGCGCGAGCTGAAGCGTTTGGCGAAGATGACGCCGGCTTCGGCGGAGTACATGGTGTCGCGGACATATCTGGAATGGATGACGTCGCTGCCCTGGTCGAAATCCACCGGCACGCAAGCCGAACAGATCGACATCAAGAAAGCGCATGACATCCTGAACGAGGATCACTACGACCTGGAAAAAGTGAAGGAACGGATTCTGGACTACCTGGCGGTGAAAAAGCTACAACCAGGAATGAAGGGGCCGATTCTTTGCTTCGTTGGGCCTCCGGGCGTGGGCAAGACTTCGCTTGGAAAGTCGATTGCGCGAGCCATGGGGCGCAAATTCGTGCGCATTTCGCTAGGCGGTATGCACGATGAAGCGGAAATTCGCGGGCACCGTCGGACCTACATTGGCGCGTTGCCGGGACAAATTATTCAGGGGCTAAAGCGCGCGGAGTCGAACGATCCCGTCTGCATGCTGGACGAGGTCGATAAACTCGGACGCGACTTTCGCGGCGATCCTTCGGCGGCGTTGATGGAAGTGCTCGATCCGGAGCAGAACGCAACATTCCGCGATCACTACCTGGACGTGTCGTTCGATTTGTCGAAGGTGATTTTTATCGCCACGGCGAACTGGATGGATCCAATTCCAGAGCCGCTGCGCGACCGCATGGAGATCATCGAACTACCCGGCTATACGGGTGAGGAGAAGATCCACATCGCGAACAAATACCTGATTCCCAAGCAAGCCGCGGAACACGGAATCAAACTTGGCGAACAAATTGAGTTCACCGAGGAAGGCTTGCAGGAAATCATTCATAGCTTTACGCGGGAAGCCGGCGTCCGCAATCTGGAACGCGAAATCGGAACGATTACGCGTAAACAGGCGCGGCGCATCGCGGAAGGCAACACGGAAAAAATGATCGTGACGCCTGAGATCGTGCGAGGATTTTTGGGAGTACCCAAATTCCGCACAGAACGCGAGATCGACGAGCGCGTGAAGCAGCCGGGAGTGGCGGTGGGCCTGGTGTGGACGCCAGTGGGCGGAGACATCGTGTTCATCGAAGCCAGTCGGATGCGCGGCGGAAAACAGTTCACCACGACCGGACATCTGGGCGAAGTGATGCAGGAATCCATGACCGCGGCGCTGACGTGGGTTCGATCCAATGCGGAGAAATACGGAATCGATGCGGACTTCTTCCGCAAACAGGACATCCACATTCACGTGCCATCGGGCGCGGTGCCGAAAGATGGTCCGTCGGCAGGAGCCGCGATGGTGACGGCGCTGGTGAGCTTGCTGAGCGGGCGGCCGGTGCGCAATCGTCTGGCAATGACCGGCGAGATGACGCTCTCCGGAGTAGTGCTTCCGGTTGGCGGCATCAAGGAAAAAGTGCTGGGCGCAAAGCGCGCGGGCGTGAAGGAAGTGCTCCTTCCGGCCGACAACGAGCCAAACGCGAAGGCCGATCTTCCGCCGGAACTGCTTGGCGATTTGAAGATCACTTACGTGCACACGCTGGATGATGTGCTGCAGAATGCGCTGGAGAAAGAACCGCTAGCGCCTCCGGTGGTGCCATCCGCAGGACCGAAGTCAAAGCCTGCCGGCACGGCGGATGCTCCTCGCGCCGTGCACTAAGACAAAATCCAAAACAGTAAACGACTAAAAGCGGAGCGGATAAAATCGCGCTCCGCTTTTTTGGGTCTATACGATCTCAAAGGACTTCCGGAGTTCTGCAGGCGAAATACGAAGTTCCGGCCCCTCATCACAGCGCCCGGGGACGAGCCCCTAGCCAGACGACATGGCCTGCTGGCCATGCCAAAACTGAGCACTTGTGCCAAAGAAATGAGCGAGGCGCAGGGCGGTGTCGCCCGTGATGCCGGGCGTTCCATTCAAAATTTGCGTGACGCGCTTGGTCGGCACGGTGGGCAAAGGCTAGGAAAATGGCCAAGCCAGCCTAACGGTCTGGTTTGAGAGATCGCACTTTCTGACATCACCTGCTTTATGCCATCTTCTCTTCGAATTTGTAGATCGGGTTCTTTCAGACTCCACTGAAGTGTTCTCGCGACCTATTTAAAGGGAATTTGGGCCATGGTTTGCGAATCTCCGAAAAAAGATACCCTTGGTTAGTATTTGATGCGGATTGCAAACCTTGAATTCGGTTTGACGTTGTTGTGTTTTACTAACCATGGGTATGGATAGAGGCTCAAAGTTAAACCGCGCAGAGGAAGGAGACGAGCTGAGAAAATCAATCCAAACGGAACGATCCACCAAGATCAAACCCGGTTTCTCCGCATGGCTTTGATCGTTCGGATGAACCCCGGACGGCGTCACAAGCAGGCCACCGCAAAGAATAAACCGCCCTTCGGTGAAGGCGATAGGGCATCTCGGACGCATCGAAGGAAACGGCAAGACAGCTCGGGCTCGATGCTATTCCTTTAAGCGATCGGCTAGACCGAGACCGTAGCTAGCGCTGTTTTGAAATCCGGGGATTCTCTGTAGACCATGTTCTGCAGAAACTCTGCATAGTGATTGGCAAAGCGATCATCGGTCGCGAGCCCGGCGACTGCCCGCAAAGTTTCAGCAATCGGATTTTCGCGGTATGCCGGAAACTGATGGCCGTAAGCCTCAACGTCGGCGAGCATGATCTCCCTGGCCAAGGCGATAATCTCGGCCGGTTCGTAATGCGAACGGGATACGTGCAGGTCATACACGTGGCGGACGAGAGTTTTGTCGCGCGGGCCGCCGGCGTCGACAAGTTCGGCTCCCGCGCGCCTGGTCAGCGCTACAAACTTCTCCGCAATCGTCTCGACGAGTGCTACGCAAGGAATCGATGTCACTTCTGGAGGCCGCTTAAAGGCCTCCGCCCAAAAAGAAGTCACTTTTCGTTCGACGGATGGTAGGCGCAGTGGCCACACGGCTGTCTCGATTTTGATTTCTGGTCGCAACGCCCCCTCACCGGTGAGCTGCGGTGTATAGGGCAAGTGATAGACCGTATAGCGGCTCGCGTTGCCGGATTCGCGGTGTGCGGCATTCTCAGGATCAAACTGAAACCCGGCCTGCAAACAAAGCACCGGTGACGATGTCACGCAATTTACGCAGCTCCGGGCGTGAGCGTGGTTGGTCCGATACGATCTTCAGGTCGATGTCTTCGGACATACGGCGGATAAGACGGTGGGCCCTGCTCAAAGCCGTGCCGCCGCTGAATACCAGACGAAACGGCTTCACGTCAGCGACGTTGATCGCCGCAAGCGCCGTTACGACATACCAGTCCTTTTCGACGAGGACCGGGCTTGGCAGTTCAAATCTCTTCTGAGCTTCAAGCAGATCCTGGAGAGACGGTTTATCGCGCAACTACCAGCTCCTGATTTCCGTCGCGGAGTCGGCGCGAAAATCTCCCCTTTACCCGCACTACCGGATTGAGTGGGATCTGTGTTGAACGTCCCTCGTTGTAGTCGCGTTCGGCTTCGGAAGGCTCCCACGTCACCCCAAGCTTAGTCAGAGCTTGCCGTGCCGCGCCTAGAAATCCGTTCTGGCTGTAAAGGATTGGGTCGCCGGAAAGACGCGAGACAACTGCGCGGCCATAGACTCCGTAGCCAAGGCGAACGAGGCGTTTTTCACGCACGAGAGTGCGTAGTGCACGCAGAACCTGATCCTCTCCGCCGAGATCCCGAAACTCCCGCGTCAAGAATACGTCTTCGCCGCGCTTCCGGGCGATCCGGCTCTCGATCCTCTCCCGCAATGTCTTCGACCTAAGCATAAAAAGCTCCTTACAAAAACCCGACACTTATTATATACAAAAACCCGACACCAATCAAGTCTTAAATCATTGCCTATCAAGCGCTTGAAGGCTAAGTAATTGACTACATCGCTCGTTTCTACGACGGGTCCGATATATGGCTTTGAGGCGGTTTGGAAAAGGGTTGTTTTTCGATCCGTCGTCCATCGGCTAGCCTGTGTCTCCACCAAGGGGCCGGTGATCAGGTCACCTTCTCGCGCAACCCATGACGTAAGACCGGCATCAAAAACCAAGCTCACTCCCAATTAATTAATCAATTAGAATTATACCGCCTTCGTCTAGAACCGCGATTCCGGCCAGCGTTCGCGCATACGCATAGGCGCGATCCATGACGATCAGGTCTTCCGTGCGGATTGGTTCTAGGCTGCGTTCGAGTCGCTCTTCTGCATCAGGTGGTTCGTACCGCATGGAGTCGATTATGGTCCAGGTGCAGTAGTTCGAAGTAAGCTGGAGACATGCAGAAGAAAATATTCTGGCTGACGTTTGCTGGTTTAGGGCTGGTGGCGGATTTCACGCTGCCGTTCTGGTGGGCGGTGGCCGCAACATTTCCGATTCTTGCGGTTTCCTGGTGGATTGCGTACCGGTCGGATTGGTTCTAGAACTCACCTCCGAAGCTTGGGAAGCTTTGAATAAAACTCTGAAACTGATTGAATTGGCGGCACTTAGCTTCCCGAGTGATGGCCTTAGTTGGAAACTGGAAACTGAAATCGGCTACAAATTGTGGCGGCCTTTTTTTGCCCACTTGCGCCGTCGATTGAGGTGAACTCGTTTATGCGCTCTGGGTAGCGCGCCTACGGGGGCCACATCCCTCGACTCCTATGTGTTAGGCAGATCGGGAATGCAGTGCCCGTACCTTCGGAGCAGGTGCTTTGTGTCGGCGCACTTTCTTAACGTAGGAATCTCCTGCTTTGCCAATATGGCTGAGTTCGACTTTCCGGTCCTCGAAATCCGCGATGATAATGAGGTTTCCGCCCATCGCGGACACGATTGATCGAAGCTGATCAACGTGGATGTTTCGATTCGGTTTTTCGAGTTTTGATATTGCGGCCTGGGAAACTTTCATGCGTTCCGCGAGATCGACTTGGGTAACTTTCAGGGTGTCACGCAATTCGGCGAGTTCCATCGTTGCAATTTCCTTGATTGCCGCTTTGCGTGATCGAGCGATGGATTCCGGCGTCATCGTTTGCTTTGCGAGTTCGCTAAATTTAATTCGCGCCATTAGAGAAGTCCCTCCTTCTTCAATTCAGCCAAATAGGTATCGTAAATCTTGTCTGCGGCGCCGACCATTTTCGAAGTCCAGTTCTTACCAGACTTAATCCCGCCAATTAAGAGGATCCCAGTCTGACGTGGGTCGAACGCAAAACAAATTCGGTACGGCTTGCCTGCAAATTGAATGCGCAATTCCTTCATGTTGGGATGCTTCGAATCTTTTGCCAGCGTATCAACTCTCGGCCGTCCGAGCGCTGGTCCCTTTTCTTCAAGAATCGTCACACCGACGGTAATAACCTCGTGTTCGGCGTCTGAAAGCTTGGCCCACCATACCTGAAATTCATCGGTCGTTTCTATGTCCCAGGCCACGAACAGACTATAACTCTAGAGTTATACACAGTCAAGCTCTAATTCCCCACTTAAGTTGACGACGCAAGGAATTACGAAACTGAGAATCGGATGGAAGGCTCAAGCGCAGCCTTACCGTTTGTTTCTGGAGCGGGCGATGGGAATCGAACTCACGTCCGAAGCTTGGGAAGCTCTTAATAAAACTCTGAAAAGCGATTGATCTGGCGGCACTTAGCTTTCCGAGTGACTTGCCCTGGCGCCAAGCGCGGGCGACCATGTTAAGACGCAGCCGCCCTTTGTCGATGTGCTGGCGTTAGCTTCTTGACATTCATCAGATATACCTGACTAATTATTCGACTATGTCTGAATTCACAAACGACTACGTACCGTGTCGGGACCTGCTCCTGAAACGCCTCCGAGAACCCGCACCAGGCTGAATCCAGCTTCTCACAGGGCCTCGGCAGGTTGGCAAGACCACCCTGCTCCTTGAGATCGCCGCCCCGTTTGGCGAGGCCGCAGTCTACGCTGCTGGGGATGAACCAGACGCGGCACTTCCCGGATTTTGGGAGCGTCGTCGATCCGACGCCGAAGCCCGCGCTCGCGGCGCGACAGCGATCCTCTTGCTGGATGAGATTCATTACTTGGATGATTGGGCAAAGCAACTCAAAGGGTATTGGGACCACCTGCGTCGACAGGCCATTCCAGTCCACATCGTCGCAACGGGCTCATCCGCACTGCGGGTAACGACAGGATCGCGCGAGAGTCTGGCTGGGCGCTTTGAACGGTTAACCCTCAGCCACTGGTCGGCTTCTTCGCTTGCGAACGTTTTTCGAATTCCCCCAGATCGGCTTCGCTTATCGTCCAGCTCGGATCCTATCCTGGTGCGACGGCACTGCGGAATGATCTTGAACGATGGGCTGCCTATGTCAAAGACGCCATCATAGACCCTGCTATCGGCCGCGATGTTCTGGCGTTGGGTACAGTTCGACGGCCCGGGCTGTTGAGACAGGTGTTTGCAGCGGCAACCGGATGCCTCGCGCAAATTGTTTCACTGCAAAAACTACAAACAGTGGCCCACTATCTGGCGCTGCTTTCAAGATGCCTATTTGGTAGCGCCTCTGGAAAGATTTTCGCAGCTAACGCACCGTCGCCGGGCTGCTCCCCCTAAGCTTGTATCACTGAACAATGCGCTCTTATCCTCAATGCATCCGGGCGGACCTCCGGATCCAGAACGTGAGCCTACGAGATTCGGTTTGTGGCTGGAAAATGCGTGCCTTGCGTTCGCTATTAACCAAGGGCAGCGGGTGACCTACTGGCGCGAAGAACCGCTGGAAGTCGACGCCGTGTTCGAGGGGAGTTGGGGAGACTGGGCCTTCGAAATAAAGACAGACGGCTTTGATCTGTACGATCCCAAAGGACTTCTGGAGTTCTGCAGGCGGAATACGAAGTTCCGCCCCCTAGTCATCACAGCGCCTGGGAAGGAGCCCCTAGCCAGCCGACATGGCCTGCTGGCCATCAGCTGGAAGCAATTCTTGGTCGACGGTCCACCTCAACCCTAAGAAAACACCGGCGCTTCTTTCCCCTACTCAACCGCCCATCTCGGAGGATCGTGACTGCAGTCAGGTCACATGGGCTGAACCACGCTCCAGAAGTATTTTAGTGAACTCGTGCTTCTCGGAAAAAATGTTTTCCCAGAAAATCGAGGTGCGGGCTCAAACGCTCAAACGTCCGTCGTTTTTTCCCGTTGTAGATCAGCACAGACTGGATTCTACAAAAGACTTTCCCAGTCCACCGAGTCGATGCCCGAGGCTGTGGAACCTGGAGATCGTGCCGGTGGCTGGAGAACTTTAAGGCAAAACGTCAGCAGAGCCTAGGCACAAGGTCACAATCCCGTGCCACTAACGGCAAAGCATTACGCCATACTGGGCGCATTCCTGATCAATGCGGTCTGGTCAAATTCCCGAGAAATCCGGTAATCGCCCGCGCGAGACGTTCGGCGGTAATGGACTCGGGCAGAGGGATTTCGAGAGTCGGAAGTCTGGTTTGCGCATCCGTCCGCAACAACGTGGAGAGGCCACGTTCGATCGGCGCAAAACCGTCCGCGCCGCCCGGAGATGAGAGCGACTCCAAGAGGGTCAGACCTGCTTCTAGAAACTTAGAAACAGCCTGTCTGGCGTCCGGCACGAACAAGCCGGAACGTGCATCGCCATGTTGGGTTGGATTCTGCGCAACGCTTATCGTCCCATCCGCAGGAAGCTGAGGCCTTGTCCCTGTCGGACCTCCACGGACTTCTACGCTCTTCGCCGCGGCTTTTCCATTCCGCTTCGCTTCCATTACGGCCACTGGATGGGGCGCCTGCGGAGTAAGTACGGGCTTCGGCCTACCAGGCTGGTCGCTGAAGACGTCTTTGATCACGTGCATCATGCTCTTGCGGCCGAGCTTTTCAAAGCTGATTTCGTCCTTTGCCTCATCGAATAATCCCGTGAACAAAGCCTTTTTGAGCCTAAGAGTTTCCCAAACGCGTTCCTCGATGCTGTTCTCGGTCAACAGATGGATCACTTGTACGGGCCGCGTCTGGCCGAAGCGATGAACACGGCCGACACGTTGCTCTAATCGGGCAGGGTTCCAGGGGGGCTCAAAGTTCACGACTGCCGAGGCCGCCTGCAAGTTCAACCCGACTCCGCCGGCATCGGTCGAAAGAAAAACCCTGCAGTCCGGATCCTTTCCGAATCGGGCGATCAGCTCGCCACGCTTCCGCGCAGGCACGTCGCCGT
>WNFO01002567.1_pt1 | contig 26801 bp, 27 predicted proteins | sample 5400251 | NCBI WGS metagenome assembly WNFO01 (sample SAMN13153354, study PRJNA577476) | soil metagenome | isolation source: 100 cm saprolite under Madrone tree | place: USA:California | collected 2016-06-14
ATCCGCGCGCTCGATCACCACGAGGCTCGCTTCCGCGAGAGAGGTGCCGAGGTCGGCCACGACCAAGCGATGCCACGCGGTCGTCACGTCGAGCGCCCGGCCGGTGAGGTCCGCCGTCATCAGGTCAACCTGCTCGGGGCGGAGAGTCCCAGGGAGGACTCCCAGTCCGGTCTTGTGGTAGACGATGGCGCCCCGCAGGTTCTTCTCGAAATCGGCCGGCGCGGCCTTGGACGCGCCCGCGATCGACCCCGTGGCGACGAGATCGGCGAACAGGGCGGCGTGCCCGAATGGCGCCGACAGGTCGATGAGCAACACCTGCTTCGGCATGCGGGCGGACAGCGCGGCCGCAGTGTTGACCGCCAGGGTGCTGACGCCGGAGCCGCCCTTGGCCGAGAAGAACGCGACGATCGGCGCCGACGTTCGCGAGGCGCTCTGCGATTGGGTGGCGGCAGCCGCGGCGACTTGCTGTTCCCAGAGCTTGTCCAGGGTTATGGCTACGCGCTCGACGTCTTGGCCGATGCCCGCCAGCAGCCCGTCGCGATCGAGCGTGAGCAAGATCGAGTTCGAGAGGCCGCGGATGCTGGTCACATAGCGGTCACCGGTGCGGGGGGCGGGGAGGATGAGCAGGTCGCCGGGCGCCGGCCTGCGGGTGAGGAGGAGCTTGCCGGAAGAGTCCGTGATCGACTGCTCGGCCACCCCAGACGCCAGGAACATGACGACGTCGCCGCCGGTGCTGCCGAGCCTCAGTGTGTCGCCCGGTGCGAGGTTCACCGCCTGCATCCGCCGGGCCAGGGCGCGAAGCGCGCCGTCCGAGAGCTCTGCAAAAACCGACGACATTTCGAGGACGCGCACACGAAGCTGCAGGACGGACGGCTTGTCCGCCTCGAGCTCGCCGCTCGCAGCCACTAGTGGTCCTTCCTCCCCCGCCCCGGGTCCGTCGCGAACCTCGCGGGCGTTCAAAACGCCGATAATGTACCAACGTCCCCCCAGATCGACCCGCGCATCCCACCACAGGTTGAGCAACAAACCCCCTCCTGACGCTGATTCACGCCGGGTCACCCGGAAGGCGGGTACCTTCCGGCAGCAGGCTCCGCGATCACGCGTGGCGGCCAAGATCGACCGCGCTCTCGCCACCGCGCTCTCGGGCGATCCCCGCGTCTTGATCGATGCCAAGGCACCGGAGCTCCTGGCTGACGGCGCTCCTGTCGCCGATGTGATCACCGCCGCGATGGAGCGCGCGGGGATGGCGCTGGCGGCTCAATTGACCGTGACGCAAGCGTTTCGCCGGAGCGGCCTCGAGGCGGAGCTGCTCGATTCGCTGGTCAGCCCAGACGCCGCCATCCGCATCGCAGGCGCAAGGCTGTGCGGCGCGCTTCGGCTACCTGATGCGGTGCCTTGGCTGGCGGACATGCTGGACGACCCCGAGCCGGCGGTTCAGGAGGCCGCGGTTCGCGCTTTGGGCCGGGCGGGTGGCCGGCGGGTGGTCGATGCCCTCATGGCTCATGCCGACCGCCTCCCGATCTACCGGGTGGCAAAAGAGCTCGCTCAGGCGGCTTCCGACATCGATTTTGAGGCACTTCTGCGCGATGGCGGTAACGTCAAGACGACGGTTACGGTCCTCATGGCATGTGGATTGCGTGGAGATGCGCTGAGGACGCCCCTTCTCGTCAGAATGGCGCAGGACCGCATATGCGATACAGAGATCCGAGTGGCCGCATGCCGGGCGCTGGCGATGATCGGTGATCCCGCCGGAGCCGACGCCCTTCGCCTCCTAGGCTCCGACTCCGACCCCGCCGTTCAGAAAGCGGCGGTACGTGCGCGCATGCGCATCAGCGCCGCGATGAGGAAGCGGATCCGATGAAGCTTTCGGAGCGGTTCGACCGCCGCTACCAGCAGTCGCCGATGACCGCAACCGTGGCGCCGGCGCCTGCCACGGCTCCCCAGCAGGTCGTCAAACCGCCTACGACAGCGCCCCCGCTGGTGACCGAGGAAGTCCTCACGATTCCAATGGAGCTCGCAGATGCCGCGCCTTTGAGCCCCGCCATGGCGGCCGCGAAAGCCGAGATCCACGCCCAGCTCCTCGCCCATCACACGGCGCAGATCGACATCAACAACCGCGCCGGCATCCGTCGCCTGTTGTTGCAGCTGACCGAGGAGCACTTCCGTGCCAAGCCGCCGGCAGCGCTCGTAACGGCTGTCGACAAAGACCGCCTGGTCGAGATTCTCTTCGACGAGGTGATCGGGCTCGGCCCGCTCGAGAGCCTCTTGCGCGACCCCGATGTGAGCGAGGTCATGGTCAACCGGCCGGAGCAGATCTTCGTCGAGAGGCGAGGGAAGATCGAGCTGACCAACCTCGCATTCGAGGACGAACGCAGCCTGCGCCGCGTCATCGACCGCATCGTGTCGACGATCGGCCGGCGGGTCGACGAGTCAGAGCCGATGTGTGACGCACGGCTCAAGGACGGCTCCCGCGTCAACGTGGTCATCCCGCCGGTGGCGATTTACGGTCCATGCCTCACGATTCGAAAGTTCGGTCGCGAGGTCTTGAGCCCGGAGCAGATCGTCAGCACGGGCGGCGCGACGGCCGCGATCATGGGCTACCTCGACGCGGCAGTAAGGACGCGTTTGAACATTCTGGTCTCGGGTGGCACCGGCTCGGGAAAGACGACGCTCCTCAACGTGCTGTCCGGGTTCATCCCCGGCAATGAGCGAATCGTCACCTGCGAAGACGCCGCCGAGCTGCGGCTTCGGCAGGTGCATGTGATCAGCCTCGAGTCGAAGCCACAGAACGTCGAGGGCCGAGGCGCCATCTCCATCCGGGACCTGGTTCGCAACTGCCTTCGCATGCGCCCGGATCGAATCGTCGTCGGCGAATGTCGCGGACCGGAGGCGCTCGACATGCTGCAAGCCATGAACACCGGTCATGACGGGTCGATGAGCACGCTGCACGCCAACAACCCGCGGGACGCCACGAACCGCCTCGAGACACTTGTCCTCTTGGCCGGCGCAGAGTTGCCGTCAAGAGCCATCCGCACACAGATCGCGTCAGCGATCAACGTCATCGTGCAGACGGAACGGCTGCGCGGGGGCTCGCGCAAGGTCGTCAGCGTCGCCGAGGTGATGGGATTGAAAGACGGCGAGGTCGCGCTCCAGGAGCTGTTCGCGTTTCGGCAGGTCGGCGTTTCCGCTGATGGGCGCGCGGTCGGGTATCACACCGCGACCGGCGCACGGTCGGCGTACCTGCAGCACTTCCGGAGCAACGGGGTCGAGCTCGCCGAGGAGATGTTTGTGCCTGCGGCCCAACCCGACCCCGACCAGCTCTATTGATGGAAACGCGAGACGTGCAAGACAGCACTTCAGACACGAACCCGCCAGCATCCGCAATACCGATGCCGGGCGCCGCGCCCCCGCTTTCAACAGTTGGTCGCGAAGACCTGCTTGCTGATTTTGGTCATCAGCTTCGCAACGAGCTGAACGCCATCGTGATGGCGGCCAGCATGTTGTCGGCGATCGCGACGACCAGCGAGCAGCGCGAGCTTTCTTCAGTCGCCGAGAGCGGCGCCAATCGCGTCGCGAGGCTCCTCGACGACATCCTCGACGCCGCCGTGATTCAGAGCGGAGACTTCGAGCTGGCGCTTCACCCGTTCGATGTCCGCGCGAGCGTCGAGTCGTGCCTGGGCATGGTCGTTGAAGAAGCCGGGGCCAAGAGCATCGACCTGTCGTTTCGCGCCGAGCCCGACGTGCCCAGCGTCATCATCGGTGACTCGCGTCGGATCGAGCAGGTGATGCTGGCACTGCTCCACGGCAGCATCGAGCGCACTGAGCGCGGCGGAGTCGGCGTCGAGCTCAGCTGCCAGCAACGCGGTGATCTTCTCGAGCTCCACGTCCGAGTCCGCGACACCGGCCGCGGCGTGCCGGCTCGCATCCTTCGCGGCGGTCTGAGCGACGATGCTTCGCTGCCCGATCTGGATGAACCGGGCGACGCGCTGGCCATCGTCAGCCTGTCCATCTGCCGCCGGCTCGTGGAGATGATGGATGGCGAGCTGCGCGTCGACCAGGGTGGAGTCGAGGCGGGACCCGACGCCGGCACGACGTTCGCCTTCACGATCCTCACTCAGGTGATGCATGCGCCCATCGCGATCGCGCAACGAACGATGGAGGGCATGCGCGTGCTGGTCGTGGCTGCCGATCCCACCGAGCGGCGTGTGCTCGCGCTGCAGTCGGAGCTGTGGGGCGCGCCCGCTACTCCCGCGACAGTTGCGGAGGCCCTCGCCTTCGTGCAAGCGGGGCAGGAGTTCGACATCGCGATCGTCGAACACAGGCGCCCCACCATCGACGGTCTGGCGGTCTCAATCGCGCTTCGGTCTCAGCGCTCACCAGAACAGCTTCCGATCGTGCTCATCACGGCGGCGCTTCCCGGCGAGGAGGAGGCGGGTGCCGCGGACAGCGGGGTGGTGCAGGCGACCCTCACCAAGCCGGTGCCGCCGCACAAGCTGCACGATGTGATGGCGCAGGTCGGTGCGCACCAGGAAGTTGCGCCTGAGCCCCACCCGGTTGTGGCGCCAGGTGTGCTGAAGGTGTTGGTCGCCGAGGACAACCTTCTCAACCAGAACACGTTGCGCAGGCTTGTGACCAAGCTCGGGCACCACGTCGATGTGGTCACAAACGGGCGCGAGGCCGTGGCCGCGGTCGCTCGAGAGAGTTATGACGCGGTGCTCATGGACGTGCTGATGCCGGAGATGGACGGGCTCGAAGCGGCGGAGGCCATCGTCCGGCGCTGGCCGCGTGGCTCGCGGCCGCGGCTGGTCGCGCTCACGGCGATGTCAGCGCCGGGCGACCAGGAGAGGTGCTTGCGGGCAGGGTTCGACGATTACATGAGCAAGCCGGTCCATCTCGATGAGCTTTCAGAGTCGCTGACCGCGGCCGCCGGCTGGCGCGCGACGCCGAAGGGAATGTAGTCGGTCCCGGGCCCTACGGATTACCGAGTCGCCGGTCGAGGCGGTCGGACTGGTCTTCGCGAGCGGATTGTCGTGAGGCGCGGGCCTCCAGCAGCACGACGACGATGACGATCATGCCGCCCAGGACCATCAGCCCACCGAGCAGCTCGCCTTCGAGGGCGTGAGGCTGGACGATGATCTGGATCATCGCCGAGCCGAAAACCAGGATGTAGCTCAACCCGAGCAGCCGGACCCGAGGGGCAACGCCTTCGTCCTGGTCACCGCGCCACGGGCGCCTGCCGATGATCAGTAGGTAGGCCCCCATCACCAGCGCGAGCGCGGCGAGGATCAAGGAAACGAGCTGCACGAGTGCTGTGGGATCGGCCGGCATTTGCGCCAGAGATACTAGCCGGGCGCGCTAGTGGTTTCGCCTACGTACATACAATCGGTACTCCAATGCCACGCTCCGAACCGATCAAGGCCGTGCGCGGCGTTCGCGACTTACTCCCGCGCGACCGACCTCTCTGGCGCGCCACCGAGCGGGCGGCGGCCGAGGTCGCGATGCGGTTCGGTTACCAGGAGATCGTGACCCCGATCATCGAGCACGTCGAGCTCATCGAACGCGTAGGTGAGGACACTGATGCCGTCTCCAAAGAGCTGTATCGATTCGAGGATCGCGGCGGCCGAAAGCTCGCCCTGCGGCCCGAGGCCACGGCTGGCGTCGTTCGTGCATATTTCGAAGGCGGCCTCAACCAAGGGCCACAGCCGGTGCGGCTCTATCTTGTCGGGCCGATGTTCCGATACGACCGACCGCAGAAGGGAAGGTATCGCCAGTTCTATCAGCTAGACGTGGAGGCCATCGGCTCAGCCAGCCCGGCGCTCGACGCCGAAGTGATCGAGATCGCAGCCGGATGGCTGCATGAGTCGGGGATCAGCGCGCTGTCGCTGCAGCTGAACTCTATCGGCGACGACGTCTGCAGGCCGGCGTATCTCGAGCGGTTGAAGGATTACTACAGGCCGCTCAAGGGGCGCCTGCACGCTGACTCGCAGCTTCGCCTCGAGCGGAATCCATTGCGACTACTCGATTCCAAGTTCGCCCAGGACCAACCTTTCAAGGTCGATGCTCCTCGCATCACCGACCACCTATGTGAGCCATGTGCCGATGCTTGGGCTCACGTGCGGAGGCTGATCGACGCAGCCGGCATCGAGTACGTCCACAACCCATATCTCGTGCGCGGCCTCGACTACTACACGCGCACGGTCTTCGAGTTCTATCCGGCGGGTGCGTCCGGGCAGCAGGACGCACTGGCGGCGGGCGGCCGCTACGACGGGCTCGCAGAGGCCGAGGGTTGGCCGTCGACTCCCGCGGTTGGGTTCGCGGGAGGCTTCGACCGAGTCGTCGACGTGATGGCCGCGAGTGGGGTGGAGGTTATTGCAGCGGCCGCCGCCGACGTCGTGGTGCTCGCGGACGGAGGCCAGGAGATCGCCGCCGCTGAAGTTGCACGCATCTGCCGGCGCGTTCGTTCGGTCGCCGTCGACTACGAGGCCAAGAGCCTGGCGGCCAAGATGCGGTCGGCAAACAAGCTGGGCGCTCGCTGGGTGGTGATGCTGAGCGCTGAAGAAGCGCCGCGGCGCGTGGCCCGGCTGCGCGACATGGCAAGCGGAGAACAGGCCGAGGTTTCATGGGACGAGGTCCCTGAGCGGTTGGCGTGAGCGGCTACACGGCTCCGCATTGCGGTTCGCTACGCGCGAGTGACACTGGTCGCGAAGTCGACCTTTACGGCTGGGTCGCGCGGCGGCGCGACCATGGCGGCGTCACGTTCATAGACCTTCGCGACCGCTGGGGCATTGTGCAGGTCGTGATCAGGTCGATCGCGATGGTCCAAGCGGAATTGAGAAACGAGTTTGTAATTCGTGTCAAAGGCACGGTGGGCCTCCGACCGAGCGGTTCGGAGAACCCGAAGATCGCCACCGGAGCGGTTGAGGTCGTGGCGGATGAGTTGGAGATCATCTCGGAGGCAAAGACCCCACCCTTCGAAATCCAGGACGACGTCAACGCAGACGAGGCGACGAGGCTCAAGTATCGATATCTCGACCTGCGCCGGCCGTCTATGACGCAAATGCTCGAGCTTCGAAGTCGCGTCAACAAGATCATCCGCGACCACATGGACGCGCGCGACTTTGTCGAGGTGGAGACGCCGATCATGACTCGGAGCTCGCCATCAGGCGCGCGCGACTTCCTGGTCCCCTCACGCCTGCATCCCGGCACCTTCTACGCTCTGCCGCAAGCTCCGCAGATGCTTAAGCAGCTGCTGATGGTCTCCGGTGTCCAGCGCTACTACCAGATAGCGCGTTGTTTCCGAGACGAGAACCTGCGCGCTGACCGTCAGCCCGAGTTCACGCAGCTCGACCTGGAGATGTCGTTCTGCGACGAGGAGGACGTGTTCGCTCTGATCGAGGGTCTATTCGCCGAGCTCTGGGACAAAGTGCTTGGCGTGAAGCTTCAGCTGCCTTTTCCCCGACTGGACATCAAAGACTCGTTCCTGCGCTACGGCTCCGATAAGCCAGACCTCCGTTACGAGCTGGAGATCGTGGACCTCGGCGCGGCTCTCGGCGGCACGAAAGTCGAGGTCTTCGGCAAGGTCCTCGCAGCGGGCGGGGTCGTGCGTGCTCTTGCAGTGCCAGGTGGAAAGGGCATGGCGAGGCGTGAGCTAGACGAGCTGGTCACGGTCGCGAAAGGCGCAGGCGGACAAGGTCTTGCGTGGACGCCGGGAGGCGCGCTCGACAAGTTCATCAGCGAAGAGGAGAGCAAGGAGATCGCGAGGCTCACCGGTGCGGGCCCAGACGACCTGGTCCTCATCGCGGCCGATCGTCGCCGCAAGGCGGAAACCGTGATGGGCCTGATCCGGCACGAGGTCGCGCGGCGCCGGAAACTGATCCGCGAGGGCGAATGGAAGTTTCTGTGGATCAACCCGACATACCTATTTGAAGAGGACGACCAAGGCAGGCTTACGTATGCCCATCACCCGTTCACGCGGCCGTTCGACGAGGACATGACCTTCGTAGCGGAGCGGCCCTATGACGTCCGGGCGCATGCCTACGACATCGTGTGCAACGGCTACGAGCTCGGTGGAGGAAGCCTTCGGATCTACGACCCGGCGATGCAGGAGCGAGTCTTCCAGCTGCTCGGCATGCCGCTCGATCTGATTCGCGCCCGGTTCGGCACTCTGCTCGAGGCGTTCACCTACGGAGTGCCTCCTCATGGTGGAATCGCACCGGGCATCGACCGCATCGTGATGATGCTTGGCGGTACCGACAACATCCGCGATGTGATCGCGTTCCCGAAGACGCAGTCGATGTCGGACCTGATGCTCGGCGCGCCCTCTGAGGTGGACCAGTCGCAGCTCGAGGAGCTGCACATCAAGGTCGTCACGACCGAGAAATCCGACCGGTAGTATGGGTCTGCTTCCAAAGGGGCGCGGCCAGTGCCTCCCGCGACTTCGTCGCGGGGACCCCAGAGGACGCTTTACTTACCTAGTCCGTCGCTTCGTAGAATGACAACGCTTCCAACGGGGCGCGTGCGCGTGCTGGCTGCCCAACAGACGGAGATTAGGGACCCCGGAGTCCGGATAGCCGACCACAAGCCCGCTCAGACGGGACTTGGAAAGCCAAGGCAGGGGACCCACCTGAGCTCGCTCAGGACAACCCACCGCCGCGTCCCGGAGGGAGCCTTTTGCCGCCGGTTCTGAACCTGGTGCCGCCTGGGCTGGTCGTGGCCGTGCTCGGCGTGCTGATCGTGTCCCAACTCTTCTACGCATTCCTGCGCTATCGCCGCCGAGCCTATGTTCCGATCCTTGTCATGACCGCCCTTGGCTTCGGCCTGGGCCAGTTCTGGGATTACCTCGGCCTTCCATCGGCTCGCCTTGGCCAGGCCAATGTGTTGCCGGCCGTCGTGTTCGCGCTGCTGCTGCAGCCGCTCGCTCGTTTCGTGCCTCGCCTGCAGCGCCAGCAGCAGGAACCAAAAGCGCCTGCGGCCGGCGGGCAGCCGCGCAACTAATCGCCGCGTGTAGGCCGGATTTATTCCGGCCGGCCCGAGCGTGGAGAGCACCGCCTTGCGTTGTGTGGAGCAGACTTTTAGCCAATCCAAACCTCCTCGGAGGTAGAGCAGCCGCGCGCGCAGCGCCCGGCGATGAGACGGAACCGACCGGGTTCCGTCTCATATAACCTTGCCAGTGTTTGCCGTCCGTACATAGAGGGTATTTGCAACAGTGACTCCACAGAGCTTCATGTGGTTGGCGTTTGGGATCGCCGCCCTGCTGGTGGCGGTTGCCCTCGCCGCACTCTTACTGCGGCTGCGCCGAACCCTGGGCGCAGTGGAGGAATTGCTGGAGACGACGAACGAAGAGATGAAAGAGACTTTGCCCGAGGTGCGACAGACGATCGGCAACGTCAATGACATCACCGCGGGCGTCAACGTAGGGCTTCGCACAGGCGGTCGAGGCGCGGCCGCTGTCGGCCGCGGCATCAAAGCTGCCGTGTACGGCGTGAGGGTTGCGGGTCGGAGTCTATTTCGCCAGGTTTTAGGAGGTTAGCTGTGGCTGACGAAGGAAACGGCGGAGGCGGCGCATTCGGCTGGTTCATCCTGGGCGGTCTGATCGGTCTGATCGCCGGCGCATACATCGCATCTGGTCCCGGTCGCGGCCAGGTCGACAACTTGAGAAGCAAGACGATCGAGCTCTCAGGCAGCGAACCTGTGCAGCGGGCGCGGGAAGCCGCGCAGAAGGCGCGCCAGATGGTGAGCGACCCCGACCACCCGGTCGGGAAAGCGATCCAGGACGGCGTCGCGGCGGCCAAGCGGAAGCGCGAAGAGCTCGAGGCGGCGGCGGCTCGAAAGATGCAGCGGACCACCAACGGCGAGGAAGGAACCGAGTAACCGTGAAGCGCGACCTCGCGGAGTTGAAGATCCCGGCGTCAGCCGCGTTCATACCCGTCGCCAAGCGGGTGGCGGTGACGCTGGGGGGTCAGCTCGGGCTCAGCCTCGTCGACCTCGATGAGCTTTCGATTGCGCTCACGCAGGCGTGCGACAGCGCGATCGAGGCTGCGCGCAACATGGACGCCCCGGCCGACCTGAAGCTGAATTACTTCGCGACCAACCGCGCGCTCGTCGTCGACGTCGATCTCATCACGAATGAAGGCCATCTCAAAGTGCCCGTAGCCATGCCGGATGCCGAGGCGCAGGCCGAGCTCCAGCGCCTCGCCTACGAGATGATCCGCTGCTTCGTCGACGACTTCCGGCCGGAGGTCGAACCGCGAACCGGTCACGTGCGCTTCCGCATGGTCAAGTACCTGGCGTCCTGACCCGCGCACACTAGAGACTGACCCAATGGCTGCCAAGCAGCGGCCGCCGCGCGAGGAGCTGCGGGCGCTCCACCGTCGCTACAAGGAGACAACGGACCCCGCAGAACGCGATCGTATTCGCGCGCAGCTCGTTGACGCCTATCGAGACTTCGTTTACTTCCTGGCACGCAAGTTTCAGAACCGTGGCGAGCCGCTGGACGACATCGTCCAGGTCGGCTATCTCGGGCTGATCAAGGCCATCGATCGCTTCGACCCCGACCTCGGCTACGAGTTCACGACCTTCGCGACGCTGACCGTGGCGGGCGAGATCAAGCGCCATTTCCGCGACAAGGGCACAGCCATCCGGTTTCCGCGCCGCCTGCAGGAGCTCCACCAGTCGGTGGTCCGGGTCAACGAGCAGATGAAGAATGAGCTCGGCCGAGAGCCAACTGTTGGGGAGCTGGCCGACAGACTTGGGGTCACGCCTGACGACGTCACGGAGGCGATGGAGATCGGGCCCGCATACTCGCCGCTGTCGCTCGACCAGCCGATCGGCTCGAGCGATGGACAGGACCAGCGTTCCATCGCAGACCAGATAGGCAGCGAAGATCCGGAGATCGACCGCGTTGAGATGCGCGACGTCCTGAACCGCGCGATGGAGCACCTCACCCCGCGCGAGCGGGCGATCATGGCCATGCGCTTCTACGAGCAGATGTCACAGTCGGAGATCGCGCGCCGGTTGGGCATCAGCCAGATGCACGTCTCGCGTCTGCAGCGCGCGGCCCTCGAGCAGCTGCGGAAATACGTGCCTCAAGAGACGGCTTCGTAGTTGCTCATAGAGTCGCGAGCGCCGGCGGACCCGCTCGTCCTTTTTCGGCGCTGGTACCGCGACGCGGACCGCAAGGGCGCGCTCCAGCCCGACGCGATTGCGCTGGCGACCGCGGATGCGCGCGGAGCGCCGTCCGTGCGCATGGTGCTCTTCAAAGGCCTCGAGGCCGGAAGGTTTCTCTTCTATTCGAACTACGAGAGCCGCAAGGGTCGCGATCTCGCGGCGAACAAGCGCGCCGCGCTCGTCTTCTACTGGTCGTTGACGCGCCACCAGGTGAGGGTCTCGGGGAGGGTGAGCAGGCTCTCCCGCGCGGACTCGACCGCTTATTTCCACTCACGGCCGAGGGGAGCGCAGCTCTCGGCGCTGGCCTCGCGACAGAGCCGGGTCGTGCCCTCGCGCACAGTGCTCGAGAGGGCGGTGGCTAAGCTCGACCGGCGATACTCGCAAACAGTGCCGTTGCCGGCGGATTGGGGCGGCTACGGGATGAGGCCAGACTGGATCGAGTTCTGGGAAAACCGAGCCGATCGCCTGCACGACCGCCTCCGGTACGTCCGCCAGAGGGAAGACGGTTGGCGGATCGAACGCTTGGCCCCCTGAGTTGCGCTGTCCCTATCGCAGAAGGACTGGGAAGAAGGAGTTGGGGTTGGGATTGGTGGATTTCAGGCGCGTTTTGAGGTTTTTGGCGTGTTAACGAGTCATGCCCGGCAGGCACCACCGAGGATGAAAATTAGCCTGCGTCGGGTGGTCGATTGCTCGTATACGTCTTGGGTCCGGAGACCGATTGTTAACGTGAGCTGGCGACCTCTTTGGCACCAACGCGGGAGCACGCAGGGGAAACTCTTCACTGGTGTAGGCCGCCGACCACTCGACAGCCATTCGGTGGAGGTGCAGGGTGAGAGCGATCTACGAAAGGTGCTGTGGACTGGACGTCCACAAAAAGACGGCTGTGGCTTGTCGACTTACGCCCGACGGCAGCCAGACACGGACCTTCGGGACCATGACCGACGACCTGATGCAGCTTCGGAAGTGGCTGCTGGAGGCCGGGGTGACTCATGTCGCCATGGAGTCGACCGGCGTCTACTGGAAGCCGGTTTTCAATCTGCTCGAGGACCACGGCATGGAACTTCTGGTGGTCAACGCTCGGCACGTGAAGGCGGTGCCCGGGCGGAAGACGGATGTCAAAGACGCCGAGTGGCTGGCAGAGCTGTTGCAGCACGGGCTGCTCAAGGCCAGTTTCATTCCTGACCGCGAGAGTCGCGAGCGACGCGAATTGGTGCGTTATCGCCGCACGCTGGTTGAGCAGCGCGCCCACCTCGTCCAGCGCATCCAGAAGCTGCTCGAAGGTGCCAACATCAAGCTCGGCGACGTCGCCAGCGATGTGATGGGAGTCTCTGGCCGAGCCATGCTCCAAGCTCTTGCCGACGGCGTTGATGACCCCGCCGCAGTGGCGGGCATGGCCAAGGCAGCGCTCCGTAACAAGCTCCCCGAGCTAGAGCGCGCGCTCACTGGCTCGGTGCGCCCCCACCAACGTTTTCTTCTCCGAAGCCAGTTCCGGCTGCTCGCGTCGATCGAAGCCGAGATTGCCACGTTGGACCAGGAGGTCGCTGAGCGCATGCACCCTTTCCAGGTGGCTCTCGAGCGCCTAGATGAGATCCCCGGCATTGGCCGCCGAGCAGCGGAACAGATCCTGGTCGAAACCGGCACCGACATGAGCAGGTTTCCTACCGCAGGCCATTTCGCCTCCTGGGCTCGTGTCTGCCCGGGCAACAACGAGTCGGCTGGAAAGCGTCAGCACGCCTCCATCGGAGGTGGCAACCGCTGGTTGCGCAGCGCTCTGCTGGAAGCCGCCTGGACCGTCAGCCACTCCCGCAAGCAGACCTTCTTCACCGCTCGCTACCGACGCATCGCCGCACGGCGCGGCAAGAAGCGGGCGGCCATTGCGACTGCGCACTCTCTGCTCATCGCCGTCTACCACGTGCTCAGAGACGGAGTCGTGTTTCAGGACCTCGGCCCAAGCTACTTCGAGCGACGCAACCAAGACGCCATCGTCCGCCGCTCCCTCCACCGGCTCGAGGCTCTCGGCTATAAGGTCAGGATCGAAGCCATGACCGCTTGACAACGGTTAATTTTCAGGGGAACGTATTAAACTCCGAACGAATGTTTGGTATGCTGCTCTCATGCAGGGGGAAGGGGGCACACCCCTCTCGAAACTGGAGGCAGCGATTCGCGAGTTTCAGGCTCGCGAGCTCGACAGTGGCGACGACGATCCCAAGCGTTTGCGCGCCGCCATTGACGCTCTGGAGGGCGAGTTCTCTTCGGTCGTGAGGCGCGCTCAGCAGCGTGGGTCGCATCTCGTCGAGGGCAACATCACCGCCGCCTCCTGGATCAGCCGCACCTGCGGCATGTCTGTGACCTCAGCCGCCGACCGGCTTTGCGTCGGCGAACAGCTGCAGTCGCTGACCAAGGTCGCCGCGGCTTTGAGCTCGGGCGAGATTGGCTACCAGTCGGCATCTGTGTTATGCCACCTGCGCGACCAGCTCGGCGAGAAGCGAGATCTCTTCGACGAAGAGGAGATGCTCGACTACGCGCGCCGGTTCTCGGTCTTTCACCTCCGCATGCTCTGCAGAGTGGCGCGGCATGCCGCCGACCCTGACGGCTTCTTCACTGAGGCGGAGGAGAACTATTTGCGCCGCCGCTTCCACATCAGCTTGATGTCGGATGGCATGTTTGCGGTCGACGGCATCCTCGACCCCGAATGCGGAGCCGCGCTGAAGACGGCGCTGGACTCCCTGGCCAAGAGGCGAGGGCCTGAAGACGAACGCATCCATTCGCAGCGCATGCACGACGCGGTGATCGAATTGGTCCAGCACGCCATGGACCAGGGCACGTTGCCACGACGCAATGGAGTCCGTCCCCACATCAACCTGACGACCACGTTGGAAGGCTTGAAGAACGAGGTCGGGGCGCCGCCGGCTGACCTGGAGCTCGCGCTGCCGATCTCCACCAGGACGCTGCAGCGAATTGCCTGCGATTCCACGATCTCGCGCGTGCTGCTTGCCGACTCGATGGTGATCGACGTCGGTCGGGCGACGCGAGTCAACTCGGCGCCGAGGCGAAGGGCGCTCGGGGTGCGAGATCGCGGCTGCCGCTTCACCGGCTGCGACCGACCTGCCAGCTGGTCAACACCCCATCACATCGAGTTCTGGACCAACGGTGGCCCGAACAACATCGCCAACGAAGTCCTGCTCTGCCACTACCACCATCGGCTGGTGCACGAGGGCGGGTGGCAGGTCATCAAGGTCGGACGTGGGTTCCGATTCCTTCCGCCCGAGCGCGTGGTTATGCGACGGGCGCGCGGACCGGGAGCGGGCTGGGCCGCCTAGCCCCGTCGCCCTACACTTAATCCGCCCCGTATGACCGGGAACGAGATCCGCACACGTTTTCTAGAGCATTTCGCGAGTCGGGAGCACCTGGTTCTCCCCAGCGCGCCGCTGGTGCCGCAGGGAGACCCGAGCACGCTCTTCATCTCGGCCGGAATGCAACCGCTCCAGCCCTACTACCTGGGCTTGAGCCATCCGCCCGCGCCCAGGCTCGCGAGCTGCCAAAAGTGCTTGCGCACCGGTGACATCGACGAGGTGGGGAGGACCGACCGCCATAACACCTTCTTCGAGATGCTGGGCAACTTCACGCCCACCGGCGATTACTTCAAGGAGACGGCGATCCCGCTCGCTTGGGAGCTCGTCACTCAAGGATTCCAGATGCCGGCCGAGCGCTTGCGCGTCACCATCCACCCGACCGACGACCAGGCTCATGACATCTGGGTGCAGCAGCCCGGCATGACCGCCGCTCACGTCACGCGGCTCGAGGACAACTGGTGGGGCCTTGGCGCGGGGCCGTGCGGACCCGACTCCGAGATCTGGTGGGATCGAGGTCGCGAAGCAGGGTGCGGGCAGGAAGACTGCGAGCCCGATCATTGCGATCGCTTCACCGAGTTCTGGAACCTCGTGTTTCCGCAGTACGACCAGCGCGGCCCTATCGCGGGCACATCGGGCGACGCGGTGAAGGGCGGCCTGGCCGATGGAAGCCTCGTTCAATTGAAGCGGCCGGCGATCGATACCGGCATGGGACTCGAGCGGATCTCCTACATCCTGCAGGGCAAGGACAACATCTTCGAGTCGGACCTGTTCGAGCCCCTTGTCGCGATGGTCAGGAATAACAGCAAGGCGCCGACGACCCTATCGGAGCGCATCATCGCTGACCACATGCGCGCGGCAACCTTCTGCATCGGTGACGGTGTCACTCCTTCCAATGAAGGACGGGGGTATGTGCTGCGACGCCTCCTGCGTCGTGCGGCGCTTCACGGGCAGCGGATCGGTTTCAGTCGTCCACTCGCCGATTTGGCTGTGGTCGTCGGCTCGACCATGCATCAGCAGTATCCCGAGGTCCAGGAGCGGATGAGCTCGACGATCGTGGGCATCGTCGCGGAGGAGATCAACCGCTTCAACCGCACGATCGAGCAAGGGATGGAGCAGTTCGAGAAGGTCGCGTCACGGCACGACAAGATGATTCCTGGCTCCGACGCATTCCGCCTGCATGACACATTCGGTTTTCCGCTCGAGCTGACGAAGGAGCTCGCGTCCGAGCGTGGCCTCGAGGTTGACGAACAGGGATTCAAGGTGGCGATGGCCGCGCAGAAGGAGAGGTCTCGACGCGAGCTGCCCAACCGGTGGACCCTTGCGAAAGACCTTCCGAAGTCCGAGTTCACCGGCTACCTCGAGCTCACGACATCGACGTCTGTGGTGGCGATGCGGAAGGATGGAAAACCGGTCGATGGGGTCGCCGAGGGCGACGAGGTCGAGGTCTTCCTCGAGCGCACACCTTTCTACGCGGAGTCCGGCGGGCAGATTGGGGACACCGGCTTCATCAACACGGGGAGCGGCCGCCTGCGCGTCGAGGACACTCAGAAACCCGCCGACGGCGTGATCGCACATCTCGGTGCCGTCGTCACCGGCGAGCTGAAGGTTGGACAGCATGCGACCGCCGCGGTTGACGCCGGCCGCCGGCGTCAGATTGCCCGGCACCATTCCGCCACGCACCTGCTGCACAAGGCGCTGCGTGAAACACTGGGCGAACAGGTGGTGCAAAAAGGCTCATGGGTCGGACCGGACCACACCACGTTCGACATCCCGCTGAACCGCTCCCTCAAGGACGATGAGCTGAAGCGCATCAACTATCGTGTGACCGAGAAGATTCGCGAGGCGCTGCCGTTCCATGAGAGCCACAAGCCTTACAAGGAGGCGGTGGCGCAGGGTGCGATGCACCTGTTCGACGAGAAATACGGCGATGTCGTCCGCGTGGTGTGCTTCGGCGATTGGACCTGCGAGCTGTGCGGTGGCACGCATGTCGCGAACAGCGCTGACATCGGACCAGCGGTCATCGTTTCCGAATCGAGCATCGGCTCAGGCATACGCCGCATCGACATGGTCGTGGGCGAATCTGCGGACGAGCTCATCTGGCGCGAGCGCCACGTGCTTTCGGACCTGGCGAAATCGTTCAACACCTCGGCACAGCTGGTGCCTGAGCGGGTGGAGGCCTTGCGCACCCAGCTCAAGGAGGCCGACCGCCGCTTGAAGACGCTGTCGGAACAGTTGCGCACAGCCAAGGTGAAGGGTCAGGGTGGCAACGGGCTTGCGGTCAAGAGCGGCAAAGTGCCGTTCGTGACCGAGACCGTGGAGGCGTCCACGCCGGACGAGCTGGCCGCGTACGCCGACCGCTACATGGAGATGGTCAAGTCCGGGGTCGTAACCGTTGTGGCCGGAGACCAGTTTGTGATCAAGGTGTCCAAGGACCTGACGCCTGAATACGATGCTGCCCGCCTGGCGACTCTTCTCGGCAAGGGGGGAGGCCAGCCGCACCTGGCGCGAGGCAAGCTGAATGGCACCCCGGCCGAGGCGTTCAAGCGCCTCGAGGAAGCGCTAGGAGTCGTGCCCGAGTGATGGCGACCAATCTTTGGCGCCCATGCGGCCCAATCCGGGTGTCAGCTCCTCCGCTCCTCGCTCGGGCATCTAGCGATGCGCTCGCTGCGGTGCTCGTCGCTTCCTTCGGCTTGGACCACCTGGTCACCAAATCTTTGGCCGCCCCACTCAGGCCCGACTCCACATGACCAAGTTCAAGTTCCTGCGCAAGCGCAGCGACTACTACCGCCATTTCACCGTGCTCGACATCGGCACCGACCTCATCAAAGTGCTTGTGGTCAGGCGAGACGGTCTCGACGGCGAGGTCCTCGGGGTCGGCCGCGAGCCGCAGTCGCCCGCGGCGATGTCGGGTGGAGCAATTGCCGACCTGGAGTCGGTGATTCAGTCCTGCAACCGCGCCCTCGAAGCGGCCGAGGACATGGCGAAAACCGTTCCCGGCCAGGTCGTGGTCGGGATCGCCGGCGAGCTGATCAAGGGCTTTTCGTCGACCATCGCCTACCCGCGCGAGGAATCGAAAGGGCGGGTGCGGTCGGGCGAGGTGTCGGCGATGCTGCAGATGGTCCAGCGCCGCGCGCTGCGCGAGGCGCAGCACCTGCTGGAGCTCGAGCGGAGCTACGGCCAGCTCGAAGCGCGCCTCGTCCATTCCGCGATCACCAACATCCGTGTCGACGGCTATCCGGTCACCAACCCGGTGGGCTTCACGGGCAAGAACCTCGAGATCACCGTCTTCAACACGTTCGCGCCGATGACCCACATCGACGCCATCGACACCGTCGTGCGTGAGCTCGACCTCGAGCTGGCCGCCGCCGTCGCGCAGCCATACGCGCTTGCGCGAGCTTGCGCGAGCGAGGAGACGTGGGCCGAGGGCGGCATCTTCGTCGACGTCGGGGGCGGCACCACGGACGTGGCCCTGGTCCGCGATGGCGGGGTCGAAGGTACGCGCATGTTCAACCTGGGCGGACGCGCCTTCACGCGGCGCCTGGCGCTGGCGTTCGGCCTCAGCTACGAGGAGGCCGAGGCGCGCAAGCTCCGGCATTCCGAGGGCCTACTTTCGGCAGAGCAGCACCGCCAGGTCTCGGAGCTTCTTGGCGCGGACGCGGAGGTGCTCCTGCAGGGGCTGGCGCTCAGCGTGAAAGAGCTCGCACGCGGGGAAAGGCTTCCAACCAACATCTATCTCTGCGGCGGTGGCAGCTTGCTTCCCGAGCTGACGCTCGAGATGGTCAAAAACCATTGGGCGGCCGGCCTGCCGTTCCCCCGCGAGCCTCATATCCGGCATCTTGTGCCGCCAGACGTCCGCAACTTGACCGACTCCACCGGCCAGCTTTCGAGCCCGCAGGACATCGCCCCGATGGGCTTGGCCAACCACGCATTGAGGACCGAAGCCGAAGACCGCGCCCGTATGAACACCGTCATGCGCCGGGTCCTAAGCGGTATAAAGGTATGAATCCCGCCTCGCCAGGAGACTTCTAGACGCCATGGCAACCGATCCGATCTACGTCGAAACCGAGGAAGAGATCCCCGAGATCGTCGAGCGCCTCCGCCGTTATCGGGGCGACGACACGATGCTCGTGCTGCCGATGCGCTCTCGTATCGGGCAGAGCAGGTTCAACTTCCAGCTGCTTCGCAACTACGCCGCTCGCATGGGCAAGCGGGTCACTGTGGTGTGCGATGACCCTGCCGTTCAGAAGATGGCAGCCGAGAGCGGCTTTCCAGTTTTCGGCGCCGTCGGCCCCTTGGGCGAAGGCATAGCCTCAGAGCCCGAGGTGCCGCCGCCGCCGCGACGCTGGTGGCAGCGCCGGCTCGTCGCGCCGGTGACTCACGTCGGCGTGGCGGCGCCCACCAAGCTCCTCACCAAGAGCGCGACCGAGATCAAGCCGGGCCGATTCCTTCTCTACATCGCCGCGGCTGCAGTCCTGTTGGTCGGCCTGGCGGGACTTGGGATCTTCGTCCCTTCCGCTTCGGTGACGCTGGTCGCGCAAGCCCAGCCCTTCGCGCAGCGTGACGTGGAGATCCAGGCTCAGCCGGGCAAGGCGCCCATTCGCGTGCGCGTGACGACGATCTCGAGGTCGGACTCCCAGGGTTTCAAGACCACGGGTGTCAAGCAGGTGTTGCTCGCGCCCGCGATCGGCCAGGTCACGTACACGAACAGCTGCAGCGGCGGCGGGCACACCAGCCCCGGAATTCTTTTGTATCGCGGCCAGCGGCTGGTCAACTCCAACCGGATCGAGTTCGCGCAAACGACCGGCGACACGGTCGTCAAATGGGGTGGTTCTGTGACCGGCGTCAACATCGTCGCCACCATTGCGGGTTCCACGGGCAACGTCGGTGGCGACACCATCTCCGGCTGGCAGGCGATCCAAGGCAACCAGTTCCAGTGCTTGACGGTCACCAACCCGCAGGCGACCGGCGGTGGCACCGACGCCTCTTCCACTCCTCAGATGACCGAGACGGATTTCGACGCTGCTCGCGCGCAGCTCGAACAGGAGTTGCACCAGGGCATCGCCCAGCAGCTCGCCGCGGGCGTGCAGAACGGCGAGAAGCTCAGCGAAAACATCATCTTCAGCGCGCCGAACATCAACACCGACCACCAGCCCAACGACACGGTGCCGAGCTTTAGCGCGACGATGACCGTGGTCGGCGAGGGCGATTACTACTTCGATTCAGACGTCACCAAGGCCTTCCAGGCGTATCTCGCCCAGCGAGTGCCGAACGACCAGGAGCTTCTCACCGAGAGCGGCACCCAGGTCACGTACCGGCTGCTCAGCGCGAGCAAAGGCGGCAACCTGACATTCGTCGGCAGCGCCACCGCCTACATCGCGGCCAAGCTCGATGAGGCGAAGATCCGGTCCCAGATCGTGGGCCGGCCGGTCACCAGCGCCAAGCTCTACCTCCAGCAGCTGGGCGTGCAGTCCGTGATCATCAAAGAGTCGCCGATGACGTTGCCGCTGATGCCGGTGCTCTCAAAGCGCATCGCGATCCACTACGTCGTGCAGTCGGGAGCGCCGCCGCCAACGACCGAGCCATCCTCGACGGCCTCGCCGACGCCCGCAGCATCCCCATAGCGCCAGCGTTGCGGATTCTCGCGATCGATCCGGGGTCGAAGCGCGTCGGCGTCGCCTTGAGCGACCCGACCGCGACCATCGCGCAACCGCTGGAGACCCTGGCGGCCGAGCCGGCGGAGACCCTGGCGATCCGGGTCGCGGAGACTGCAGCCAACTACCACGCCGAGCGGATCATCGTCGGGCTTCCATTGCGGCTCGACGGCACGCGCGGTCCCGAGGCCGCCGCCGCAAAAAGGCTTGCCACGGCCATCCGCCACGAATCGGGCTTGCCCGTGGAGATGGTCGATGAGCGCATGACGACCGCGGCGGCAGACCGCGCCTTGATCGCGGGCGGCGTCAAGCGCGAACGCCGGCGGCAGGGCATCGACCGGGTGGCGGCTACGATGTTGCTGCAGGGTCACCTCGACCGGCGGCGGAGACAGAAGCCTGGCTGAAGACGAAGAAAACCCACAGCGCATCACCCTGATCGACGAGGCCGGCCGCGAGCGGCAGTTCCAGCTCCACGACGCATTCGACCATGACGGCGGCGTGTACTACCTCGTCGAGAACGTCGACGACCCCGAACAGGTCTTGCTGCTGCGCGAGGCAGCCGGTGGCCTCGAGACGGTCGAAGGCGAAGAGTTCCAGCGCGTCATCGCGGCACTTGAAGAGGACGAGGTCGAGTGAGGCGGCTGGTGGTCGTTCTGGCCGTCATCGGACTCCTCGGCTTCGGAACATCGCGCGGGCTCGACTGGTGGAACTACAACGTATACACGCCGATGGCGCAATCGAGCCAGCAAGTGGTCTTCCACATCGACGCCGGCGAGCTGCCGCTCCAGATCAGCGAAGACCTGTACACACAGCGGTTGATCCGCGACCGCAACGCGTTCGACCTCTACGTAAGGATCACCAACGCCGGTCCGAAATTCGAGGCGGGCACGTTCCTCCTCAATCGCAACATGAACATGGCCCAGATCATCGACGCGCTCGAGCACGGCCGTCCTGACCAGCTCCTGGTCACCATCCCCGAAGGCTTCCCGCTCAAGTTTCAGGCGCAGTACGTCGAGAAATCCGGCCTCGGCACCGCCGCCGATTACCTCGCCGCGGCAAAGGATCCCGCCGTGGCGGCACCGTTCGATTTCCTGTCTTCGCGGCCGGCCGCGGCCGACCCGCCCCTCGAGGGGTACCTGTTCCCGGACACCTACTTGATCGATCGCAGCGTCGGCGTGAAGGAGCTCGTCAAAGCGCAGCTGGCACAATTTGGGAACGTCTTCTCGGCCGGGCTGCGCGACCAGATCAAGCAGGCGACGCCGGCGCGGCCGGCCGAGAGCGTTGAATCAATGGTCATCCTGGCCTCGATGGTGGAGCGTGAGGCCAACAAGGACTCCGACCGAGGCAATGTGTGCAGCGTCTACTACAACCGCTTGAAGATCGGCATGCCCCTCGGCGTCGATGCCACCCTTCTCTACGCCCTGGGAAGGCTCACGCCGGAGCCGACCTACGCGGAGCTACAGCTCAACACGCCCTACAACACGCGCAATCACGTGGGTCTGCCCCCGGGGCCGATCAGCAATCCCGGCAAGGCGGCTCTGCTCGCGTGCATCAACCCGCCGCAGACCCAGTACCTTTTCTACTTCGCGGATCGAAATGGCGTGACCCATTTCGAGACCAACGAGAACGACTTCGAACGCGACAAGCAGACGTACGGCGTGAGCGGCAGCTGAAGCTGAACGCGTCGTGCGACGGAGGTCCGAAGATGCGAGGAACTGCCGGCGCGCGACGCCATGTTTTTCTGCTTGGCCACGCGATCTCCTACTCGGCGAGCCCGGCCATGCACAACGCCGCTTTCGCGGCGCTCGGCCTCGATTGGACGTACGACCTGCTCGATATCCCATCTGCGGAGCTTCGCGCTGCGATCACTCGCCTGCGCGAGCCTGACGTCGGCGGCGCCAATGTCACGATCCCGCACAAGCTCGCCGTCATGGACCTCCTGGAAGGTGTCGACCCCGAAGCGCTGCGCGCCCGCGCGGTCAACACGATCGCGAAGGAAGGAAGCCGATTGGTCGGCTCGAACACCGACGTGGCCGCCATCCGTGGGGCGGTCGCGGATGTTGGCGTGGAACCGCGTGGCGCCGACGTGGTGATCCTCGGTGCCGGTGGGTCGGCCCGCGCCGCCGCTGTCGCGCTCGACGGCGCACATCTGACGTTCGTGGCCAGGCGTCCGGCCGACGTCGATGTACCGGGTCGCGTGGTCGCCTGGTCCGACGATGAGTGGCTTCGCCACGCGCGGTCCGCCGATCTCCTGCTCAACGCGACTCCGCTGGGGCGTCGGGAAGAAATGCCTCTCCGCCCCAACGCCCTGCCACGGACCGGCGCCGTCATCGACCTCGTCTACGTGCGCGGGGGCACCCCGCTCGTACGCAAGGCGCGCTCTCTGGGGCTGCGCACCGCCGACGGCTGGGGAGTTCTCCTGGCGCAAGGGGCGCGGTCGTTCGAGATCTGGACTGGAAAAGCCGCGCCGCTCGAGGTCATGCGCCAAACTCTCCCGGAATGATTCAAGTTCTGTTCGCTATCGGGTGGGGGGTTGTCGGAGCAGCCGGCGGCTGGCTGGTGCGCTGGGGCTCAGTTCGGCTGGCGAAGTTCGAGGAGCTCGAGCCCGGCTACAAGCTCTGGCAGGTGTGGGGACCGCCGATCGTTTCGGCCGTCGTCCTGGCCGCGTTCGGCTTCGAGCTGGGCTTCGGCTGGCTGCTGATCCTGCGCAGCGTCTTTGCCCTCGTGCTGGTGCAGGTGATCTTCTTCGACTTCGAGCACCGCCTGATCCTCGACCGGATCATCTTCCCGGCCATGGCGCTGGCGGTGGCGGCCAGCGTCTTCAACCAGCCCTGGTGGGCAGGACTCGCGACCGGTATCGTCGCGGGCCTTTTGTTCGCGTTGCTGGCCCTGGTTGGCGCCTTGATCTTCAAGGCCGAGGCGCTCGGATTCGGAGACGTCAAGTTCGCCGCCTTCATGGGTTTTCTGCTCGGCCCGCTGCCGACGGTGCAGGCGTTGTTTTATGGCGTGGTCCTGGCCGGCCTCGCATCGATCGGCTACATCATCTGGAAGCGGTCCATGAAGGGAACGATCGCGTACGGTCCTTACCTGGCCGCAGGCACCCTGATCGTCCTCTTCGAAATGCGATAGGGTAGGCGCCGCGATGTCGTCCGACCTGCTGCCCGGCGAGAACCTCATTCTCAAGGACCATCAGCACTGGATCGTGCTCGTGAAGGCGCTCCTGATCCCCGTCGTCCTCCTGGTCATCGGGGCCATCGTCGACTTCACAGTGAAGTCCGGGACCGGCATCCCGCACTTCCGCACCATCGTCACCCTGGCGGCGGTCGCGATCGCCCTGTTGTGGCTGATCGTCGTGTGGATCCGATGGCAGTCGACGTCATACACGCTGACTGACCAGCGCATCATCATCGAGTCTGGCGTCTTCGGCCGCTCGTCGAAGATCATCCCCATCGACCGCGTCCAGGACTGCACGACAAAACAAACTTTGATTGGTCGCGTCCTCGGCTACGGACGGGTGGAGGTCGACGCCGCCGGGGCGCAGGGGGCCGAGGTCCTGAATCCGCTGCCCAGCCCGGGGCAGTTTCGCGACCAGGTCTTCGTGCAGTCGGAACGACGTCGTGGCGGCGCCACCAGCCCCGCCGCGCCGCCCGCGAACCCAAGCGGCGTCTAGCTTCCTGAGAAAGACACTCGCGCTCATCGGCTTCATGGGCTCGGGAAAGACGATCGTCGGCGGTCTCGTGGCCGAGCGCGCGCACGCGGTGTTTCACGACCTCGACCTCATGATCGAAGACAAGGCCGGCATGGCGATTTCCGACATATTCGCCACGCGAAGCGAGGCCGCGTTTCGAAAAATGGAGGCGGACCTTTTGCCCAAGGCGCTGCAGCCCGCGGCGGTCGTGGCGCTCGGTGGCGGGACGCCTATCGATGACGCCAACTGGAAGGTGATTCGGGCGCGAGCGATGACCGTCTACCTGCAAGCGTCCTTCGAGATCATGTGGAATCGCATCGAAGATTTCGGAGAGCGGCCGCTTGCCGCAAGCCTGTCTCGGCCTGAGCTCGAAAAGCTTCTCGAAGCGCGCCGCGCGCGGTACGAGGAGGCCGATCACACCGTCGACGCCAACCGGCCGCTGGATGTTGTTGCCACTGAGGTGCTGCGCCTGTGGTCCGCCTGATCGTCGACGCGGCGCGTGGAAGCTACCCGGTGATCATCGGCACCGACGTCCACCGCGAGCTGCGCAACGTGGTCCGCCGCCTGGATCCGTCTTCAGCCGTGATCGTTACCGACTCCAACGTCCGGCCGTGGGCGCACAAGGTGGCCAAGGCAATCAAGCCCGCTGGTGTCAAGCCTGTGATCCATGTCGTGCCGGCCACCGAACGCTCGAAGTCGATGACCGCGCTGCGCGATGTTCTGGCTTTCCTTGAGAGGCAGAACGTCGATCGTGGCGGCCTGGTGATCGCTGTTGGTGGCGGCACCGTGGGCGACCTGGCGGGGTTCGCCGCATCGATCTGGCTGCGTGGGGTCCGCCTGGTCACGGTGCCGACGACACTGCTGGCGATGGTCGACTCGAGCATCGGAGGCAAGACCGGCGTCAACGGCATGAGGTCGAAGAACGCGATCGGCACGTTTTGGCCGCCGTCGGCGGTGGTGGCCGACATGGCGTGCCTCGAGACGCTTCCGCAGGTGAACTATCGGGATGCGTTTGCCGAGGTTGTAAAGTACGGCGTCGCCATGGATCGCGGCATCTTCGAGCTCCTGCAACAGGAAAGCGCACGCCTTGTCGAAGGTGATCGCCGGATTCTGGAGAGGGTCGTGTTCCGATGCGTCACAGCCAAGGCGCTGGTGGTGGCACGGGATGAGCGCGAGCGAGGACCGCGGGCAATCCTCAACTACGGTCACACGGCAGGGCACGCGCTCGAAGCCGCGACTCGGTTCCGCGTGTCTCACGGCCGCGCGGTTGCATTCGGAATGCGCGTGGCGGCCAGAATCGCGCTGGCGCTCGAATTGTGTGGACCGCGCCTGGTCGAGGCGCAGGACGCCTTGCTGACGGAGTTCGGACTGCCGGATCGGGCGCCGGCCGCCGATCCCGCTCGCGTCCTGGCCGCCATGGCGCATGACAAGAAGGCCCGGCGAGGCAAGGTGGCGTGGGTGATGCCGCGGCGCCTCGGCCACGCCGAGCCAGGGCATGCCGTGCCGGCGGCCGTCGTCCGCAGAGTTGTTCGGAAGGCGCTCGCATGAAACGGTTCCTCGTCGTCAACGGCCCGAACCTGAACCTGCTCGGCAAGCGCGAGCCGCACATCTACGGGACGAAATCACTCGCCGACTTGACGGATGCGGTCCGTGCCAAGGCCGCTGAACTGAAGGTCCAGGTCGATTTCTTTCAGGGCAACGGTGAAGGAGAGATCATCGACTTCCTGCAGAAGGAGGCTCCAGGATCCGCGGGCATCATCATCAACCCGGGCGCGCTTTCGCACTACTCGCTCACCCTCCTCGACTGCTTGCAGTCCCTCTCCATCCCGACGGTCGAGGTGCACATCTCCAACATCCACGCGCGCGAGGAGTTCCGGTCGAAGAGCGTGACGGCCCGCGCCGCCCGCGGGGTGATCACGGGTCTGGGGTTCACGGGCTATTTGCTTGCCATGGAGTACCTGGCAGAGGTCTCCGAATGATCTCGTCGAGTGACTTTCGCAACGGGACGATGTTCGAGATGGACGGGCAGCTGCTCGAAGTCGTCAGCGTCGAGCACATCAAGCTCGCGCGCGCGGGTGCGGTCATCAAGGCCAAGCTGCGCAACCTGCTGACCGGATCGATCTTCGAGCAAAGCTTCCGCAGCGGCGACAAGTACCGGACCGTCCGCATCGACAAGGCCGAGGCGACATACCTCTACTCAGACGGCAGCCATCACTACTTCATGGACACACGGACCTACGACCAGGTTCCAGTGGACGAGGACTTGCTCGAATCGGTACTGCCGCTGCTCAAGGAGGGCAGCCCCGCCTACCTGCTGACGTATCAAGGCAAGCTGATCGGGGTCGAGCTGCCGATCAACGTCGAATTGCGAGTCACCGAGACCGACCCCGGCTTCAAGGGCGACACGGTTTCGGGCGCGACCAAGCTCGCCAAGTTGGAGACCGGCGCCGTGATCCAGGTTCCGCTCTTCATCCAGACGGGCGATCTGATCCGCGTCGACACGCGAAGCCAGACCTATATGGAACGGGCTTAGCGCTTCCCTAGGCCGCTATCGGCCACTTCCGTCAGGGCCTCGGCGACGCTCAATCCGCCATCCACCTGGATACCGTCGCCTGATCACGCGGCCCAGCGCATCCCCGGCCCCCGCGCGCGCCTCATGACCACGCGCTCAGGGGGAAGGAATCTGAACCCACGTCCGACTTTGATCACCTGCCACCCGCCCTCGTGCATCAGCCGATGGTGGTAATGGCAGAGCAGGACCTCGTTGGCGATGTTGTTCGGGCCACCGTTGGTCCAGAACTCGATGTGATGGGGTGTTGACCAGCTGGCGGTGCGGTCGCAGCCGGTGAAGCGGCAGCCGCGATCACGGACCCCGAGCGCCCTTCGCCTCGGCGCTGAGTTGACTCGCGTCGCCCGACCGACGTCGATCACCATCGAGTCGGC
>WNFO01000933.1_pt1 | contig 26787 bp, 29 predicted proteins | sample 5400251 | NCBI WGS metagenome assembly WNFO01 (sample SAMN13153354, study PRJNA577476) | soil metagenome | isolation source: 100 cm saprolite under Madrone tree | place: USA:California | collected 2016-06-14
CCTTCTTGCCGGCCAGGTAAAGATCCTGGATCGTCGTGGCGGCGTCCTCGTAGCCGTAGCGGCGCGCCAGCTCGTTGTAGAAATTCTTGCCGCGCGCGCCCATCCCGCCGACGTAGAGCGCGACGTTCGACTTGACCCGAGTGCGGCACGCGTTCACGTCGTCGCCCACGACCACGCTCGTCGACGGCATGATGTCGAAGCCTGCCTTGGCGGCCCGGCCACCGGCGGCGCGGAACCCGGCATCCAGCCACTCGCGGTACATCGCCATCCGGCGCGGCGAGAAGAACACCGGGATCCAGCCGTCGGCGATCTCGGCGGCCAGCGCCACGTTCTTCGGTCCGATCGCGGCGAGATAGATCGGGATGTCGGCGCGGCCGTGGAGAATCGAACGCAGCGGTTTGCCGAGTCCGGTGGCATCGGCGCCGGCGTACGGGACCTGGTAGTACTCGCCGCGGAACTCCACGGGCTTCTCGCGACGCAGGATGGCCCGCACGAGCGCCACGTATTCACGCGTCCGGCTGAGCGGCTTGCCGAACGACTCGCCGTGCCAGCCTTCCACGACTTGAGGCCCCGACACGCCCAGTCCCATGCGAAAGCGCCCACCCGAGAGCTGATCGAGCGTCATGGCGGTCATCGCCGTCATCGCCGGCGTCCGCGCCGCGATCTGCATGATGGCGGTGCCGACCGCAACACGCTCGGTCCGCGCGGCGATCCAGGTGGCCGGCGTCACCGCGTCCGAGCCGTAGGCCTCGGCCGTCCACACGGAGTCGTATCCCAGCCGCTCGGCCTCGAGCACTTTGGGGAGATCGAGCTCGATGCGCGGGCCCGAGTAGGACAGGTGCAACGCGAGCTTCATCGTCGGTCTCCAAGCCATGAGCCGTTCCGCAATGAACCGCTCTGCCGCGAACCGCCTGCGCCCCACCGATACCGCGTCAGCGACACGCGGCCGCCCCGGAGCCTGATGCCCTCGGCCTCGAGCCGCAGCCGCTGCGTGATCATGCCGCTCATCCGCGCCCGCGGGCTGATGCCACCCGCCGCGTTCACGACGCGGTGCCAGGGCAGATCGTGCGGGCACTCGCGCATCGCGTGTCCCACCGCCCGCGCGCCGCGCGGCCGTCCGAGCCGCTCGGCGATCTGTCCGTACGTCACCACGCGTCCTCGCGGGATCCGCCGCACGAAGCGCCACACGCGCCGGGCGAAGCTCACCCCGGCTGCGTGCGCGCCGAGATCTCCCACAGCCTCGCGTAGAGCCCACCCGCGCGCAGGAGATCGGCGTGACGTCCTTCCTCGTGAACACGCCCGCGGTGCAACACGAGGATGCGGTCAGCCGATTGCACGGTGGACAGCCGGTGGGCGATGGTGATCGTCGTGCGTCCCTCCACGAGCCGCGCCAGCGCGCGGCGGATCAGCGCTTCGGATTCCGGGTCCACACTCGAGGTGGCTTCATCGAGGACGAGAACGGCCGGATTGTACACGAGCGCCCGAGCGATGGCCAAGAGCTGACGCTGGCCGTGCGAGAGATTGGCGCCGCGCTCGAGCAATTCCTCGCCGAGGCCTCGTGGCAACGTCTCGACGAGACGCCGGCAGTGGGCCGCGTCGATGGCGCGATCGAGATCGGGGCGCGTCACCCGGCCGTCGAGGCCGAGCTGGAGGTTGCTCTCGACGCTGCCGGTGAACAGCACCGTGTCCTGGAAGATGATGCCAACGTGGCGGCGCAACGCGGCCAGGTCCCACTCGCGGACGTCCATCCCCTCGATGAGGACGCGGCCGCGCGCGACGTCGTAGAAGCGGTTCAGCAGGCGGGCGCAGGTGGTCTTGCCTTCGCCAGTCGCACCGACGATCGCCACGTGCTCACCGCGCTGTACCGCGAAGCGGCAGTCGCGCAGGACCCAGCGCTCGTCCTCGTAGGCGAACCACACCGAGCTGAATTCCACGGCGGCGGCGCTGGTCGGCGCCGGGCGGGATGTCGCCGGCGGCGCTTGGACCGCTGGGACCACGTCGAGCAGCTCGAAGATGCGCTCGGCCGAGGCCATCGCCGCTTGCATCACGGTGTATTTCGCGCCGAGATCTCGGATGGGCAGGAAGAAGCGGGTCGTGTACTGGATGAACGCGACCAGCGTGCCGAACGTCAGCGCCTCCGCCGCGATCTGGCGCGCGCCGTACCACAGCAGCACGGCCAGCGCAGCGGAGCCGAGGGCCTCCACCGACGCATAGAGCGACGCCTCCCAGATCGTCGAGCGAAAGAGCATGCGCCGGTAGTCGGCGTTGAGCCGGCGAAACGTCTGGTGCTCGTGGGCCTCGCGAGCGAAGAGCTGGATCACCGCCATGCCCTGGATCGACTCCTGGAGGAACGCATTCAGGCGAGCGAGCCGCCGGCGCACCTCGCGATAGGCGTCGCGCGCCCGCACCCTGAACCAGGCGGCGACGGCGGCCAGCACCGGCACCAGTGAGAACGTGACGAGGGCCAGGCGCCAGTCGAGCCACAGCATCGCGCCCACGACGGCCACGAGCGTGACGATGTCGCCGATGACGGCGAACAGCCCGCTCGTGAACGCCTCGTTGACGGCCTCCACGTCGTTGAGCACGCGAGTCATCAAACGCCCGACGGCATACCTGTCGTAGAACGCGGCGTCCAGGCGCAGCAGGTGGCGAAAGATGGTCGCGCGGAGGTCGTGCATCACGCGCTGGCCGGTCAGGTTCATCAGGTACGACTCCACCGCCCTCAGGATCGCGAGCACGGCCAGGGCCGCCAGGAAGAGCGCGGCCACGCCGGTGAGGCCGGCCCAGTCGGCGCGCAGGATGTGATCGTCGATCGCGATCTTCACGAGGAACGGCTGCACGAGCTCGAACGCGGCGATCAGCGGGAAGAGCACGCCGGCGGCAGCGATCAGCCGGTGGTGCGGCCTGGCGATCCTGGTCAGGCGACCGACGAGCCGTCGATCGAAGGCGCGACCGAGGATCTCGTCGTGCTCGACGTCACGCACCGGCGATCTCCGCCTCGAGCTGCTGGATGCGCCAGAGCTGAGCGTACGCGCCGTCGGCTCTGAGCAGCTCGTCGTGCGTGCCCTGCTGGACCACGCGCCCGTCGACGAGCACGACGATGCGGTCGGCCGCCTGGGCGGCGTGGAGGCGATGGGTCATCAGCAGCACGGTCCGTCCGGCGAGCCGCGGCCTGAGCTGACGGAGGATCTCGTCCTCCTTGGCCGCGTCCACGCTGGCGAAGACGTCGTCGAGGACGATCAGCGAGGGATTCCCGGCGAGCGCGCGAGCCAGAGCCACCCGCTGGCGCTGGCCGCCGGAGAGCGTGAGCCCGCGCTCGCCGACCACGGTCTGCCACCCGCGGGGGAATCCCTCGATCTCCTCGGCAACACCGGAGGCGACGGCCGCATCGCGCACCCTGGCGGCGTCGAGGGCTTCGCGCTCGAGACTGACGTTGTCGGAGACAGAGCGCGAGAACAAAAACGCCTCCTGGGGAACGTAGCCCATCGTCCCGCGCAACGCGCGGAGCGGGAGCGTCCTGACGTCACGGCCGTCGAGGAGCACGGCGCCCGGCGGCGGCTCCCACAAGCGCGCGAGCAGCGCGCCGAGCGTCGACTTCCCGCTGCCGGTCGGCCCGACGACGGCCACGGTCTCTCCCGGCCGGATCTCGAAGGTCACGTCGCGGAGCGCCGGGCCGCGGTCGTCGTAGGCGAACGTGAGGTTCTGGAAGCCGATCCGTGGCGCCGTCGCCGATCCCGGCGCCGTCTCGCCGTCGGTCGTCGCCTCCCGGGGCGGTGCCCCGTCGATGATCTCCTGCACTCGCGCCATCGACGTGAGCCCGCGGCGCAGCAGAGCGAGCGTCCAGCCCAGCGCAAGCGTCGGCCACGCCAGGTACGCAAGGTAGCCGTTGAAGGCGACCAGCGCGCCCAGGCTGAGCCGGCCGGCGATGACCTCGCGTCCGCCCAGCCAGAGCACGATCAGCGCGCCGACCCCGGTGATCACGCCGGTCAGCGGGACGAAGGCGGCCATCGTGCGCGCCAGCCGCAGGCTGCGCCCGAGGTATTCGCCGTTGGCGGCGTCGAAGACGCGCGCGGCATGCTCCTCCATCGTGTAGGCGCGAACGACGGACATGCCGGCCAGATGCTCCTGGACCGTGCTCGACAGCACGCCGAGCTGGTGCTGGGCCGCGTCGGTCTCGGCGTGGATCCTGGCGTTGGCGCGCTTGGCGATCACGATCAGGATGGGGTACGGCGCCATCGCCCACAGCGTCAGCCACGGATCGACGCTCACCATCGCGGTGAGCGCGCCGACGAAGGCCGCGATGGTGCCGATGAAGCTGATCGCGCCGAAGCCGACGAGGCTCCGCACGGCGCCGGCATCGCTGGTGGCGCGCGTCATGAGGTCGCCCGTCGTCCGGCGGGCGATCTCCGCGGGCGGAAAGCGCTGGAGCGCCGCGTAGAGGTCGTTCCTCAGATCGTGCTCGATTCGCTGAGCGCCGCCCATGATGGAAAACCGCGAACCGAGCCGCGCGATCCCGTTGGTGGCGGCGAGCAGCAGCACGAGCCCGACGTAGCGTCCGATCGCGGCTCCCGCCGTATCGGCTTCGAGCGCCTCGATGGCGCGCTGGACCGTCCACGGGATGGCGAGGCTCGATGCCGTCGCGGTGAGCAGGCAGGCGATGCCGAGCGCATAGCGCGCGCGATATCGCGAGAGGTATCGGCTCAGAGCGCGGGCGGCCGAGTCGCTCGCCGAGCCGGACAGCGTGGCCGTGCAACGCCTCCAGCTCGAGCCGGCGCCCCTGCATCAGGTCGTTGCCGAGCGAAGCCATCAGCGCCGGCGGCAGCGCCTCGCCCTGCTTGACCAGCGTCTCCACGACGTTCGCCGGGAGCGCCACGCCCGACGCGCGCCCGAGCGCCGCGACCTCTTCGAGGATCGTCCGGAACATTTGCCACGTCTCCGGGATGCTGCGCACGACGCCGACGGGACACCGGGTGAGCGCGGTGAGGCCGGCCTGGGCGCAGATGAAGAGATACTTCTCCCACAGCACGCGCCGAATGTCCGACGAGATCTCGACGGGTACCGACGCGGCGCCGAGCGCGTCCCGCAACCGTTCGCAGCGCGGCGTCGTCCGGCCGTCGAGCTCGCCGAAGACGATGCGGCCGCCGAAGCGATGCGCGATGACACCGGGCGCCTCGATCCCGGCGAACACGTACGCCGCGCCGCCGACGGCGTGGGAGCGGCCGAGCACGGCGTCGATCTTCTCCTCGTTGTCGACGCCGTTCTGAAGCGACACCACGGCGGTCTCAGGACCGATCGCGGGCGAGAGCGCCGCCGCCGCGCTCTCGGTGTCGTACGACTTCACGCAGAAGAGCACCGCGTCGGCGGGGGCACCGCCGGCCAGCGTCTCCACGGCGTCGATCTTGACGACGCGCTCACCCTCGGTCATCGATCGGACCCGCAGGCCGTCACGGCGGATCGCCGCGAGATGGGCGCCGCGCGCCACGAACCTGACGGCCGCGCCGGCGAGCGCAAGTCGAGCGCCGAAGTATCCCCCGACGCCGCCCGCACCCACGACGACGATCGAGAGTGGCGACATGAGCGTCATGCTCGGGGAGCGTTGGTTGGTTGTCAAGCGAGCGTGTGATAGATTTCGCCAGGATGCATTCGCCCGAACGGCGGGTCGCGGTGGACGCGGCCCGCGCCGCCGGCCATCTCCTGACACGCGAGCTCGACGGCGTCCGGCGCATCGCCTACAAGGGTAGTCCCACCAACCTGGTGACCGAGATGGACGCGCAGTGCGAAGCGCTGATCGTCGATCGTCTCCGCAGCGCGTTCGCCAGCGACGCCATCCTCTCCGAAGAGGCGGGAGGAATGGCCGGCCGCTCGGGACGCCGCTGGATCGTCGATCCCCTGGACGGGACGACGAACTACGCGCACGGGCTGCCGATCTACGCGGTCTCCATCGCGCTCGAGGTCGAGCGCCGCGTCGTGCTCGGCGTCGTCTACGATCCCACCCGCGACGAGCTGTTCGTGGCCGAGCGCGGGCGAGGCGCGACGGTCAACGACGTCGCGCTCGCGGTGTCGGACACGGCCACGCTCGACGAGAGCCTGCTCGCGACCGGCTTCCCGTACAACATCCGCGAGTCACGCGCGAACCTCGCCGAGTTCACCGCCTTCACGCTCCGCTCGCGCGCGGTCCGGCGCCTGGGCTCGGCCGTGCTCTACTGCGCGTGGGTCGCCGCCGGCCGCTTCGATGGCTACTGGGAGCAGACCACCGGTCCCTGGGACGTCGCCGCCGGGAGCCTTCTCATCGAGGAAGCGGGCGGCCGCGTGACCGACCTCGTGGGCAAGCCCCTCGATCTCGACCAGCCCTCGATCGTGGCCAGCAACGGCAACATCCACGCCGCAATGCTGGGCATTCTCGCCGAGGTGCGCGGGCGATGAGCCACGATCGCCCACCGATCCAGATCCGCACCATCCGCGTGGAAGTGCACCAGGTCGGCGACCACGAGCTCGAGGTGACCGGACGCCTGCTCGACGAGCGACCGGGGGCCCGACCGATGTGGTTCGGGATCCGTGAGGACGGCGCCGTCCACGACATGTCGCTTACCGTGCGCGTCCGTCATCCCGGCCTCGTCATCACGGCGGCGATTCCCGACATGACCGCGCATCCGTACACGATCTGCCGGGACGCCCTGCCGCCGCTCCAGCAGCTCGTGGGAGTGTCGGTGGCGCACGGCTTCACGCGCGCGGTGAACGAGCGCTTCGGCCGGCAGCACGGCTGCGCTCATCTCACCGCGCTCGTGCATGCCATGGGGCCGGCGATCCGGCAGGGCGCCGGCGCCGCCTTCCGCGACGAGGACGAGCTGCCGCGCGCCGAGCGCGACCTCTGGTTCATCGACACGTGCCAGGCCTGGCGCGCCGGCGGCCCGCTGGCTGATCGCATGAGGGCGGGCGACCTCGACGCGATCCGCGCGCTGTCCATGCGCAAGCCACCCGAGTGAGCGGAGCCGTGGACGACCTCTCGGCCTCGCGACGCCTGGCCCGCTTCGCCCTCGGCCTTCGCCTGGACGACGTCCCTCCGCCGGTCGTCGCCCGCGCGGGACTCCTCGTTCTCGACACGCTCGGCTGCGCGTTGGCCGCGGCGCCGACCGATTTCGGCAACTCCGTGATCGCGACGGCGCGAGCACTGGGCGGCGCCAGCGAGAGCACGATCATCGGCGGCGGCACGAGAGTCGGTGCGCCGAGCGCGGTGCTCGCGAACGCCGCGCTCGCCCACGGCCTCGACTTCGACGACACGCGCGAGGACGCCATCGTCCACACGGGCTGCGCCGCCGTACCGACGGCGCTGGCCGTCGCCGAGGCCGCGCGTGCCTCGGGCGCCTCGGCGCTCGAAGCCACGATCGCCGCCGTCGAGGTGATGTGCCGCGTCGGCCTCGCGGTGCCCGGCCGCTTCCACGCGCGTCACTTCCATCCCACCTCGCTCACGTCGAGCTTCGCGGCGGCGGTGGCGTCCGGCCGGCTCTACGGCCTCGACGAGGATCAGCTCGTGCACGCGCTGGGAATCTGCGGCAGCCAGGCGGCCGGCATCATCGAGTACCTCAGCGAGGGCGCGTGGACGAAGCGGATGCATCCGGGCTGGGGCGCTCACGGCGGCGTGATCGCCGCGCTCCTCGCCCGCAACGGGTTCACCGGTCCCACCCGGGTCCTCGAAGGCGAGCACGGACTCTACGCGGCGTTTGCCGGCGGCCACGATCCCGCGCGGCTCGACGCCCTGATGGCAACACTCGGCAAGACGTGGGAGCTCGAGCGGCTCACCTTCAAGCCCTACCCGTGCGGCTCCATCGCCCATCCCTATATGGACTGCGCGCTGAAGCTTCGGACCGAGCACGCCTTCACGCCCGAGGACATCGTCGAGGTCCGATGCCGCACCGCCGCCGGGCCACTGCCACGGTTGTGGGAGCCACTCCACGCCAAGCACCGGCCGCCGAACGGCTACGCGGCGAAGTTCAGCCTGCCCTACCTGCTCGCGGTGATGTTCGTCCGCGGCTGGGCCGGGCTCGCCGACTTCACCGACGACGCGGTCGCCGACGAGAGCGTGCTCCGCGTCGCCGCCACGGTCGGCTACGACCTCGACGAGACGATCGACTATCCGCGGCAGTTCGTCGGACACGTCGCCGTGCGGCTGCGCGACGGCCGGCGACTGGAGGCGCGCCAGGACCATCCGCGCGGTGGCGCCGATTTCCCCTTGACGCTCGCCGAGCTCACGGCGAAATTCCGCGGCAACGCGACCCTGGCCCTGGCCCCCGCGGCGGTCGACACGATCATCGCCGAGGTGGGCCACCTGGCCTCGGCCCGGACGCTCGAACCGTTGACGCGATCGCTCCAGGGAGAACATCGAGCATGACACGCACGATTGGGACACTGGTGGCCACGCTCCTGGTCCTGGGCAGCGCGGGTGTGGCGATCGGGCAGGACGCCACACTGGTCGAGGCCGCGAAGAAAGAGGGCAAGATCGTCTGGTACACCTCGTTGGTCCTGCCGAGCGCCGAGAAGGTCGCCAAGCTGTTCGAGGCGGCGTATCCCGGCATCCGCGTCGACGTCAACCGGACCGGCTCCCAGCGGATCCTCCAGAAGGTCCTGCAGGAAATGCAGGCGGGGATCAAGAACGCCGACGTCGTCCACACCTCGGACGCCGGCCACTTCGTGCTCCTCAAGGACAAGAAGCTCCTGCTCCGGTACCTGCCGCAGGGGATCGACAAGTTTCCGGCCGGCTTCAAGGACAAGGACGGCTACTACTTCGGGCTCCGCGCCACCGTGAACGTCATCACCTACAACACGAGGGCGGTCACCGCGGCCGACGCGCCGAAGACGTGGAAGGACCTGCTCGATCCGAAGTGGAAGGGCAAGCTCGTCACCGCGCATCCCGGCTACAGCGGCGTCATCTCCACCCACGTGCTCGCGCTCGTGCATCTCTTCGGCTGGGACTATTTCAAGCAGCTCGCCCAGAACAAGGTGATGCTCACCCAGTCGGCGGCGGACCCATTGACCGTCGTCGCGTCCGGCGAGCGTCCCGTCGCGGCCAACGGTGGCGAGTACAGCGCCTACCAGCTCAAGAAGAAGGGCTCGCCCATCGAAATCGTGTATCCGAAGGAGGGCGTGCCGCTCGTCGTCTCGCCGACGGCCATCATGGCCGCCGCGCCTCATCCGAACGCGGCGAGGCTCTTCACCGACTTCACCTTCACCCGGGAGATCCAGCAGGTCATGGCCGACAGCGAGGGCCTCTACACCGGCCATCCCGAGGTGAAGTATCCGACCGACAAGCCGAAGATGACGGACCTCAAGCTGCTTGCCGTCGATCCAGAGGAGCTGGAGAAGCGCAATGAAGAGATCAAGAAGCGCTTTGTCGAGTTCTTCGGCGCGTAAGCGCGTCGCGCCGCTCGTCCTGCTCGCCCTGCTGCTGGCGGCCGGCGGGGCATCGGCGCAAGACGCGCGGGTGGCCGCGGCGCGGCGCGAAGGCAAGGTGGTCTGGCACACGGCGCTGGCGCTCGACTCGGCCCAGCGGCTGGCGACGCGGTTCGAGCAGACCTACGGGGTCAAGGTCGAGGTCCATCGCTCGGGATCCGAGCGGATCCTGCAACGGGTGATGCAGGAGCTGGCCGCCGGAATCAAGAACGCCGACGTCGTCAACACCTCGGACACCGGCCACTACGTCCTGCTCCGGCGCAAGAACCTGCTCGCGCGCTACACGCCGGCCGGCGCCGAACGCTTCGCCGACGGTTTTCGCGACCCCGACGGCTACGCGTGGGGCTGGCGGGCGTTTCCGATCGTCGTGCCCTACAACACCAGGCACGTCGCCGGCGCCGACGTGCCGCACACCTGGAAAGACCTGCTCGAACCCAAATGGAAGAACCGTCTCGTGATGTCGCATCCGGGTTATGCCGGCTCCGTCGTGACCCAGATCATCGCGCTCGAGAAGCTCTACGGCTGGGACTTCTGGGCTCAGCTCGCGAAGAACCGCGTCATGCTCGTGCAGTCCATCCACGATCCCGGACGCACCGTGCTCTCGGGAGAGCGCGCGGCCGGCGTCAACGGCGCCGATTACGGCCTGCTCTACACCGAGCGCCGCAAGCCGGGCACCACCATCGCGGCCGCGTACCCGCGTGACGGCGTCCCGCTGATCTTCTCGCCTACGGCCATCACGAGCTTCGCGCCCCATCCCAGCGCGGCGCGGCTCTTCACCGACTTCATCTTCACTCGCGAGATCCAGCAGCTCCTGGCCGACGGCGAGGGCCTCTACGTCGCTCATCCCGACGTCGTCTACCCGGCCGATCGTCCCAAGCTCTCGGAGCTGAAGGTCCTCGTCGTCGATCCCGACGAGATCGACCGGCGCACCGAAAACGTCAAGAAGCGCTTCGTGGAGCTCTTCGGTGCCTAGCTCGGTCGTCAGGAGCACGTTCGACCGCTCGGTCCCCGTGTGGATCACGACGGCGGTCACGCTCGTCCTGCTCATGATCCTGCCGCTCGGCTGGCTCGCCTGGGTCAGCGTGAGCAGCGAGCAGGGCACGACGCTCGCCAACTACGTCCAGGTCTTCGGCGATCCCCACCTCCAGAAGGCGCTCTGGAACACGATCGTGCTCGCGTTCTGGGTCGGCACGGCCTCGCTCGCCGTCGGGGTGCCGATGGCGTGGCTCACCGGACGGACCGATCTTCCCGGCAAGCGCACCATCCGCGCGCTCATCATGGCGTCGTTCGTGACGCCGCCGTTCCTCGGGGCCTTCGCGTGGGTGATGCTGGCCGGCCCCAACGCCGGCCTCCTCAACAAGGTCTACCGGGAGCTGACGGGTAGCGACGAGCCGCTGATGAACATCTTCACGATGTCCGGGCTCGTCTTCGTGGTCACGCTCTACTCGTTCCCCTACGTCTACATCATGATCGTCAACACGCTCGAGCTGATCGCCTCCGATCTGGAGGAGGCGGGCGCGATCCTGGGGGCGAGCCGCCTGCGCGTGGCGCTGACGATCACGTTACCGCTGGCGCTTCCGGCGATCATCAGCGGCTTCATCCTCGCCGTGCTCCAGGCGCTGGCGCTCTTCGGCTCGCCGGCCATCCTTGCCCTGCCGGCCGGCTTCCACACGATCACGACGCAGATCTGGACCTTCTTCCAGTACCCTCCGAAAGTCGAGCTGGCCGCCGCGTTCTCGATTCCGCTCCTGCTGGCGACGGCCCTGCTCCTCCAGCTCCAGAAGCGCCTGCTCGGCCGCCGGGGCTACGCCGGCGTGGGTGGCAAGACCGGAGCGCGGCGCCCGATTCCTCTCGGACGCTGGCGCTGGGCGGCGCTGGCCGGCGTCTTCGCGGTGCTGGCGTGCACGATCGTCCTCCCCTACGCGATCCTCGCCAAGGCGGCGTTCGCAAAGGCGTGGGCCCAGCCGCTCTCGTGGGACAACCTCACGCTGGCCAACTTCACCTTCACGTTCTTCGAGTACAGCGCGACGCGCGACGCCATCATCAACACGCTCGAGCTCGGCATCGTGACGGCGACCGTCGGCGCGGTCATGGCCGCGCTCCTCGCCTATGTGACGAACCGACGGCTCGTGCCGGGCCATCAGGCTCTCGGCTTTCTCGCCGTCGCGCCCGTGGTCATTCCCGGCGTGGTGCTGGCCGTCGGCCTCTTCATCGCCTACACCCGCCCGCCCCTGGTGCTCTACGGCACGCTCGCCATCCTGTTCGTCGCCTACCTGACGAAAGAGCTGCCGGTGGGCTACGCCCAGGCCGACACCACGTTCAAGGGCGTTCACCCCGAGTTAGAAGAAGCCGGGCGCATCCTCGGCGCCGGCCGCCTGCGCGTGCTGCGCGAGATCACCGCGCCGCTCGCTCGAAGCGGGATCATCGCCACGTGGTGCTTCGTCTTCATCGGCGTCATCCGAGAGCTGTCCGCGTCGATCATCCTCTTCACACCGGCCACCAAGGTCATCTCCGTCGTGATCTTCGACCTGAAGGAAGAAGGTCAATTCGCCGCCATCTCCGTCCTTGGTCTCTTCATGCTGGCGATGACGTTCGGCATCGTGCTGCTGATGCAGACCGCGCTCGGGCGGGACTTCCTGGGCGCCAAGGACTGACGAGCGCGCCATGCCCGGAGTGACGCTGCGCGGGCTCACCAAGCGGTACGGCGGCGTCGCCGCCGTGGACAACCTCGTCCTCGAGGTGAAGCCGCGAGAACTGGTGGCGCTGCTCGGCCCGTCGGGGTGCGGCAAGACCACCACGCTCCGCCTGGTCGCGGGGTTCCTCACCCCGGAGGCGGGGGAGATCTGGGTCGGCGAGCGCTGCCTGTCGTCGGCGACGGCGGTCGTGCCGCCGGAGCGACGGCGCATGGCGATGATCTTCCAGAGCTACGCGCTGTGGCCGCACCTCACGGTGGCCCAGAACGTCGGCTATGGACTTCGGTTCAAGCGTGGAATGACGCGTACGGACCGCGATCGCCGCGTGAGCGAGATGCTACGCGTCGTCCAGCTCGACGGCTTCCAGGCGCGCTATCCGTCCCAGCTCTCGGGTGGCCAGCAACAGCGGGTCGCGGTGGCGCGCGCCCTCGTCGTCGAGCCGGAGATCCTGCTGCTCGACGAGCCGCTCTCCAACCTCGACGCCAACCTGCGCGAGGAGATGCGCTTCGAGATTCGCCGGCTGCACGAGACGTTCGGCATCACCACGCTCTACGTCACCCACGACCAGGCCGAGGCGATGGTGATCTCCGACCGCATCGCCGTCCTCGATCGCGGGCGCGTCGCCCAGGTGGGCTCGGCCGAGGAGATCTTTCAGCAGCCGCGCACACGCTTCGTCGCGGATTTCATCGGGCGGACGAACCTGGTGGATGCGGTGGCAGCCACGCCCGACGCGGTCACGCGCGGCGCCCTGCGTCTGCGCGTGGCCAGCGCCGACCTCACACCGGGGGCGCGGGTGTCGGTCTCGATCCGGCCGCACGAGATCGCGTTCGCAACCTCGACTGAGGGTCACGCCGGTGACAACGTCGTGAGCGGGCGGGTCCGGCGCGTGAGCTACCTCGGCGACGCGGTGGACTACCAGGTCGAGCTCGCGGACAGCGACGTCGTCCTGCGCGTGGCGGCCGCGCCGGCGCTCCGCCTCCGGGCCGGCGAGGCGGTCAGGCTGACCATTCCACCATCCGCCTGCGTACCGCTCCCCGAGTGACGCGCGTCAGGCCTGCTGGCGTGCTGATCTCGCGCGCGCCTACGCTTTCTTGACCACCTTCTTCAGGACCATCTCCACGTTCACACCGACGCGGTCCCGATACTGGCCGATCGGATACTTCGACATCCCCTTCTCGTACTTCGGGGCGAGATCGTCACTGATCTTCTTCTGCATCTCCTCGAGGCTGGCGCCCTCGCCGGCCGCCTTCCTCACGGCGGCGATCAGGTCCGCCATGTAGCTGCGGAAGAAGGCCAGGTTGCTCTTGGGCAGCACGGTTCCGTGACCCGGGATGATCTGCGCGAAATCGAGGTTCTCGAGGGCGCTCAGCGTCTGCACCCAGTCTTCTGGATATCCGTCGTTCATGAACGGCATCCAGTCGATCAACGCGTCTCCGGTCGCGACGATCTTCTCCTTCGGGAGATAGATGAAGAGGTCGCCGTCCGTGTGCCCCCGGCCGAACACGTGGAGCTGGATCTCACGTCCGCCCTCCTGGAGCGTGGTGGTCGAGGACACCGTTCGCGTCGGCAGCGTCGGCTTGAAGCTCTTGAGCTCCTGGAAGTACGCCTCGGCCTGCTGGAGGTTCGACTCGAGGCGGGCCTTCATCTCCGGATTGCTGGCGCGCATGACGTCGTCTTTCAGCTTCTGGATCTCGGCCGGAAGCAGCGTGGTGACCTGCTTCTCGACGAAGGAATCCCGCCCAGGCCCGCGTCCGGACGGGTCAGGTTCTCCCGCGTGCGCTGGGTGGCGACGACTTCGAGGCCCGGATTGCCTTCCGCGTAGATCTGGTTGCCCTGCCAGTGATCGAAATGGAAATGGGTGTTGACGAGCTTGCGCACGGGCTTGTTCGTGATCCCCTGGATCTCCTTGTAGAGAGCCCGGGCCGCCGAGGGCTTCGAGTGGGAGTCGACCACCACGACCCCGTCGTTCGTCACGATCACGGCGGCATTGCAGTTGGTCTTGTATCTCGGCGCCGCAATCGCCGCGTAGACGCCGTCGCCGACCTTCTGGAGCTCGGAGAGCTCCTTGTCGGCCGTCTGGGCCCACGCCGGGGTGGCGCAACAGAGCTCGTGCGGATCGAGGGTGTGGACGGCGGCCGCCGCGATCCCCATCTGGGCCAGCACCTGTCGACGCGTCCAAGGCTTGCTCATCGAGTGTCCTCCGCCGGATTCGTCCGGCCGATTCCAGGTGAAGTCACGAACAACCGGTTGGCTGCTCGATGGCTCTTCGCGAGCATCACGGTAGCAGCAGCAACTTGCCCGTCGATTGGCGCGATTCGATGTAGCGATGCGCCTCGGCGGCCTCGGCCAGCGGGAACGTCCGGCCGATGTGGAGCTTGAGCCGGCCATCGCGCATCAGGTCGAAGCAGAGCGCGGCGCTCTCGCGCGTCTTGTCCGGCAAGCCGCGCGTCACCGCGGGCAACATGAACCCGCTCACCTTCTGCGACTTCGCGGACAGCGTGGAGACGTTGAGCGGATCCGGAGATCCCCCGGCGCGTCCGTAGAGGATGAGATGCCCGAAGGGCGCCAGGCAGCGAAGGTCCTCCTCGAACGTGGGCTTCCCCACCGCGTCCAGGATGAGGTCGGCGCCACGGCCGTCGGTCAGCCGCAGCACCTCGTCGGCGAACTTGTCCGTCGTGGAGTTGATGATCGCATCGGCGCCGCACTCCTTCACCAGGCCGGCCTTCGCGGCGCTCGATACCGTCCCGAAGACGCGGGCGCCGGCGACCTTGGCGAGCTGCACCGCCACGAGCCCCACCCCGCCGGCCGCCGAATGGACGAGCACGCTCGTCCCCGGCCCCGTCGAGCCGGCCGTGTGAAGCAGGTGATACGCGGTCAGGACCTGGATCGGGAACGCGGCGCCGTGGGTGAAGCTCACGGAGTCCGGAAGCGGGATGACCATCCCAGCCGGGGCGAGGCAGTAGTCCGCATACGTCTTGCTGGCGAACACGGTCACGCGGGCACCCGGCTGGAGATTCGTCACGCCCTCGCCCACCGCCTCGATCACGCCCGCGGCCTCGAGCCCCGGCGTGTCCGGGAGCCTGGGCTGCACGGCGTACGTGCCCTGACGGAAGCGCGTGTCCGCGAAGTTCACACCGATCGCGTGATTCTTGATGAGCACCGTCCCCGGCCGCACGTCGGGCCTGGGCACATCGGCGATCGACAACACCTCCGGACCACCGAGCTCCCTGAAGACGATGGCTCTCACGGCGTCCCTCCTGGCCGCCAAATGTGCGCCGACGGACCGGCGGGCGCAAGTGTCAAATCCCCTTCATCCTCGTACGCGACCGTCGCGCTCGCATCGGGCTGGGCGCTTGACACCCACCCCCTCTTCTTGCAGACTTCGCGCGTTCCATGATGGGGCGAGCCGTGGTTGTCCTCGCGTGCCTCCTGACGCTGATCGCGCCGTTCTGCGCCGCGCAGGACTCGCCGATCTTCTTCATCGCGGAGCGCACGCCCGCGCCGTCGTTTACCCTTCTCGACCTCTCCGGGCGGCGCGTCAACTCGACCGCGTTCAGCGGCAAGGTCACCGTCCTGAGCTTCGGCGCCACATGGTGCACCACCTGCACGTCGGAGCTCAAGAGCCTCGAGAACTTGCAAGGCCGCTTTCCCGACGACCTGCTCGTGTATTTCGTCGCCCTCGACGGCCGCGGCGAGAAGGACGTCAAGCCGTACATGGACAAGTACGGCCACCGCCTGCCCACCCTGCTCGATCCCAAGATGGCGATCGCCCGCGAGCACGGTATCCGCTGGATTCCGGTCACGGTGATCGTCGACCGCCAGGGAACGCTGGTCGGACGGGCGATCGGCCCTCGGGAGTGGGACGGCAAGGAGGCCATCGACCTCGTGCAATCGTTCGTGAAGCGATGACCGCCCGGTACCCTGAAGGAGGTTCACCCATGTGGCGGAGAAACCTCGTCGCGGCGCTCCTGATCGCCGCGCTCGTCGTGATCGGCGTCGCCGCTCCCGCGGCCGCCCTCCAGGTGGGGGACAAGGCTCCGGATTTCACCCTGCCCGCGACGACGGCGGAGAAGTTCTCGTTGAGCCAGTTCCAGGGCAAGAGCAACGTCGTGCTGTTCGGATTCATCGGGGCCTTCACGCCGACCTGAACGCGGGAGGTCGCGGCTTTCCAGCTTGACCTCGCCAAGTTCGAAAGCCGCCAGGCCCAGGTCGTGGGCATCAGCACGGACTTCCCGATGGCCAGCAGCGCGTGGAGCGAGAAGCTGGGCGTCACCTTCCCGCTCGTCAGTGACCTCGGGCGGAAGACGCTCGAAGCCTACGGGATCCTCGACACCGACCCCAACAGCCGCCTCTACCGCTACGCCAAGCGGGCGTACCTGATCATCGACAAGAACGGAGTCGTGCGTTACGTGAAGGTCCTGGACAATCCCCGGGAGCTGATCGCCAACGACGATCTGCTGGCGGAGCTCGAAAAGCTCAAGTAGCGGCGATCGCTAGATCTTCCTGGGGGCCGGCTTCCGGCGCGCCGCCAGCTTGCGGTCCGCTTCCGGCGCGGTGGAATCGCTCTGGGCGAGGCTCAGGCCCCCGGGCGCGGCGCCCATGTCGAGGAGCCCGCGAACCGGACCGGTGCGGGGCAGCGCTTTGCCGATGCTCAGCGCGACACTTCGACTGCAGTGCTCGAACTCCAGCAATTGAAGGATCGTGGCGCCGTGCCACGCGACGAGCGCGCCGAGGCTTCGATCGAGGAACGTGGCGCCGATCGACTCGACGTCGGCGAAGTCGAGGCACACGCGCTGGGAACCCTTCAACGCCTGGGCGATCCGGTCGTGGACGACCTGCGCGTGGACGCTCTTGCGCATCCGACGGCCATAGTCGGCCATCCGGATGACCTTCGTCGACGTGCTAGTCATGGTCGCCTTCGGCCCGCCGCATCGCCTTGCGTCGCTTCTTGCGGGCGGCGGCCTGCTTTCGCTTCCGCTTGACCGATGGCTTGTCGTAGGCCACGCGCCGCTTCATCTCCTGGAACAGGCCGTCCTTCTGCATCTGCTTTTTCAGCGCCTTGAGGGCCGGCTCGATCTGATTGTCGACGACGACGATCTTGGTGGCGGTGACCATCAGGCCGACAACCGTTGGCGGCGAGGCATCCACCGCTTCCAATCTCGAGCGACCGTGGGCGGCGCGACGTCGATGGCCTGGCGGCGCCCGGCGCCGGACACCAACGCCGCCGCGATCGTCGCGAAGATCTCACGCGACTGCTCCACCACCTCACCGGCGTGGCCGACGATGCGCCAGCGCCATCCCTTCTCAGCGGAAATGGCGACGACATCCATCCAGACGCTCTCCATTCCTGGAACGGGCGGCTCCTCTCGAAGCCGGACTGGGTGACCACAATCGGGGGGACACGTCCTGGCCGCGCCGCCGGCTAGCAGGGAAAAGCGGCGGTACTCCAGCCCGAACACTGTACACGAAGTCGGCGCCACCTGCTGGACATTCCCGTCGCATGACGCCGGCGTGGAGTGCGAGCTACCTTCCCATCCGTCGCAACCACCGGAAGTGCGAGGCCATTCCGGCTCGGAACGACGTGTACTGCGTGTACCTGACGCCGAAGTCTCGACAGGTCTCTTCCACCACCCTCGAGATTGCCGGGTAGTTGACGTGGCTGATCCGCGGGAACAGGTGATGCTCGATCTGAAAGTTCAATCCGCCGAGAAACCACGCGGCGACCCGGCTGCGGCGGGCGAAGTCCACGGTCGTCTCGGCCTGATGGACCGCCCACGCGTTGTCGACGCGCCCACTGACCTTGCCCGGCAGTGGGAACGACGCTTCCTCCACGCAGTGGGCGAGCTGGAACACGACGCTCAACACGGTCCCGAGCACGAGCGCGGCCACCAGATAGTAGACGAGCACGACGTCCGGCGAGTGGAACAGCAGCGGAATGCCGAAGGCCGCGGTGAGGAAGAATGCCTTGCCGCCGAGGAGCACGACCAGGTCCCAGTTCTTGGGGCGAGGCACTCGATGCGCGCCGATCCGGCCGGTGAGGAGCTTGCGAAAATCGTCGAGCAGCTGCCATTTGATAGCCAGCAATCCGTACAGCGGCCACAGGTAGAGGTGTTGCCAGCGGTGGAACACGCGCCGCTTTTGATGCGGCGCCAGCCGGGCGACCATGCCGAGGTCGATGTCCGTGTCGTGGCCCGCGATGTTGACGTAGGAATGATGGAACACGGCGTGCTTCCAGTGCCAGAGGTAGGAGCTGCCACCGAGCAGATCCATGGTCATCGCCATCAGCTTGTTGATCCAGACGTGGTTCGAGTACGCCTGATGTCCCCCGTCGTGCTGCGTGTTGAATCCGATGCCGGCCGCCGACAACCCGACCACGATGGCCAGCCCCAGGGCCTGGAGCCAGGTCTGGGCGACGACGACCAGCAACACATAGGAGGCGATGAGGCAGGCCACCAGAATCGTCGTCTTCAGGTACATTTGCCAGCAGTCGCGCTGCCGCCGGCCGCTGGTCCTGAAGTACTCGTCGACCCGTCGCCGCAGCTCCGCGTAGAAGGCACTCTGGCCGCCGAACTTCAGCGCGCGGCCCAGCCCCTCGGTCAGCAGGGGGGTGGTTTCGATCGAGCTCCCGCGGGGGTCACCGCCGTGGAAAGGGAACACCACGTATGAACCATGGTGGCACGGGTGGGCTGCCGGCGAGAAGGAATGCGGTTGACGGCCCGACCGGATTCTGTCATCCTTGTCTCGTTCTGGCCATCATCGGTACAGTGTTTCGAGATTCGAAATACACGCCGTGCGAGATCCAGTTCGCGCGGCGTTTTTGTTTGTCCGCCGATGGCCGGCGGATACTCCGCCATCACGGCGGAAGCGACGACGGGGCAGCGCCCCGGAGGAAAGGTTCAATATGGCAACCGGACGAGTGAAGTGGTTCAACGACGCGAAGGGTTTCGGCTTCATCACCCAAGAGGGCGGCGAGGACGTGTTCGTGCATTATTCCGCCGTGCAGGGACAAGGCTTCAAGAGTCTCGCCGAAGGTGATCAGGTCGAGTTCGACGTCAACCGGGGTCCGAAGGGGCTGCAGGCCGCGAACGTCCGCAAGGTCTAGCCAGAACGCACGCCGCGTGGGCCGCTAGCGGCCGTTCGGCCGCTAGCGGTAGTCACGCTCGGGTCCGCGCAGCGTCGCCCCGCCGTCCACCACGAGGACGTGGCCCGTCACGTAGCGCGCCAGGTCGGAGAGCAGGAAGCGGACGGCGTGACCGATGTCCCAGCCCGTCCCTTCGATGCCGAGGACGGAGGCCTTCCGCCGCTGATCGCGGGCGGCGGCACTCATGCCCTTCTGATAGACCATCGGCGTGTACACGGGCCCCGGCGCCACGCAGTTGACGCGGATGCCATCGGGGCCGTGATCCACCGCCATCGCGCGCGTCAGCGCGATGACCGCGCCCTTCGACACCGAATATACCGTCAGCCCGCGCGGGCGCAGCGCGGAGATCGACGAGACGTTGACGATGGCTCCGCCGCCGGCGCGCTTCATCGCGGGGATCGCGTGCTTGGCGGCCAGGAACATCGTGTCGACGTTGACCTGCATGACGTGTCGCCAGTTTTCCTCGGTCTCGTCGAGGACGGTTCCGCGGCTGCCGATCCCCACGTTGTTGTCGAGGAGGTCGAGCCGGCCGAAACGATCGAGGGCGGCCTCGACCATGGCCGCGCAATCGCGCGCTCGCGTGAGATCCGCCTGGACGGCGATGGCCTCGCCGGGAAGTCCCGCGATGGTCTTCACGGTGTGCTCGGCGAGCGCGAGGTCCCGGTCCACGACGACGACGCGCGCGCCCGCCTTGGCCAGCAGGATGGCGGACGCGCGGCCGTTGCCGATGCCGTCGCCGGCCGCCCCGCCCCCCGTTACGATCGCGACCTTCCCCGCGAGCCCCCAGTCGTCCCGGGTGTCGAGATTCACGCCTGCCTCCTCGCTTCAGCGTTGAATGCCGCGGGAAGAATCCGGCCAAAGCGTTTGCGCGTCAAGTCGGGTCGAGCCAACATAAAATATGCCCGAGCGAGGAGGGTGCGACCGTGCGCGTGGGCGTTCCGAAAGAGATCAAGACCTTCGAAAACCGGGTCGGCCTCGTTCCCGGCAGCGTGCGTGAGCTGACCCATCACGGTCACGACGTCCTCGTCGAGACGGGCGCCGGCGCCGGCAGCGGCTTCACGGACGACGCGTACCGGGCCGCCGGCGCGCGCGTGGCGAAGAATGCCGAGGAGGTCTTCGCCCAGACGGAGCTGATCGTCAAGGTCAAGGAGCCGCAGCCGATCGAAACCGCGCGGCTCCGTCCCGGGCAGGTGCTCTTCACGTATCTCCACCTGGCCGCCGACAGGCAGCAGGCCGAGGGGCTCATGCGCTCGGGCTCGACGGCCATCGCGTACGAGACCGTCACCGACGCGCGCGGCGGTCTGCCGCTCCTGGCGCCGATGAGCGAGGTCGCCGGGCGCATGGCCGTCCACGTGGGTGCTCACTATCTCGAGAAGGGCCAGGGCGGCCAGGGCATCCTGCTCGCGGGCGTGCCGGGCGTGCCGGCGGCGAAGGTCGTCATCCTCGGCGGCGGCGTTGCCGGAACGAACGCGGCGCGAATGGCGATGGGGATGGAGGCCTACGTCACCGTGATCGACCGGTCACTGCCCCGTCTTTACGAGCTCGACCTCCAGTTCGGCAGCCAGCTCCACACGCTGTACGCGACGGTCGAGAACATCGAGCGCGAAGTCGTGGCCGCCGATCTCGTCATCGGGGCAGTGCTGATCCCCGGAGCCTCGGCGCCCAAGCTGGTCAGCCGCGACATGGTGCGGGCGATGAGGCCGGGCTCGGTCCTCGTCGACATTGCGATCGACCAGGGGGGCTGCTTCGCCACCAGCCGGCCCACGACGCTGGCCGAGCCGTCCTACTCCGAAGAGGGCATCATCCACTATTGCGTCACCAACATGCCGAGCGCGGTGGCCAGAACCTCGACGCTCGCCCTCAACAACGCGACGCTTCCGTTCGTGCTCGCCCTGGCCGACAAGGGATGGCGCCAGGCGCTCGCCACCGACCCTCACCTTCGTCTGGGCCTCAACGTCCATGCGGGCCGGATCATCCATCCTGCGGTGGCGCGAGACCTGAACGTCGAGCCGGGACCCGCTCCGGTGTGATCAGGAGGGGGCCGTTGCGGCCCCCTCCTCGGGTCTCTGCGGTCAGCGTGCCTTGATGCCGAAGTGGGCGCGGCGGTTCTGGGTCCAGCACTCCTCGGTGTGGTCACGGCACATCGGCTGCTCTTCGCCGTAGCTGATGATCGAGATGCGGTTGGCCCGCACGCCGTGGGCGATGAGGTAGTTCATCGAGGCCTTGGCCCGGCGATCGCCGAGGGCCAGGTTGTATTCGCTGGTGCCACGCTCGTCGGCGTGACCCTCGATCAGGACCAGATGGTTGGGGTTCGCCTTGAGCCACTGCGCATTGGTGTCGAGCACCGTCGCAGCTTCCGAGCCGATCTCGGCGCGATCGAACGCAAAGTGGATGTCCTTCAACTCGACCGCCGCAACGAACTCACGCGGGGACGGGCCCCGCCCCATCCCGGGGCCTCCACGCCCCGACCGGGAATCCGGGCCCATTCCCATGGCGGCCCCACCACTGCCGCCGTACGCCGACTCGCTCGAGACGCCGGCCTGCGCCGAGCCCGATTGAGACGCGCAACCGGAGAGGATAAGCGCCACTGCAGCCAACAACGTCACCATCGCCTGCCATCCCCGTCCGCTCATGGCTCCTCCTTTGGCTTGTGCCGGCGTCATCGCAGACCGGCCCGAAGACAAAAAGGAGGAGGAAAGTTGCACGGTGGATGCCGAGCCCGCCGTGGGGCCGGTTCTCTTGAAAATCGCGTGCTTGCGTTCTTCGAGGAGCTGGCGTCGAGGCCAGCCTGACACGGGGCGGTGCCTTACTTGAGCTCCCAGGGCGGCTCGACCGTCACGTTGAGCTCGAACAGGGTCGGGCCGCCGGCCTTGAATGCCGCGTCGAGGGCGGCCGGCAACGCGTCCACGCCGGCCAGGCGCTCACCCCGCGCGCCGAACGCGCGGGCCAGGGCCGGGAAATCGGGATTGGCGAGATCGGCCTCGCCCCACCGCTGGAAGATCTCCTCTTGCAGCCACTTGATCGCGCCGTAGCGGTCGTCGTTCATCACGATGAAGGGAATCGGCAGTCGATACTTCACCGCCGTCGCCAGTTCGTTCACCGAGAACATGAAACCGCCGTCGCCGACGACGGCCACGACGGGACGATCCGGATTCGCGATCTTGGCGCCGATCGCCGCCGGCACCGCGTACCCGAGCGTGGCCGAACCGACCGGATAGAGGAAGGTGCGCGGCGCCAGAACGGGATACCTCCACTCCATCCAGTAATTGATCCCGGTCTGATCGTTCACGACGATCGCCTCGCGCGGCAGCGCGCGGCGCAGCGTCGAGATGAGGCCGGCGACCTCACGCGTGTACCGAGGGCTCGCCGCCGTCTTGAGCTCGGCCAGGCGCGGCCGGTCCCACGCGCTCGTGGCGCGGCCGACGCCGAGCGTCTCCACCAGGCGCGCGAGCCCATCGCGCGCATCGCCGACGATGCCGAGCTGCGCTTTGAACATCCGTCCGATCACGGTCGCGTCGAGATCGAGGTGGATGAGGGTCTGATCGGGTGTGAAGGACAGGTTCAGCAGCAGGCCCTGCGTCGAGCGCGCCGCGAACCGACAGCCGACGGCGAACACGACGTCGGCCTCGCTGATCACGCCTTCGGCCGCGCGCTTGTTCGGGAGCACGGCGTGCCAGACGGGATCGTCCTCGGGCACGCTCCCCCGCCCCATGACGGTCGTGAGGACGGGAGCGTCGAGCCGTCGCGCCAGCGCCAGGAGCTCGCGCTCGGCCCCCGAGGCGATCACACCGCCGCCCGCGATGAGGAGTGGACGCCGGGCGCGCTCGAGACGCCGCGCGGCGTCAGCGATCTCGGCGACGTGGCACGGCGGCCGGCGGCCGTCACCGCGGCGCGTCTCCGCTTCGACGCTCGCCCCCAGGAAATCGTTCGGAATCGAGATCGCGATGGGCCCCGGCCGTCCCGTGCGCAGCAGATCGAAGGCCCCGGCGATCGTCGCCGGAATATCGGCGGCCGACCGGAGCGTCTCGGCCATCCGGCACACGGGACGGAAGCAATCGATCTGGTTCGGAACCTCGTGGAGCGCGCCGAGGTCGCGGCCGACGAGATGTGACGCGACGTCGGACATGATGATCACGACCGGGATCGAGCCCGCGTACGACTCGACCAGCGGCGTGAGCGCATTCGTTGCGCCGGGGCCGGTGGTGACGACCACGACGCCGGGGCGGCCCGACGAGCGCGCGTACCCATCGGCCATGAAGGCCGCACCCTGTTCGTGGCGCGCGAGGATGTGCGTGATACCCGGCCGCCGCAGCAGGGCGTCGTAGATGGCGAGGTTGTGGACGCCGGGAATGCCGAAGACGTGGCTGACGCCCTCGGCGCGCAGCGCTTCGACCACCCAGTCGCCCCCGGCGAGCTTCGTCATCACACGCCTCCCCTGACCGTGCGATCGATCGACACGTCCACGAGACTCGGGCCTCGATGGGCGAGGCCATCGGCGAGAGCGTCGCTCAGCTCACCCGGCTTCTCGACGCGTACGGCCCGGACGCCCAGCGATTCGGCGAGGCGCACGTAGTCCACCTCGGGCGCGGTGAGGTCCATGCCCGGGTAAAAACCCGTCTTGGCTCCGGCCAGGCCGAGCGTCGCCATGCCCGCCTTGAGGATCGCGTAGGACGTGTTGTTCGCCACGACGTAGGTGATCGGCAAGCCCTCGTGAGCGGCCGTCCACAAGGCCTGCGGCGCGTACATCACCGATCCGTCGCCGATCGTCACGACGACCTTGCGCCGCGGATCGGCGAGCTGAACGCCGATCGCCGCGCCCATCGCCCAGCCGAGCGTCCCTGTCTTCGAGCCGTAGAACGAGCCTGGTCGCCTGAAGGGCAGATGGCGGAGGACGTGAGGCAGCGACGACGCCGACTCGTCCACGATGACGGCATCGTCGGGCAGCAGGCCCGCCAGCGTGTGCATCAGATGCGCGGGCGAGATGGGCGCGCGCTCCGCCTCGGCCTCCGCGGCCGCGCGCGTTCGCGCCACGAAGTCGACGCGCACGCGCTCGAGTTGGGCGCGGCGGTCGGCCGCGGCGGCACGCTGGGCGTCCGACAACCGCTCGGCCAGCTCGTCGGCGATGAGCCGGAGCGTGGGCGTGATCGCGGCCGCGAACGCCAGATCGACCGGATAGCTTCGTCCGATCTGTCGCGAATCGTCGGCGAGCTGGATCACCGGAACGCCCGGGCGGAAGGGCGCGCCGGGCCCGTGAAGGAACCACGTGAAAACGTCGGCGCCGACGATGAGAATGACGTCGGCGTCGTCGAGCGTCTTTCTCACCACCGGGACGCTCGGGTAAAGGCCGCCGCGCCAGAGCGAATGGTCTCCGGGGAAGTTCGTGCGCCGATAGATCGGCTCCCCGTAGACTCGCGCGCCGAGCGCTTCGGCCAGCCGCGTCAGCGCGGCGACGCCGTCGGGAGCCCGTCCGACACCGTCCCCGGCGACGATGAGCGGCGCCCGCGCGTCCGCGAGCAGGCCGCACGCTCGCGTGACGTCGGCCATTCCCGGAATGCCCGGCCGCTGGGCCGAGGGACCCGGCGTACGCGGCGCCGGTGCGTCGGTGTCGTCCGTCATGAGATCCATCGGCAGCGAGAGGAACACCGGCCCGGTCGGAGGCGTGAGCGCGATCGTGACCGCGCGCCCCAGCACGCTGACCGCCTCGTCGGCGCTGCGGATCTCGTACGCCCACTTGGTGAACGGCTCGGCCATCTTCACGAGGTCGCCGGCCAGGATCGGCTCGTGGACGAGCAGGCGCGTGTCCTGCTGACCGGCCGTGAGGAGCACGGGGCTTCGCGAGCGCGCGGCATTGTGCAGGATCGAGAGCGCGTTGGCCAGGCCGGGCGCGACGTGGACGTTGGCGACGCCGACCTCACCCGTGGCCTGGGCGTACCCGTCGGCGGCGGCCACGACCGTGGCCTCCTGGAGCCCGACGACGTAGTGGAGCTCCGAGCCGTCGAGCGCATCGAGGAACGGCAGCTCCGTGGTGCCGGGGTTCCCGAAGAGGTGGCGCACGCCGGCCGACCGGAGCGCGGCGATCAACGCGGCGGCAGCGTGCATGCGGGCGAGGATACTACGGCTTGCTGGTTTGCATTCTCCGCATCACGTCCCGCGTGATGTCGAGGCACACGCTTCAGGTCGCCGCGTGGCTCGTGAACGTCTGCATGTCGCCGCGCTCGGCCTTGACGTAGCAGAAGCGATTGTTCACGTGGCCGACGTTCACGCACCCGCACGTGCACACGGCTCCGGTCAGCTTCTCCGGATGATCCGCCGCGAAACGATAGAGCGCGGCCACGTCGCCGCCCGTCGCGAACGACGGAAGTTGACCGCGACGCACCGTCTGGACCTTGTCCCCGATCTCGTCGACCGTCACGGCACCCTGGCTCTCGCCGTCGCGGAGCCACCAGGCGCCGAGCCCGAGCGCCGTGCCGATGATCACGAGCGCGACGACGAGCACGCGGCCACTCACGCGTCACACCTCGATGGATTCATGCGCTGCGCCTGAGCGGGATGCGGCGGTCGCCGAGCCGGAGCGTCCCGCGCCCGGTCGCCTCGTCGTACTCGGCGAGCGCCAGGAGCTGAAAGGTCGCGGCCCGGTTGAAGCGCGCGTCGACATCACCGTTGATCCGGCAGTACGGCACGTCGCCACGGCCGAGTCTCACCGTCGTCGCCTCGACGTCCGCTTCGCTGCCGTCGTTGAGCACGACGTGCAACCGTTCGGCCCGTGGCTCCACTCGCGTGACCACCCAGGGAGCGTCCTCGACGACGACCGGAATGCGGACACGAGTCTGCAGGAAATAGCCCTGCCCATCCTTGCGCAGGTTACCGCGCAGGTTGGCCAGAATGCCGGGATGGGTGACCTGCACGTCGTCGTCGTACCAGTCCCCGTCCCGATCGATGCGGAGCTTGGGCAGCGTCCAGCCCTCGGGCAGATTTTCTGTCATTGCAACGCTCGGCGGGCCCTCAGCTCGCACTGCTTTTCGCTCATTTCACCGCTCGCCATGTCGCGAGCGCCGCAGCTCGCACTGCTTTTCGCTCATTTCACCGCTCGGCTCGGCCGTCGGACGGCCTCACCTCGCACTGCCGTCAAACACCACGCTCGCGTAGCTGACGGTGCCCTCGGGGTCCGGCCACATCCCGTATCGCTTCAGCGCGCCACGCCGGCCGTCGAGAGCGTGAAGGACGGCGTAGATCGGCGACAGGCCGCAGATGCGGCGGCGATCCCCGTCAGCGGCGACACTGTCGAAGAACGCCTCGGCGTCGCCCCGTTCGACCGTCTCCAGCATCTTCCGATCCTCGGCCTCGATCCGGGCGCGCTCGGCCTTTGCAATCGGGCGCGGATCGCCGAAGCGGGGGCCCATGTGGGCGAGATCGGCGCCCGCGATCAATGCGACGCGCCGGCCGCTCGTTGCGATGGTCTCTCCGAGCGCGTCCAGAAACCGGGCGACGCGCGCGTCGGCGGTGGGACGG
>WNFO01001917.1_pt1 | contig 26776 bp, 23 predicted proteins | sample 5400251 | NCBI WGS metagenome assembly WNFO01 (sample SAMN13153354, study PRJNA577476) | soil metagenome | isolation source: 100 cm saprolite under Madrone tree | place: USA:California | collected 2016-06-14
AGGCGCCGCCAGCGTGCCGCGCTCATCTGGGTGCACGGCCTCGGGTCGGTGTTCTCCTTCGGCCAGCCGCTCATCCGGGAACTATCGACCCGACTCAACGCCGCGGGCATCGGGTACTTCAAGTTCAACAACCGGGGCCACGATGTCGTCGCCGGCCGGGGCAAGCACCTCGCCGGCGCGGCCTTTGAGCGCTTCGGCCAGAGCGTCGAGGACATCCGGGCGATGATCGGGTTTGCCGTCAAGCGCGGCTACCGCCGCGTCATCCTTGCCGGGCACTCGACCGGCGCCAACAAGGTCCTCCACTACGCGGCCCGCACCGGCGATCGCCGCGTGATTGGGCTGGTCCTGCTCGGGCCCATCTCCGACATCGCGGCAGAGATGAAGCGAATCCGCGGCCGCGAGCTTCGACGCCGGGTCGCGCTCGCGGAGCGGATCGCGAGCAAGGATCCCGCGGCGCTCGTCCCGCGCGCCTGGGGCTTCTGGAGCGCCCGGCGCTACCTCAGCCTGTACAGGCCGGGCGAGGCCGAAGACGTATTCCCCTACTACCGGCGCGACGCTCGCTGGGCCGCGCTCCGACGGGTCCGCGTGCCGGTCACGGCCATCGTCGGCAGCCGGGACGAGTACCTCGACCGGCGCCCAGCGGAGCTCATCGCGGCATTCGAGCGAAACGCGACCCGGGCCCGCTCGTTCACCGGCATCGTCCTCCCGGGAGCGCGCCACGGATTCCAGGGGCGAGAACGCGCCCTCGGCCAGGCCATTCTTCGCTTTATTGCGAGTCGTTGTTTGTAGGGGGAGTCGTCGCCCTCTAAATCTCGCCCGCGCCCTCTCACCCGCTGCCCACCGCCCAACGGCGAACCGCGACCCGACGGATTGGCCTGATCCATCAAATCTGCCCTGACCGACGATCTCCCGAAGGCGTCCGATGATGCCGAGGAAGACGGGACCTATGTCGTGGAGGCCAACGTCGAACCGACTGACAGATTCCGGTACAGTTCCGACCGCGATCGTCCGTCGTTCGCCTCGCCGAGGCGCTTGACGATATTCGGGCCGAGAGACCTGCGTCCGATATCAACCGACGCTGCGCCCACTCACTTTGCGGGTGACTCGCCGTGCGAGAGCCGGGTGAGGAACTTCGCGAGATCGCGGGCGGCGTCGTCGAACGACTCTTCCAGATGCGCGTCGTCGTCCCCGCCGAACCATCCCACCGAGGCCTTGCGACGGTCGGCGGTCACCATGACGATCCGACCGGTGCCAACGTCGACGAAGCGCGTCTCGATCTGCGCCCGCGTGGCCCCGGCGCCGTACAGACCCGCGAAGTGACGTGCGAGCTGTGAGCCACGGCCCAGCCGCGTGATCTCGCCGTCGAGCCGCAGGATGTGACCCGCATCCTTGGGCATCTCAGCCGCCCCAAGGTTCACGACCCGCGTGAACAGCCCGCTCTCCGTCAGTCGGCGGACCAGCTGCGTGTGGAGATACCCGGTCATCTTGTCGGCGAATCGACGGTCGCCTTCGTCCTCAATCTCCGACGCGCTCACGGTGAACGGCGCGACGGCGACGATACGGTACGCCTTGACATCGAAGTTCGGCGCCACCCCCACGAGGCCCGCGTCCTTGTCGTCGACGGAGGGCACGAGGCCGCCGGCACCGCGCGGGTTGTCCGGGCGAACCTGCTGGGCGCCGAAGCAGCCGGTCAACCCGACGAGGGCAAGGACGACGAGGGGCACGGCGAAGCGGAATCTCACGAGGGGGCCCTCCTTTCACGCGCTCACGTGCGTCCGGCGACATACCCGGCGACGACGTACACGGTGCCGCCTAGTGTCTTGCAAGACACCAGGAAGGACTATAGATCGGGGCCCAATATTGCCGAAGTTAACGAATCAGGTTCACCAACCTGTATGGGCCTAGTAGGACTTTCGCGCCTCGGCGATGCTCGCGTTTGCTCATCGGTAAGCGGCACGGCGTCGCGCGGATGTGTCGCAAATCCCCGTAAAGGGCCGCGCCTCGTGAGCTCGCCGCAGAGTACCGACGGCGGAATCGTCAGCCGGAGCGTCTTGGCGGTCTTGAGGTGGACGGGCAATCTCCGAATTAGACGACCAGCCGGTGGTAGTCACGGACTTCCTTGATGCGGCCCCCCACAAACTCGAAGACTTCGACCCCAAGAGCCCTGATCACCTTGGCGTCGCGGGAACGTACACCGTGAAACAGCGACTCGGCCATGCCACGGGCGCCGTTGCCGGCGATCGAGCGTAGTTCGCACCGACCATCGGGGATATCTGAAAACTGATCCGCATAAAAGCGGCGCACCGCCTCGTAGCCCTCGTAGCGCCTTCCGGTCAGATCCACCACGACTGGTTGTTCGTGAAGGCACGCCATCACTCTATCAATGTCGTGGCTGTTGAAGGCTTCGAAGTAGCGGTGAACGTGTCCTTCTTCCGCTGTTTCCTCCACAGCCCCTCTCCTTTTACTCGGACCCCTTCAATTACGACTCCGCCCTCTCCAGCCAGAATTCCATGTCCATCTCGCGGTACATCGTCGTCGCGGTGGTAGCCTTCGGCCAACCGCATCACATCATCGGGGTGGAGCCGGGCGTCGCCGCCTGCTCCATGCGCGCCGCTAGATGGGTGGTCTGGCCTACGGCCGTGTAGTTATGTGTAGGTCACTGCCGATGGAGTGGACGACAACGTCACCAGAATTCACGCCGACGCGGATGTGAATGGGCACGCCGACGGTGCGGCTGACCTCTTCCGCGTACCGTCTGACCGACTCCTGCATCCGCAGCGCCGCGTAGCAGGCTCGCACCGCGTGGTCCGCATGGGCCAGCGGCGTTTGTTCACCCGGAACCTTGCCGGCTAGGACCACCGGTGCCGCTTGGCGCGTCACAATCTCGGCTGTTTCTCTCACGGTCATCATGGTCCTACGCGCCCTTGAGCGACTCCCCATCGATCGCGATGAAGACGATGGCTTGATCCCGTGCCCCGCGACTCGCCCAGATCGCCGATGCCGCAGGCCCCGTGCGCGCGTTGACTCCTTGCCACACGCCGCCCCCAAGGATGGGACGCTGCCATGCTGGCCGATTGACCCAGATCGCCGATGCCACCGAACCCGTCCGCGTCTCGACGCCCTGCCACGCGCCGCCGATCGGCCTCATCGTCATCTCGCGCCTGCATTCTTCGAAACCGTCCCTGGAGAGTGCTTCCACGATCTCCTCCGGGGCCGCGACCCATCCGTGCTCCTGTTCGATCCACGTCATCCCGCCCTGCTCGCGAAGCTCATTGAGGCCGGCCATCTGTCGCATCGTGTTCTCCCGACTCCCGTGAAGAAACGTGACTCTGGTTCCGACGACTGCAGCCCGCGATCGCTCAGCTGACGACCGCCCACCGCGGGTCCAAGTCCGTCCTCACGCCGCTCGGCGCCCCCGGAGGGGGATCACTCTCAGCAACCGGCGGGGGGGGCGCACACCACAGGCACATGCCGTCTGAGACCTCAAGGGAGCCGAGCGGTCCCCAGGTCGACACACCCATGATGGCGAGCCGATGGAACCTGTGCCACGCGCCGCGTTTGAGGATCATTCACGCACCCTCGCTTTGTCCCGTGGGGTCCCAGACTGGACTTTCTCAGCTCTCTCCACCCGTTTTCGACGCTCCGCGCCTCGCTCGAGGCGAGCCGCCCAGGCCTGGTCCCCAATGTTCGCGAGGACGGCCGGGCGACCCCCTTTCGATGAGGGCCCGAGAAGAACGACCTGGAGGCTCGCCGGGAGCCTGAGCAGGACCGTCGCCTTCCCCCTCAAGACCCGAGCCCGGTAACCAGAACGTCACGCATGAGCACAAGAAGGACTTTCGTCTTATTCGTCGCGCGGTGACTCAACGGACTTATATATTTTTTATTTGATATATAGCTTATATCGTGATACTTCAATGAGTCAAGCGAGATCGTGGAGAGCCGAGCACCGGTCCAAGGATGGCGAGGGATGCCCGGCGGGCTGGCCAGGAGCGTCATGAAGGACGGAGGGTACCGGTGCAGGCGGACGTGATCCTTGGGGTCGTCGGAAGGGTCGTGGGCAGCTGGATCTTCAGAGTCATGGATGGTTCAACGGAAGAGCAGATATTCCCGGCCCTAGGCGCTCTTGGACCAGGGACGAGTAGGCCAGCAAATGAAGCATGAGCTCCACGACGCAGGCATCGCCGTCGTCCGAAGGGACGGGCACTCCGCGGAAGAGCGTCAGACCGCGATCCGTCTTTTAAAGGCAGCCGCCATGCGCGGCAGAGGGATTGGGGAGCTCCCTGCCGCAGGGCTCGCACGGCTGGAAGCCCAGGAATTCGCTTGGCCCGAATTCGATCGCTGGCGCGCGTTCTTCGCTCAGCGTGAGAAGTTCCCGCCACTCTGGGACGAAGTCAAGAGGATCCCGAATCTCCGAGACTCTGCCGAAATTCGGGACGCCTACCGCCGGCACAAGTTCCATCTCCTTCTCGATTGGCTCCGGAGTCTCGAAGCCTCACGTTCGGCCCTCGCCCACTATAGGGAACGGGGCGTGCGGGCAAAGATTACGCGGCAGGGGGACGGTGCACTTTGCCCGGCATGCGATCCCTTCAATCACCGTGAGGTGAAACACAAACGGGAGGAGCTTCCTCCGTTCCACCCGGGTTGCCGGTGCCTCGTCGTCGCGATCACAGATGTGTAGAGTTCATCCTTCGGCAGGAAGGGCTACCCGCCCGTCCCGAAACCTCTGTCGCTCTCCCTAACGGTGAGGGTGTCAGTGAAGGCGTGAGCTCTCCTGGCGGTACCTCAGGCCGAGAACGTCGAGGGCACCAGCCCAGATCGCCGCGGTCTTCAAGAAATGGGAGCATGGCGGCACGCGCACCTATGGCCCGCGGCTCGCCGAGCCCGAGCTTGACGCCCTCAGAAGGGGTGTCTACTGACAGCACCAGCGGCGGGCGCTGCGGCTCAGAGCTGGTGGCACCCCATACAGGCGAAACGCGATCGCACCATGATGGTTGGCACTCCGACCTCAGGATGCTCTTGACGGAACACCTCTACGTTCGCCGCGGCGTTGCGAATCCGGTCCTCCAGCACGTTTTTGTAGGGCCAGGCGTCATACTCTGGCGCGTGTCGGGCGTTGGCGTACATCTTCACCGCCGTCTGGGGTTGCCCGCTCTTCACCAGCATGTCGCCGAAGTTAAGGAAGAATCCTTCGAAGTTGTGAGGGGCGATCCAGGAGTTCCAGCACACCCGCTTGGGGCCGTCCTTCGTTTCAAGGCGCATATACCGGGAGTAGTCCGCATTAACGCGGTCCACCTTCTCCCCGGTGCAGGCGTCCAGGGTCAGCCACTGGAACTGGAGTCCCTCTGCGAAGCGCTCGGAATCGTGCCGCAGAGAGGAGAGCCCATAGCCTGCCGTGAAGTAGTTGAACTCCGGCCAGGCCGCGATCGCGTCTCGCATCGTGTAGTAGCCCCGGCGTCGTAGCTTTTCGTCGCGGTGGATCGCGCCTTCCGTCATCAACAGGGCGGCGTAGAAGCCCAGGTATCGTGCCTCGCGCGGATTCAGGTGCACGGCTTCCTCGAAGTATTTCCTGGCGAGGACGGCATGGTCGGTGATTGCCGGGTCGCGGGCCGGCTCGAGACGCGCCCGCTCGGACAACCTCCAGATGTGCATCCAGCCGATGTGGGCGGCCGTCACGGCATCGTTGGGGTCTTCCAGGTACGCGGCCGTCAGGGCCGTGAGCGCCTCCGGGATCCGATCGTACTGCCCACCGTGCAGGATTGCCCAGAATAGGCCGTCGGCCTGGACCGCCGCGGGCGTGCGTTCGGCGCTCGGCGCCTTATCCGGGGCCGCCCCGATGGCCAGGGTGTTGCAACCAACGGTGAGCCCAGCCGCTGCGATGAGGATCACGAGGGAGCTACGTGGTCTCATGGCCGCCTCCTCCGAAAAAGAATGACCGTGATGGTGACATCGTTAACATATAATGTATACGCTGTCAACACCGAACTCCTATCCTAGCTCCTCGGAGGGATCGGGACCATGAAACGAGCAGGTCGCCGGGGACGGGGCCGACCCGGGGCGGGCTACTGGGGACGGCGGACCCACTACCATCACGGCAATCTCCGCCGCGCTCTGTTGGACGCCGCGCTCGCGCTGGTCGAGCGGCAAGGAGCCGACGCCCTGACCCTCCGGGCCGCAGCCCGACGCGCCGGGGTCTCTCAGGCCGCGCCGTACCGCCACTTCCGGGACAAGGAGGCGTTGCTGGCTGCCGTCGCTGAGGAGGGCTTCCGTGCGATGACAGCGGCCATGCGCCGGGCCGCGACGTTCCACGCCGGGGACCCACTGGGCCGGTTCCAGGCGCACGGGCTCGCGTACATCGAGTTCGCCGCCGGCCACCCCGCCCACTTCCGGGTGATGTTCGGGCGCGTGGCAGCGGACCGCTCGGTGCACCCGGGCTTGATGCAGGCCGCTGCGGAGGCGTTCAGCCTCCTTGTCGGCGCTATCAGAGACTGTCAGGAGGCAGGGGTCGTCCGGGGCGGGGATCCCGAAGAGCTGGCGCTCTGCGCGTGGTCGGCCACCCACGGGCTCTCCGCACTCGCCGTGGACGGGCAGCTGGCCCAGCGTGCCACGCGTCTCGGCGAGCTGGCCCGAGCCGTCACCGGTAACGTCCTGCTAGGGCTCGGGCCTAGGTAGCCCGCGACAGCCACCTACCGCATCACGGCCATCCTCGCCAAGATCCTGCACCGGCCCTGAGGTCTGCCGCGGCCGGATCCTGGAGGCCGGTCGTCCGGGGTAGTGTCCCCGCTGTTGGAAAATGCAGGAGCGCGACTTCCGGTTGCCCAGGTCCGATCGCGCGTGTACGTGTCTTCATCACATCCCGTTCGCAGCTGTCCACTGGGCATCCGTGAGGCTCCAGCCACCGCCGAGCGCCCTGTAGAGCTGCACGTAGGCGACGAGACGGTTGAGGCGGATCTGCGCGAGCGTGTTCTGCGCCGGGTAGAGCTGCTGCTGGGCTTCAAGCACCTCGAAGTAATTTGCCAATCCCTGGCGATAGCGATCGGTCGCGTGCTCGACTGCCTCCCCGAGCGCCTTCACTGCCGTCGTCTGTCCCGTCTCGGCCTCGTTCAGCTTGCCCAGCGCGGTGAGGGCGTTCGAGACTTCGCGAAGCGCGGTGAGGACCGCCTGCTCGTAGAAAAGCCGCGCCTGCTCCCATTGCGCGATGGACGCGCGATAGTTCCCCAGGGTGCGACCCGCGTTGAAGAGCGGTCCGCTGAACATGCCGGCCACCGCCCAGATCGTCGCCGTCCCTCCCGTGAGCGCCGACACCTCGGGACTCGCAGTGCCGATGAGAGAGGTCAGGTCCAGCTTCGGGAAGAACTCTGCCTTGGCGACGCCGATCCGCGCGTTGGCGCTCACGAGCTGTTGCTCGGCCTGGCGGAGGTCGGGCCGCCGTTCGAGAAGCGCCGACGGCAGTCCGGCCGGTACCGTCGGTACCACAGGCTGCTCGTACATCGGCTTCCCGCGCGCAACCGGGGTGGGAGTCGTCCCGAGCAAGATGCTGATCTGGTTTTTAGGCCTGGGCCAGATCGCTGACCAGCGTCAACCACACGCCGCGTCGGGCGTCCTCAGTGGCGAAGAGCGTGGCCCGGGCCGCCTCGTTCGAGCGGCGGATCCGACCCCAGATGTCGAGCTCCCACGACGCCGAGAGCGTGCCGGAGTAGAAGTTGCTGGTGGTGGGGGCCTGTCCACCGGGCCCACCCAGCACGCCGGGCGTGATGTTGCTCCTCGACACGCCGCCGCTGTAGTCGAGAGACGGGTAGAGGTCCGATCGAGCAACCCTGAGAATCGCTTGGGCCTCCTGCACGCGGGCGGCAGCGATCCGCACGTCGTAGTTCCGGCTCAGGGCCTCCTGGATCAGGCCCTTCAGGACGGGGTCGCGGAACACCTCCCACCAGGGCTCGTCGGCGAGCGACGAGGCCTCCGCCGTGGCCTGCCCGCGGAACGTCTGGGGCTCGGCCACGGAGGGGCGCTTGTAGTCCGGTCCGATCGCGCAGCCGGCCAGGAGCGCCGCCGCGACGATGCCAGAGGCGATCCATCCGCGCACGGACACGGTCATGGTCGTCTTCCGTCGGCGGCAAGGGCCTGGTCCGTTCCTCCGCGGATCGGAGCCAGCGTCCCGGCCGGTATTGCCGTCTGCTCGCGCTTTCGTTTGAAGCGCTCACTCACGTAGAACGTGACGGGAATGATGAAGATGGCGATGAGGGTCGCCGCGAGCATGCCGCCGACCACCGTCGTGCCCAGGATCTGTCGGGAGTTGGCGCCGGCGGATGGGGCGGAGCCGGACACGCGCGCCGGCCAGCGCGGCGTCGAACAGCGAGGCCCCGTGCTCGTATTCTTCCTTAGAGAACTCGACGATGAGGATCGCGTTCTTGGCGGCCAGGCCGATGACCATCACCAGGCCGATCTGGGAGAACACATCCAGCTCAAAGCGACCGAGCCAGAGCGCTCCGACGGCGCCCAGGACGGCGATGGGCGTGCCGAGGAGGACACCCAACGGCAGCGTCCAGCTCTCGTACTGGGCGGCCAGGAGCAGGAATACCACGAGCAGCGAGAAGCCGAAGACGGCGGAGGGCGGGACGCCCTCCGCCGCCACCTTTTCCTGGAACGAAATCCCCGAGTACTCGAAGCCCATGTCGCGGGACATGGTTTGCGCGAACACCTCCTCGAGCGCCCGCATGCCCTGCCGGGTGCTGTAACCCGGCACGAGCGATCCGTTGATCTGCGCCGCGCGGTACTCGTTGAACCGCGTGGTGAACTCGGGGCCGTTGACCGGTCTCATCGTGACCAGCGTGGACAGCGGCACCGCGTGGCCGGCGGCGTTGCGCACGTAGAACTGACTGACGTTCTCGGCCCGGGTTCTGTACTCGCCCTCGGCCTGGACGTACACCTGCCAGACCCGTCCGTACTGGTTGAAATAGTTCACGAAGGCGCCGCCCAGGAACGCCTGGAGGGCCTGGTAGACCGAGGACAGCGCGATCCCTTGCTTGAGGACCTTCTCCTGATCGACCTCGGCAAAGAGCTGCGGCGCGCCCGGCAGCAGCGTGGTGAAGAGCCGGGCGAACTCGGGTCGCTTCCGCGCGGCGGCGAGGAACTTGGCGGTGTTCTCGGCCAGGAACGCGGGATCTCGGCCCGCGCGATCCTCCAGGATGAACGTCACGCCGCCGGACGTTCCGATGCCAGGGATCGCGGGCGGCGAGAACGCGAAGACCTGGGCCTCGGCCACGCCGGCCAGCCGCTGGTTCAGCTCGCGTATGATGACGTCGGCCGTGAGGCCCTTCTTGTCCCGCGCGTCCCAGTCGTCCAGCGTGATGAAGTAGAACCCGTTGTAGGTGGTCGTCACCAGGCTCAGCAGGCTGAAGCCGGCCACGCCCGTGTAGTACTTGATGCCGGGCGTCGTCTTGAAGATGGCGTCGAGCTTGTCGTTGACGGCCGCGGTGCGACCCAACGTCGCGGCCAGGGGAAGCTGGACGTTGACGTAGAAATACCCCTGATCCTCGTCGGGGACGAAGCCGCCGGGAAGCCGGGAGCCGATGAGGCCGGCGAAGACGGCCACGGCGAGGAGGAGGATCATCGAGAAGGCCGACTTGCGGATCAGATGGCCGCAGGCGCCGACGTAGCCGTTGGTGGCGCGGGCGAACCAGCGGTTGAAGCCACGGAAGAACGCGCCCAGCGGGCCGCGGGTCTCCCGCCGCGGCCGCAGAAGCAGCGCCGAAAGCGCCGGGCTCAGCGTGAGCGCGTTGAACGCCGAGATCAGCACCGACACGGCGATCGTCACCGCGAACTGCTGGTACATCCGTCCCGTGATGCCCGGGATGAAGGCCGTCGGCACGAACACAGCCGCCAGGATGAGCGCGATCGCCACCACCGGTCCCGAGACCTGCTCCATCGCCTTGAAGGCGGCATCGCGAGGCGAGAGCCCCTCCTCGATCTGGTGCTCGACCGCCTCGACCACGACGATGGCGTCGTCCACGACGAGGCCGATGGCCAGCACGAGGCCGAAGAGCGACAGCGTGTTGATCGAGAAGCCCAGCAGCGGAAAGACCATGAAGGAGCCGACGAGCGCCACCGGCACCGCCAGCAGCGGAATGAGGGTCGCCCGGAAGCCCTGGAGGAAGACGAACACGACGATGACGACGAGGATGAGGGCCTCGACGAGGGTCTTGACGATCTCCCGGATCCCGGCGCTCACGGCCAGGGTCGTGTCGAGCGCCGTCACGAAGTCGAGGTCGTCGGGGAACCGCGCCTTGACGTCCTCCATCAACTTCGTCGCGCCCCTCATGGTCTCGATGGCGTTCGAGCCGGGGAGCTGGTAGACGGCGATGAGGGCGGACGGGCTCCCGTTCAGGCGCCCCCGTCGGATGTAGTTCTGCGCGCCGAGCTCCACGCGGGCCACGTCCTTCACCCGGACCAGCGCGCCGTCCGGCCTCGCCCGCACTACGATGTTCTCGAAATCCGCGATGCTCGCCAGGCGCCCCTGCGCCAGCACCGTGTACGTGAATTCCTGACCGGGGGGCACCGGGTCGCCGCCCAGCTGGCCGGCCGGGTTCACGGTGTTCTGGGCCTGCAAGGCGCTCGCGATCTCGCTGACCGTGATGTCGAGCTTCGCCAGCGTGTCGGGATTGATCCACAGCCGGATGGCGTACTGGGAGGCTCCGAAGATCTGGACCTGGCCGATGCCGGGGACGCGCGTCATCGGGTCGTTGATGTTGACGTACGCGTAGTTGGCGAGGAAGAGCGGGTCGTACCTCCCCTTCGGCGAGTACAGCGCGAAGATCCCCAGCGGGCTCGTGACCGACTTCGTGACCGACACGCCCTGGTTCACCACGTCGGGCGGCAGCTGGGAGGCCGCCTGCGAGTATCTCAGGTTGGTGAGCACCTGGTCGACGCTCGGGTCGGTGGTGATGTCGAAGTCCACCCGCAATTGCATCTGGTTGCCGCTGCCCTGGTTGAGCGAGTACATGTAGAGCATCTTGTCCACGCCGCTCATCTGCCCCTCGATGGGCGTGGCGACCGCCTGCTCCAGCGTCACCGCGTCGGCCCCCGGGTAGCGCGCGGTGAGGAGGATCTCCGGCGGAGCGATGTTCGGATACAGCGCGATGGGAAGCTGCACCATCGCGACGAGGCCGATGATCACCATGAGGATGGAGATCACGATCGCGACGACGGGCCGATTGATGAAGAACCTGGCCACGGTCGAGCCTATTTCGCCAGGTCGGGCGCGGCGGGCGCGCTCGGCGCCAGCCGGACTTTCTGGCCGGCTCGCACCCGGTCGGCTCCCTCCACGATCACGCGCTCGCCGGGCTTCAAGCCCTGTGTGATGATCCAGAGGGAGCCGACGCGCGCGTCGACCTGGACCGTCCGCACATCGACCGTTTCGTTGGCTCCGACCACCGCCACCTGATGGACCCCCTGCAGATCCTGGACCGCCCGCTGGGGGACTAGGAGCGCATTCTTCTTCACCTGGACGACGGCCCGTACCTTGGCGTACTGGCCGGGGCGCAGCACGTTGCCAGGATTCGAGAAGACGCCCCGCGCCAGCACGGTGCCGGTGGTCACGTCGACCTGTCGATCCAGGGCGACGGCTCGCCCGCGCGTGGGGTAGACGGTCCCGTCGGCCAGGATCAGCTCCAGCTCGATGTCCCGCGGCGCCTGTGGATCGGCGTCCCATCGGCGGAACACGGCGAGGGCCCGCTGTTCGCTGATGGGGAACTCCGCGTAGATGGGATCGACCTGTGAGACCGTCGTCAGGGGCGTGGCATCACTCGGCCCAACGTAGTCCCCGATGTTCGCACCTCGGAACCCGGCGATCCCGCCGATCGGCGACATCGCCTTCGTGTAGCCAAGGTTGAGGCGGGCATCGGCGAGGGCCGCCCGAGCTGCGGCGACATTCGCCTGCTGCGTTTGCACGTCCGCCTGCGCCTTCTCGAGGGCCGCCCGCGCCTGGGTGACGCTGGCCTGCGCGTTGAGCACCGCGGCGCGCGCGGCAGCCAACGCGGCTAGATTCGCGAGATTAGTCTGTACGGCATTGTCGAGTTCCTGCTGGCTCACCGACCCGCGCTGTGCGAGCGGCGTGTAGCGGGCGACGTCGAGCTCCGTCTGACGCTGGGTGGCCTCCGCCCGCTTGACCTGGGCCTCGTCCTGGACGACCGTCGCCTTGGCCTGCTCGACCTGCGCCTGACTCGCGCTCACCTGCGCCCTGGCCTGGCTCACCTGCGACTCTGCCAGGCGCAGCTTGGCCTCGGCCTGATCGACGGCAGTCTGAAACGGCCGCGAATCGACCTGGAACAGAAGGTCGCCGGGCTTGACGAGCGAGCCCTCCTGATAGTTCTGGCTCACGAGGTGCCCGCTGACGCGCGCCCGGATCTGGGCGTTGATATAGCCGACCAGTGTCCCCACCCACTCCGAGGAGATCGGCACGTCTTGCTCGACCACGGGCTCGATCCTGACCGCGGGGGGCGGGGGCGGCCCGGCGGCCCGGGACGCGTCGCCACAGCCGGCGGCGAGAGCCGCGATTACAACGATCAGCAGGTCTCTCCGCAAACAGCGCGCGACACTCACAGCGAAGGTCACCCCTCCTCCTCGGACAGTCTCACCGGCCACGGCATATGTCTGAGTCGATTTTCGTGGCCCCCGAGTGTAACTCCAGCCGGGATTTCCGATATGGACCGATGGCCGCCCCATGACGGCGTCCACGAAGCCGCCCGTCCCGTCGGTCAGCTCGTCAACACGTCCCAACACGTCAACGGCAGTCATTTGGGCGACCCTTGGGGATTGTGACCCCGCCGTTCCCGGGGTTGGTCACTGCGACCGTCGCCTTCAGAGACACCCCTGCCGGATCGCCACTCACCCGCCATCGCCCCCACTCCGTGGGGTTCGTGATCACGTCGGGTGCCACGCGAGCCGCTCGATGCGCTGGAGAATCTGCCGAAAGAGGCTCCGCGTCAAGTAGTTCTCCGCGAGTTGCAGGATGAAGTACCGGGCATGTCGGATGAGCCGCGCGCCGGTCTTGAAGAGCCGTTGCTGGAGGCTCGTCAGGGACCAGCTCTGGATGGCGACGGGCAGGACCAGCCGGCGCAGCAGATTGCCGAGGTTATAGGCAATCACCCCGAGGAGCATGAGCAGCCGCACTTCGTTGGCCCGGAAGCGGGTCCAGTGGGTGGCTTCCTTGCCTTCCTTGATCCACTGCTCGGCCGTCCCGCGCTGGTTGTACAAGCGGACGACCGCTCGGTTCGTCCCCGTGAGCGTGGTGACGATGAAGCCCACCCGAGGACAGAGTTCTCCGAGGTGATGCTCAATCTTGGCGATCACGCGTCGCGGCCGGCCCCAAAGTGGGGCGGCACCCTGTACCCATCCGGCATGAAAAGCAGCACCGGAAAGCCGCCCGGCTTGCTGGGGTCGCCGGCGACCACAGCCATCAGCGCGCCCTGGGCCTCAGGGTCCTTGTCGACTCTACCTCCGTTTTGCGATGTACTTCGGTTGCCATAGAACGGCAGGTGCTCGCCCACGATCACCGCGTGGACGGGTCACGTCCCGGTAGCAGGTCGCGCGCGCCTACAGCGCCCACAGGAAAGCGACGAGATCCGTCTTCTCCTGGGGTGTCAGCTGCAGTCCGAGAACCAGGTTGAAGAACTCCACCGTGTCGTCAAGGGTCAGGAGCCGGCCGTCATGAAGGTAGGGCGGCGTGTCCTTGATGCCTCGGAGGGGGAACGTCTTGATGGGTCCATCGGCGGACGCCATCATGCCGTTGACCATCTGAGGCCGGTAGAAGCGTTCGGCCTTCAGATTGTGCATCAGGTTGTCCGTGTAGTACGGCGGCACGTGGCACGTCGCGCACTGCGCCTTCCCGAAGAAGAGGGCCTGCCCACGTAGCTCTCCCGGCGTCGCTTTCCCGGCGTCGAGTTTCCCGAATACGTCGAGCTTCGGCGCCGGCGGGAAGTCCAGAATCTCCTGGAACTCACCCATGTCATGAATCTGGCTCCCGCGCTCGAGGACGTTGACACCCTTCTTCGTGGCGATCACAGGGTCGCCATCGAAGTAGGCCGCCCGCTGCTCGAACTCGGTGAAGTCCTCGACCGTCTTCAGCGCCCGCTGGGAGCCGAAGACCCGCTGGATGTTCACGCCACGCAGGGTCGGCGTCTCGATCCGGTGGCGAAACTCCTGCGGACGAATGTCTCCGACCAGGTGTGCCGCGCCGTTGGTGCTGCCGTTCTGATGACAGTCGAAGCACGCGACTCCGAGGCTCGGCCGCTCGCTGCGGCGGTCCGCGGTCAGGTTGAACTGCTGCTGGGCGAACGGCGTGAGCAGCAGCCGCAATCCCTCAAGCTGCTTCGGGTTCAAGATGCCGTTGAAAAGCTCGTAATAGTTGTCGGTGGTCACCAGCTGGCCCCGCGACACGTCGCCGAGATCCGGGCGCGTCGTCAGGTAGATCGGCGCCGGGAACTCTGGCAGGAACCGGTCTGGAATGTCGAAGTCCAGATCGAAGCGGGACAGATCCCTGCCCGTCTGTTTCTTGACCTCGTCGATGAGGAAGTGGGGAAAGACCATGCCGCCCTCGGGATGGTTCGGATGCGGCAAAGGCATGAAGCCCTTCGGGAAGAGTCCCTTCTCACGGACCTCCTCGGGCGTCATCCCCTCGAGCGCCTCCCACGCCACGCCGGCGGGCAGCTTGACGCGGACGCCCTCCTGGACCGGCTTCCCCCGGCTCATCCTGACGTTGGCGGCGGGACGATCGCCGAGGTCATAACGCGCGCTGAGCAAATCCATCTGGCGCCTCATGACCTCTGCCTTCGCGGCGCTCATCCGCGCGAAGACGGTCCGAAAGTCTTCCTCGTTGACCGAGAGATAGCTGGACTTGGACGGATCCGCCCTCGTGCTCGCACCCTGGGCTTGCACGCCCAGGACGCCGGCCGCCACGCCCACGGTCACGAGCGCAACGCCCGCCGCGATAAGCCTCCACCCTCGACGCATGGTACCCCCCTTGGTGCGAGCCGTAACTCTCCCCAGTCGCTCTCTTTGAGCGCGCAGCACGACCAAGGGTTGCAAGCCGAGGAGATTCCCGCAAGAACGCGCAAGAGACCTTCCCGCCACCTCGCCGGGATCCCCTGCCCGGCGTTCGGCCATCTGTTTTGCGTCTTCCAGCGGCAGCGCAGTGCGGGATCGACGTGACGTCCGCGAGGGCGAGGCCGGCGATCGCGGTGTCGTCTGGTGTAACCCTCCCGCCCTCAGCGGGAGCCGCGTGGTACGGGGACTAGACGAACTGGCGCCAATAATTCTCCGCGAGCTCGACCCAGGCCTGAAACCGCTGTTGGGACTGCAGGCTCGGCCTGGGAGGTGCGTCTCACCAGGTGGGGTTGGAGTTGACCCGGCTATGCGGAGCTCCGCATAGCCGGGTCAACTCCACAGATCGACCTGCACACGGATGGCACGGGTTCCAAGAGGCCGCCTCTCACCGTCGTGTCACACGACCTTAGACGTGCCGCGGAAAAAGATGTGCCGCGGAAAGCCGTCTCAGAGGTCGTTCCCCGAGTAGGACTGATTGAACGACTTGTTGCAGAGCGGGAAGTCAGGAACGATGTTCTTGAGCAGAGCATACGACAACGCGCGCCAGTTCAGGAACGACGGGTCGAGCACCTTGACTCGCTCGAGCCGTCCCGCGGCGTCCGCCATGACCCAGTGAATGATGGTCCCACGCCAGCCCTCGACCAGCGTGAACGCCGGCTCGAACGCAGGGAGCGGTCCGAGGGGCACGGCGAGAGGACCACCCCCCCTGCGCTCGAGCGCCTGGCGAATGAGCCCGACGGCCTCGTGCACCTCCTCGACCCGCACGAGCGTGCGGGCCTTGACATCGCCGGACTCGAGCACGGGAACCCGAAACGCCAACTCCTCATAGGCAGCGAATGGGTGGTCCCGCCGGGCGTCAATGTCGAGCCCGGAGGCCCGCGCGACGAAGCCCAGCACCCCGTGATCCCGGGCCGTTTGCGTGGTGAGGTGCCCTGTCCCCTCGAGCCGGTCAGCCACCAGCGTGTTGCTCAGAGTGATCTCGACGATCTGGTTGAAGTCGGCCAGGATCGCCTCCAGTTCGCTCACCAGATCTAGGTCTGTCGGAACGTCGCGCACGAGCCCCCCTGGGACGAGCGCCCCTCGAAGCAGCCGGTTGCCGGTGAGCCGTTTATTCAGCCGCAACAGCCGCTCGCGGATGCGGAAGCAGTGCGAGTGGGCGGCCGCGAACCCTGTATCATTCGCGATCATGCCAAAATCCGCTATGTGGTTGTACAACCGCTCCATCTCCAGAAGCACCACGCGAAGGTAACGGGCGCGAGCGGGGATCTCGGCGCTGGCCAAGGCCTCCAGGGCCTGGCAATACGCGAGCGCGTGCCCGACCGTCGTGTCGCCCGAGATGCGCTCGGCCAACACCACCCCCTCCGGCGGTGTCCGGCCCTCGAAGAGCTTCTCGGTGCCCTTGTGGGCGAAGTAGAGGCGCGACTTCATGTCGATGATCGTCTCGCCCACCACGCTGAAGCGGAAGTGGCCGGGCTCGATGACTCCGGCGTGCACCGGGCCCACCGGGATCTCATACACCCCTTCGCCGCCGACCTGCTGGAAGGGGAACGGGTGCCCGTCGTCCCGAAACGTACGCACTCCAGCGTCCTTCCGGAGCGGAAAGTAATCGTCCGGCCAGAAGCCGTGGCGCACCAGCGGCCGCGGGTCGGGGTGGCCGGCGGCCGGGATCCCGAAAAGGTCCGCAATTTCGCGCTCGAACCGAGACGCGGGATAGTGAAAGGTGGCCAGCGACACGAGCGCGGGATCGCGGGCGGGCAGCGCCACGGTGGCGTGGACGAGCCAGGTCTCGCGGCGGGACGCGAACAGATAGTGGACGTGAAAGCCATCTCCGCTCGACCGACGGTCGGCGGCGACCATCAGCACGAGCTCGGCATGGAACCGCGCGCGCAAGCATTCGGCCAACACGGGCAGATCCGCCACGGTGGCGGCGCAGTGGAGCTCGCTCCGGCGGATGATCCGCCCGTCGCGGAGACGACCGCCGAGGGCAGTCATGAGCGCGGTCTGAACCTCGGCGAGGGGACTCATGACCCGAATCCCTCGACGATTCCCGCGATCAGACGTTCGAGCGGGGATGGAATCGTCAGTCCGAGCACTACGAGAGCCCCAAGGCAGAGCGCGAGCGGCACCAGCGGCCAGCGGCTGGCCTCTCCGCGCGGCACCCCCGTCGAAGGGGCGCCGTACAACATGCGGTTGAGGTTGGCGATCACCCCGACGAAGGCGACCGTGAGGAGCAGCAGGACCAGCCCCATCGCCCAGAAGCGCCCCGCGGCGAAGCCCGCCCGCAGGAGCGCGAACTCCGAGATGAAGATCCCGAAGGGCGGCAGCCCGGCCAGAGCCAAGAGGCCGGCCGCGAACAAGCCGCCCGTCACCGGCATCGTCTGCAGTAGTCCCGACACCTCGCCGATCCGCGTGGTCTGATACCGTTGCAGCACCCGCCCGGAGAGGAAGAACAACATCGATTTGGCGAGCGTATGGTTCAGGAGGTGCAGCATGGCGGCGAACGTGCCGAGTGGGCCCAGCCCGAGCCCCACGCACACTAGCCCAGTATGCTCGATGCTCGAGTATGCGAGCAACCGCTTGTAGTTGTGCTGGCGGACGAGGCTAAAGGCGGCCATCCCCAACGACAGGAGCCCAAGGCCGAGGAGGAACTGGTGGGTGAACGCGGCCCCGAGCGTCGCGTTCGCCACGGCCGCCCACCGCATGACCGCGTAGAGCGCCACTGCCAGCAGCACTCCCGACATCATCGCCGAGAGCGGCGCCGGCGCTTCCGCGTGGGCGTCGGGCAACCACGTGTGCATCGGTGCCAGCCCCGCCTTGGTTCCGTAGCCGACGAGGACGAAGACGAACGCCAGCCGCACCACCTCCGGGTGGAGCGAGGGCGCCGCCGCCACGAGCACCTGCCAGTTGAGGGCCGCATCCTGCCGGCCGACGATCGCCACGAAGTCCACGTAGGCGAGAACGGTGCCGGCAAAGGCCAGCGCGACGCCCACCGAGCTGAGCAGGATGTACTTCCAGGACGCTTCCACTGAGGCCTTGCTCAGGTGGAGCGGGATCAGCACCGCTGACGTAATCGTGGTCGCCTCGATGGCGATCCACATGAAGCCTACGCTGCTCGTGCTCACCGCGAACAGCATGGTGAAGGTAAACAGGTTCGCGAAGATCCGGAAGCGGCGGGTCTGGGTGGCGTCGTAGTCCTCTCGGCGGCTGAGCCCGGGGCCGAGCCAGGCGGCCAGGGCGCCGACCACGCTCACGCCGAACCCCACCAGCGCGGACAGCGCGTCGACGCGAAGAAATTCCCCCGGGCCCGACGTGACCACGTGCCCGGCCAGCACGTGCGCCCAGAGGGCGAGCGCACCGCCGATGGAGACGAGGGACAGAAGCGCGTTCGCCCAGCCGACGGCCCGCCGATAGGGGCGGACCACGGCCGCGAGCGCGGCGCTCAGCACCGGCGGGGTCAGGAGCAGGAGCAAGGTCGCCACGACTCGCCCTCAGTGCCGCAGCCGGCTGAGCTGCTCGACATCGATGGTCTCGAACGTTTCGTGGATGCGATAGACGAAGATCTGCATCACGAGGAACCCCAGCAGCGCATCGAGGAACACGCCCAGCTCGACGATGAGGGGGATCCCGTACGTGCCGAGGATGGCGAGCAGGGCGATGCCGTTGTCGAGCATGAGGAAGCCCACGACCTGCGTGAGCGCCTTCTTGCGGGTGACGATCACGAACAGGCTCACCAGAATCAGTCCCATCGCCAGGGCCATGCTGGCGCGGGTCGGCAACTGGCTTGTGACGACGAGAGGCCGCATCACCGCGTAGCCGAAGAGCACCAGCAACCCGGCCAGGAGGAGCGAGGTCGCCGTGTTCACGTAGGGAGCCAGCTCGCGCTCGCTGCCGAAGCGCCGCCCCATTCGGCGCAGGAGCGACGGGATCACGAGGCCTTTGAGGAGGAGGACAAAGGCGGCTACCCAGTAGAGCTCGGACTCGGTGCCGAAGTACCCCGTCGCCCCCGCCACACCGGCCAGCGCGACCGACTGGCCCGTGAAGGCGTTGATGTAGGCGGGCACGCGGCGACGCCAGAGCAGGATGAGCCCGAAGATCAGCATGAGGCTCGAGCCGAGCATGGCGAGCTGGGAAAAGGTCGCGTCCACGGCCCCTACCTCAGCAGGAAGGATGACGTCACCGCGAGCAGAGCGAGCACGAAGGAGGCGCTCAGCAGCTCGGGCACCCGGAAGAGTCGGAGCTTGGCCACCCGCGTCTCGAGGACGGCGACGGCCACCGCCAGGACCACCACCTTCACCGCGAAGACGCCAACTGCCGTCATGACCGCCTCGAGCGTGAGCGCCCGCGCCAGGCCCCACGGCACGAAGAGATTGCCGAGCAGGATGAAGAACACCAGGAGTTTGAGGGCAGCTGCCCACTCGATGAGGGCGAGGTAGCGCCCCGAGTATTCAAGGACCATGGCCTCGTGGATCATCGTCAGCTCGAGGTGGGTGGCGGGGTTGTCGATCGGTAGACGGCCGGTCTCGGCCAGCATCACGATGAAGAGCGCCGCGAAGGCGAGCAGGTGCCCGGGGCTCGCCGCGGAGAGCGGATCGGCCATGGTGCGCGCGGCGATCTCGCCAAGATTGGTCGTGCCCGCGCTGCGGGCGAGCGCAAAAATCGCCACCGCCAGCGTGGGCTCGGCCAGCGCGGCCACCGTGACCTCGCGGCTCGCCCCCATCCCGCCAAACGCCGAGCCGGGGTCGAGGCCGGCCAGCGCCAAGAAGAACGTGCCGAGCAGGAGGAGATAGACGACCACCAGGAGATCGCCAATGCGGTCCACGAGCAACGGCACCGCCAGCACCGGAACGATGACGGCAACCGCCAGCGTGCTGGCGAACACCACAAACGGGGCGAGGTGGAAGAGCCACGACGCGTGGCGGGAGACCACGACCTCTTTCTGGAAGAGCTTGCGCAGCTCCCGGTACGGCTGCCAGGGGGGAGCGCCGCGGCGGTTCTGCAGCCGGGCCTTGAGCCAGCGAACCAGCCCAACCACGCCCGGCGCCAGGAGGAGCGCGAGGAGTCCCTGCGCCGCCGCCATCATGACGTCCGCCGTCATCGAGACCACCTCGCCACGACTAACAAGACCAGGAGCGCGATCGTCAGGTACGCCAGATACAGGTGGAGCGATCCCGCCTGAACCTGGCGCACCCGCGCCGCCGCACCGCGCAGGGCGGAGAGGAACGGCGTGTAGAGGAGGCGCTCGAACCAGGGCTGCACCTCGCTGCGGTACGCGATTGACCGCACGAAGTATTTCGACTTCGGATGGAAGTCGATTGACAGGTCCTCGGTCGGGCGGTAGAGCTCGGCAAACACCCGACGCAGCGGCTCCGCGAAGGCAGTCGCCGTATATTCCATACGCGGTGTCTGCCCGATGCGACCGCAGCCCCAGGTGTCACCGACACGCAGACGACGGTCCGCGAGCAGTCGGAGCACGATGGCCGTCAGCACGCCCAGGAGGGCCAGACCCACGGCGAGCAGGAGCGGCGACATCTCCCCGGTCACCCCCGCCACCGAAAACGGAAGATGGAGACTGAAGCCGATCGGTGTCATCGGGATGCGGCCGAGGCCCGCCAGCGCGCGGCTCAGGGCGGGGACGACCAGGAACGGAGTCACCCCGAGGGCGACACACATCCCCACGAGCAGGAGCATGCCCACCTGCATCGAGGCTGGAACCTCCCGGGCGCGCGCCGCCTCGGTCGAGCGCGGCAGCGCGAGGAAGGTGATGCCGAATGCCTTCACGAAGCAGGCCACGGCGAGGCCACTGCTGAGCGCCAGCATCGCGACGGCGATGGGCATCCCAATCGCGACCTCCGGGCGCGGAACGAGGGCGCCACCCATGAGCGTCTGGAAGACGAGCCATTCGGAGGCGAAACCGTTGAGCGGCGGCAGCGCAGAGATCGCAGCCGCGCCGATCAAAAAGCAGGCCGACGTACGCGGCATCCGCGTGATGAGCCCGCCCAGGTCCTCCATGTTCCGCGTGTGGGTGGCGTACTGCACGGAGCCCGCGCCCAGGAACAGGAGGCCCTTGAAGCACGCGTGGTTGAGCGTGTGGTACAGGCCGGCGATGAACCCCAGAGTCGCCAGGGCCGGCAGACCGTAGCTCTGAAACATGAGTCCGGCGCCCACGCCGAGGAGAATGATCCCCATGTTCTCGACCGAATGATAGGCCAGCAGCCGCTTGAGGTCATGCTCCATCAGCGCGTAGAGCACGCCAAGCAGCGCCGAAACGGCTCCCAGGCCCAGCACGATCCCGCCCCACCACGCCGGGCCGCCACCGAGGAGATCGAGGGCCACGCGCATGAGCCCGTAGACTCCCATCTTGATGACCACGCCAGAGAGCACCGCGGAGACGTGGCTCGGGGCGACCGGATGCGCCATCGGCAGCCAGACATGGAGCGGGATCACGCCCGCCTTGGTGCCGAAGCCGACCAGCGCGAGGAGAAAGACCACGTTGCGAGTGCCGGGTGTGAGCCCAACCGAGCGCATCGCCGCAAACGAACCCGTCATGTCCCCGGCCGCGAGCACCAGGAACGCGGCGATCAAGGCGGCGAACCCTGCATGGGTGACCGCGAGGTACCAGTTGGCGGCGCGAACGGTGCCGGGCTGGTCATGTTCGACGAGGACCAGGAAGTACGCCGAGAGCGACATCACCTCCCAGGTCACGAGGAAGGTCAGCGCGTTGTCCGCCAGCACCTGGACGGTGAGTGAGAGCAGTAGGACGTTGAACATCGCGCCGAGCAGACGCAACGAGTACCGCCCGTCGTACTGGGCCGAGTAACCGAATCCGTAGAGGCTGGCGGCGGCCGCCGCCAGCCCCACGACGATAAGGAAGAAGGCGCTCAGGCCATCGGCCCGCAGTGCGAGCCCGGTGAGGGGCAACCACGGAGCGGCAAAGGCAAGGGTTGCCCCCGTCGCGAGGCACCACGCCCCTAAGGCCAGGGTCGCGAGCGAGCCTCCGAGCGCCCCCGCCGCCACGAGCGCGCGCGCCACCATCCCCCGGAACGCGAGCGCGGCCAGCGCACCGGCAGTGTAGCCCGCAACACTCACCGCGAGCAGGAGCAGTTCAGGGGTCATCGCGTCGTCCTTTGCGCTTCGGGAGCCGATCGAGGGCGATCAGGATTCCACGCAGGATGTCGGTGGGTTCCGGAGGACAACCGCTCACAAACACGTCGACGGGGATGACGGCGTCCACGCTCCCAACGACCGCGTAACTGCCCCGGAACTCGCCGCATGTGCGCGCACAGTCGCCCACGGCCACCACGATCTTCGGATCCGGCGTGGCCTCGTACGTCTTGAGGAGGGGGATCTCCATGTTACGGGTCACCGGGCCGGTGACCAGGAGCAGATCGGCGTGCCGAGGTGACGCCACGAAGTGGATGCCGAAGCGTTCGCTATCATAGACCGGGCCGGTCAGACCCGTGATCTCGATCTCGCACCCGTTGCAGGAGCCCGCGTCGACCTCCCGGATCGCGACCGCTCGCCCCAGGAGTCGCCGCGCCTTGGTCTCCACCTCGCGCGCAACCTCGATGACGTCCGGCTCGCCGGGCGCGAGCGGTTCCGTGACCATCCCGGCCTTGAGAATCTTGAGGAAGAGGAGCACGTCAGCGCCGCCGAGTCTCGCGACGCAGCTCGCGGAGCATGGACTGGGTGCCGATGAACTGATTGTTGCAGATCTGCCGCGCGACGGCGAGCAGCTCCTTCACAGCCGGGTCGCCCAAGGCGTACCGGACGGCCGTCCCCTCCTTGCGCGCTACCACGACATTCTTCGCCCGGAGCACGGCGAGCTGTTGGGAGACCACCGGTTGCTCGACTCCCAGCGCGTCCTGGAGGTCCTGAACAGTCCGTCCGCCAGCGGCAAGGATTTCCAGCATACGGATCCGCAGGGGATGAGCCAGGGCTTTGAAGAACTCGGCCTTAAAGACCTGCAGCGGGCCGGGGGGCGATGCCGGCATCACAGACGATGATATATTAAGATATCTATGTATACAACGTTTTGACCTCGCCCCGCGGCAAGGCGGCTACGATCTGGCACTTGCGCGTGACCTCATTATCGCCGCCGACACGGCCGTTTCCCCTGCGTCGAGGTCACGACCGCGCTGGTGCCGATTGCTGGGGCGATGCAGGGCCGTGCCGAGCGCATCGGTCGCGCACGGGCAGCGCGCCTCGTGATGCCGAGCGAGGCGAACTCCGGGCTCTCGACTAGGCAGGAACTTCGCTGCGTGTTTGAGGACGTTTAGGAAGTTCCTCAAACACGAAGGCGTCACACATCAACGAAATTCACTTGGCGGCGCCAAAGGATTCGAACCCGTGTTTCAGTCACGATCAAGTTTTCGCCAACGCCATTCGGCACGTATGAGACCGAGTGACTGCACGTGGGTAACTCCATGATCAGCACCGCGCCCGCCTCCATCAGCCGTTCCAGTTGCTTCCGTTTTGCCGATGGTCTCTACGCGACGTGTTTACGCAGATATTCGACGCTCCCCGGCAAATCACGAATCATTCGAAGAAGCATGTCCATCGCCGCAGTCTGGACGTTTCGGCCTGCCTCCCACCGGGAGATTGTGTTGCCACCGAGACGCACCAGTCGTGCTAGCTTAGCCTGAGTGAGGCGAAGGCGTTCCCGAATTGATCGGATTTCGTCCGCGGAGAGGAGCCCGTATTTTGCTCGGTAGATCTCCAGGGCTCGCTGTCGAAGCTTTCGCGCGTCATCGAATCGCAAGACCACCCCGCGGCATTTCGGGCAACTCAGATGCGTCGCTTCCGGAACTGTAATCTCCTCGCCGTTCACTGGAAGCTTGAGCTTGCCCTTCTTCTCCCTCATTGGACTTCCGCACTCCGGGCAAGCATCGTCCGGAAGCATCACAGCACCCCTCGCCCGCTGGACTGACCGGCTAATTGTATTCATCGCTTTGATCCTCTTCCTCGTGGAAGGAGATGACGACGCAGTTACCGCCTAGGATCACCTTCACGTAAAGTATGACCTCGCCGACTGTGGGCTTGAATTCGTACATCCACTCACCCGTCTTCTTGGAAACGAGGCGCTGAGCGAAGTCGCTTGAGCAAGCTTCGCCAGCACTTGGCGGGCGTCCTCCTCGTCGAGCCCCATATCGAGAGCAGCCAACTCCCGGAGTGCTTTCAGTGTGAAGGCCACCTTTCGCTGAGCCGCGAGCTCGTGGATCCTCGCCAACACCGTCGGGAGCCATCGCCGTCTCATTCGCTCTTTGGTGAAATTATGCATATGGTGAGCCGCCTTGTCAAAATCGGGCCAAGTTCTCCTGTCGATCCGCACGGCGAGAAAGTCTTCCGCGGTCCTCGAGCAGAGTCGGTGCCCGCTCACTCGCTTCTACCAGTGGCAGATGAACGTCCACCGGTGGCCCGGGCCGAATCCCGCCGCGGACCTGACGTTTTTCATCGGCAAGCAGCCGAGCAAAAAGGCGCGAAAGCGCGACCTCCAATGGTTTCGTCCGGACGAGGCGCGGACGCTGCTCGAGGCCTGCCGTGCGCTCAAACCGCGGTGGCATGCGTTCCTGCTGGTGTGCTTCGGCGGCGGCCTTCGTTGGGGCGAGGCGACCGCGTTGTCCCGCTCGGACATCGACTGGGCTCGAGAGCGGCTCCATGTGCGGCGCACGTGGTCGGAGGACGGCGGGCGGATCGAGCGCTGCAAGGACGGCGAGGACCGGTGGGTCAAGCTACCGCCGGCAGCGATCGGGCCCTCCGGGTCCACGGCGAGGCGATGGAGCTCGAGGCCAGCGTAAAGGACTGGGAGCCTGAACAGCGCCAACTGGTCTTCCCGAACAACGTGGGCCGGGTCACGCGCTACGGGACCTTCCTGGAGCTAGTGTGGCGGCCGCTTCTGAAGGCGGCGAAACTCGCCTATCGGAAGCCCCATGCGATGCGCCACTCGTACGCGACGTGGATGCTAGAGGAAGGCGCTGATCTCCGCTTCGTGAAGGACCAGATGGGGCATGCGTCGGGGCACCTATGGGCACCTCGAGCGCGAGCGGCACGAGCAGCGAGTCGACCTCGGCCGGATCCTGGGGTCGGGGGGTGCGGCCGAGAGGCCTACATGCCGCGAGGCGGGTCACGTCGCTGCTTCATCGGGTAACTCTGGTAACTCCCGTTGAGCTTCCGTGGGGTCATGACCCAGGCGCTCCACCATGCCTGGGTTCATAGGTGACTCGCACGTTGGACGCCGGCCCTATCATCGCCACATCTCCGGTTCGCTGCGCCTCGCAGGCGACAGACGTCCAATCGCGTCCACCGGCGTCCACCGAATCACACACCTCGAGCTAAGATCCGATGAGATTTAGCTGAAAGAGGCTGGTGGAGGGTAAGGGATTCATAGCCTCGCCATCGCGACTTTCCGCGTATTTCGCCGAGAACTCGCGGCGCCAGACGGCACTGGAGGGTCCCCTGGAACCGTTTCGCGTCCCCATACGTCCCCGCTTTCTGGGGTCCCGACGCCGCCAAAACAGGGCCGGTTTGCGACAGATGCCGTGGACAACACACGGCGAGCACGAGGAGTCGGCGATCTCACCGTCGACGGACCCCGGCCTTGTAAGTCGGAGTTCGGCGCGCCCCCTCCATCCCCTTCATGCCCCGACTACCATTCCCGGGCAGAGTTACTCTTCATTTCCATGCCCTCAACTGTCGTGGTCAAGACGGGTTCGAAACCCCAACGGGATTCGAACCCGTGTTTACGGTCCGCCACGCGCTTTCGTAATGGTTGAACGAAGTTCCGAGCTGTTGACTCAATGCCCGCACCGCCGGGACTGAAATACGGTCGTGATTTACGTCCGCCTCGCCCTTCTAAGGCCCACGGATTGTCATTGGCTGAGACCAGAGTGAGAGGTTTGGGAATAAGCTGGGAATCGGGACGATATTTCCATCGGAAACTGGACCCAGGGGCACGGAATCCCACCTACAGCCCGCTGGAACAAAATGTACCGAGATGGGCGCTGGTCAGAATGACGCCGCCAGGACTGACGACGAAGCCGGATCCCTCGGTGCGGACGATGACGTCGCCGCCGGTCGCAGGGTCACTGGCTCTCACCGTCTGGGTCGCCGCGATGTTGACGACGGCGGAGCTATAGGCGGCCACCAGCGCGCTGAAGTCAGGAAGCACGCCTGGGTCTGAGACGATCGGGGCCTGGGCGTGCCAGTCGCCGGATGAGCCCAGGTGGTAGCCGGCAATGGTCGCGGCCAGCGGACACGCTACCATCACGCCGATCACCACGGCGCGCTCGAGTCTCATTTAATGGCGTCGTTGCTGGCTGCGCGCTGATCTTGCCATCCGCCCCCCAGCGCTCGGTACAGCTGGACCACGGCGGTGAGCTGATCCCGTGTGGCCGAGGCGAACTCCAGCTCTGCGCTGAAGAGCTCGCGTTGGATGTCAAGGACCTCGAGCTGGGTGGAGAGCCCACGCTCGTAGCGAAGCGTGACCATCGAGAGCGCCCGGCGGTTCGCCGTCACGCGGCGCTCGCGCTCCGCGCGGATGTCCCTCACCTTGCGGTGAGAGACCAGGGCGTCCTCGACTTCGCGGAACGCTTGCTGGATCGTCTGCAGGTACTGGAGGGCCGCTTGCTGCTGTCGCGCCTCAAAGCCCTTGACGGTGTTCTTGATCCGCCCTGCGGTAAAGAGA
>WNFO01003542.1_pt1 | contig 26775 bp, 27 predicted proteins | sample 5400251 | NCBI WGS metagenome assembly WNFO01 (sample SAMN13153354, study PRJNA577476) | soil metagenome | isolation source: 100 cm saprolite under Madrone tree | place: USA:California | collected 2016-06-14
TGAGGGCGGGGAGCTGGCTCATCGCCCGGAGAGTGCCGGCGCCTCTGTGCGCGGCCGGTGCCACCAGATCGCGAGCGCCCCCAGCCCCGCCAGCACGACGAGCACCGAGATGTGGAACACGTTCACGCCGACCACCGCGAGGGCGACAAAGACGAGGTCGTCTATCCGCGTGAGAACCTTGCGTCCGATCTGGACGGAGACGGCCGCGACCAGACCGACGGCGGCCGCCGCCACGCCGTGGAGCATGGCCACCACGAGGGGACGGTTCCCGTGCGCGCTGTGGAGCATGCCGATCACGAACATGATGAGACCGCCGGGCAGGCAGACCCCGGCGATCGCGGCGGTGGCCCCCAGCGTGCCTCGCAGACGGTCGCCCGCGAGCACGGCCATGTTCGTGGAGTTCAGGCCGGGGAGGCTCTGGCTCATGGCGAGCATCTGGACAAAGGTCGGATCGTCGATCCAGCCGTGCTTGTCGACGAGGCTGTTGCGCAGATAGGCCATGACGCCGCCCCCGAAGCTGGTGCCCCCGATGAGCAGGAAGGCGCGGAAGATCTCCCCCAGCGTCACCTTGACGGCCGGCGCCGGCTCACCGGAGTGAACGCCGTCACTCATGAGCCTGGGGCGGATTTCCCTTGAGACGATAGACGATGCCCGTCTTCGTCGCGCCCACGGAGACCCAGTCGCGCGCGAGATTCTGCACGGCCAGGAAGAACTCCTCGACGCGACGCTGCACCTTCGGGTGCAGGTCGTCCTTCCGGTCGAACTTCGCCTGGAACGCATACTCGCCGACGAGCGACGCGTGATCGCCCCGGGCCCGCCACAGGCCGAGGTCGCTCTTCGCGACGACGCCCCTGCCGAAGTCGAGCTTGCCGAGGTCGAAGAGCACCTCCTCGACGATGGTCTGGTTCACCAGCTCGACCTGATCATCGTGCGACCGCTTCAGCGGGGCGAGGCAGGGGAAGAAGCGCACGAGGGTGGACATGCCCGTACGGTCGGCGAACTTGACCTGGCTCAGGCCGAACTCCGCATTGTGCGAGTAGAGAACGCGCATGCCGCCCAGCTTGTCCTTGAGGGGCAGAGCCTCCGCCTTGAACTTGATCTTGTAGACCCCGGGGATATGCGGGCGCACGTCGAGGTCGGCGGCCTTCTGCTGATCGGGATGTCGAAACTTGAAGACGATCTCCGGGTCGCCCATGGGAAAGCCGTCTTCGTACAGGATGCGCCGGCGCAGGATGAAGGCATGGTTGTAGAGGCGGAAGTCCGCGGTGTCCAGGAAAACCACTTCCCGGATCTGGGGCCGCTGGCCTTCGAGATGGTCGGTGGAGAGATCGATGTCGGCCTTCTCCGCCGCGTGCTTCACGATCTTGGCGAAATCGAAGAACCCCTGCTTGGAGGTGAAGCGGTCCGGCTTGAGAATGATCTTGCACTCGAGGTAGTGCACGTCGTCGTACGGGTGACCGTCGCTGTAGTGCCCCTGCTTGACCTCGGGAATCAGCTCGGGCTCGTGGTCTTTCGTCATCGTGGCCTCCCGTGCGATGTCACGTGGTCATGCCGGCGGCGGCCGCGCGGTCGGCGAGGAGCAGCGCCTGCTCCTGACCGACCCGCCCGGCGGGGATCGAACGGTCGCCCGCGAGCAGACGCGGCAGCATGGTCACCTTTTCGCTCCCCGTCACCACCCACAGGATGCGGCGCGAGCGATTGATCATGGGATAGGTGAGGGTCATGCGACGTCGTCCCTGATAGACGGTGGTGGTCAGGGCGACGTCCCTGTCCATCACGTCGAGTACCGGATCTCCCGGAACGAGGGAGGCGGTGTGGCCGTCGGGCCCCAACCCCAGGTGCGCGAGATCGAGGACGGGCGGCGAGCCCGCGATTCGCTCGAGGGCGCGCGCGTACCGGGCGGCGGCCGCTTCGACGTCCGGCGCCTCGACCTCCATCGCGTGGATCTGGCCCGGGGGCAGCGGAGCGTGCTCGAGCAAGCTCGCCCGCAGATGCGCGAGGTTCCGATCAGGATCTCCCGCAGGGGCTATCCGCTCGTCCACCTGCGTCACGTGCACGCTCTTCCACGGGACCTCTTCCTTGGCGAGGAGGCGCAGCATCTGCCACGGCGTGTGCCCGCCGCTCACCGCCACCACGAAGCGCCCGCGCGCGGCCACGGCCGCCCGCGCCTCGGCGGCGATGAAGGCGGCCGCCCTTGCCGCTACGGCATCAGCATCGGCGAGGATTTCAGTCTTCATGCTCTCGTGCAGCCTTCTCCCCCATTAACTCAGCCCTCGCCTCGCCGCTGCGGCAGCGTCCCGGCTCGAACTGCGGCCCTCTCCCCCTCCGGGGGCGAGGGAGATCGAGCCCCTCTCCCCTCAGGGGAGAGGGCAGGGTGAGGGGTGGTCTGGCGAGCGATGCGCTCATGATCCGGCCGTCACCACGGGGTTCTGCCAGCCGCCGGGAGGCGTCACGCTCTGCTCGGCTTCCTTCGGTCCCCAGGTCCCGGGCTCGTACTCGTACACCGGCGTGCCCGCCTGCAGCACCGGATCGACGATGCGCCACGCCTCCTCGACATTGTCTTCGCGGGCGAAGAGGGTGGGATCCCCCGCCATGGCGTCGCCCAGCACGCGCTCATAGGCGTCCATCTCGTCGGCGCCCGGATGCCGGCTCGCCAGCATCTCCGCGGACACGCTGGTCGTCTCCGACACTGGGGCGACGACATTGGCGCCGATGGCGATGGTGATGTCCGGACTGATGCGCATCCGGCAATAGTTCGGCTTGAGATCGTAGCTTTCGTACATGGTGGGCGGCTGGCGCAGCCGCACCACGACCTCCGTGCAGGTCACGGGCAGGCACTTGCCCGCGCGGATATAGAACGGTACGCCTTTCCACCGCCAGGAGTCGATGTCGAGCCGCAGGGCCGCGAAAGTCTCCACCTTCGAGTCCGCGGCGACGCCGTTCTCCTTCCGGTAGCCGCGAAACTGTCCGCGCACGAGATTCTTGGCGGCCAAGGGCGGCATGGCCTTGAGAACCTTGACCTTCTCGTCCCGGATGGATTCGCTGTCCGTGCGGACGGGCGGCTCCATGGCCAGGTAGGTCAGGACCTGGAAGAGATGGTTCTGGACGACGTCGCGGATGGTGCCCGTCTCGTCGTAGAAGACGCCGCGGCCCTGGATGCCGAAGTCTTCCGCCATGGTGATCTGCACGCTCTCCACATGATTGCGGTTCCAGAACGGCTCGAGGACCGCGTTGGCGAAGCGGAAGAAGAGCATGTTGTGCACGGGGCGCTTACCCAGGTAGTGGTCGATGCGGAAGATCGACGTCTCGTCAAAGGTACCGAGGAGAATGCGGTTGAGCTCGCGCGCCGACTCGAGATTCGTCCCGAACGGCTTCTCGATGATGACGCGGGCTCCCGTCGCGCACCCCGCCTTCCCGAGCTGCTCCACGGCCAGCCCGAACAGCATGGGCGGAATGGCGAGATAGTGCGCGGGCCGCTGGGCGGACCCCAGCTCCTTCCTGATGGCCTGGAACGTCGCGGGGTCCTTGTAGTCGCCATCCACGTAGCGCAAGAGACCGGAGAGCTTGGTGAAGGCCGCGGCGTCGAGCCCGCCGTGCTTCTCCAGGCTGTCCTTGGCCCGGGCCTTGAGCTGGTCGAGGCCCCAGCCGGCCTTGGCCACGCCGATCACCGGCACGTTCAGATGACCGCGCTTGAGCATGGCCTGGAGCGACGGAAAGATCTTCTTGTACGCCAGGTCTCCGGTGGCGCCGAAGAAGACGAGGGCGTCGGAGTGCGCGGGGCTCATGTACCCGCCGGCTTCTCGATGTGTCCGCCGAACTCGTAGCGCATGGCCGAAAGCAGCTTGTCGGCGAAGTCCGCCTCCCCGCGAGAGCTGAAGCGCTCGTACAGGGCGGAGGACAGTACGTGGGCGGGCACCGCCTCGTCGATAGCGGCCTTGATGGTCCAGCGCCCCTCCCCCGAATCCGACACGCGCCCCTCGAAACCCTTGAGCGTCGGGTCCTTGAGGAGGGCCGAGGCGGTGAGGTCGAGCAGCCACGACGCGATGACACTACCCCGCCGCCACACCTCGGCCACGTCGGGCAGATTCAGGTCGTACTGGTAGTGATCGGGGTCGCGCAGGGGCGTGGTCTCCGCATCGATGGCATGGGTCTGCTTGCCGACATTGGCCGAGCGCAGGATACCGAGCCCCTCCGCGTAGGCGGCCATGATGCCGTACTCGATGCCGTTGTGGACCATCTTGACGAAGTGGCCGGCGCCGTTCGGTCCGCAGTGGAGATAGCCTTGCTCCGACGTGCCTCCGGCCTTCTCGCGCCCCGGCGTGCGGTCGATATTGCCGGGCCCGGGAGCGAGGCGGGCGAAGATCGGGTCGAGGTGCTTCACGATGTCGGGCTCGCCGCCGATCATCATGCAGTAGCCGCGCTCGAGCCCCCACACGCCGCCGCTCGTCCCCACGTCCACGTAGTGAATACCCTTCGGCCCGAGCTCCTTCGCGCGGCGGATATCGTCGATGTAGTACGAATTGCCTCCGTCGATCAGGATGTCACCCCTCTCCAGCGAGGGGAGGAGGTCGGCGATGGTCTTATCCACCACCGCCGCCGGTACCATGAGCCAGACCGCGCGCGGCTTGTCGAGCTTCTTCACGAAATCCACGAGCGAGGTGGACCCGACCGCCTTCTCCTGCACCAGCTCCTGCACGGTCTTCGGCGACATGTCGAAGACCACGCACTCATGGCCGCCTTTGATGAGCCGCCGCACCATGTTTGCGCCCATCCGGCCGAGTCCGATCATTCCGAGCTGCATAGGTGGCTCCTCCTTCAGGACAGACTGTTCGACTCAGTGCCATCAATTCCCTACCCGGTCGATTCTAGCCCTCCGGGCAACCGTTCACGCGGCGAGGCCTTGCTCGAAGACGTCCACGAACTCCCGGTACCGCCGGGCCACCTCGGCCACGGCGGCCTCTCGCGTGCTCTCCTGGGCCCGCCATGCGACGAGCGGCTCCCAAAAGACCGTCCGGCCCACGGCGAATCCGATGAACCCCGGCACGGCGGCCGCCGTGGCCAGCCATTCGTGGACTTTCCTGGGGTCCTCACCCCGGCCGAGGACGATGCAGCCGACTCTGTCCCGGCCGCCCCGGCGCGCCGTGTCCACGATCTTGCGGCAATCCTCGCGGGCGTCGAGCCCTTCGATCTTCCAGACATCCGGCTCGACGCCGGCGTCCTGAAGCTCGTGGATCGCCCGCACCATCAGCGTGGGGCGGAGCTTCCGGTCGTACGCCTTCTTGTCTCCCCCGAGCTCTTCGAGCTCCGCCTTCTCCGGCGGCACGAGCAGCTCGAACATGAGCCGGCTGGAACTCTTGTCGTGCAGGTACCCCGACAATCGCTTCAGGCGTTCCGACTGTCGCCGGTTCAGGGCCGGATCGCCCTCGGGGTTGTAGCGCACCAGCACTTTGCAGAAGGTCGGGTGGAAGCTTTCGATGTGAGCGGCGAAATCCTCGCCGTACTCGAACTCGAACTCCTCCAGCCCGCTCTTCTCCGCGCAGGCCGCGGTGTGGTACCCGTCCCTCACGGCGTCGCGAAGAATGGCGGCTCCGAACTGCTCGTCCACGAGAATGCCAGCCTTCTCCCTGGGCACGCCGGCCGCGATGGCGGCCTTGAAGCCGTCGTAGATCACTCGCTTGGCGGCGGCGATCTCCGACGTCTTCTCAGGGGTGAGCGTCCCTTGCCAGCCGAACATCTTCGTCTGAAACGAGCCTCGGTGGTCGAAAGGCTGGATGTACAGCGGCTGATCGAAGCCGACGCTTCTCATACCGCCCCTTTGAGGTTGCGGTAGCGGCGAATCAGATTGCGGGTCGAGCTGTCGTGGGCGAGCGGGGGCTCCGTCTTGGCTTCGAGCTCGTCGATGATCCGCTGGGCCAGCACTTTGCCCAGCTCGACGCCCCACTGGTCGAAGGAATCAATGCTCCAGATCGTCCCCTGGGTGAAGACAGAGTGCTCGTAGAGGGCCACGAGCTTGCCGAGCGCCTGCGGGGTGAGCCGATCGAGGAGGATGGTGTTCGACGGACGATTGCCCTCGAACACGCGGTGAGGAACCAGCGGATCCGGCGTACCCTCGCTCTTCACATCTTCCGGCGTCTTGCCGAAGGCGAGCGCCTCGGTCTGGGCGAAGACATTCGCGATCAGCATGTCGTGGTGTCGGCCGAGCGGATTGAGGGTGTGCATGAAGCCGATGAAATCGCACGGGATGAGCCGCGTGCCCTGGTGAATGAGCTGGTAGAAGGAGTGCTGGCCGTTCGTCCCCGGCTCACCCCAGTAGATGGGCCCCGTGTCGTAGTCGACCCGCGTCCCGTCCAGCGTGACGTGCTTGCCGTTCGACTCCATGGTCAGCTGTTGCAGGTACGCGGGAAACCGCTTCATGTACTGCTCGTAAGGCAGGACGGCCACCGTCTGCGCCCCGAAGAAATCGTTGTACCAGACGGCGAGGAGACCGAGGAGCACGGGCAGGTTGCGCTCGAACGGCGCGGTGCGAAAGTGCTCGTCCACCTGGTGGAAGCCATCCAGCAGCTGACGGAAGTTGTCCGGCCCCACCGCCACCATGGTGGAAAGGCCGATGGCGGAGTCCATCGAATAGCGCCCGCCCACCCAGTCCCAGAAGCCGAACATATTGGCGGTGTCGATGCCGAACTCGGAAACCTTCGCGGCATTCGTGGAGACGGCCACGAAGTGCTTGGCCACGGCCTTTGCGTCGCCGCCCAACCCCTTGAGCGTCCACTCGCGCGCGCTCTGGGCATTGGTCATGGTCTCGAGGGTGGTGAACGTCTTCGACGAGATGATGAAGAGCGTCTCGGCGGGGTCGAGGTCGCGGACGGCCTCCGCGAAATCGGTGCCGTCGACGTTCGAGACGAAGCGAAACGTCATGCTGCGCTCGCTGTAGTACCTGAGCGCCTCATAGGCCATCACGGGGCCGAGGTCCGAGCCTCCGATGCCGACATTGATGACGTTGCGGATGCGCTGGCCCGTGTGCCCCTTCCACGCGCCGCTCCGCACGCGATTGGCGAACTCCGTCATCTTGTCGAGGACGGCGTGCACCTGGGGTACGACGTTCTCGCCGTCCACGACGATCGAGGCGCCCCGGGGCGCGCGCAGGGCCACGTGCAGCACGGCGCGGTGCTCCGTGATGTTGATCTTCTCGCCCCGGAACATGGCGTCGATCCGCTCACGCAGGCCGGACTCCTCCGCGAGCTGGAGGAGCAGGGAGAGGGTCTCGTCGGTAACGCGGTGCTTCGAGTAGTCGAGGTAAACGCCCGCGGCCTCCGCCGTCAACCGCTCGCCGCGTTTGGGGTCGGACGCGAACAGCTCTTTCAAGTGGAGATCCTTGACCTTCTCATAGTGCCCCTGGAGGGCCTTCCAGGCCGAGCGCGCGGTCAGGGGGAGTTTGCCAGCCGTCATCGTGCTTTCCCTTTCTTGTCTTCCCACAGCCGGAATCCTCCGAGGAATGCGTTGGCGTTGTTGCCACGCCGGCACTTGCCGGGCAGCTCCTTGACTTTCTTGGCATTGCCGCCACCCAGCACCACATCGTCCGGCTCGAGGGCGGCGGTGAGCCTGGCCACGATGTCCTCCACGTCACGCCGCCACTTCTTCTTCCCGCGCTTCTCCAGGCCCCGCCGCCCTACATAGTCTTCATAGGTGCCCTTCTTGTAGGGCAGATGCGCGAGCTCCATGGGCTCCACCACCCCGTCGACGATCACGGTGGAGCCGAGGCCCGTGCCAAGCCCCAGGAACAGCATCTTCCCTCCCTTGTAGCTTCCCAGCGCCTGCATGGCCGCGTCGTTCATGAGCTTCACGGGTTTCCCGAACGCGGCGCGATAGTCGAACCCGACCCATCCCTTGCCGAGGTTGAATGGCTCCGCCACCGGCCGGCCGTGGATCACCATGCCCGGATAGCCGATGGACACCGCATCGTATTTCCATCCTGTGGCGAGCTTCTTGATGCCCGCCACCATCGCCTTGGGCGTGAGCTTCGGCCCCGAAGGAATCTTGCGCGGCTCCTTCTGGCCCGTGGCGAGGATCTTGACGCTGCTGCCTCCGATATCGACCGCGAGCACGTTCACGACATCTAGCCCGTCTTCCCTAGGGTCGCGCTCTTCGAGACGATCACCTCCATGAGCTCCTGCCACGAGTTCACGAAAGACTTCGCGCCTTCCTCCTGGAGCTGGGCGGCCAGCGCATCGATGTCGATCCCCGCCTTGCCGAACTGGGCGAGCACTTCCTCGGCGTCGCCCCCGTCCGCGGGCATGGCAGGGCCGATGTCGCCGTGATCGGCGAGGGCCTTCAACGTGCCTTCCGGCATGGTGTTCACCGTGTACGGCGCGGCGAGTGCCTTCACGTAGAGGACATCGGAGGCCTGCGGATCCTTGGTGCCCGTGCTGGCCCACAGCGGACGCTGCGGCCGCGCCCCGAAGTTGTAGGCGCGCTGCCAGTCCGACGAGCCGAAGAGCTCACGGGCCGCCTTGTAGCTGCGCTTCGCGATGGCCACGCCGAGGCGGTTCTTGAGCGCCTCGGGCACCCGGGCCGCCACCGCGGCATCCCAGCGGCTGACGAAGAGCGAGCCGACGGAGCCGACGTAGGGGTTGAGCCCGGCCGCGATGCGCCGATCGATGCCACGCATGAACGCCTGGGCGGCCGCCACGTACTGCTCGCGCGAGAAGAGTAGCGTCACGTTCACGGGGACGCCCGCGAAGATGGCCTCCTCGATGGCGGGCAGCCCTTCCCGGGTGCCGGGAATCTTGATCAGGAGATTGGGCCGGCCGGCTCGCGCGTGGAGGCTCTTGGCCGCGGCCAGCGTGCTCGTGGTGTCGTAGGCGAGCAGCGGCGATACCTCGAGCGATACCCATCCGTCCACGCCGTTCGTCCGTTCCCAGATAGGCCGGAAGAGATCGGCGGCACGGGTCAGGTCCTCGATGGCCAGCTCGAAGAAGAGGGCCTCGCCCGACTTGCCCTCCCCGACCTTCTTCCGGATGCTCGCGTCATAGGCGGTGCTCTTCTTGATGGCGTGGTCGAAGATGGTGGGATTCGAGGTGAGGCCGGTGACGGAGAGCTCGTCGATGTAGCGCTTGAGCGTCCCGTCCTCCAGGATGTCGCGCGTGATGTTGTCGAGCCAGAGGCTCTGGCCGAGGTCGTGGAGCAGTTGTGTCGCTTTCATCGTGGCACCTCTCTTTGGGTCACAAACCCACGTGACTGGTATCGTCCCACAGTTGAATCACCGGCTTCGACCGGGCGTGTTCGTAGCCGAGCGCGCTCAAGCTCGCCGTCCTGAGATAGAGATAGCGGCCGGCTCCAGGCTCGAGGCCAAGCCAGCGCGCGCCTACCATGCGCAAAATGTGTCCGCTCGAGAAGACGAGCACATTGCCCTCGGCGGCCCGCGCCTTGCGTACCACCCGGTCGGCCCGCGCCCCCACCTGCTCCGGAGACTCCCCGTCGGGGCAGCCGTCGCGGAACAGCTCCCAGTCCGGGGCCTCGGCGTGGATGTCCGCGCTGGTGCGGCCTTCGTACCGACCGTAGTTCCACTCGAGGAGATCGGTCTCGACTTCGGCCACCGCGCCGAAGCCGGCCAGCTCGCATGTCCGGGCCGCGCGTTGTAACGGACTTGTCATAATCTTGGCGAACCGGAGCCCTTTGAGCCGCTGGCCGAGCTGGGCGGCGTGCCGCTCCCCCTCCTCGGTGAGGGGCAGATCCGTCATGCCCGTGTGCTGGCCGGACAGGCTCCACGCGGTTTCTCCGTGTCGGGCCAGATAGAGAACCGGAAGCTCACCACTCACGATATCGAGGCTCCCCTGGGAAAGAGACGCACCGAGAAGTTCGACTATACTACCGAAACTCGAAGGCGGACAGCCCGTGCTCCGCTCGACTCCGGGCCCCGTATCGTGAGCTGCGCTCTCCCACACAGCCCGAGGGGAAAAGATGACCACGCTGAGGATCGGCATCGTCGGCTCGCGGTTCGCCGCCCACCTCCATCTCCTCGCGTATCGCCGCGTGTACGGCGTCGATGCCCGGCTCGCCGGCGTGACGTCGCCCACCGCAGAGCGGCGGGAGGCATTCGCACGGGAGACCGGCGCCACGCCGTACGCCGATCTCGCCGCGCTCTTACCCCATGTCGACGTCGTCGACGTGTGCTCGCCTCCCGCCACCCACGAGCCGGTGGCCCTCCAGGCCATCGAAGCGGGCAAACACGTCTTCATCGAGAAGCCGTTCACCGGAGCCTTCGCTCCCCGCGCCGGGGCGGCGGGCAAGGAGACGCTCTTGCGCGACGCGCTGGCCAGCGCCGACCGCATGGTGGCCGCGGCGCGGCGCCGCGGCCTCGTGCTTGCCTACGCGGAGAACTGGATCTACGCGCCCGCCGTCCAGAAGGAGCGCGAGATCGTGGAGAAGACGGACGCGCAGATCCTCTGGATGCTGGGTGGCGAGTCGCACAGCGGCTCGCACTCGCCGGTGTACGGCATCTGGCGCCACGCGGGCGGGGGCTCCCTCGTGGGCAAGGGTTGCCACCCGCTCACCGCGTGCCTCTATCTCAAGGCGGTGGAGGGGCGCGCCCGCGCGGGCCGCGCGATCCGGCCCGTCCGTGTGTCGTGCCGCGTGCACGACATCACGCGCCTGCCCGGCTACCGCGACCGCGGCTTCCTCCGCACCGACTACGAAGACGTGGAAGACTACAGCCAGCTCCACGTAACCTTCGACGACGGCACCGTCGCGGACGTGTTCGCCACCGAGCTGGTGCTGGGCGGCGTGCACAACTGGCTCGAAGTCTTCGCGAACAATCACCGGACGACGTGCCGGCTCAACCCGGTCAACCTGCTCGACACGTACAACCCGGAAGCCGCTCAGTTCCGTGACGTCTATCTCGTCGAGAAGCTCGGCACCAAGGAAGGCTGGAGCCATCCCGCCGCCGACGAGGAATGGCAGCAGGGCTTCTACGCCGAGATCCAGGACTTCCTGGAATGCTGCGCCGAGGGCCGCCGGCCGCAGTCGGACGCGGACATCGCGCGTGACACCGTGGCCACGCTCTATGCAGGCTATGTCTCGGCGGAGCGAAATGGTCAGGAGGTGCCGGTGCCGATTGGCGGCCGCCTCGAGCCCGGCCGAGCCGAGGATTGACGCCGCGATCGAGCATGCATGGTAGTTTGTCGCCTAGGAAAAACCGGCGAAGCGTGACGCGCAAGAGCGATCCATCAAACCAGGAGGAGATATGAGAGGGACTGCTGTCACGAAGGCATGCCGCTCAATAGTGGGATTGGCGGTGCTGTTGGCTCCCGTGCTGTGGCAACCCCCTCTCGCTACGGCTCAGCAGAGCACCGGCGTGCCGGGCTCACCCAGCGCCACCCAGGCCATCGACGGGAAGTATCTCCCGCCGCCGCCGCCGAAGTTCGGCGGCACGATCAACCTCGAGGCCGGGCAGTCCAAGCCCTACTGGCCGCCCAAGGTCGTCCCGCCCAAGGGCGCGCCCAACGTGCTCCTGATCATGACGGACGATCAGGGCTACGGCGTGTCGGGCACCTTCGGTGGCGTCATCCCCACGCCCGCGATGGACCGGGTCGCGAAGATGGGGCTGCGCTACACCCAGTTCCATTCGACCGCGCTCTGCTCGCCCACGCGAGCGGCCATCATCACCGGCCGCAACCATCACTCCGTGGGCTTCGGCGTCATTACGGAGCAGTCCACCGGCTTCCCCGGCTATGACTCCATCATCGGGCCCGAGAACGCCACCATCGGCGAGATCCTGAAGCAGAACGGTTTCGCCACGTCGTGGTTCGGCAAGGAGCACAACACTCCGAGCTTCCAGTACACGGTGGCGGGGCCCTTCGACCAGTGGCCCGTGGGGATGGGCTTCGAGTACTTCTACGGCTTCATGGGCGGTGAGACCGACCAGTGGACGCCCTACCTTTTCCGGAACACCACCCAGATCTTCCCGTGGATCGGCAAGCCCGGCTATAACCTCACCACCGACATGGCCGACGAGGCCATCAAGTACATGAGCGAGCTGAACTCAGCCGCGCCCGACAAGCCGTTCTTCCTCTACTACGTGCCCGGCGGCACCCACGCCCCCCACCAGCCGACCAAGGAATGGATCGCCAGGTTCAAGGGCAAATTCGACATGGGCTGGAACGCGATGCGCGAGCAGATCATCGCCAACCAGAAGCGGCTCGGCGTGATTCCGCCGAACACCCAGCTGACGCCCTGGCCCGACGACCTGCCGAAGTGGGAGACGCTCGACGCCAACAGCAAGAAGCTTTTCGCGCGCCAGGCCGAGGTGTTCGCCGCCTACGTCGCCTACACCGACCACGAGATCGGCCGGGTAATCCAGACCGTGCAAGACCTGGGCAAGCTCGACAATACGCTGATCATCTACATCAGCGGCGACAATGGCACGAGCGCCGAGGGCTCCACCCTCGGCACGCCGTTCGACTTGGCCGCGATCCAGGGCATCGACATGCCCGTCCCGGATCAGCTGAAGTTCTACGACGTCTGGGGCTCGGACAAGACGACGCCCCACATGTCCGTGGCGTGGTCGTGGGCGTTCGACACGCCGTTCAAATGGACCAAGCAGGGGCGTCACACTTCGGCGGCACCCGGCAGGGCATGGCGATAGCCTGGCCCAACCGCATCAAGGACGCGGGCGGGATCCGCAGCCAGTTCCATCACATGATCGACATCGTGCCGACCATCCTTGAAGCCGTCGGTGTCCAGGCGCCGTCGATGGTCAACGGCATCGCGCAGAAACCCATCGAGGGCGTGAGCATGGCGTACACCTGGGACAAGGCGAACGCCACCGCGCCCTCCACGCGGACCACCCAGTACTTCGAGATGTTCGGCAACCGCGCCATCTATCACGACGGCTGGATCGCCGCCACGACCCCGCCCTCGCCGCCGTGGCTGCTGGGCCTGACCAAGATGCCCGACGTGATCAATGGCTACAAGTGGGAGCTCTACAACATCGCCGACGACTACTCGGAATACAACGACCTCGCGGCCAAGATGCCCGACAAGCTGCGCCAGATGCAGGAGCTCTTCCTTGTCGAGGCCTCGAAATACAACGTCTTCCCGCTGGACAACTCGGTCGCCCAGCGCCTCCTTGCGCCGCGACCGAGCGCGACCGCCGGGCGGGACGTGTTCACCTATTCGGGGGTGAGCTCCGGTCTGGACTCGGCCGCCGCGCCGGATATCCTCGCCCGGTCGTACACCATCACCGCGCAGGTCGAGGTTCCCCAAGGCGGGGACCCGGCGTCGGCAAGGGTGGCAGCGGGGTGCTGAAGGTGGACGGCAAGGACGTGGCCACCAAGAAGATCCCGCACACCATTCCGTTCCTCATGACCATCGACGAAACCTTCGACGTCGGCATGGACACGCGCACACCGGTGGACGACAACGACTACAAGGTGCCGTTCCGCTTCACGGGCAAGATCGACAAGCTCACCTACAAGCTCGGGCCGCCGCAGTTGACGGAGGCCGACCGCGAGATCATGCACGCACACATCATCAAAGCGAAAGACTAGGCGAGCCAGACCCGGATCCACACGCACATCGCGCCCGACGAGCCTGTCTCACCTGACGCCACCGTCGTCATGTCTCATGAGACATGACGACGGTGGCGCCGGTGGATGCTCGCGCTCCTGAGTGGATCTCGCGCCTTCTCCACCAGCCGGTGCGACACTCATGAAGCTGCGCCTGACTCACGCTACGAACTGACAACACGAGACGGGAGAGACGATGACACGAACTTCCAGTATCGGTGCGCTCCATCTGGCGCTGGCCGGCCTGCTCGTCGCAATGACGGTGGCGCCCGTCGCCGCCCAGGGGCCCGCTCCCGCACAAGTAGTACTGCCCACCGACCGCACGGTGCTGCCGATCCCGGAACCTCAGTACCCGCACAGCACGGTGTTCGATGTGCGGAATGCCACGCCGCCGCCACGCTTCGAGATCAAGGCCCCTGCCAAGGCGCCCAATGTCCTCATCGTGCTGATCGACGACATGGGGTTCGGCCAGTCCAGCGCCTTCGGCGGGCCGATCCACATGCCGACGGTGGATCGCCTCGCCAACAACGGCCTGCGCTACAACGAGTTCCACACGACGGCGCTCTGCTCGCCGACCCGCTCGGCCCTGCTCAGCGGCCGCAACCATCACACGAACAACCTGGGTTCGATCACGGAGACGGCTACCGCATTCCCCGGCAACACCGGGCAGCGTCCGAACAGCGTGGCGCCGGTGGCGGAGATGCTGCGGCTGAACGGCTACAGCACGGCCGCCTTCGGCAAGTCGCACGAGACCGCGGCCTGGGAGGTCAGCCCCTCCGGCCCCACCGACCGCTGGCCGACCCGCTCGGGCTTCGACAAATTCTACGGCTTCATTGGCGGTGAGACCAACCAGTGGGCGCCGCTGCTCTACGACGGCATGACCCAGGTCGAGCCGTCGAAGGATCCAAACTACAACTTCATGACCGACATGACCAACCAGGCCATCGAGTGGATGGGCTACCAGAAGTCGCTCACGCCTGACAAGCCGTTCTTCATCTACTTCGCGCCGGGCGCCACGCATGCGCCGCATCACGTGCCGAAGGAGTGGATCGCCAAGTACAAAGGCAGGTTCGACCAGGGCTGGGACAGCCTACGCGAGGAGACGCTGGCGCGGCAGAAACGGCTAGGCGTGGTGCCCGCGGAGACGAAGCTCGCGCCCAAGCCCGCGGCCATCAAGGACTGGGCCGCGCTGACCCCGGATGAGAAGAAGCTCTTCGCCCGCCAGATGGAAGTGTTCGCCGGCTTCGGCGAGTACACCGACACGGAGATCGGTCGCCTGATCCAGGCCATCGAGGCAACCGGCCAGCTCGACAATACGCTGATCTTTTACATTGTCGGCGACAACGGGGCGAGCGCCGAAGGAGGTATGGTCGGGCTCTACAACGAGATGACGTACTTCAACGGCGTGAACGAGACCGTCCAGGACATCTTGAAGCACTACGACGAGCTCGGCGGGCCGACGACATACCCGCACTACGCCGCCGGGTGGGCGGTGGCGGGGGACACGCCGTTCACGTGGACGAAACAGGTCGCCTCGAGCTATGGCGGCACCCGTAACGGAATGGTGATCCACTGGCCCAAGGGCATCACGGCGAAGGGCGAGCTGCGGTCGCAGTGGCATCACGTCATCGACATCGCGCCGACCATTCTGGAGGCGGCCGGCCTGCCCGAGCCGAAGAGCGTGAACGGAACGCCCCAGACGCCGATCGAAGGCGTGAGCCTCGCCTACACGTTCGCTGACCCGAAGGCGCCGAGCCGGCATACGACCCAGTACTTCGAGATCTTTGGCAACCGCGCCATCTACGACAACGGCTGGCTGGCGGGCACCGTCCACCGGGCGGCCTGGGAGTTCAAGCCGCGGACGACGCTCGAAAACGACACCTGGGAGCTGTACGACACACGGACGGACTTCAGCTTGGCAAACGACCTGGCCGCCAAGAACCCCGAGAGGCTCAAGGAGTTGCAGGCCCTCTTCCTGAAGGAAGCGGTCAAGTATTCCGTGCTGCCCATCGACGACCGGACACTGGAGCGCCTCAATGCCGCCCTGGTCGGGCGGCCCGACCTCATGGCCGGTCGCACGTCCCTGACGGTCTACCAGGGGATGCTCGGGATGTCCGAGAACGTCTTCATCAACGTGAAGAACCGCTCGCATACGATCACCGCGGAGATCGACATCCCGAAGACCGGGGCCAAGGGCGTCCTGCTGGCCCAGGCCGGGCGCTTCGGCGGCTGGAGCTTCTACCTTAAGGACGGCAAGCCGACCTACACCTACAACTGGCTGGGTCTGCAGCGGTACACCGTCGCCGCCAAGGAAGCGTTGCCGGCCGGGAAGGCGACCATCCGCTTCGAGTTCGCCTATGACGGCGGGGGCGTCGGCAAGGGCGGCACGGGCACGCTCTTCGTCAACGGGAAGAAAGTCGCCACGGGTCGGATCGACCGCACCCAGTGCTGCTCGTTCTCCGCGGACGAGGGCGCCGACGTGGGCGCGGACGAGGGCACGCCCGTCACCGAGGCCTACAAGGTCCCGTTCAAGTTCAGCGGCAAGATCGGAAAGGTGACGATCGAGCTGAAGGACGTGAAGACCGCCGACCGCGACGAAGCGGACAGCGCCCGCAAGTTGGCCGTCATGAAGAAGGCGCTGGCCGACTGACCTATTCGGTCGATCGGCATCCCCCCCAGGGTCGAGACGCGGCTGGGACCGCTCGAGCGAGATCCAGCTGGTGCCGTAAGCCAGCGCCGGGCGAGCGCCCAGGCGTTCAGGGGAGGAGATCGACGATGCGGATGCGCGCGCCGCTCAGGGCAAGCGGCGAGATGAAGGCCTCGGGCCCGAAGGTCTCGACGGAGCGATAGCGCCAGCCGAATGCCGCAGCGGGATCTTGCACCGGATCGCGATACACCTCGAGGACGCGATCAACGAGGTTCACGATCCAGTAGTCGGTGAGCCCGGCACGGGCGTAGACGCTGCCTTTGTGATGTCGGTCGAAGGAGAGGCTCGACTCGCTGACCTCGACCACGAGGACCGGGCGTGATGGGTGACCGGCCACGTAGTCGCGGAAGCTGCCCGGCACGACGGCCGCGTCCGGCTCGGGCTCCGACTCATCGTCGAGAGCCACCGGACCTTGCCCGCGCACGTCCCAGCCTGCGCCAAACGTCACCCGCAATGCCTCTTCGACTGCCCGCACGGAAGTGAAGTGGTAGCTGCCCTGCGGCTCCGCGACGACGAGCTGGCCGCCAATCAGCTCGATCGGATCGCGGGGTTGAAAGAAACCGATCTCGATCAGTCGATCGTACTGGGCCCGGCTCCAGTGATGAGTCTTGACCTCGCCCTTCGCCATGCCGTGAGCCTAGCGGCCCGGGCGACGGTCTGTCAATGTCCCGGACAAGATACACACCCGGCGGCTCCGCCCCGCCACACCCTTCCGTCCTCTGATAGACTGGCGGCGCTGCGGGCAAGAAACCTGGATCAAACGGAGGCGACTCATGGTCGGTCCGGAGGAAGGCGACGGCTGCTTCGCGGCAGGCCCCGGCCGCTTCATCCGGGAGTAGATTCCGCCCGTGACGCATTCACTCTTCCGTCGTGGCTTGTCGCTCGGGCTGGCTTGTCTCTTCGCCCTTGTCGGAATGCTTCCGGCCGCGAGAGCCCAGTCTCAGCCGACGCCGCCCCCGGCCGCGCAGGTCACGCCGGATCCGTGGCCCAAGCTGCGCGAGATCGGCGGGGTGAAGTACACGCTCTACCAGCCCCAGCTCGACAAGTGGAACGGCTACACCTTCGAGGCGCATGCGGCGGTGGCCGTGCTCCCCGCCGGCGCCAAGGATCCCGTCTTCGGCGCCATCGAGATCACGGCCAATACCGAGGTGGCCAAGGTCTCGCGCACGGTGCACTTGAGCGATATCAAGATCGCCAAAGCCATATTCCCCTCCACTCCCGACAAGGCCGCAGCTTACCAGCAGGCCTTTCAGACCACGGCCTCGAACGGGCCGTCCACCATGTCGCTCGACCGGCTGGAGATAGCCCTGGCCATCAAGGGACAGGAGAGGAAGGCGCAGGCCGTGCCCGTCAAGAACGAGCCGCCACGCTTCGTCTTCTCCCAGTCGGCCGCCGTCCTGGTTCCGATCGACGGCATGCCGGTATGGCGAACCGTCCAGGGCACGAAGCTCGAGCGTGTTCTCAACACCCGCGTGCTCGTGGTGCTGGATGACTCGACCGGCCGCTTCTACGTCCACCTCTTCGATGGTTTCGTGGAGGCGCCGTCCATCGCGGGGCCGTGGACGCTGGCCACGAAGGTTCCTCCAGGTATCGTCGCCCTCGAGGCCTCGCTCGCCAAGCAGAACGTCATCGACCCGATGACGGGGCCGACCGATCCCAAGACGAAGCAGAAGGCTTCTCTCAAGAACAGCGTGCCGGACGTGGTGGTGACGACCACTCCCACCGAGCTCATCGTGACGGAGGGGCCGCCGGACTGGGTGCCCATCGAAGGCACCATGCTCCTCTACGTGAAGAACACCACCGGGAACATCTTCAAGAATCTGAACGATCAGCTCAACTACGTCCTCGTGACGGGCCGCTGGTTTCACGCGCCCGACCTCGCGGGGCCATGGCAGTACATCGCGGGGACGGAGCTGCCGCCCGACTTCACCCGAATCCCCGATGACAGCCCGAAGGAGAACGGTCGCGGCCTCCGTGCCGCCCGTCATCTACTCGATTCCGGTCAGCTCGCCCCTGCACTACGTCACCTACGTGCAGGTGTATAGCGCCACGCCTCAGTACGTGGTCGTGGGGTATACGCCCGGCTATCTCGGCACCGTCGTCGCTCCCGGCGGCGTGGTCGTGTACGGGACGGGCTACACGTACGTGTCCTATGTCGGTACGACCATCTGGTATCCCCCGCCCGTCACGTACGGCTACGCGGCGAATCCGTACTGGACGCCGTGGACGGGCTGGGCCATGGGCTTCGGCATGGGCATGGCCTTCGGGGCCGCCATCGCCGGCGGGTCGAGCTGCTGCTGGGGCTACTGTCCCGCGCCCTATTGGGGCGCCATGCCCTACTATCCCTCGTACGCGCACTACGGCGCCTACGGCGGTGCGTACTGGGGCCCGCATGGCTCCGCCGCGGTGTGGGGGCCGGGGGGCTGGGCCGCGACGTCCGGCAATGTCTACCACCAGTGGGGAGCGACGGGCGCCGTCACGCGCACCTCGGGCGGGTACAATGCCTGGACGGGCAACGCATGGAGCACGCAGGTCGGCCATTCCTACAATTCCATGACCGGTCGCGCGTCCGCCGGTGAGCGGGGCGCGGTCCAGAACGTGTACACGGGCAACTATGCCTATGGCGGCCGCGGCGCGACGTATAACCCGAACACGGGCGTCACCGCGCGGGGCGGTACCGCCACCTACGGCAATGCGTACAGCGGCAGCCAGAACACCGCGAAATGGGGACAAGTGTCGGGCCCCGGGGGGCAGACCGGCGGCTACGCCAACGTGAACGGCAATCACTACGCGGATCACGATGGCAACGTCTACCGGAATACGGGCAACGGCTGGCAGAGCTACGACAATGGCTCCTGGAACTCCGTGAACGATGCCGATCGCACGCAGTCGCTCAATGCCGAGCAGAATGGTCGCTGGGCGGGAGATCAGCGCTCCGCGGGGTCCTCGTGGGGCTCGAGCAGCTGGGGCGGCGGATTCAATCGGAGCAGCGACAGTGGTAATGGCTTCGGCGGAGGGGGATGGAATCGCGGCAGTAGCGGATGGGATCGGGGCGGGTCTGGTTGGAGCGGCGGCGGAGCGGCAAGGTCCTGGGGAGGGGGCAGCTTTGGTGGGGGCGGCAGGTCCTGGGGTGGCGGCGGGCGACGGTAGGCCCGCATATGCGCCAATCCGAGAGGAGCGATCTTGAAGCCCAGAGCTGATTTGGCGGTGCTGGCCTGCGGGGTGGCGATGGCCGCCCTCGCGGCAGGCTGCGCGACGGAATACAAGAAGACCGAGGAAAATCTGAACAAGCCACCCATCAACTGCTTCACGGCCGAAGGCGACATCCGGGTGCTCCAGAGCGAGAAAGCGAACGTGGCCCAGCAGATGGCGGCGGGGCTGCAGACCATCGTCCCCACCAGCATCGTGGTCGGTCTCATCACGGGAACGTCGAAAACGAGTGCCCAAGTGGAGAGCGGCGAATACAACCGGATGATCGACGCGAGGATCGCCGAGATCAAGTCCGTATGCGGGATGCCGTGAGCTCAAATGAACTGGCTTGCCGGCTGATGTCAGGCTGGGGCGCAGACGGACCGACGACGGCACAGTGTCCCGAGGGGCAGGGATCCCGAGTACGAGTACTCCTCGAGACAACTACCCTATTGGGAGCACTTGAGCTAAGATACGCGGCTGGGACAACCAACCTCGGATAAGGTAGCCTAACGGGGGAGAGGGAAGGGTGCGACCAACCATGAAAGCATTCAGGGGCGCGGATCTGATGACCCTCCGGGCGAATCGGTGAATGCGGACAGGCTGGAACGTCGAAAGGGACAGGACGTATGCATGAGAACTCGAGCTGCTGTGGCGTTACTGGCGGACTCCATCCGTGCCGGCGTGGCAGCGAAGGGCCGCCCATTCCCCAACCGAATTCGACTTAGACAAGGAGAATATGATGCAGCGTAGTCATCTGGTTCTTGGAATCATGCTCGCGACCTCGCTCGTCGCGACGGGCTGCGCCGGCAAAGTGCGGTTGGCTTCGAACAAGTCTTGCACGGCTCATGGTGGCACGTACGACGCGGCAGCAAAGTCGTGCACGATCGCAGGGACGGCGAGGAGCTCCCAGTCGATCTGCGAGGCGCAGGGCGGGTACTACGAGCCCGTTGCCGACATCTGCGAGCGGGGCAACGACTAAGAACAGGCAAGCACCACGAATGGCGGAGGGTTCATGCGCTCGTGCCGCTCGGGCGTGCTGAAACGACCCTGCCACACTTCGAGGAAGGCGTTCATGACCACGGCTACGATGGTCCTCTTGCAACAGGAGGCAACAACGATGGGTCCGAGGAAGATGTTGATGACCACGGCTATGGTGGCCCTATTGGCGCTCCCGCTCGCCGCGTGCTCCGGCACCATCAAGAAGAGCTCGAGCTCGCTGTGCACGGCGGCCGGGGGGACGTACTCGGGCAATACCTGCAACCCGGGGACGCCGAACCAGAAGACCGCCAAGCAGATGTGCGACGCGCATGGCGGCGTGTACGACAGCGTTCTCGACTTCTGCGAGATGCCCGGGGACAAGTAGACTCTCTCGACTCCTGGACCGACCCGCCGGGGCTACGGCCCCGGCGGGCTTCTGTAGATCAGGCGCCCACCTGTCCGTCCTTCCGGCTCCGCGGGACCTGTACCTCGAGGCGCTTGTAAACATCTGCCGGAATTCACCCAATTGAGCTAAGATACGCCGCTAGTAGCTCACTGGGCCGCCGGATGGGTCGGGGCCGTGGGGTCTCGGACCACAAGAACGAGACGTCCATCAACCAACAGGAGGCAACGATGGGTTCCAGGAAAATGCTGATAACCACAGCCATGGTGGCCCTGCTGGCGCTCCCCCTCGCCGCGTGCTCCAGCACCGCCAAGATCAAGTCTTCCAGGCTGTGCACCGCCGCCGGCGGCACGTACTCGGGCAACACGTGTAACCCCGGCACGCCGAACCAGAAGACCGCGATGCAGATGTGCCAGGCTCACGGCGGCGTGTACGACAGCGTGCTCGACATGTGCGAGATGCCCGGCGACAAGTAGCCACTCCTGATCCATCGATCGCCATCCCGCCGGGGGGCCACGTCCCCCGGCGGGGGCGTTTCTCCCATGAAGTTCGGCCTCGGACTATCTGTACAGCACGCTCTGGACGACTCGCAGGCCGGTCGCTTCCAGGAGCACCTCGAGCAGGTCCGGCTGGCCTCGGCTGTCGGCTTCGATTCCGTCTGGGCGAGCCACCACTATCTCTCCGCGCCGTTCACCTATTTCCAGCCCATCCCGGTCCTCTCCCGAGTGGCCGCCGAAGCCGGCACGATGTCACTGGGCACCGGCGTCCTCCTCCTGCCCCTGCATCATCCGGTTGACGTCGCGGAGCAGCTCGCGACCCTCGACGTGATCTCGGGCGGCCGCTTCATCTTCGGCGTCGGGCTCGGCTACCGCGACGCCGAGAATCGCGCCATGGGGCTGGATCCGCGCAACCGTGTGGGCCGTCTCACGGAGGGGCTCGAGGTGATCGAACGGCTCTGGACGGGCGAGCCGGTGAGCTATGCGGGCCGGCACTTCACGATCGAAGACGTGCGCATCTCCATGCCGCCGCAGCAGCGGCCGCGTCCGCCCATCTGGCTGGCCGCCAACGCCGACGGCGGGGTCCGGCGCGCCGCCCAACTGGGCGACGCGTGGCTCATGAACCCGCACACCACGCTCGAGACCCTGGGGCGGCAGCTCGTCTTGTTTCGCGAGACACGGAAGATGCTCGGGAAGCCGCCGGCGGCGGAGATCCCCCTCATCAAGGAATGCTACGTCGCGCCGGATCGCGCGAGCGCCGTGGGCGAAGCGCGTCCCTTCCTCGAAGCCAAGTATGCGGCGTATCGGGAGTGGGAGCAGGACAAGGCGCTTCCCGCCGGCGAGAGCTTCGCGTCGGACTTCGAGGCCCTGGCGCGCGATCGCTTTCTTTTGGGTGATCCCCCGCGCGTCAGAGAGGAAATCGCGCGCTATCGGGAACGTCTCGGGATAACCACCATGATCCTCCGCGTCCAGTGGCCGGGCATGGAGCAGGCCCAGGTCCTGCGCTCCATCCGGCTCCTCGGCGAACAGGTCTTCCCTCACCTGCGGTAGGCTAGGCAACGTCGGGGGAAGGAGAGACCCAATCATGCGGCGCCTGCTGCTCCCCGCCCTCTTCGGGCTCGCCCTGGCGGTTCCCGCGACCGCGCAGCAGTTTCCCGAGCCCGTGCTCTACGAGCTCCTTCCCGTCGACTACCCGTATCCGCTCGCCCGGGTCTGCTATACGAGCCAGGGTATTTGCGCCCTGCCCACCTTCATCTTCCCGGGCCGGCCCTGTGATTGTCGTCGGCCCGACGGGGAGTGGGTCAAGGGCGTGTGCACCCACTGAAGCGAGCGTTCGCCGCTACCGCGCGAGGGCCTTCTTCTTCCACAGCTCCCAGGGGCGTCCGATCGTCCCGCCGATCGAGGCCTGCGCGCGCTTCGCCTCGTCGGGATCGAGGTAGGTGATGTTTCCGCCGAGCGCCATCGCCTGCGCCTGAAGCCGCGCGTTCACCTCCGTGTAGACGCTCCGGAAGACGACCTCCGGCACGCTGGCGCCCACCACAACGGCGCCGTGGCCCCGCATGAGGGCGACCGGCCCCGCGCCCAGTGATCGCGCAAGGGCCTGGCCGAGCGCCGCGTCCCGGATGAGCATGTCCGTGGCGGGCCCGCCCGCGTTGCGGATCTCGAAGATGGGCACCCCGGGCCAGAGAAATGCGCTCATGTGATAGAGCGGTCGGAGCGGCGTCCCCGTCACCCCGAAAGGAATGACGGAGGGCGAATGGTTATGGACCACGGCGCGCACGTCCGGACGGACGCGATAGATCTCCCCGTGAATGAACCGCTCGAGGTAGACGGCCCGGCCGCGCGGGTCCACGGGCACGTTGTCGAGGTCGTACTCCATGATGTCGGCCGCGGTGACCAGTTCGGGGGCGAGGGAGCGCGACATCAGGTAGCGGTCGGCCGCCTTGTCGTGCCTGGCGCTCACATGGCCATAGCCGTCCACCACACCCTGGTCGGCGAGGATGCGATTGGCGGCGACGAGATCCTCGACCAGCTTCGGGTCGGGAGGACCGGCGGTGGCCGGCGCGGCCTGCGCCCGTGCTCCCCGCACACGCGCCGCCGCGGCAAGGGCGCTGGCGCTTGCGATCAACAGTCGACGTCGGGTCACGTGCTCCAAGGTCTTCCTCCTGTCTGGCCCGGGGGCCCCGATTATAGGCGGCGCTCTACTCTCGGAGCGCGCCGGAGAGAAGGCCGCGGACGAGGTAGCGCTGCAGCCCGATAACCAACACGAGCGGCGGCACGCTCGCCAGCATGGAGGCGGCCGCGATGTCGCCCCAGGGTACTTCGAACACCCCGGGAAAGAGGGCGAGCGCAACGGGCACCGTGCGGCTCGCTTCGGTAGCGGTAAAAGTGTACGCGAAGAGAAACTCGTTCCACGAGAAGAGAAAGGTGAGGAGCGCGGCGGAGGCGAGCCCGGGCGCGAGAAGTGGCAACACGATCCAGCGAAAGGCACGGAGGCGGCCCGCGCCGTCCACCGCGGCCGCTTCCTCTAGCTGCGCGGGGATCTCCTGGAGAAATCCCGTGAGGAGCCAGATGACGAGGGGGAGGGCGAAGGACGTGTTGGCCAGGATGAGGGCCAGCCACGTGTCGCGCAAATCGAGGGCCCGCATCAGGAGATAGAGGGGGCTCACGGTCGCGATCTGCGGAAAGGCGGTGCCCGCCACGATGAGGAGGAGGAGCAGACCCTTGCCGGGGACAGGATAGCGCGCAATCCCGTAGGCGCCGAAGAGTCCCAACACCAAGGCGAGCACGGTGGTGATGGCGCCGACGCCGAAGCTGTTGCCGAGAGCGCGGAGCATCACGCTTTGATCGAGCACGGCCCGGTAGTGCTCCCCGGTGAGCCGGCTGGGCAGGAGCGGCGGCAGGACCATGAGCTCCGCCTCGGGCTTGAGCGAAGTGAGGAGCTGCCAGAAGAACGGCCACGCGTAGACGAGAAACAGAGCGAGGACGGCCGCCTCGCGGGCACGCATGGCCCCGACCCGCCGGCCCGTCACGCGGCGAGCCCTTGGCGCCGGAGCGTTCGCAAGTACGCCCAGGCCACCAGCATCACAAGAGCGAAGACCACCACCCCGACCGCGGAGCCCAGGCCGAGCTGGACGGCCTGGAAAAGACTCCGGTACGCGTATACGGTCAGCGTCTCCGTGGTGCCGGCGGGACCGCCGCCGGTGAGAACGAACATGAGGTCGAAGGAGCGGAGCGCGTCGAGAGTCCTGAAGAGGAGAGCGATCATGAGGATCCGGCCGAGGAGCGGGAGCGTGATCCGGGTAAAGGTCGCGACCGCGCCCGCTCCGTCCAGTTGGGCCGCCTCGTAGATGTCGGCGGGGATGGCGAGGAGGCGCGCATAGCAGAGCACGGCCACGAAGGGCAGCGTCCGCCAGACGTCGGCGAGGATCAGCCCGGGGAGGGCGAGCCGGGGGTCACCCAGCCAGTTCAGGGCGATCCCGCCGAGGGCGAAGTTGATCAGGCCCGCCGTCGGGTGATAAAGCCACTCGAAGAGCTTCGCCGTCACCACCGAGGGGAGCGCCCACGCGAGCAGGAGCAGCGACAGGGCGATTCGCGATCCCGCGTGCAGCCCGCGCAGCGCGACGGCCGCCAGCACTCCGCCTGCCAACTCGAGCGCCACCGACGTCACCGTGAAGAGGAGGGTGACTTCGGTCGCCTTCCAGAACCGCGGATCGGTGGCCAGAAACACGTAGTTGCCAAGACCCTCGAATCGGTTCACGCCGAAAATGGGCATGCGCCGCTGTAGCGAGAGCCAGCACACCCAGATCGTCGGATAGAGGGTGAGGGCGCCCAGAGTCACGAGGGCGGGGCCGAGGAGGAGCAGGCCACGGACCCTCGCCCGCCGCTGCGCGCGCGCGAGGCTCGGAACCTGGCCACCGCCCGTCACTCGCGCAGATCCCGGAGGAAGAACTCGACCCGGCGACGCGCGTCGGCCACGCTCCGGGCCGGGCTCTTGACCTTCACGAGCGCGGCAGACAGCTCGGGCTGGAGGGTCGTCGAGATGATCACGTAGTAGGGCGTGACGGGGCGAGAGCGTCCGGCGAGCGTCAGATCGTGAATGCGCGGAAGGCTGGGAGAATTCCGCACCAGCTCGGGGTCGCGATACAGGGCCATCCGCGTGGGCTTGGTGGCGCCGCTGGCCGTCATGGCTCGCTGCGCGCGCGGGCCGGTGAGAAAGTGCGCGAGCTCCATGGCCTCGACCGGATGGCGGGTCTGCCTCGTAACGGCGAGATGGGCGCCGCCCGTGGATCCGGGAGCCGGCCATTCGGCAACGTGACGGGGGAGCGGGGCGAGGCCGACCTTGCCTCGCACCGGCGATTCGCCCCGCTCGAAGAGATCCGCCGCATACGGCCAGCTTCTAAGGAAGATGGCGTCACCGTTTCCGAAAGGTCGGCGCGTGCTCTCCTCGTCCGCCGCCGTCACCCACGCCGGGCTCACCCCCGTGTCGATGAGCATGCGGAGAAACCTCAACACCTGCTCCGCCCGGCCGGGGTCGGGGAAGAGGTGACCCTCTGCGTCGAGCAGATTCGTGCCGTCGGCCCAGAGTCCCTCGAGAACATTGACCATGAGGCCTTCGTACTGCTTGCCCTGCCAGAGATATCCGGCGAGCCGAGAATTGCCCTCGGCGGCACGGATCACCCGGATCTGCTCCAGCATCTCGGCGTAGGTCGCCGGCGGTGAGAAGCCGTGACGGGCGAGAAGATCGGCGCGGTAGTAGAGAAGCCCCACGTTCATGAACCACGGCAGGGCCCATATCCGATCCCGATAGGTTCCCGCTTCGACAGCCGAGGGAAAGTGCGCGGACAGCTCGTCGCGCGATACGCCGGGGGTCAGGTCGAGGAGCCAGCCCGCCTTCGCGAATTCGGGAACCCAGATGCAATCGAGCATCATGACGTCGAAGCCGGGCCGGCCCCCTTCGAGGTTGATCACGGTATGACCACTAAGAGGGCAACCAGAAGGACGCCCAAGCGTGGCGCCCTCGCCCTGCCCGCTGATCGACGGGGTCTCACCGAATCCCTCCCGCCCCGTGACGTCCGAGGCCGCGTTCTGCTTGCCGCCCTCCCGGTCCTGGTCTATCCTGCCGCTGCCCATCGAGCATATCGTCACACACCGAGGTGATGTTCGAGCTTCCAGGAGGATAGTGCCATGGCCCAGGTCAACGCGGAGCCCTACGAGTACGAGTTCGATCCGAAGACCACCGCCCTCGTGATGATCGACTTCCAGCGCGACTTCGTGGATCCGGGCGGCTTCGGCGAAGCGCTCGGCAACGACGTCTCGCTTCTGCGCCGCGCCGTGCCGCCCGCCGAGCGTGTCCTCAAGGCCGCCCGCCAGCGCGGGCTCCTGATCATCCACACGCGGGAGGGTCATCGCACCGATCTCACGGACTGCCCGCCC
>WNFO01002182.1_pt1 | contig 26770 bp, 19 predicted proteins | sample 5400251 | NCBI WGS metagenome assembly WNFO01 (sample SAMN13153354, study PRJNA577476) | soil metagenome | isolation source: 100 cm saprolite under Madrone tree | place: USA:California | collected 2016-06-14
AAGACTGTGTACATACGCCTTCGCGCCTCCATCATTCGCTATACACGGAATGCCGTTTTCCGCGCCCATTGCCCCCACGAGGATCAAGCCGCCCCGCCTCCGCACAGCGAGCTTCCGCCCGAAGTAATGGGCGATGTCTAAATGCGACATGGTGTTGAGTCGCAAGGTCTCTTCGAGCAGCTGTCGATCGAGCTTCAGGAACTCGCCAGGGTTTGCCGTGCCCGCATTCGAGACGACTAGGCCGATATCCAGATCCTTCGTATCCTCAGCGAGCTTCGAGACGAAGCCCTCTTGCGAGAGGTCCATCGTCAAGGCGCGGAACTGAACACCAAAGTCCCTTGTGATACGGCGTCCGACCTCATTAAGCAATGCCTCTCTCCTCGCCACCAGCACGAGATTGATCCCGGCCGTCGCGATTTGTCGTGCGAATTCGACGCCTATTCCGGTCGAAGCACCTGTGACGAGCGCCCAGGGCCCGAACTGCTGTTTATCAAGCAACGCTTTCATGTTTCCTCCCTTTTGTCCGCTCAAATTCCTCAACTGCTCCGTGACCTGTTGCTCCATCGTTTCGTCTCACAGCGTGCCGATCCAATCTTTCAGGCGCTTTACCTCCATCACCACCAAGTCGGGGTCATTAGCGGCGTGTGCCACCACAGCCATACCCTGATAAGCACAGAAGAGATGCGCGGAAAGTTCTTGTGCATCCTTTTCATGGCCGACCGCCCGGAATTGCTCCTCGAGCCAGCCCATTGGCTCGGTGAAGAGTGCTGCAGATTTCTTCGCGAGAGCGCCGCCCTCCTTGCGCAACTCGGAACACAAGCCGCCGAGCGGACATCCCCCACGCGCAAGCCTCTCCCGGTTCCCATGAATGCTTGCCACAAAAGCAAACAGCCGCTTCTTCGGAGAACTCAACGGGTCGATCTCCTCCCGCAATTCTCGAAATTGCGCCAAGCGCCGCTCCACAACGGCCTCGCCAAGCTCTTCCTTGGTTTTGAAGTAGTAGTAAACGTTGCCTACCGGAACATGGGCGGCTTCGGCGATGTCCGCCAGACTCGTTTCTCGGAAACCGCGTTCATACGCCAGCTTCATCGCAGTCTTAATCAGCCGCGTTCGCTTGTCCGGTTGTGGTTTCCCCATTCTCATTGTGAGTCAGTCAACTAACTATGAGATGTTTAACGGCACAGCTTGGATACGGGTTTTTTCAACCTCAGCGCGCGGGACCAGCAAAAAGCCTTGACCGCTGCCGCCGATTCAGCAATCACAGCAGGGCCGCGCTGAGAGGTAATGCGACTCCTGTGTACTCGGAATCGGGAGCACCGTGGCACCGATTAGCCCATTTTACAGGTGAAGAATTACAGGTGAAGTTTTCTGGCGATTTTTCCTAAGTGATTGAAAACGATGGTAGGCTCGTGGGGACTCGAACCCCAGACCTCTACCGTGTCAAGGTAGCGCTCTAACCAACTGAGCTACGAGCCTACAGTCCGAATAGTTTAGCACGCGGGAGGCGGCTCTGGGAGCGACGAATCGGCGCCGTCGGCGCTGCGAGAGACGCACGTACAGAAATGACTTTCGGCGCCCGTTTACTTACCGGCGTGCGACTCTGTCTTTAAAATTCATAGCGCAGCGCGAATTGCATAACGCGCGGCTGCGTTAGCAGGCTGGTGTAGGCGCCGAAATTGTTTGGCGATTGCGTCAAGGAAGTCAGCAAGGAAGAACCCACGCCTTGCGCATTAAACCTGGTCAGATTGGGCACGTTGAATACTTCCCAGCGGAACTGGAGTGAATGGCCTTCCCAGGGCAATGCCCACCGCTTGCCCAGGCTCATGTCCCAACTGGCGAAGCCATCGCCGCGCAAAATATTTCGGGAGCCAACGCCCCCCGGCAGGGGCAACGTGAAATCGGTCTGCGCCGTGGACGGGTCGGCAAACACGCTTACGCTGCCGTTGCGCTTGAAGACGCCGGTCTGCGGCCGCGAAGTCATCTCCGCGATCGCCGTCAGGAACCAGTTGGTCGGCCAGCGCTGTCCGCCGTCAATGCTGAATGGGAATCCGCTGGTCCAGCGAGCTAGTCCTGTAAGTTGCCAGCCGCCAATCAACGCGTCCACTACTTTTCCCGAGTCGTGCGCAAAGGCGCGTCCTTTACCGACCGGCAAGTCAACAATCCAATTCGCGTTCACTTGATGAGTCAGGTCGTAGTCGGAAACGGCGCGCGCAAGATTTGGCGAGAAGTCATTCGCGAGCCGGCTGCCAACCAACCCGATGTTCTGGTAGCCGTAGACGGAAAAGCCGACGCGCGACGCTGCCGACGTAATATCAATCGACTTCGAAAATGTGTAGTTGAAGTCGAATTGCACGCCATGGCTGAACTGCTTGCGCAAGCTCGCTTGCAGCGCGTGATAGCTCGAGTTCCCGACTGAGCTCCAGCCGTACATGGAAATTGCCTGGTTGTCGAGAAACTGACCGGAGCCGTTGCCAAGTTTGCCTGGCGGCCCGTTGAAAAAGTAAGAGCCGGACCCGATGTTGTCCGCGAGTCCTCCATAGAGATCGATGTCCGCGAGCCCCACGATTTCGTCGCCGATCACCGAAAGGGCTGGGTTGTAGTAGAGGTCGAACACCGACTGCAGCAAGCCGTCGGTAACGCTCGTGCCACTTGCTGGCGCGAATCCGGTGAATGAGTCCTGGTATTGTGTGGCGCCTGGCCGAAGCTTGGGCAGCATGTCCACCCAATATTGAGAAGTCGGGCCGAGCATCGCGGCGGTGACGCTCGAAATTTGTGCCGGCGTAATGACAGCCTGGTAGAAATTGTTTCCGTTCGGCTGATTGGCCAGCGCAAATTTCCTGGCAAGATTGGAGAGCGCCGAAGCTGCCGCGTAATAATCGATGCCGGTCTTCGGATCCACGATATCCAGTGGCTGATTCAAGTCGCGTTGCGTAAGCAGATCGCGGCCGAATCGGCCGACGTACGACAGTTGAATGGAAAAGCGCTTCGGCAACTCACGGCCGATTGAGAGATCGGCAGTGTAGGCGTGCGGCGTCTTCAGCGTGTTGTCGACTCCCCAGAGATTCGCTTCTGCCGCGAGGGGAGGCGTTTGCGGGAATCCGCCAGCGGGCGGATCCTGCAGGAATTGCACCCCCGTAATATTGGTGAGGGGAATTGTATTGATGCCGGTGATGCGGGGCAAATCTTCCGCGCCGGTAACGCCGAAGGTGCAGCAGGTGTTTTGCAAAGTTGTGGTCAGGCCCGCCGCGCCTACCTGGTCGAAAGTATTCAGAAGCGCGAATCCTGCCCGGTCATACACTCGCGCAAATCCGGCGCGAATCACGGTTTTGTCGTTGTCGCCGAAAAGTTTCTTGAGCAGTCCGTTGTCCGAGCGCGGTGAATACGCTATCGAAATTCGCGGCGAGAAATCGGTCTTCTCAAAATTATAGAAACCGGCCCGGTGGTTGACTGGGCCTCCCGGTTGAAATTGCAACGGCGGCTCAGCTCCGTATCCGATTCCTTGCTCCATGTTCGCTACATTTGTCGCGAATTGCGTGCCCAAGCCGAACGTCGGTGTGCTCTGCAGCCCGTTAGTCTCCCACGGCGGCGGAAAGAGCGACCAGCGCAGGCCATAGGTCAGCGTGAAGTTGGACTTGATGCGCCAGGTGTCCTGGCCATAAAACTCGTACCAGTTGAGCCCGTAGTTCCTCTTCACTGGCGCTCCCTGCGCCAGCACATTGCCGTTGCGGTCCAGGTTGTAGTTGGCGACCACGTCGGAAATCATTCCGTACAGCGCCAGGAGCGGCCGGTCGTACTGCGTTGCGCTCAGCGGTTCCGGCGCAGTCCCAGGTCCTGACCCGGGAATCATGAGCTTCGGGTGAGCCGTCGCGTTCATCGGGTCGAGCGTGCTTGAGGTTCCCGCAAATCCGATCGGCGACGTCCAGTTCGTAGTGCCAATCCCCAAGTGCGAAGAGTGCAAAAAGCTTTCGCGTGGATCACGCGCCAGGCCTATCGAGGTTCCAAACTGAAAGGTATGGCTTTTCTTGCTCCACGAAACATCATCCAGCAGGTTGTGAATGCCCACCTGGAAATTGTGGCTGTAGGCAATTCCCTGATCGAGTCCGAGGAACGTGTTCCACGGCTGATTCGTATTTCCGACGACTCCATAACTCTGCCTGGTATATCCCCAGCGAAATGAGTTGGTCAGTGTATTGGTCAGCACCGCGGTATAACCGAGCGCGAATCCCTTGCTGTGATCGACGGTGGTTGTCTCCGGCACATCTCCGGGTAAAAATGGCGCGCCCGGATTCCGCAAATCCTGCAGCGCGCCGCGCCAGAAAATCGTGTGCTTGCCGTCAGCGCTGACGCGATAATCGACGCGACTAATAAAAACGTCGTTATCCAAGCGCGTCGGAGCGCGAAAGACAAATCCCGCGTAATTCAAGCCATCGCCCGCGGACAAATCGTTGGTCACGGTCTTCCCGGTGCAAAACGTCTTGTCCAAGTAGCCGGTGTGACCGGTCAAATCCAGCATTGAGGGATCGATTCCGATACCATTCGGATCAAGGTTCTTGAGATCTCCCGGAGTAAGAGTGACTAGGTTTCCGCCGGTGTCGAGGTAACGGAATATCCCCTGGCACATTTGCGGAGTTGGAATCACGCGCTCAGCCCGCTGCTGTTCTCGTTCCCGGGTTCCTTCATAATTGACGAAGAAAAACAGGCGGTCTTTGCGGAACGGTCCACCTACAGAGGCGCCGAAAATGTTGCGGTTGAGTTGTAATGGCTTATTCGGTTCGCCCACATTCAATTCCGACTGTTTCACCAGGTAATCGTTGGCGCTGGTGATGGTGTTGCGCAGATTTTCGTATGCGGAACCATGAAACGCGTTAGTACCGCCCTTGGTTACCAGAGCTACTTGCGCGCCCGATCCCTGGCCCTGGTCCGCGCCGTAGTTCGTGGTGGTCACGCGAAATTCCTGCACGGAGTCCTGCGTCACGGGAAGCACGGACGTAAATGCATAGCCGTTGGACTGGTCGTTCACGTCCACACCATCCAGCGTAACGTTGCTCTGATCGCTTCGCGCGCCGTTGACCGACCCGTTGCGCGTGTCCTGGTCTTTGTCCGCGATGCGATTGCCGGTGTATGCCACTCCCGCCTGCAGGCTGAGCAAATCGGGAACATTGCGGCCCTCCAGCGGAATGTCGCGCACCTGCTGTTCGTCAAAGGAGTTACCAATCGAAGCGTCCACCAAATCGAGGATCGGCTCCTGCGCCGATACGTGAACAGTTTCGGAAGCGCTGCCGAGCTTCAGTTGCGTGTTGACGGTGGCCGGTGTATTGACGAGCAGCGTCAGGCCGGCGCGCTCATAGCTTTGAAATCCGGTGGCGCTCACTGTAAGCGTATACGTGCCGGGCGGAAGCAGCGAAAATTGATAGGCGCCGTCTTCGCCGGTGGTGATTTTGCGTTCGATTTTGGATTCGGTATTGGTCAGGGTGACCGTAGCGCCACTGACGGCGCCTCCGGTTGGATCATTGACGACGCCACGCACGGACGTTGCCGCTTGACTCCAAAGCGGGCCAGCAGAGACGAGCAACCCCACAGCCAGTAATGCCGCGGCGCAGATTACAGTTTTCACTCGCTCAGGCGTGATTTTCCAAAGGTGAGAAAATAAAAACGCGACGCCAGGGTTGGGTTTCATGATATCGACTCCTTCAGAGAAAAGCTGCTGCGGGGAGGAACCTTACTAAAATTACGCAAGGTTATAGCGAACGCATGCGCGTGTCAACGCCCTGTGCCAGTCGTGTGCCAGTCGCTCTTTAAATACTTTGAATACAAGATTTGGCTTGCAGCGGTCTGACGTGGGTATTTCGGGTGCGCTGCACTGCCTGCCGCGCCGTCTACACGAGCATCGATGGGTTGAAAGTTCGGCGCGTTATCGGCCGATGATAGGCTTATGATGATGAAGATCGCGCACTGAGCGAATTGTGAACACTGGAAACGGGGAGATTTATTTTATGAATCTTAGTCGCTGGACTTGCGGAGTTTTAGGTGCGGCGCTGTTGACGCTTGGGTTGAGCGCGCCGGGACGGGCCCAGAGCGCGTCGGTCTACAAATCAAAATGCGCGGTTTGCCACGGAGCGACCGGAAAGGGCGACACACCTGCGGGTAAGAGCATGGGCGCAGCGGATCTTAAAAAGTCAGCGGCCAAGAGCGACGCCGAACTGAAAGCCGTAATCGAAAAAGGCAAGAACAAGATGCCCGCGTACGGAAAGAGCCTGAAGCCGCAGGAAATTGATGGCTTGGTTGCGTACATCAAGAGTTTGAAGTAGGCGCGGTGCGGACGAGAATGCACAGCGAGCCGCGCGCATGATTGACATCCGGATTGCCGCCGAACTGAAAGCCAAATGTCCGAAGGCTGCGCTGGGATGTGTGGAAGCGGCGCTCGAGACGGGCGCAACTCCGCCTGGGCTGGATGAAGCGTTGCGTTCGTGCGCAGGAAAAATTGCAAAACTTCCCGAGCCGCGCGCAGTGCTGGAATCGTCGGCGATATTGGCGACGCGAGCGGGATACAAAGCTTTGGGCAAAGATCCCGCGCGATATCGCGGCTCGGCGGAAGCGTTGCTGCGTCGTCTGATCGCGGGGAAGGGCATGCCGCGAATCAACAACGTTGTGGACGTGATCAACTTAGTGTCCGTGGAAAGCCGGTTGCCGGTCGGACTTTACGATTTGGCGCATGTCGAAGGCGCGATTGAGTTTCGCGCCGGGCGTGCTGGCGAAACGTACAAAGGAATCGGCAAGTACGACTTGAACCTTGAAGAGCTGCCGCTGTTCGCCGATGCGCAGGGGCCGCATGGCAGTCCCACTAGCGATTCCGAGCGAACGATGGTGACCGAAGCGACGAAACATGTGTTGGCGATTATCGTGTCGTTCGGCGGTTTATCGCCGCTGGACAACGCCGCGAAGCGGATGAAGGAATTGTTTGAAACATTTTGTGCGGCAGAAAACGTTGAGTACAAAATGGTAAGCTAAATTTCGGCCTGCACCTTGAAATAGCTACGTTTCCAACTCCCTCGGTTTCAATGTGGGATGCTTTGCGTATAATGGCTCCAAGATATCCTCGAAAATTGAATTGATAAGCCTCCCGACGCATCGCCGATAGGTTGTGAATTCATCGGGCGAGGAACCGCGTTCGACCCTCTCCACGGATTCGTTCAGCTGACTATTGAGGTTAAGGAGGAGCTTGCTTACGTATTCCGCGGTCTCAACATTTTCAATCAACAGTGACTCCTATGAGCGTAGATTTCGCGAAGAACTCCGCTTTGAGAAATTACCACTCGATGCCCGGCGGCCTGCCAATGTCGGAAATTCAAGATCTTTCCCTCCGATCTCGGTTAGAGCGACGTCCATGGCCCGTATGATTTTTTTCGGCGCGCGACGAGCCACATATTCTCCGAGCGCATCACTGAACAGGCGGTTTCGTGATTTCCTGTAGCGCCGCGCCAGGCGCTCAGCGTCCTTGAAGATTTGGTTAGGGACGGAAACGGTGACTTTCACAGTTAGGGAATCTCTTGCGAAACCGGTACGACTGAGGGAACGTCAGAAGCCGAAACGCGGGAACGGGAGAGGAAACCGCGGGAGGCTAGGAGCTCGGCATTGAGAAGAGCGGCGCCGGCGGCTCCACGAAGTAGATTGTGCGAGAGCAGCGTCAGCTTCACGTCGAGTAACGGACATTCGCGGACACGGCCGACCACGGCAGCCATGCCGTTCCCGGCGTTGACGTCGCGGCGAGGCTGCGGGCGATTTTCTTCATCCAAAACGACGACGGGATTTTTTACGGCGGTGGGAAGAGCGGCCAGTTCGTCGCTGACGGTGAAATTGCGCAGCGCTTCGCGGACTTCGCAAAGTGTGGCGATTTTTTTCAAGCTGACGGAGAGACATTCCAGGTGGCCGTTTTCCACCGGCACGCGGTTGCAGTGCGCGCTAATGCCGAGACCGGCTTCGACAAAGCGTGAGCCGTCCCATCGGCCGAGAAGTTTTTGCGGTTCCTCTTCCATCTTTTCTTCTTCGCCGCTGATAAAAGGAACTACGTTGCCGAGAATGTCGAGCGAAGGAACGCCCGGATAGCCGGCACCGGAGACCGCTTGCATGGTGACGACAAACATTTTCTCCAGGCCAAACTCGTCGGCAAGAGGTTTCAACACCAACACCAGCCCGGCGGCGGAGCAATTGGGATTCGTCACGATGAAGCCCGAGCCGTATCCGCGATTTTTCTGTTGTACCGGGATGGCATCAAGATGCGCGGCATTCACTTCCGGAATTAGAAGTGGAACGTCGGGCGACATTCGATGATTTTTGGAATTACTGACCACGGGATAGCCGGCGCGGGCGAACTCTTCCTCGGCCGGACCGGCGACGGACGAATCAAGCGCGGAAAAAACAAAATCGCAATCGAGCGTGGGATCGAGATCTTTGACGACGAGGCCAGCGGCAGCTGCTGGAATGGGCGTGTCGAGATGCCACTTCACTGCTTCAGAATATTGTTTTCCAGACGAACGCTCGGAAGCAGCAACCTCGGTGAGTTCAAACCACGGGTGACCGTCAAGTAATTGAACAAGGCGCTGGCCAACAGTTCCGGTGGCTCCAAGAATGCCGGCGCGAAATTTTTGCTCAAACTTTGAGTGGTCGAAGTTTGCCGCGGGGCTCACGCTTCACCTCTGAGGTTGGAATTATGGCAGGAGCGCGGTAAAGACGGCGAGGAATCGTTTTCAACCGCCGGACCGATGCGGGTTCCGCGGACATGTGGGTTGAAAGTGTTACGAACCCAAACGACCATTTCTGTTTCAGCGGCCAACGGGAGAACCTTGGCGTGCAGAACTTTTGCGCCGGCCGCGGCCAGGGCATGCGCCTGGTCGTAGGAAAGTTCGTGGAGCAGCTTTGCTTCGGCGGACTCGCGCGGATTGGCGGTATAGATGCCATCCACGTCGGTCCAGATCACCAGTTCGTCAGCATCGACAACGTGCGCGATGAGCGCTCCGGAAAAATCCGAACTATTTCTGCCCAGAGTGGTGACGCGCCCATCGCGCGTGGCGCCGATGAATCCGGTGACGACAGGAACGAGGCCATCCGCAAAAAGCGGCAGAAGAATTTCGCGGCCGCGAAGGCGGGTCTCCTCGATTTGCGGGTGAGCATCGCGGAAAGTGTCGCAGGTCAGCACGAATTCCGAAGAACTTACCGGCACGGCGGGAACCCCGCATTTTTCCAGCGCCGCCGCGAAAAGACGAGCGCTGAATCTTTCGCCGTAAGACGCCAGGCGATCCTGGAGCGCGGCGCGCCCGGTTGGAGAAGGTTGAGTTTCCGGGAAAGCATCGTGAAGCAGATCCTTGCCCAGAAGACCGAGATCACACACGACGCGTTCGTGCTCTTGAGGCTCGAGTTGCAGATCGCGAAGAACTTCCAAATGTAGATTGAAGATGTGCTGCGCGTCGCGACGGGCATCGCTGCGGCATCCAGCTTCGAGAGTCTTCGCGACTGCCAGCAATCGATCAGTGATTCCCTTCATCGCGGAAACCACAGCGACAACATTGCAATGAGACGCAGCATCGCGGACGAGGCTGGCGGCATGGAGCATGCGATCCGCTCCGAGCAGCGAGCTTCCACCGAACTTGAAAGCCAGAGTCGCTGTCGTGGATTCGCTCGAACGCTCGGTGAATGCAGGAACAAACATTCCGGCGTGGCTAGGTTCTGCGACGGGATCTTGCTGTCCTTCCGGGCTCATGGCGACGACTCCTGTTGTTTTTTGCCGCCGCTTGGAGCGTCTGGAGTGGGCTTAAAAGAAAAAACCCACCGCCAGGTTCGCTTCAGGCGGTGGGTTGGAAACTTTGCTTGTCTTGCTAGCTGTTTCTGACCTCGCCGGAAGCGCCCGTAGTCTTAGTCTTAATAATGATGGTGGACTTCGTCGTGGCGGCGGACGACATCGACATGATGCTGGCGCGAATCGAGATGGCGAGAGACAAACTCACGAGGACAAGAATAGCACGAAGCCCAGCTGGTGCAAAGGGCAAATCGCACAGTCCAACTGGCTTTGCGAAAGAGTAACCCGCCAGTTTGCTCGGGCCATCTAAGGCGCTGTGCACCCTGTAAGAAATTCGCCCTGGATTCCATCCCTCAGGGTACTAAGGGGAATGTTGTATGCCGCCAAATTACAGAAGATTCTAGGGATAGGGAAACTTGCCAGTCAGGTTAAGTTTGGCGACGAGAGTGCATTGCTACCAACTATATAAGGACCCCTGGACAAATGATTCTGAGTCCCAATAATCATCGCGGGGACGGAGCGCGATCAGCCGAGGTAAAGCACTTTTCGTACAAGCGCTTCGTTATTGGTGTTTTTGTATGGATGCTGGTGATGCTGATCAGCACAAAGCCGGTGGCGGCACAAAATCAGGTAATGGGAGAACTTGGATTCGAGGGGAAAACAAAGGTGGAACGCGATTCTGGAGTCTGGATTGATGGAAACTACGTCGGGTACCTGAAAGAGTTGAACGGAAGCAAAAAAATAATGCTGCTGCCGGGAGCGCACGAAGTGATCGTGCGCCAATCGGGCTATAGCCAGAGCGATCTGCCGTTTTTCTGGATGGAAAATTTGTCGGGCACGCGGGAGATTTTGGCGGGGCGTTCAAGTCCATGAAGATTAGTCCCGGCAAACATCGCGTTCGCGTGGAACTGCCCGGATACCGCACGTTCGAAACGGAACTGAATCTGCTCGCTAACCAGGAGAGCGAAATAAAAACGGAATTGGCTAAAGGAAGTATCGAGCAGAACACGCCACTGATTAAGAAGCCAGACCAAAAACCAGACTAAAAATCAGAGCAAAGACCATAGGTTTAGCGAGCCTCGAAAAGCAGGCTTGAACAGGTCAGGCCGGATTCGGCTTTTTGCAGCTCGGAAATGTCGATTGGCACGACGTGGAACCCGCGAGCTTCAATGCGGGCCCGTGTGCGTGCAAACGATGCGGGAAACATGACCGTGCCTGCGATCGCGAGAGCGTTCCCTGCGTGAGGCTCCGCGGGATCAACGTCCACCCACCCATAATTCTTTATTAAAGATGATTCGAACCAGGCGCGATTGGCGAGAAGCGTGTTGTCGTCGAGCGACGTGACGGCCGATTTCAGGTGGAGACATCCGGTAACCGGAACGCCGATGACTTCGTAGCCGAGCGGAGCAACGATCGCGGCCAGTTGAGAAATTCCCTCGGCGTTGCTGCGCGCGGTGAGACCGATAAAAAGTTTGCGGCCGAGACGGAGAATGTCGCCGCCTTCGATAGTGCCCGGAAGCTGAACATAGGAGAGGGTACGGAAGGGCGAAAGAGCGGCGGCAATAGTTGCGGCCTCGCGGCGGCGAGTATCGGTGCCGAGCGGAAAAATGACCGCCAATTCGTCAAGAACCAACGCAGGATCTTCGACAAACATGGAATCGGGGAGAGCAGCTTCCGCGGGAAGAGAGATGACGCGCGCGCCGAGTTGGCCGAGAAGCTCTTCGTAATCGTGATGCTGCTTTTGTGCCATCGCCAGGTTGATTGGCTGGCGCGGAATGAAGCTAAGTTCACACTCAGTGAGCGCGGGACTGACGCAGCGAGTGATGGCGATCAACACGACGAGAAAATCTAACAGAGGAATGCGCTCCGCGGAAAGTGCGCGCCTGGTTTTTCAACCGAAATTGTTTTTCAACAAGCGTTGCTGGCGGGCTCACACTTTGCTTTTTGTAAAGCGGAGTGGCGCAGTTGCGGAGCAAAGTGAGAAATCCAGTAGGTGGCAACACCCGCCCCGAGAAGCATTCCAGCGAGAATCAAGCCAACAATAACCACGGTAAGCCATCTATTCGAACGAGGAACGCCCGCGCCGGGAGATTCGCCCGGGCTGCCGGGACTGACTGCTTCCGATCCCGGCAACTTGCCTGGAGTCGCGGCCGGGAACGGAGCGTCGGAAAATTCGGCGGTGCTGATGAAGCTGTAGCCCTTGCGCGGAATCGTTTCGATATATTGAGGTTTGTCGGTGGATTCGCCGAGTGCCTGGCGAAGTTTGTTTACCGTAGTGTTGACGTTAGCGTCGTAATTGACATGAGTATCGGCAGGCCACAACGCTTGTTTCAGCTCATCGCGCGTAACAACTTCACCCTGCTTTTGCAGTAACACGATAAGAACCTGATAGACCTTGCCCTGCAAGCGGAGCCGCGCGCCGTTGCGAAAGACCTGCTGACGATGTTGATCGATACAAAAAGGACCAAAACGCACATAACGCGCCTTGATTGAGTTTCCCTGGAGGAGACCTGTGTCCATGGGGAGATCCATCGTTGAGCTCAAATTCGGAGTCATACACACGCCCTTAATCCAGTAGACGCAGAAAACACAAAAGTGTTTGGAAAGAGCTACGAAATTATTCCTAGAAATGTTTCAGAGTAATCAGAGGCTGGACAGGGCTGAGATCGGGGAGTACGAAAGACTGTATGGTCTTTGGAAAACCGTAGGGAAAGCCCGAAAAACCACGCCAGAACATCTAAATCCCAACTAACGAGCAGGTTAGCTTCCGCAAACCAACGAATAATTCATCAAACATCACTCGTCCGTGGTTGCACATAGAAGCTGAGACAATCCGGAGACAAAATTGAGGGACAAATTGTCCCCGCTGGCCGTCGAGATGCCCTTCGGATGGCAACTAATTCGTGCACAACAGCGAACTTCTGGACTCACCGGCGCGGGCCGGGCGGGGCGAGGTCGTGGGGCACGGATGAATATCCGAAGGAGAGAAAGCAATGCGCAGACTGATCTTCATGGCACTGGCGGCAGTGATTTGTCTATTTCTCGGCAGTGTGACCCCGGCGCAACGTCTGGACGGAACGCTTCGCGTGACGGTTTCAGACAAGAGCCAGGCCAGCGTGGAAGAAGCAAAGGTCTCTGTGACCAATAACGCTACGGGAGTGACGAGTGAGACGACCGCTTCGAGTTCCGGAACGTACGTGTTTCCCAACCTCCTGGTCGGTACATATACCGTAAGCGTGGAGAAAGACGGATTTAAGAAGGCCATCAATAAGAATGTGGTCGTGGAATCCAATCAGGTTGCCGAAGTGAAAGTCGAACTGGAATTGGGCGCGGTCTCCTCGACGGTGGAAGTAGAGGCAGGAGCGGACCTAGTAAAGACGGACTCTTCTGAACTGGGCGCAACGTTCAGCGGTCAAGTGGTGGCCGATCTTCCCGTGAATACGCTGGGCGGCGACGTAAAAGAATTTGCGGTATATGTACCCGGCACAACTACCCAGCAAGGGGGCGTGCAGGGATCGGGAGGCTCGATTGGCGGAACACGCCCGCGATTCAATGGATTTTCAATCGACGGCGTGGACGACAACCGGCTCGATGTGAACGGTCCGATTCAGCCGGTGATCCAAGAATCTGTGGCAGAATTCACGCTGTTGACGAATCAATTCAGCGCGGAGTACGGGCATTCAGCGGGCGGAATCTTCAACATCATTACGAAGTCCGGCACAAATAACTGGCATGGCGCAGGCTGGGAATTCAATCGCAATCGCAACTACGACGCGGCCGATAACCAGCAGAAGCAGCGAATCGCGGCCGGAACGGCCACGGAACTGGATCGCTTCGATTACAACCGGTTTGGCGGAAGCGTAGGCGGGCCGATCAAGAAAGACCGGCTGTTCATTTACGGTGCGTATGAATTTCAGAACGAAGGTTTAGCTTCGGCGGGATCTTCAGTAACGATGCCGACGGCGGCTGGACTGGCGCAACTGCAAGCGATCGGTCCGAACTCCGCCGTGGCTGCAATTCTTTCGCAGTTTCCCTTGGCGCCCACATCTAACGGAAAAGCTCATTGCAACACGGGACCGGGAGATACGGTTGCGAGCTTTGCCTGCGTGAATGGTCAGGCGATCGATGTAGGACAGTTCCAATCGACCGCTCCAGCTTTCTCCAACCAGCATGACTTCACGATCAACATGGACGCCAACCTGGGAAAACACCAGCTTCGCGGCCGCTACCTTTACGATCGTCTGCGCCTTCCGCAAGTCAATCCGGTTCAGCCGCAGCCACAATTCACCGGCGCGCAGGCTACGGATGTCCGCAAAGCGATCTTCACCGATGCCTGGAGCATTGCTCCCCGGTTGATTAACGATTTTCGCGCCTCGTTCTCGCGTCTAGCCGGTCCCAATAACGTTGTGCCCACAGCGTTCGCGAATTTCCCGAACGTCGAGATCGACGAATTTGGCAGCAACGTCGGACCCTACGGCCTGGCGCCGCAAGGCTACACGCAGAATATTTACCAGCTTTCCGACGCCGTCACCTACATTCGCGGAAAACATTCCTTCAAGTTCGGTGTTGAGGGCCGCGACTACATCGCTCCGACCAATGTGTTGCAGCGCGCACGCGGAGAGTGGGACTACGCGACGTTGAATACGTTTATCAATGACCGGATTCCCGACGGCGCCAACGGCGCTCTGCGCGGCGCAGGCAGCGGTTTCGTTGCCGACAATTACAATTCCCTCTATTGGTTCGTTCAAGACGATTGGAAAGTTACGCCGAGACTCACGCTGAATCTCGGATTGCGCTATGAATACAATGGCGTGCCCCGCGACGAGGCCAAGCAGGCTTTAAATAGCATTTCTGACGACCCGGCGCTCGGCCTTATCTTCCGTAAGCCGCGCCCAGACAAGAACAACTTCGGTCCGCACCTGGGCTTCGCGTGGGATCCCACCGGCACCGGCAGGTGGGCGATTCGCGGCGGTGGACAAATCGCCTACGACGTCGTGCCGAACAATTTCGCCATTAACAGCCTGCCTCCACAATTGCAGACGGAGCAGAGTCCCTCCGTCTCCTGCGGTTCCGCTACTCCGCCGGCCTGGTGCGCAACCGGCCAAGGTTTTCTCGCCGGCGGCGGATTGCTGCAGGAAAATGTGCCGCCAACTACCCAAGCCGCGGCGCGCGCAGCAACAGCAAACCTGATCCCAGACCATGTTGCGCCGAAGGTGATGACCTGGTCGCTGGGAGTACAGCACGAACTGTTCCGCAATTCGAACATCGAAGTCCGCTACGTCGGCACGCGCGGAATCAGCTTGCCGGTTCAGATGCGCCTCAATTCGGCATCCGCGTTTGATCCCAACGTCCCCGGCGGTGGAATTACTCCGCTTCCGACGTACTTGAACCCCAGTGACGTTCCGGCTGCGGTGGTTGCTCCAGCCAGCACGTTGCTCAGCTTCGACAATTTCGATCAACGGCCGTTCGTCGGGGACGGATTTAAGGGCAACCTCACCACCTTCCCTGCGGTGGGCCAGAATACCTATCACGGCATTTCGGTGGACTTTCAGCACCGCTTCTCGAAAGGCGTATATTTCCGCACCAATTACACCTTCTCGAAGAATATCGACAACTCCACAAACGAATTGTTCAGCAGCTACGTAAATCCGCGGCGCGCGCAGGATGGTTACAATTTTCCCAACGAACGCGGGCGCTCCGCACTGGACATCAACCACAAATTTGCCATGGTTTGGGTGTATGACATTCCGAAAGTGCGCACGGACAATGGCTTTGTGAAAACCCTGGCGCACGGCTGGCAGTGGAACGGAACCTACATCTTCGAAAGCGGCCAGCCAGTTACACCTCTTTCCGGCACTGATGCTAACGATAACGGCGACGTGGCCGGAGACCGCACCATCTTTAATCCGGCGGGCGTTGGACTAACCGGCAGCGGCGTTGACGCGGTCTGTAACGCTGGACCGGGAGGAGCTACTTCGATTGTTGGGCGCGATCCGCATGTAAAGGGCAACCCGTGGATGTGCGGCACCGAAGACGATAGCAACGTAGTTGGTTACGTGGCGCTCGATCCCACCGGCCGCTTCATTCAGGCCGAAGTTGGCACGGTGGCGAACGGCGGACGCAACACCGTAAATTCACCGGCTTTGAATATCTGGAATATGGGCCTGTTCAAGTCCACCAGGCTTACCGAGCGGTTTACTCTGCAATTCCGAGCGGAAACCTACGACACGTTCAATCACCGCAATTTCACCATCGGCTTGCCGACGAATAGCGGCAACCTCGACGCCACAACCAACACCAATCCCTTGAACGCCGGCTACATTTTCGTGACGTCCACGGGAGCTTTCCTGAACAGCAAAATCTTCAACGGCGGCAGCAGGACCATGCAACTTGGTTTGCGGCTGCAATTCTAATTGCAGGCTCAGGTCTAGTCGGAATAGTGGCGAGGGGATCGTTAAGATTCCCTCGCTTTCATTTTTTCCGAAGAGGAAGCACTCAGCGTCGCCTCAGGCGTGACAATACCCGTTGTTGTCGGCTACTTCGCGGCTGATGGCAGCACCATCACATCCACGCTCGATGGATATTGCTTCGAGCGGTAAACCGTCTGCGTGGCTCTCTGGTAGTCCGCTTCCTTCGCTTCAAAAATATTCGGCACGAATTTTTGCGGATTGCGGTCGTAGAGCGGGAACCAGGTACTTTGCACCTGCACCATGATGCGATGGCCTTTTTTGAAAACGTGGTTCGCGGAATGTAAGTCCACGGTAAACGGTGTGACTTGATTCGGTGTGATCGCTTCCGGCTTTTCGTACGAGTTGCGATAACGGCCCCGGAAAATTTCGTCGGCGATCATCAGTTCGAAGCCGGAAAGCTTCCAATCCTCCTCCACCTTTTCCGGATAGACGTCGATCAATTTCACGATCCAGTCGGCGTCGCTGCCAGTCGTTGACGCAAATAACTTAGCGACGACGTTTCCCGCGACCGTCACGTCGTCCTGCAGAACGCCGGTCTGCCAGGTCAGCACGTCCGGCCGGGCGTCGACAAAACGCTGATCCTGCACCAGCCACGTGTACCAGCCTCCCGGATGATCCTGCGGATACGTCATGTCCACCGGGCGGTGGCGATAGGGGACAGGATGCGCCGGATCGCTCAGGTAACTATCGGCAGCATCCTTACCATCGGCCTGCGGCGGCTCGAACGAAAGTTTTCCTTCGGCCTGAAAATACAGATGCTTGGTCTGCGCTTCCTTCGGTGGCCAGGCGTCGTAAGAAGTCCAGGTGTCGCTGCCGGTCTGAAAAGTTGTGGCTTCCTTCACTGGCAGCGCCCCCTTATCGTGCAGCCAGTAGGCGAACCACGGCGCTTCAATCTTCTGGCGAAAATAGACGGCGGTGTCGCTGTGGAACGGAATTTCGCCCAGCGATTTGCCCGAACCGCCCGCCCAGCCGCCGTGATTCCACGGGCCTACGACCAAAAAGTTGTAATTTTTCGTGTCGGATTTTTCCAGGCGCGCGTAGGTCATCATCGGACCGAAGAAGTCTTCCTGGTCCCACCAACCGGCCACGTTCAGATTGGGCACCGTCGTTTCATGCAGGGTGTAAGCGACCGCGTGGCGCTTCCAGAAATCGTCATAGCTGCTGTGTTCTACGAAATTGTTCCACGTCGGAATTTTCCCGTGGAAATATTTTTCGTTGGCGTTCGAGAGCGCGCCCAGGCCCAGATACCACTCGAACATGTCGAAGCGGTCGAAAGAGAAGCTGAAATTTTGGTTGAAGCTTTCAAGCAGCGCCGTGTACTCGAATCCATACGTCAAGCGAAACGCTCCGTTGTGAAAAAAATCGTCGCCAAGCCATGTGTCGGCCATGCAGGCCTGCTCGGAAACGGCTTTCAGCGCCGGATGCGGATTCACCATGCCCATTGTGACCAGATAGCCGGGATAGGAAATTCCGTTCATTCCCACGCGGCCATTATTGTGCGCCACGTTTTTGACCAGCCAATCGATCGTGTCGTAGGTGTCCGTGCTTTCATCCACGCCTTTCGGATCGAACGGGTCAGGCGCGGTGTGCAGCATTTCGAATTTACCTTCGGAGCCGTAGCGCCCGCGAATATCCTGAAAGACAAAAATGTAGCCGTCGGCAAACATATCAGCATAGCGAAACAGCTGGCCGCTCATCCCCTTGTCAGGCGCGGAAATTCCGTAAGGCGTGCGGTCCAGCAGCATCGGCAGCGGCTCTTTCGCATCCTTCGGCGTGTAAATTTCCGTGTGCAGCTTCACCCCATCGCGCACAGGAATCATCACTTCGCGCTTGTCGAAGATTTTCGCTAAGTCGGGGCGCTGCGCTTGCTGCGCAAAGGCAAACGTCGCTAGCAGGCTTAGAAGGACCGCAAGCAACATGGAGCGAAAGATGTGGCCCGTGCGATTATTCGCAGTGAACATGAAAACACCTCAATCGTTGGCTGAAGCTCGTTCGCAAAGCCGGGCAAGAATATCATGGAGCCGCATGTCGAATGGGCGAGCGGGGTCAGTTCCAGTTAGAGCTTGTTGTCTCGCGAGTTGGCCTTATCTTCGCGCTGGTTCACAGCCATTGAGACTCGCCCGACGAGCCATCCAAGGAGCGCATATATCGGGGGACTTAACAGAACAGCAATGCTCCATACCGCGAAAGCCACCTTGCGGGTTCCTTCGCCACCATCACCGTCAGGTAAAACGAGCTGGCTAGAGTATTAACGTGATCGTGTCGTAAAGCCTGGCTCCTCCAATCATGAACCCCTCTTCGTGGTGTGCTCTATGGCGGGTGGCCTTTCGCATGCACCGAGATGGTAGTGCCCGGGCCCGAGCTATGGCAATTGCGTCCTCCGTCCGGACTTCTAACCATTGAACAGCAAGAAACCTGCTGAGTCCTAATCAATCAAACTGTCTGAAACGGCCGAATCACAAGAACGAGCCGCTGCTGGCCGGAACGCTCGACCTTTGTTAAACTATAGTTGCAACGCCACACCTGAGAATTCCTGATCCGGGCGAGCCTGGGTCGCACTGATTAACGGGAGTTTTGCAAAGGCTGCTGGTTGTTCCAGCAGCTATTTTTGTCTTTAGCGGTTGACCGCGTCGCGGTCACGCTTAAGAGACGACATCGAAAGCGGAATTATGAGTCACAACGTACGCAATATCGCAATTATCGCCCACGTGGACCACGGCAAAACCACGCTGGTCGACGCCATGCTCCGGCAGAGCGGCATTTTTCGCGCAAATGAAGCCGTTGTCGAACGCGTGATGGATTCGAACGACTTGGAACGCGAGCGCGGCATCACCATTCTGGCCAAGAATACGGCGCTCTTTTTTCACAACACCAAAATCAACATTGTGGACACGCCGGGCCACAGCGATTTTGGTGGCGAAGTGGAACGCGCGCTGCGCATGGTGGATGGCGTCGTCCTGCTGGTTGACGCCAGCGAAGGACCGCTTCCGCAGACGCGCTACGTGCTACAAAAAGCGCTCGCCGCGAAGCTGCCTCCGGTAGTTGTTCTGAACAAAATCGACCGCACCGACGCGCGCCCCAAAGAAGTCCTCGACGAAATCTACGACCTCTTCATCGATCTCGACGCCACGGAAGACCAGCTCGATTTTCCGGTGATTTATACCAATGCACGTGAGGGCGTCGCGCACCGCAAGCAGGGCGACGATTCGAAGGATTTGCTGCCGCTCTTCGAAACCATCGTGGAGCGCATTCCTGCTCCTGCGGGGGATCCCACTGCAATTCTCCAGTTGCAGGTTATGAATCTCGATTACAGCGAATTTCTCGGCCGCATCGCCATCGCGCGCGTCTTCAACGGCACGCTGCTGCGCGGCACCGAAGTCGGTATCAGCAAACTCGACGGAAAGTTGCAGCCGACGAAAATCACCAAGCTGTTCACCTTTCGCGGACTCGACCGCGACGAAGCCGAACAAGTGCAGGCCGGAGATATCGTCGCGCTGGCAGGCGTCGAAGGAATCCAGATCGGCGAAAGCATCACTGACCTTTCAAATCCCGAGCCGCTCGAGCCACTGATTATTGATGAGCCGACGCTGGCCATGATTTTTACAGTTAATTCCAGCCCGCTTTCCGGACGCGAAGGCAGCTATCTCACCTCGCGCGACCTGCGCGACCGGCTGCAAAAAGAATTGCTGACGAACGTGTCCATTCGCGTGGAGGATACCGACACTCCCGAATCGTTCCGCGTGCTCGGCCGTGGCGAATTGCAACTGGCCATCTTGATCGAGACCATGCGCCGCGAAGGCTTCGAATTGATGGTGGGCAAGCCGGAAATTGTGGTGCGCACTGAAAACGGCAAAAAACTGGAGCCGCAGGAGCGGCTGGTCATTGACGTTGCCGACAACTTTATCGGCATTATCATGGAAACGCTGGGCAGCCGCCGCGGCGAAATGGTGAAGATGAGCAATCACGGCTCCGGCCGCGTGCGCATGGATTTCCGCATTCCATCTCGCGGACTGATTGGCCTGCGCAGCCAGCTTCTGACCGACACGCGCGGAACCGCGCTGATTCACTCCATTTTCGACGATTGGATCGAATACGGCGGCGAAATGGCTCTTCGTCCGACAGGTGCTCTGGTCGCCGACCGCGCGGGAGTTTCCACCGCCTACGCGCTGTGGAACATTCAGGAACGCGGCGAACTTTTTATCGGACCAACGATTGACGTGTACGAAGGCATGATCGTCGGCGAAAATTCCCGCGAGCAGGACATGGAAGTAAACGTCACGCGCGAGAAAAAACTCACCAACATGCGCTCTTCCAGCGCCGACGAAGCCATCCGCCTGATTCCGCATCGCGAACTCAGCCTGGAACAAGCCATCGAATTCATCGCGGACGATGAATACGTGGAAATTACGCCCAAGTCCATTCGGCTGCGCAAAAAGGTTTTGCAGTACAACAAGAGGCCGCGCCGCTGGCAGGAAATTCGCGCCAGCCAGGAAGCCACGAGCTGACAACTCGCGTATAATATCGAGAAGATATAGAGTAAGGGTCCTGATTCCAGCGCACAATCCCGGAAAAAATTCGGCCCGCGCCGCCGAAATGCGATACAGTGTCGCGCAATCGTCCGCGCAACAGATTACGTACGGCTGTGTTTAATCTTTAGATGATTTGAAACAGGAGTGAACTGCTCTGGCCACGATGACAACATCAACGGAAACGAAGACGGCAACGGAAACGACGCAGGTCAGGAACGGCTATGGATCTCCTTGCGCCATCGTCGCAACGGCCACCGCGGTGCCGCCGCATACCATTACGCGAGACGACGTGAAGTACTACATGGGAAAAGTGTTCGATATTCCCGAGCGGCGTCTCGAAGCCATGATGTCCATCGTGGACAACGCGCAAGTCCACAGCCGGCGAATGATCTTTCCCATCGACTATACGGTTGAGTCGCGCTCACTGGAAAAAACCAATCGGGAATACATGCAGCACGCCATTGAGTTAGGACAGCGCGCCGCGGAAGAGTGCCTGAAGCGCGCCGGAATGACTGCGCAGGACATCGACATGATCATTACCGTGTCCTGCACCGGTTTCATGATTCCTTCGCTTGACGCGCATTTGATCAATTCCATGGGCTTTCGCTCCGATGTGCGCCGCATGCCATTCACCGAACTTGGCTGCGCTGCCGGCGCCATGGCCCTTGGGCGTGCGTCCGATTATCTGCAATCGCGAACCGATGGCAACGCGCTGATCATCTCCGTCGAATTGCCCTCGCTCACCTTTCAGCGCAAGGACATCTCTCAAGCTAACCTGATCTCTTCCATTTTGTTTGGCGACGGCGCGGCTGCGGTGATCATCAGCAACAAAAACAGCACGCCCGGGCCACGCATCCTCGTTTCTGAAACATATACCTTCCCGGATTCACTCGACGCCATGGGATTCGATTTGAAGGATTCCGGCTTTCACATTTTGCTTTCGAAAGATGTTCCGGAAATGATCGGCGCAAAAATCGAAGGCCTGGTGGACGGTTTCCTGGCGCGCCACGGTGTTACGCGCGATCAGATTCGCGGCTGGATTCTGCATCCTGGAGGCTCGCGCTTACTGAGCAACGTTGAAAAAGCGCTCGGCCTGACCAAGGGCGATACCCAGCCTTCCTGGGATATTCTGGGCAACGTGGGAAATCTTTCCAGCGCGACCATTCTTTTTATTCTGCAGGAGTGGCTGGAAAAGCGGCCGCTCGAAAAAGGCGACATCGCGATGGCCGCAGCCTTCGGCCCGGGCTTCAGCGCTGAATTTCTCCTTCTGCAGTGGAACTAGACATGCCGTTGAGCGTCAGCCTCTTTCTTGCCTTGCTCGTCGCCGTGGCCGCGATGCGCATCTTCGAGCTGCGCATTTCCAAAAAGCATCAGCGGGAGATAACCTCCCGCGGCGGTGCCAAGGCGAAAGATCCGGTTTTCCCGTGCATGGCGATGTTTCACACTCTGGTGCTGATCGGTGCGGCCGCCGAAGTCGTATTCCTGCATCGTCCATTCATACCGGCGCTCGCCATTCCCATGCTCGCGCTTTTTATTTTCTCGAATATCGTGCGCTGGTGGGTCATTCGAACGCTCGGCGAACACTGGAACGTGCAAGTGATGGACTCTACGAAACTCGGCGTCATCACCAGCGGGCCGTTTCGCTACGTTCGCCATCCCAATTACGCCGCGGTCTTTGTGGAAATGATCGCGCTGCCGCTGATCCACACCGCCTGGATCACTGCACTCGCGGGCGCCGTCGCTCACGCCATCGTTCTTACTTTTCGTCTCTCCGCCGAAGAACGCGTACTCTTTGCCGATTCCCAATACGCAGCCGCAATGCGCTCCAAGCCGCGCTTCCTCCCCGGCCTGTTTTAGTCCTCGTCCTAACGTTGCGCTTAGACCAGCTCGTCATTCCGAGCCTGCGTGCCCACGCGGGAAGGTGAAGCGAGGAATCTCTCTTCGATTGATACCTCAGCAAGTTCGTCGCAAGTGCTCGTTCGCCTGCTAGAATCTTCGCGGCACGAACCGGCCAGGTACGCGCCCCAGGCGGTGACCCGGATGTTCCAAAAAGATCTTCTAAAAGACCGCGCGATTTTCCTAAGCGGCGGCGGCTCAGGCCTCGGCCGCTCCATGGCTCTGCATTTCGCCGCCCTCGGCGCAAAAATGTTCGTGAGCGGCCGCCGCGAAGATCCGCTGAAGGAAACCTGCGAAGAAATCCGCAAAGCAGGCGGCACCGCCAGCTATGCCACCTGCGATGTGCGCGACTTTGCCGCCGTAGAAGCCGCCGCCGACAAAGCCGACGCCGCATTCGGGCGCATCGACACCGTCATCAACAACGCCGCCGGAAATTTCATGGCGCGCACGGAAAAGCTATCGCCCAACGCGTTCGATACCGTAGTCAGTATCGTGCTCAATGGTTCGTTTCACTGCACGCAAGCGTTCGCCCGCCGATGGATCGCACAAAAAAAGCCCGGCAATGTCCTGAGCGTCACCACCACTTACGCTGCCGCAAACTGCGGCTCAGGCTTCGTGGTGCCTTCCTCCTGCGCAAAAGCCGGCGTCCTTGCGATGACCACATCGCTCGCGGTGGAGTGGGGAAAGTATGGAATACGCCTGAACGCCATCGCTCCAGGCCCGTTCCCCACCGAGGGTGCATGGTCGCGTCTCATTCCTTCCAAAGAGTTCGAAGAACATGCGCGCAATTCGAATCCCATGAAGCGCTTCGGCCGCCACGACGAACTCACCAACCTCGCCGCATTTCTCATCAGCGATATGGCGCAATACATCAATGGCGAATGTGTAGTGATCGACGGCGGCCAATGGCTGCAAGGGGCCGGCGAATTCAACGACCTGCTCATGCTCCCCGAATCGTTCTGGGAACAAATGGAGTCCGCCCGCGCAAAAAAATAAAACTGGCAATCGTGCCTGGCTGAAAGAAGCCCACGCGCAAAAGCCAGCCCACACTCCAAAAAGCCGTCATTCCGAGCGAGCGAGGAATCTCTCTTCGCCTTTCCGATTGTCACTGTGGCAAAGCGCTGGCCTTTAACAACACTCGCAACCCTACTTCACTTGGCGAATTCCCCTCAGCATTCACTCTGACAACAATTTCAACTGGCTGCGCGCTCTTCAACTCCTGCTTGCTCATTTCAGGCGTAGCAATCTCCACGTTGAGCGCTGTCTTATTTTCCGCGGGCAGCCGCAATCGTCCCGCTCCATTCATCACCTTCCATCCATTCGGCACTGTTACCGTTACATTCACCACATCGTCTGTTTTTGCCGCGTGTGCAATCACAATCGGCACGCTCAACGTCGATCCCGCCTTCACTGCGATCTCGGGCATCTTCGCCTCGGGCAAGCCCGTCAACCCGTGCCGACGGCCGAATTCCTGGTAATACGCCCAAGGTCCGCTCAATTGCGCGTAACGGATCAAAATGCCACCGGAAAAGGCTCCTTCCCCTGGTCGCTGATTCTCCTCTGCAAACACATCGGCAGTTCGCTTCGCCGGCACAGCTGCCTTCCCGAAAATCAGTGTCATCGGTTCCGGCCACCACCCCGCATTCGGATCGCTCATCATTTTGTTGAGGTCTTCGTCACTCATTTTGGAAAAATGCTGAATATCTTCCGGGAATTGCGTCACGTGTGGCATAGCCGCGTCCATTGCCAACCGCCAGTAGGGCTTTTTCTGCGAAGGCGAAATTTCGCGAATCGAATACGCCGGTCCACTGCCCACAAACTGCTTCTGATCGTCCGCGTCGCTGAAAAAATAAAGTTTCTTTGGCTGCCACGGCGTCAAATTTTCCAGATAAATTTCCAGCCGCTTCGACGCCCCGGCCACCTGAGACGGAAACGCGGTCGGATCGTTTGCCAGATCGAACGCTTCTGTCGCCAACACTCCCGAAGCCTGGTGATCGCCGTGATTCTCGCCAATAAAAATTCCCGGCAGCCACGAAATGATCACTTCGGGCCGCGTCAGCCTTACAATACGGACCAGCGCTTCCAGATTCGCGCCATGTCCCCAATTCGCCAGCGAGTTCAGAACATTCTGCGAAGCCGTGTCCTTGCCATCCAGAAACCACACATTTGTAATTCCGAGCTTCGCGCAAGCCTGCCGCGCTTCCTGCTCGCGAATATCCGCCAGCGCCGGTCCATGCTCCCGCGAGTAGTCATTTCCGCCGCTGCCGCCGCGCGTCGTATAAATCACCGCCACACGCTTGTGCTCATCGTAAATCGCCCGCGCCAGGTACGGTGTGACGCCGCCCTCATCGTCCGGGTGCGCCACCACCACCAGAATGTCCGTCTTAACTCGCTCGTCCGGCCCTTTCACTGTCTGGACAGGCGCGGCAGTCTGCGCTTTCGCAGGAACCGCGACGAACCACACGAGCGCTACAACAAAAAACACCACAGAACGTTTCATTCCGCACCTTGAATCATTCTTTTGTCTTCGGCATGTGGGAAAGAATTGTACCTACTCCTCGCTCTCTCCGCGAGTCTCTGCGCTTTGCGCCTCTGCGTTATCGTATGTTTTTTCCGCTGTCGCCTTGACCCACTTTTCACCCGCCGATAAGCTTGTAGTTTCTCATTTACGGTTGCAGTCTCCGGGTTTCAGGGTTTGTTTCACAAACCCTGAGGTAAAAAATGGAAACGATTCACGTAACTTTGCCCGATGGCAGCGTAAAAGAGGTGCCCAAGGGCACCACACCTGCCGACATTGCGCGCGGCATTTCGCCGCGCCTTGCCGACGCGGCCTTTGTCGCCAAGGTTTATTCAAACAACGGCGCGCTCTCGAACTTTGGCGATCCAGTTGATGACGGCGGCTATCTGATCGATCTGCGCCGCCCGCTTGAGCAGGATCTCAAGCTAAAAATCCTGACCGACAAGGATCCCGATTCCCTTTTCGTTTTCCGTCATTCTGCAGCGCATCTTCTCGCGGCAGCCGTGATGGAACTGTACCCCGACGTCAAACTCGGCATCGGCCCGCCCGTGGACAACGGATTCTTCTACGAATTCATGCGCGAACAGCCGTTTACTCCCGACGACCTCGCCAAAATTGAAAAGAAAATGCACGAGCTGGCCGCGCAGGACTTGCCGAACGAGCGCAAGTATCTTGCGAAGCCGGAGGCGCTGGAGTTCTACAAGAAATCCAACCAGATTTTCAAGTGCGAGCTGGTCGACGAAAAAGTCACCGAGCCGATGGTCTCCTTCTACACCACCGGAAAATTTATCGATTTCTGCCGCGGCCCGCACATTCCCTCTACCAAGCGCATTCAAGCTTTCAAATTGATGAGCGTCGCCGGCGCCTACTGGAAAGGTCAGGAAGGCAATCCACAATTGCAGCGTATCTACGCCGCTGCTTTTTTCACGCAAAAAGAACTCGACGCTTATTTGCATCGTCTGGAAGAAGCCAAGCGCCGCGACCATCGCAAGCTCGGCCCCGAACTCGATCTGTTCAGCATTCAGGAAGAAGCCGGCCCGGGCCTGATTTTTTGGCATCCCAAGGGCGGTTTCATCCGCAACATTATCGAGACCTGGCTGCGCGACGAACTCATCAAGCGCGGCTATGAATTGCCCCGGCCACATTCTTATTTACAAGTCGAAGCTGCGCAGCTATCGCGATCTGCCAGTGCGCCTCGCCGAATTGGGCACCGTCTATCGCTACGAACGCAGCGGCGTTCTGCACGGCTTGCTGCGCGTCCGCGGTTTCACCCAGGACGACGCGCACATCTTCTGCATGCCTTCACAAATCGAAGCCGAAGTCGAAGCCTGCATAGATTTCGCCTACGCGGTCATGAAAAATTTCGGCTTCGATCAATTCGAAGTCGAACTATCTGACTGGGACCCCAACCACCCGGAAAATTACCCCGGGAAACCGGAAGATTGGCAGCACGCTTCCGATGCCCTCGCTAGGGTGATGAAACGCATGAACATTCCCTATAAAAAAATGGCAGGCGAAGGCGCGTTCTACGGTCCGAAGATCGACATCAAACTAATTGACGCGATCG
>WNFO01000852.1_pt1 | contig 26754 bp, 31 predicted proteins | sample 5400251 | NCBI WGS metagenome assembly WNFO01 (sample SAMN13153354, study PRJNA577476) | soil metagenome | isolation source: 100 cm saprolite under Madrone tree | place: USA:California | collected 2016-06-14
CGAGCCTCGAGGTTATCGCCACAACGACGCGCCACACCCAGGCGCCTCGCGCTCGTTGTCTCCACGGTCGCGTTCTATCTCGCCGCCTCGGCGTAGTCCCCGTGATACGTATTACGATAGGGAGGTGTCGGGTATGAGACCGCCGGCTCACGGACCCGGTGTGGAGATGGACATACCTCGCCGTGCACCACCTGCACACTCCGACGGTGATCGTCTTGAAAGAGATGTTGAGATGGGCGACGTCCGGGACCGTGCCCCCGAACCTGTTGACTGATGTATGTGGGCGTGTGATATATACATCCGTCTATTGTTTATCAGCCACGACGAGTCATCGATGTCTCTGTATGTGTTTTGTGCTGATTTTTTCCTCCACTTTCCCTTCTTGTGTTGGTCTTTTCAAAAGCGTCGCTTTGATGCCTGTATGCGTCTCTGGTTGCCCTTGGTTGCCTCGTTTAGAAAAATATATTTATATATGAAAACGCTTGTTTCCAAGATGCAAATACGGGAGAACATATCAGAACTGGGATTCAAAGATTATATTTACGGGTACAATGGCTTTTGCTTCTGGGCAAAATGTATATACGTGGAGGATTGCGGTATCCCCTTTCAGCCGTTCGACGTGTTCATCGACCTTGGAGATCGTGTCCCTGTACCCCGGATCGAATGCGTCAATCTCCATGGTTTAACCCTCTTCAAATGTTCAATCGAACGTGTCCATCTCGGGAGTAGTTTGGCCCCGGTGGTCCCCCAAGAGCTCTGGATGCTCTATCATTTCATCTCTGCGCCAAAACAGCCCGCCCGCCCACTCGCCCGCGTAGCCCGCGCTCTCCGATAACCACGATCGATAGAGAGGGAGCGGTCTGGGCTGGTGATCTATATTCCCTTGACCCAAGGGGAAAGGCGTAAAGCAAAAAAAAGAAGAAACAATGCTGCGACAGGCCTCGAAACGTTCGGACGCGCCCAGTCCGGCGAGCGCCATCCCGCCGGCCAATGATCGCGCGTGCCGCTGGATTATTTTCGTTGTGACTGTGAAAAAAGTTCGGATACAGGAGTCTCATGACCTCGACCTCACGGGATGTGCTAAGTGATTAGTGTGCTGTAGGGCAGTATGCTCAAGGTCCGAGAGCCCAAATAAGCGTCGATCGAGCCGAACGGGGGATCGTACTAAGCCTTATCAGTTGGCCAATGGGAGATAATGATGATTGAAGCACTCCGGTACTGTGTGTGCCTGACGTCTCCGGAGACGAAGGAGGGCGGCTGCACGATCATACAGTCTAGAAGAGCCGAGACGTTGGAAGTTTCGGACGTTTAGGAGCTTACACGCCCCCACTGACGCAATAGCACGGAGATGGGATAGCCAGTAGCAAACAAGCTTTCAACTGAGAGGAAACCCAAACCGCTCTTGCACTATCCCACTCAGCAATCTGGGGATTCTCGGAAGACACGGACCGGGTGCAAGGCCCCGGAACCCAGACCGCGCCGTGAAATGTCAGGATGATATATATCGGGGCGGCGCAGGTTTGAATGCTATATTGGATCCGAAGGACAATTGGAACCCGAGATAGGGACCCGTCGTGGGAGTGGATCGACCCCCCGAAGAGATAACGGGACCAAGGAGTCCTTGCGATCGTCTTCTTTGCGTCCTGTGTCCGCCCTTCCATCACAGCTGACCAGGGAGACAGTTTTCCGGACGAAGTGACAAGACAGCGGGAACATTCGTCGTTCTGACAGGGCCATAAGATTCAAATGGGTCGAGCCGGGGAAGCACAAGTTTTTTGTGAGCACATGGTCTCGTGGCGTCCACGCGTAATCCAATCTTATTAGCGCATCCCGGAAAAGAATGAAGTGTAGATCATCGTGATGGACATGGGTGCGAGGTCCATTAACATTGGTCAAGAGTGTGCCTGTATTATTTTAAGTCAGCAGCAAAATTTCAAAGGTATAGAATTCGAATAACATGATGTGCTGCTTGTATCGTTGTGTTGTTGGAGGTTGCTGTTTTCGTTGAGTTGGCAGTGCAACGTGAAAAATGTACCGCCTCATCGGCAAAAGATAAGTGCGACACCCGTTCATTTACTGCTATTTCTGAGATAGGGGCTTTGATTGCATTGGCCGCTTCTTACCAGAACAGGGAGCATGGAGCGCGTGAAGGCGCTATCCATCCAAAAATAGCATCGCTCACCGCCTCACTCCGGTGGGGGGTCACCGCGGCTTCTCTGCGCAGCTGGTCACGATGGTACTCACCTGAGAACTTCGGTGAGCATAATTCTGAGTTTCTAGATTCTAAAAGAGCCATGTAGACTCGGACGCCGATGAAAAAACTTGACACCGCTGTCACAATGAATAAAATCGGGAAGGTTCTTCCAAATCCAAACCGTGTGGGTCGCACAATCCTTGTGAGTCCACCAATGCGGTGGTTAAACGCTGGTACACTTGATAACACAATGGTAGCAATATGGAGATCGCGGGCTTAGGGTTCGAGCGAGGAACGCAAGATATCTATAGTGAACTCATACATACCCAAAAACACGGCTCCACCAGCCGCGATCCACATGGTCCTCGGTATGACACCAGAGAACAGCGCAGGGATCCCCTCCGAGAGATATAACTGTCGAAGTCGGCCGAGAGGAGATGGGTAAGATGGATGAGAAGGGTCCTGAGACAGGTGAGCATATTTCCGATGAGAAATCAGCCCTTCTCACCCGAAGATCAAGCATGACTCGGGTCTTCAAAACGTCCAGAGGTGTCGTAAGCGCGGCAGCAATTCCACCAGCTACGCTCCCACATAACGAAGCTTCGAAAGGACGTAACGACGAAGGCTTGTCATACAGAAGATACGAGAGACGGATCTTGAAAAATTCATACATCGGGAACTGCAAGGATGAAAACGGTATCTTTTATCGCTTACGGGTAAGTGTCAGCCAGCCGTGTACGCAAGCGAAGGAATTACCTCCCGCATGACAGTGGTACGGAACCCTCTGTAAAATCCTCTTAATCCGTCGGTTTTCCATACCAACTTGGCAGTTGCGAGGGAGGTGTTAGCTAATGTGCCGTAGGAAGATGTTTGTGACCGTGTTTTGATGACCTCTGTCGGCACCCTTACGAGACAAGCTGCCTTCGATGATCAGATTGAAATGGATAGTCAGCAGGCTGTTTCGATAGTCATGTGTTGGCACCACGCACCACTTCACCTATGGAAGCAGATAACATATGGTTAACCGGCGCGAAGTGATGAGAGTTTGGCAAGATGCGCTTGAGCGTGTCATAGGTACAGAAGAAAACTGCAGCTATGATAGATTCAGTAAGAGTTGGGAATGGGGGTAAGTGCAAGTGTTTTTCATGAACATACCTCCGGGCGCACTCCCAACAAGGACACTACCGACTCCCTTGTATATACCTCTGAATCCACCTGTCTTGTAGAAGCCCTGAGGGGATTGCAGACGTGTCTTTATCGAGTCTATTGGGTAGAACAAAAGATCGACGGTTGTTCCAGCAACGCCGCCTGCCTAGAAAGGGCGTGGGTGGAAACAAGGTAATAGTCGGACGGAGTAGGAACGTACGATGAGGGACTGGCCGAATGTCGGTGGAATTTCGGGGGACATCCAGACAGGTCTCTAGGAGAGACCGCTTTACAACACTTCCCTCTAAACTATGACCTGGCAATGGCAATGGCAGTGACCCCTGCCGGCACTGTCGGTGCTGGCAAAGCGGACTCCTCCGAGTCACACCTTTCAGACGCGCCGCGATCACGTGCAATTCTACGACTCACGGATGGACCCTCAGAGTATGCAAAGATGTCATTGTCATACAGTGTACATGATCAAGTAAAGTCTGCTTCCAAGACTGCCCGCAGTCTCAAGACATTCCTCGAGTCACTCCGAGAAGATGTAAATCTTATCATCATGTTCGAGAGTGTATCAAAGAACGTTATATGACAGTTGTGAATTTGCTTAGTACCATTCATAAGGTCTAGGCCCTCGGCAATCCATGTGCATAACAAAGCCAGGCACTGTATCCAACGCCACTCTCTCGTTGAACTTACCGATAGACATGATCGGCTGTGGGGCATTATTAGCATGGGAACATTCCAGATGTAACAGCACCATACCATGCAAATTGGCAGCGGTCTCGGCCTCAGCCCGGTCTCCAATTGCGAGCAATTTTTCCTTATTATAGAGAAGCTCCTCGCGTGTTTCAGTCGAGAACTCCTGGTTCTGAGCTAGGATCGTAGATCAGTCACTGCAGAAGGCAGCCCACAGGAACGGCGCCTACTCTCGACGATGGCATCCACAGGGCAGGCCTCCTGACAGAATCCACAATAGATACACTTGGTCATATCAATATCTGAACGATGTTCCAGATGGCTGTCTGCATGCGAGATTGATACCGGCGATACACTAACCGTATTTTGTTGTACGACGAGAACCGTCTAGGCGGGCTTCACTCTCAATGGTAATAGCCTGGGCAGGACAGATAGCCTCGCATAACTTGCACGCTGTAGGTAATCGAGATTAATTACGAGAAGAACTCAACAGTGTGCATACGCACCAATGCAACGCTCTTCACCGCTGGGATAACGACGAAGCGCGTGCTCTCCGCGGAAGCGAGGAGAGAGAGGACCCTTCTCGAAAGGATACATGATTGTATATGGGGGGCGGAAGAATTGCTCCAAGACTAGCCACATGCCTGGGGATATTAATTCAGATAGAGTGGAAACCACATAAGCAGCAACGTCGAACGAACCTCGGACAATCTCCGTAAAAAAGAACAGATGTGCAGCTTTCTCGAGAGCACTTGGCCCTCCCTTGTATGGATTGACAAACTTGCCCGGTTCGTCTCTCGCAGAGTAAACGCCTGTTCCGAGTCGGGAAGATTTGGTAGAATCATGACTAGAATCGTGCGCTGGTTGTGCTTGTAAGGTGCGCTGTGAAGTTGAGAAGTGCCGTAGGGAAACTAGTGCAATAGATGGGGTACCCGTTGCTCGCGAAAGTAAAGGCCGGGTAGACAACCCAAGGGAGAGATGACGGACAAAGGCCATGTTGGCTCTATGCCACCACAACGTCCGCTTGTCACACTTTGGTGACGGCTCAGTGGACCAATCACAACTCGCGAATTCCTTGCCCTTCAATCATTCGTCGAAGTGGACATGTCGTCCTCCAAGAAATCGAAAACGCCCACTGCTCCCCAATTATTGGATCAGGGTGTGTCCTGAGATCATTTGTACCATTTTTCATTTATTCATATACCGCAGAGGTACAACAGACATTTTCTCGCTTCCAAAGCGATCTTCAGAACCTCGCGTCTAAAATCGGAGAACTCGAACAAGAGGCCGAAGAGCATATGTACGTTCGAAATGCCATATGTTTCTATTTGTCTCTCATTGCGAACTCAATCTAGTTTGGTTCTATCAACGCTGAACGAGGCGCTGGCAGAAGAACCAGACAGAAAATGCTTCCGCCTGATTGGCGGCGTCCTTGTTGAGAGGACCGTCAAGGACGTAGTACCTGCATTGCAGACAAACCGTGACGGTGTCAGTCCTCGAGAATCCAGTCTTATGTTAGTCATAAACTGTTCCCTCGACAGATTCGCAAGGTCATTGCTAGCCTTACCGAGCAGTACAAAGCCAAGGAAGGAGAGTTTGAGAAGTTCAAGGGGGAGTACAACATACGCCCGGCCGGGAAGGCATGACTTGAATGCGGCCCTGAGAAACATGGTCAGGGCACAGACGTGGCTGGCTCTAGCATTTCATGAGAAATCAAACTACTTTCTGCCTGCAACAAGCTGTAGCATAGATCTCGTATTTGTGGTTTATCTAATCTTATTACATGATGGCTGGCGGAAACCCAAATATGCACCTCCTCGTTTCGTCAGGACCTCCAGTACCCACAGCGTTGTTGCATGGAAAGCAGCTATGCCAGTCACCCTCGAGTCACTTCCAGTAGAACTAGTAACCGCCATCTTGGAGCAATTGGATCTGGCCTCCCTCGTCGTCGTATCTTATCTGTCACGTCGCCTGCACAGTATCGCATCGGACCGTTCGCTGAATCCATGGAGAGTACCTATCCTCCGCAACCTCCACAGTGGGGTATACGAAGACAGCCTGAAACACCTGAGTGTGCGGACAACGGTACCAAGACAGAACTGGATCGAGATTGTGAGCATGGCTCAACCTCGGCACATACTCTTCGAAGCCACACTCCCGAATATGAAAGAAGCAGACTGGCAAGAGTGTTTTAACAGACGCTTTTTGCCTGGATGGCAGAAGTGGAAAAGAGACTTGAGTTGGCAGGAGACTTTCAAGAAGTGCGTGCACATCGGTGTCTTCGATGCCCAAACTCACTCATACATTGAGAGCGCAGGCTGTTGTTCAGGGTGTGGCACCGCAGTATAATTACCTGCACAGCTGACGAGTCCTGGACAAAGTAAGAGCTCTGTGCATGAATCCCCTTTTCATTCTCAGATGCGGGGCAGGTACATCGTACTAAACAAGAATGGTTCGGCCAACGAATTGGAAGCATCATCTCGCATCTTTAACCCTTTGTCCATATTCAACGAAATGAAGTGCGTTGATTACCCTTTTCACTATTTTACTGTCTCTCAGGCGATGAGCTCTATAGAGTGCAGAGTAATTTGGCCCATCTGGAAACCCACATCAGGGTATGGACGACTGATTCGACGCAGTTCCGTTCTGAACAATCCTTTAGCTCGTCGTTCAACTAGCTGATGTGAGGGTACTTGCACTCGGCACACTCAACAATCCGCGCGGTGCATTTACTGTAAACAAAAATGCTCGATCGTTCCTACACCCCCCTGATATCGAAGTAGCCCACGATAGAGCCAGTGGCGGAGGATCTTCTGGGCCAGTCAATGGCAAGCCCAGAAGCTGTTATCCGTACGAACGCTTCACTCGTCCCGTCCCGGCCCTCTCGCACATTGCATACCCATTCTACACACCAGGCGGGGGAGATAAACGATGGATAACATCCGGCACACTTGAGGAAGAAGGGAAACAATGGGTCGGCGGGCTGATGTCAGTGTACAAGCGCCCTTTAACGTCGATCCCGCAGTTGCTGACTTTCTACTTTTAAGGCTAACAGCTCAGATTACAAGTACTCAGACGAGCATGCCGTGGGGTGATGGACCCTTTCTGCAAGATCTTGATTTAGTTGTCGGATTCGGGAGGAGCCAGTATGCGTCTTTGACTTGGGCAGACCTGGATTGTATTGCTCCTTGGATGAAGGACCTCATCACGAAGAGGATTGATGGAGCAGGGCTCGCTATCTAACGACGGGATCTCAAGCGCCCGGCGGGCATGGTGATATCCGAGACACCAGTTCCGCTGGAGGAGGCGGTGCAGGTGTGATCCTTGTTGTCTTAGGATAGATAACAACGTGTCTCACTTTAATTATGTTACCCCGCGTAATACCCAATTGTATCTGCCCCGGGAAAGCCATCCTCAAAAACAATAGATTCTCGAGCCGCCCGTACAACACCCTGCCCCTACTATTCTTATAAGAGCACAGAGGAGTCATGTCACAGGCGTGGCAACCTGTAATCATCTTCCCCGTCACCACCGGTTCTGTTGTTGCTGGTTCTAAACAACTCTGCCTCATACCCACGATTAAACGATAGTGCTGGGCATTGTCGACGTTTCTTACGACCTTTATTTATCTATCACCGCGCCACGAACAGAACTTCCCCGCTATATCAGTACTATAATGAACGCTGTAAGTTTTTGAGTTTCTGGTCGCGAGCCGTTCTGAACTTCTTCCAGCTCAAAACTGAAAATGTATGCGCGATATGTAAGAAGGTCTTTTCGCGCAAGGCCGACTGTAATCGACATGTTAAACTGCATTCCGGAATTAGGTGGGCGTCCTTTTTGTATTGAGTCGAGACTTCTCCGTTCAATATCCTCAGGCCCTATCCCTGTGATATACCAGGATGTGGCAAACGATTTTCTCAATATACGGCGCTGAAGACTCACCGCAACGTCCAGTACGTCTTTATAAGTCTGCGATGAATCACCATGACACACGAAGGATCTTCTAGCACTGGCTTGAAGCCGTTCAAATGCGCGTTGTGCAAAGCCACTTTCGGTGATCCCTCATCCTGCGCTCGCCATCGCAGGGAAATCCACCATCCCACCAAGCCTTTCAAGTGCCCCATTGCGGATTGTCCGTCAAGGTGAATCATATCTTGCTCTCCACGTACTCGATGTCAATTCCAGGTTTGTCAGTATACGGCGATCGTCCTCTTTCAAAACCCATCTGAAAAAGCACGGATTAGATCCAAGTATATACCTTGAGTTCTCCAGTCGCGACCATTCCCCCGTAGAGGTTTGGCAATCAACAGAACCCGAGGGGATCAAGGAAGGGCAAGTCTTTAACCCAAATGGTCCATCTTGCAGCCAGGAGATTCGTTTGCCTGTTCCCGAATCTGGTTTGCCCGAACTTTGGGATCCGGATCAATTACTATCACATCCTTTGTATCCTTGTAAGTTCATTACTTTGTTGTCACCGAGTGCTTACCTCGTGTAATGACGTCCTTCTCCTTATATTGTAGCAGTTCCTTTGATTCTGGAGCCAGAGCTCACCTCTGTGGTTTCCACCAACTCCCCGTTGCTCCTCGCCCCAACCCCCCGGATCGCACCGGATAACGGGCAATTTTTCGCATCCACCTCACGAGCATCCCCAGCATCCTCTTCGAGATACTCTTCGCCCATGGCGACGACTCCAGTCCTGACGCCTGAAATAGGGCCGGCGTTCCTAACTGATTTTGGTGTACAGTTAAGCTCTTGCAGCTTAACTTGGGACAGCCCAAGCTGGACACGAAGTGCCTGGCTGGACCACGGCATTCAGTTCATCGGATAGAGGGTGGACACTCGTGGATTATCTGCTGTAGCATTAGATACTTTAGGTCCTGTATCGTTAATGGCTTTGTGTGTATGAGTTGATGGGAATCAACAAAAATTGGCAGGCGATTGCCGATTGAGCGCCGTTGAGCGCTGAGCGGTTTATCCTCTCTTCGCCACTTGTAATACCCTGTTCTGCTCTTTTCATCCGGTCTGTCGCGTCTCCTCGCTCGAAGGGCATTCCTTCCTCTTAGAATGCTCGCGTCCCCGCTTTATCCTACTTCTATTGCTGCTCATCAGCCCTCCGAAGGCGTCTCAAAATACAGACCTGCTAAAGACATTGAAAGTTTTAACAAACTCTTACCCCCGGTCGTGGAGTTCGTCGAGGGGTCGTCTTCTGGCACTTTGTTGGTAGCTGAGGGGAGATACGAACCTATAAACGGTTCACCTAAATCTGCTTCTAGACCAGAAGTATGTTTTCCGTCTCGCTACTTCACGTCGTCCCATGACCTTGCGTAGGCACAAGTACCTGCACAAACGCCTCAAGCGGCACACAAGGATCCCACTCCTACGCCGCAGTCTCCCCCTACTGGAAAAAAGGGCGCTACTCTCTTTTCGAACCCTATCGAGACATCCTGGCCGAAAGGATTGAATGTGGGCTCCGGGCTAATCAACACCGGCAATAGTTGCTTCTTGAATAGCGTGCTCCAGTGCTTACTGCATACACCACCCCTTCTGCACGTACTGTTCTCGCATAATAAGGCACATCCTTGTATGTGTTTACTCTTCTTGGGCCGACGAGAGGTTTATCAGTTTCAAGGTCGGGTAAAAACTGGCTTTTGCATGACCTGCTCTCTGCAAGCCGTCATGGAAGAGGCACATAGCCACAGGAAGCATGCATTTACGCCATATCAGATCGCCAATAGGCTTCAATGTCGGTAATTTTATAGTCTCTTCTTTAGATTGGGCTTCATTTTATGTTGCAGTGATTGCAGGACACATGCGCCGCGGTCGTCAAGAAGATTCTCATGAGTTCCTCCGCTATGCCATTGACGCTCTACAAAAGGCCTGTCTTGCAGGACACTTATCGTTAGTGTTTCTCTTCGTGGGCCTGAATATGTGTTGTGATGACTTACGCCCTCATAGTAAAGCCGATCCTAAGGTTGCGGAAACGACCTGGGTACATAAGATTTTCGGCGGAAAGCTGCGCTCTCGAGTGACCTGTAACGAGTGCCGTCACAACAGCGACACTTTCGACAGTATACTCGATCTTAGCGTGGATATCCACGGCGTTGAAACTCTTCGGGATGCCTTGCGCAAATTCACGGCAATTGATTACTTGAAGGGAGCTGATATGTATAAGTGCGAGAAGTACGCGCTCCTAGCATTTGCTGGCACACCACCTAATAGCTACGTCGTTTTAGGTGTAAGAGGCGTGTGGTGGCTTCGAAGAGGTTTACCATACAGGACCCACCAGTGGCACTCACCATTCATCTCAAGCGCTTTTCACCCCTCGGGCGCAAAATTGGGCACCCCGTTCGGTACGACGAACGCCTCTCCTTGGCGCATGTAGTAAGCGAAGGACAGTATGGCCCCTCATACTTGCTATATGGTGTCATCTCCCATGCTGGAAGTGGGCCTAATTCTGGACACTACTACGCTCACGTTAAGGCACCCAACGACCACTGGTATGAGATGAATGACGACTCGGTGACGCGCTACCACACGCCACCCACCAGTATGAAGAACGCATATATTTTGTTCTACATGCGTGATCGTGGTCAGGCGTTGCAAGCTGCTGTCACATCCGGGTCTCAGCGACCGCCAGTCTCACCCCATGGCGTCAGGAACAAGTTAAAGAAGAAGAGGATTCCAGATATGGGCACCAACACCGGTGAGAAGCGGAACCAGCCATTCATAGGGCCCATATTACCCTCGTCTACGATACCCGAACCGGTGCCTTCGGTGTTGCCAGCGCGCGATCCACAGGCCGATCTTCTGAAGAGGAAGATTCAGGCAGCGTCGAAGCCCACACGGCCACAGCCAAAGCCGTCGAACGCGCTGTTAAGCCTGTCGCAGTATGTTGATGAAGATGACGACGCTGAAGACATCGGCGAGCGAGTTCAGACGTCATCACCGACACTGAAAGAGGCACTTCCCACTTCCACGCCAAGTACAGCATCCATACCGTCGATACCCCCCAGAAAATTTTACGGTAGCTCGCCATCAGCGCCGGGTAGCAAGCGAAAATTACAGGACGATGAACAGCCTTTCCAGCAACGCCTCTCTGCACGACGATTCAAGACGCCGGCTTCGGTCACGATGCATAGACCTTTCGGACTTCAAAACCCGTTTGCTCGCACGAGCAGCGTTAAAAATTCCATGCAGGGACGGCACGGGAAGAAGAAGAGATTCAGCAATTAGGACTGCTTTATCACATAGAACGAGGACACCTGGCCTTAGCACGTCGGTCGGACAACATGTAGGACTGGTGTCAAGTAAAGTAAAGTATGGTAAAGGTAACAAGCTTATAGCTTTGCCTTCGTCCTATTTTCCTGGGCTTCCTCCCACCATACAACTGTAACTGTCACATCATCTCTCCACCTTCTTGAATGCGGTGCAGGTATGCTCAGGTTCTTCCTCAGTTTATCCTCATCCCCGCCCCCGAACGCGTTTCGAATCAGATGAGCACTGACATTGTCATCTACAAACGCCCACGAACCCTTCTGCGCATTTCGCATGGTTCCTTCTTTACCTTGTACTGTAGGCGAGCCAGCGGCAGTGGGAACAAGTCCAGGCAGAGATGATTTGGAGATAGTGCCCTTGAGGCCTGCAAAGTAGCCTCCAACAAGCGCAACAACTTCCTCCGATGAGAGCTCATCCCAGAGCCCGTCTGTTGCAAGGACCAAGAACTTCAGTGAGGAAGATGGTTTTGGTTCTGATGAACCAGGGTTGGGAAGAGAAAGTTTCTGGTGTGTGATGACTGGCATGGCGGTGACATACGGAGGTGTTTTGAATCCAGGTCGGGCATGGCGGGTGGTCCTACCCGTACTCTCAATGAATGCTTTGTTCAAGCTGTAGACAACAGTTCACAAGTTTAGACCGTGAGATACAGATGGGACATCAGGGAACCTACATTTCTTGCACCTCGAGAGGCCATTTGTAGCGGGCGTCACCAAAGGCCCGGGATGGCTCAAGGCCGCCGAGAATGCGTCCGCGTTGGATCACATCCTCAGCAGGATGTTCTGATCGTATACTGAATAAATGTAGATGAGGAACAGTAAAGAATTGCGTGCACAGCGTTGCACACACCGTTTGGCTTCATTTTCGTTGCGCCCAGTCTGATCTTCAGTAAGAACCTCCACGCGCCACTTACCAGTGCCATCATCGTTCTCTTCCCAGATCCCGGCTACGGCACGGCTGTCTCCCGTACAAGCGACGTAAAGATCACGTCGTAAAGGATCTACGAGCGCCATCAACGCGCAGCTACCTAACAAATTGTCAGGGGACGATGATAGGAAGGAGTATTGGAATATACACGGCATACCTGATAAGGCAGGTGACATAGATGCCTCTGCCATTGGGTGTTGACTTAAGTCCGGAACGTTTGTGTCCAGCTTGGTAACGTTTGCCGCGAGTACGCGAAGGGGGCCGTTTACTATCTCGAAGTCGACATTGTCGAACGCTCTCCGAATGGCTTGTGATACCCTCTCAACATGTCCTTCTTGGGGTGCATCCGTGTGGGGGAGGGAGCGAGGGAAAATTAGGGATTTGAATAAGTCACGTATGGGTGACGATGACTTGGGGTGAGCACCGCCGTCAAGGGCAGACGAGGATAGCTCAAGGACGACAGCGGGTATGAGCACATGCGAGAGTAGTCTAGACGTGTGGAAACCAGCGTGACCATCCATGACGGCGTAAAAGAGAAGGCTGCGAGCGGGATCCGAAGAAGTGGCTTCAGTGGAGACAGTTGCCTGGGCGTGCGCGTCCTCGATGGGGTCGTTGGAGGCGAGGTACGCGGTAGAGTGTTTCCAAGCCAAGCCTTGGGAGGGCAGTTGACTCTTGGACACCGCAAACTCGTTGATTCGTTGATCAACGACAGGTTTAGAGAGCAAGGGGAAGGAGCGCTTGACGACGTAGGGCTTGCCGTCTGGTCCCTTTTCCTTCATGTTGATGCTGAATGTTGGATTTTTGTTATATATGAAGTAGAGATATGCTGGCGGAACCGTGATGGCTACCACGCCAAGGATGGGTTTCCAAGCGCGCCTGTGCATCCGGGATGCAGTGTTGTTGCGTAGTTGGGAGGCGGGGCAGAGGCGGAGGCGGAGGCATGATCACGCAACCGAGACGCAAACGCGTTTGCCTTTTCACGGACTTTCATCCCGTCAGCTCAGCGTGGTGTGGGGCTCAAAAGTCTGCATGTCCATCTACTAACAACATACACTCGTAATACCGTGTCCATGTCAATGTCAAAGGTGCTTTCAAGTGATTCAAGTGAGCATTCAACGCCGCTCTCAGACAACAAGGGGCGGCACGGGACCAACATCATCCCGTTGTTGAGTTCTGTCTCAGTGCTGGACAATGCTGACAATAATGCTGAACTCTCCGCTCATCAACCATCTCCCATCGTGAGTCGAGACCTGATCTCGTGTTCAATTGTCCTACATCCTCAGAAATGTCTTGTAAAGTTCCCAAGCGCCCAATCATCAACCACTCCCACCACTTCTTTCTCAAAGTACACAAGACGTCCCTCTCTTGCTTTTCAACAGCAGAAGCAGGACCGGGACCACCAATGCTCGCAACCTCCCCTTTCTCCTGGAGCATTGGCTCGTCATGGTATCAAAGTTAGAGACTTTGCATACGAAAGCGATTTGCCCTTAATTCCTTCAATACCCCGAGCCCGCAAAGTTGTACTAGGTGCTCAACCCCTTAAGCGCACCAAGCGATACTTCGAAGAACCAGATGATATATTCACCGTTGATACCCACTGTCAAAGTCAGAGCGCCACTGCGGGGCTTTCGCAAGGCTCAACCCAGCAAGATGAGAGCGTCAACAAATCAAGACCACTAGAGCGCAAATCGACGGAACCCGTAATCATCCCGGAACGAAAGTCACAACGACCGTACCGTGATGTAGGGCACGCCGACTTCTCCCAGCACCCTTCCAGCTCGCAGGCTGCGCAGAGGAGCCCTCGCCACACACTGACGCCCGCCACACCAGTAGTTACCAGGACCCCTACCAATTTCTCTCCGGCATCCCTGCCCTTTCCCTTCCCGGCCACGAAGAGATTAACGGCAGGGGGCGGCTCTCAAGAGTCAGAACTATCGACCGACACGCCCCTAGTCACACCGAAGGGTTCTCTGACGTGGCCATCTCCGTCCATCACTGGCGGCCTGCCTGCTTCCCAACTGGACAACAATGGCTCTCAGGCTCCCGTATTAGACACGGTGCCCACCTATTTACAGCTCGGTTTTTCTCCCCCGTTTTCCCAGGCACCCGATTCCCACCCCGATACCGATACCGCAACTGTGGACACTTCCCTCGGCTCTTTGCCACCGACGACGACGACGACGGAAGTGGATAGCAGCCTTCTGCAGCCACCGCTAGATCATCTAGCCCATACGCGGGCGTCCTCACCGCCGTCACCGTCGCCATCACGGACTCGTCGCTCACGTACATCACGGCCGCTGACCGAACCCGGTCCGAACACCGGCGGCCAACGATACTTCCTTCGCAAACATGGTTCACCGGAACAGGATCGCGATTCGTCGCCCTCTCAGCTCCGCAGACGTAAGTCGTCAATAAAGAGGCCGGCACCATACCCAGGCCGGGTACCGCCTGTGACTCGTCAGTCTGCACATGCAGCGTCCTCGAACTCACCGGGGCGCTCGGCACGCGCAAGACCTCTGCGAAAAGCTACTACATCGTGAGCGTTTTATTGCCTTCGTTTCTTGCGATACCTGTCACCAGGATTTCGGGTCATTATTGGGGTGCGTATCCTTTACGTAGGAACATGCTACAGTGACTGACAGGCTCCGTGGTCGCAGATAATTTATTCCACCCCGTTGTATGCTTTGCTTTTTTGAAATGGGTCGTTTGTGTATCAATATCCTTGTAATCGGCCTAGCTAAAGGTCGGGGGTCTGTTTGATGTCTTCTCGATTTCCAGTTATCACGTTTCGTAAGTTGATGGAAACCAACATGTCTTTCCAAAAAAAAATATAGCAATTTAAAAGCCAACCAGACCATGGAACCGTACAGAGTGACACATACAACAGTGGAGAAATTGCCATCTAGTTTCTAGATTATAACCAACCCATCGTTTTTCCGAATTTGAGGACATCACCAGCGCACCTGGGCCCCGATGTAGGCGCTATTGCTGTTTTTACTGCAGTAGCTGTCTTCCGCCGGCCGAGTTTGATCGCTACAGGTTTGTACGCTTGCGCCTCCTGCACGCATTCCCCCAGTAGGTTCTCCATCTTGAGAAGGCAGTCGTAGCATTGTCGCTCCGTGAAGCCCGGACTAGTTGAAGTATTGGCCTTCCTTGGTGGGCGTAGGCATTTAGACTTGAGCAATTTAATGAGTAAATAATGAAGCCACTACAATCGTCGGAATTGTCATTAAGTATATCCAGTCGCACTAGACTGGATTGGGCCTACCATCACGTTGCTGAGAGGGCGAAAATCAGCCCAGTTACCGCCGTTATGCTTGCGCATAAAGCGATAAATGTCGAACTGATAGTCTCCTAGGATACGAGTGGGCAGAGGCTCATAAGTCTAAAGTAATGCACTAACCTTCTCCTTCGAATATCTCTTCATCGAAGGGCGTCCAGCGAATCTCCGTTGAACCATCACTCTCATGCGCCTCCATCCTTGCAAGTCCAAGATCGATCACGGTGGCCTTTACACCATGGACCAAGTGGTCCATGGGACGCCATGCATCAGTAGTCGATGTGCTTCTACGGGAGGATAGACTCGAGGGGATATTCTTAACGAGAATCTGGCCCCAATGAAGATCCCTATGCTACATGTAAAGCAGATTCAACGTCAAGGTAACGACGGCAACTGAAAGGGTGCACCTCAAAGGACACCAGATCTTCTGCCGTCGAAAGAGCGCGGACAATCTGCCAGAAGAGACTACAAGCTTGTCTCCAGCCTGTCTTGGTTGGTTGTCCGAACGAGTATGCTTCCAAATCTGGGCCACCATTGGGTAACACGATTATAGCGTACACCTGTGACACGGCCAACATGTCTGGTCAAGTTAAAGCCGAGGTGCGGTATTGGGACGTGTGGAGTCGCACCTGGTCGAACACTTTCTGAACCTTTAGTTTGATTATACTCGTCCCACAGGTCGAGCAGTAGCGATGGATACTTTCCGCGAACGACATAGGCTTTTAGGAGGTTGACGAATCCGTTGCACATCTCACCCATAGCTCGTGTTACAACAATTTCCTTGAGTACATCCTTGGCGTCACTTGGTGCGGGAGTTTCCACATCGATTTCATCGGGCCCTTCTTCATTGCGTAAAGGGATGACTTTGAGGACGACGTCACCGATGCCGAAGACCTCTGAGTATGATGCTTCTCCGATTTTTTGGAACCTAGCATGTCCAGAGCAAGATGACTGGACAACAGGATGCACGGGAAATGCTTCGATAAACGCAGAGAATTCCACGGGTGCCTCTTGTCCGCATTCGCTCAATAGAGGAATAAGATGAAGTGGTTGATTGGGAAGTGCATCGTTCTCAACAGGTGTCGATGAAAGGGTCAGGTCGGCGAGATCAAGGGAAATATCGGAATCAGTAATGGTCGATGGCGATGGAGGCAGCTGTGGAAAGGCTGATCTCTTTCGGCGAATAGGTGTAAGCTGACGGGGTTTACTACGGAGATTCTGAGGAGGAGAGTCGTATAGTGTAAGTTCCTGGTGTTGGCCTCGCAGTCGTGTCGGCGGCCGAGGGTTTATAATTTCCACACAGAAGTGGGCCTTGGGGAATGCTGCAGGGGTGATCGGTTTCAAAGGATCCATCGCATCTGCGGTCTCCGCTGGGTCGTCCACAATGGCATCAGAACTGGATGAAGTCAGAGAAGAGACGGAACGGATTGGGGATTTGACAACGTCTTCTTCATCCGATGATTCGGAACTTAAGACTTTTCGCCACCGCTTGGCCCGTCGCTTGATCGTCAACGATGAACCATCGCTCTCATCGCTATCCGAGATCACAATCGCATCGGCGGCAGTAGCATTTCGGTGCATTGCTGGTAGGATCGTCCTTTGATTCACTTGTACGTTTGTCTTGGAGATCCTCCTCTCCTGACTGACCCTCCGGCCGGCTTCATCTATTACAATAATGTCCATGTCGACGTCAGGGGATTTCGGGACGCGAGTATCCCTTGATCCTGGAAGTTTTGCCAATTTCTTCGGTCCACTGAGGGAAGAACGTCGGGAAACGTTAACAGAGTGAGAACTGAGAGGCTGGCGAGTAGAGCTCGGAGAATGGCGATGCTTCTTAGACAAGTGAGCTTGGTCGTTCTCACGCCTTTTCTTAGGGCATTTGTGCGATGGCATGGGTGGCGAACCGGTCGATGAGGGTGAAGTCATGATTGCAAGCCTTTTACTGGTGCCCTGCTTCCGTCTGGCTGGAGGAGTGTCAAAAACAACAATTGGGCCATCAAGCGTTCCAGAGCCATTACGCGCAGATGACTTGTTGGTGCCCTGGACGTCAAATAGGTCGTGCTTGTCATTGATGATACGCCTGTTCCTACGTCCATACGAAAAGACTTGCTTTGTGCGTGTGCTAAGCATGGGTAGTATAACTAGAGAAAAAAAGGCGAGAAGAGCAGCGAGACACTGGGTGAATAAACGGATGATGGCAGTGTTCAATAGCATATACTAGCTGCTCTTTCCCAACGCGACGACTCGGACTGGCCAACTTCGACCAAACAAGTCACAATGCGTCGCATCACGTGATCTGACCAAGTGATCTTCAAGTTGTCACTGGCCAGGGCCTGGCAGGCCCCACAACTCAGGCTGGCAAACCATGGCATTACCTCCTTCCTTGCGTAACTCAATTACACCGCCGGAGCTTGAGCTCATCGCGTCCGAAGAGCTCGTAGAGATTATACCTCTCATCTCTATGGAACGCACTGCTTTTATTTCCGTATGAACTAGCACTCTCCAAAGCCTTGATCGTTGTCCTCTTAACTGGGTCACCAGGGAGCATATGGCCCCTTACGTCCCCCAAATAAGGCAAAGATACCTCTGTGGATGGCCATGAATCTAAAAATGAAAAAGAAGTGCCATATTGTCCCGCCAGATTGGCTGAGCGTCGGTGCGCCACGATGTCAAAGCCGGTTAGCTGCGGCCTGCTCACTCCCGTGAACAGATTTTCTTCAGGAAAGATTGGCACAGGAAACAAGTCGCCCCGAGTTTAGTCAGTTCCCATTCCGCTTTACCGAAATAGCAAAACTACTTCTTGATGTGTACGTCCTGTTGTCTCTAGAACGAGTCTCTTCATTGTATATCGTTCACCAGGGCCCCGGATGATATTCAGAACTCTGATAAAATTAGATCTCTACTCAAGGACATTCGTGAAGTTCGACAAGCAAAGAGTAGAGAAGGTCTTCAGAAGATTGACCATAGTGAATTGAGTGTATGCGATAACCTTCGTTATCCTTTACACTATGTGCCCTTATTATGTGCCTATCAGTTACCCAATCTATCCTCTATGGAGATCAATGAAATCCGACCGTTCTTTGTGCGCGCCATGGGCGTGCTCACCCAAATCACCCGGAACCCTGCGGCCGACTCACGACAATTCGGCGTTTGATTTCAAGAGCCTGAATCATATTGTATTACAATGTAAGGTATGCTTCGGGTCGTCCACGCTCGTATCGGAGCGCCCGTCAGCCACGCGTTCGACTTCATATGTGCACTTTTTCTCTTCATACTTATACTTCACCGTCCCTCTCGCCTCTCGCCCCCTTCTCGAATCCCACTTCTTCCCACCTCCACAGGCTCCCGTCTTTCCTTAATTTTCTTACATTTCTCTCTCTTTTGTTCGCACCTTGGGCAACGATGATCAACGCTTAGCCGCCGCCGCGTGGCACCAGTACACTCTCAATACATTCTTTAGTGCCTCTTTTGTTCACCTTAACTGACATTTTTCTCACTAGTTTCTTGTACATCCGGCATAATGATGACATGTATACCCACTCCCTCCCGACACCGCTCCTTCACTATCACTGGACTCAGCTTACAGTAGGGACTCTGATGTATTTAAGCAGCAGCCTCCTTACTCATCGAGGATAGCATTGTGTGTTAATCACATCGTGTGTTCTCCTTTCCCTTTTTCTCTTTTGTGTGCGCTCTCGTCTCCTATCGCCTCCTAGCACTCATGTCTGGAACCGCTGTTCACAATGCATCCCTCGCTTCCTTCCATCTCCCAGCACTCACATTAGTGGAACCGCTGTCCACAACGCGTCCCATATCTCCTCACCTATCCCCATCCTCTCAGCGTCTCACACCTCTTCCTCGCAGCCGCTAGCGAAGCTACAACAAGTTCATTTGTACCAGAAACAGCAGGTTCGTTAACTAATACCTGTTTTTACTTAGCCAACAAAGTGACTAGGACTTCTTCGCGTCCAATGATGTAATGAAAGCGTCCAACTGGGTCTTTAATTCGTGTATCTCCTTCACAATAATGGCTTCACCCGACTGAAAGGTAATACTTAAGTACGGGTAGGTAATTGGATGCAAATATTTAGACTCACTTCATGCGTATTCGGAAATACCTTCACAAGCTCAGAGAACGGGACCCTGCTTATGACGATGCCATTCCTAGCATCTTCTCCATCAACTTCAGGATCGCGTGCATCGGGACTATCGTCTTCGTCCAATGGCGTCCCATTAATGAAGTCATCTAACCAGTTTTTCTTTGATGGCGTTGACTCATGAAGAGCGATAAGCATCATAGGAATGAAGAACAAGACAGTCATGAAAATGCGGTTGAGCTGTAACTTATATCAGAAATGACGATGGAACCCTGACGTGACCGCACCTTGGCATAGCCTGATGGGTTCAGAATTGACCTGCGCATAGATTCATCAACCAACTGTGTAAGATGAAGTAGATAGACTAACTCGAGGGGTGCGATGAAGAGAATCTCGACAAGGTTGAACGGTGCGGGATACACATATACATCTGGTGCGCGAATCATCGACACAGTCTTATCCGCAAAAAATGCGAGATACTCCGCCTCTGCATCACCGACAACCTGCCGCGTACGAAAAATGTCAGTTTGATACTTAGTAAAGCACTTTCTAGAGTCAGTAGGTAAGACCTACGTCGGAGTACGCAGACGAAAACAGAGAGATCAAGACATTGATAAGTACGAGTGCAGTGACCACATTCCAGAAGTAATAGAGTGTTATGCCAGCAGGGCTTGATGGTTATTTTTAGCTTTGTAATTCGAGAACAATAGACGAAACATACCTGCCAGCGAACTTGTCATAATTAGGAGCTCTGACGCACGTTAGATCGAATGACGCATCAAAACTTTTGAACATGCATGACGCACTGTAACAATGACTGCAGCATGACGTGCAAGACAACGGTCGAGGATTCCACCCGCCCATCGGCTGCGTCAAGGGCGTACAAACCTTGTAGGAAGCCTATGCCCAGGATGGAAAGCAACTACAAATGCGTCTTAGTACGAGAGAGTACGAGAGAGGCACTCTAAGCTGCATACCCCAAAAAATATCCCAGATTCGCGAAACATTCGAGCAACGCAAATTTGCATTGTCCCAACATACTTGTGCCCATCGAACACAGTAACAAGTTCTGTACCATATCAGCACCGCACGAAAACACATGCGAAGGTGGGAAACAGACGTACTCATCCTAGAGTGGCGCTCTTACATCCGTGCGCGTCAAAACAAATCAAGTACGTACCATATAAGAGGCGAAATGAAGCTCAAAACCTGGAAACTATAGAGCAGAAGTTGGTCCCGATTCCCTCCTGACGCTAGACCAGAGACTCTCAAAATGAAGGCCAGAAGCAGCAACCCGTCGGTGACGAGGGCCACTACATGCCAAAACCCGAAGGCTCTCCATGTTGCAAAGCGAAGAGTTTTAGAGACCTGTATCTTATATGAATACCAGCATCCCAGGAGTACGGAGAAACCGGGAAACGAACACCGTTCAGATCTATTTATCGTAACTAAGAGGCCGCTCAATAACGTCGAGTGACACACCTTCGAACGAGAACGCTAGAGCCATAACATAAAGAGCGATCTCCCAAATGTCGAGCTGATTGTGCAATGGGTCCAATCGGTCAAGAGGTTCACGGACTGTCCGGACAAGTTTAGATGATCTGGGAGTATGAGAAAAGTAAAATCATACCAGCTTGTGAATACACGAGGAGGAAGAATAACCAGATGAGTATGCGAATGAAATTCTGGTAGCTATGGCGGAAGTCAGATAAAGGAGCCAGCTGCGACAGCTTACAGAACGAACCGAGGAATGGCGATACGCGTGGGGTCCCAGTGGGACCAAAAGGATAAATCCCCACGGTCATACGCAGGGATGTCTACTACTCGTTATGACGTCACCAAGTTTATACGTGAGGAACTTACAGTCGACATTATGGTCTTCGCTACTGTCGCTACGTGTTTGTATTAAATCTCCTCTCCAGAGAGCGTTTATAACTAAAAAGAGACTGAGAATGGCGAACGGAAGCGAGGCATTGCATACGAACCATCTTGCGCCTCGGAAGAAGACAAAAATATGGTACTAAGTACGCATTCAGAGTTACGGCGATTCACGATAGGTCCCGTGGCCGCTCACCAATGAGAGTCGATGGCCAATTCTATCGCACTGGTGAATTCGATATCACCATCAGGCTGGTGATGCCTGTAGCGCGAAGACATAATGGCAGGTATCCTGTCAGATGGTGAATTATGGACAATCCTTCTCGCAAGGACCTCGCATGCAATAGCTACGAAGTATGAGATGACAAATAGGAGAACCTTAAAGCCAGCTTACCTCGTCCACGATTCTCCCCATAGTCTGCAGGGTTATGGTTAGCTTCAATCATGAAGTGACGACGGGCGCGAAGGAGGCAATAGGGTAGCTGACGACAAGGTTAACAGAGCTTAGAATGTTAACACGTCGTCTCAGAGAGGAGTTGCATACTGCCTCAACAAGGTCTCCCGCAGCCTTAGTATATGCGGAGATAACATTGGGAGTAATTATTCTGCCTGTCGGGTCATTGATACTTTCCCGACTAACTTCGAGGGGAAGTAGGGTAAGTGTGAGGATACGCAGACGTTTGATGAGTTCTGTAAATGGCAGAAGGGTCAATCCACAGCAAATGGTGAGGAACAGAACGAGGCGCACTGGCGAGAGTTTCTGGGGTTGGCACCAGAGACTTGACGGTCAAAGAGGGTCCGTTCTCCTCCATGGCTGCTCAGTCAGGAGAGTGGCGCCGACGTCGCGTCAACCAGTCGCGTCCGAATCGCTTCGGCCCGATTAAGCTGTCGATAGCCACGACGAACACTTTGACTCATGCCCGTAAGTTTGCATCTTGTGTATGTCGGGTAGCGCGCGCTCATGTTATTTCAGGCTTACCATTCCGCTTTGAACGAGGAGCCAGATGTCCGGCAGGTCGGAAACCTTGGGATCTACTCCATCAAGACCAGGTTACGTGGTCCTGCCCCCCTCGCAGGTGGTTCCTCATCCTACATGCATCCTCCCCACCATAATTAACCACCTCCAATCACTCATCTCAGCGAGTGATGAACAGGGAGACATCATCGACGAGACCCTCGACCTCTTCCGCGCCAACTCGCTCTTCCGAAACTTCGAGATCAAGGGACCGGGTGACCGACTGCTGATCATCCTCATCCTCTTCATTTCCGATTGTCTTTCAAAGCTTGGCAGTGCACGCACCCCACCTACTCAGATAGAAGCTACCAAAACGCTCAATACGCTGGCAGTCGATAACTTCCCCGTTCCCGGCGATGCCAATTTCCCTCTCAATGCGCACTATGCACCACCCGGGAGTCGCGCAGATGCAGGTGAGTTTTCAAGGAAATCTGGAAGGATGCTCGTGCTTCATGCAATGTAGACTATCTTCGCCAATATTTGGTACAAGTCCGCCAGGAACTCGCAGCACGGCTCGTTGAGAAACTGTACGCTGATGGAACGGGTAAACCGAGCAAGTGGTGGATGTCTTTCCAGAAAAGACGCTTCATGAATAGGAGCTTGGGCACGTAAGTGTAAGTGTATGCTGATCAGGAGAACACTAATGTACTACAACTTGAAATTCACTACTTTGGTCGACCTCGAGGTCAGCCCTACTGAGAGGATGACGTATCTCATTTCCGCCGCCTACGCTCATTGGGGTTCTTTTTGCCGTGGCCAATAGTCGGCATGCCATCAGCCTGTTTCTGACTTCGACCTTTGCCCGTTGTCCCCGCAGTCATGATCTCTGGAATCCAGTCCGGATCCATCCAGTTACCCACACCGAGACTGCCCTCTCCGCCACTCGCAATGGCACCAGTGAATAATTTCTTCTCATCCCTCTGCCGTTTATTCTCTACTCGTTTCATTGCGCGCATATACTCTGTTTGGTCCTCGCGGAGAATGAGGCCTTCACCGCTTCCTGTCTTGGCAGAACCGGGCTTAGGTGCGGGAATGGAGTAGATCGTACCACGTGTGCGGTATTGAAAGTTCTTTTTTAAGTGTACTTGCATAGCAGGTGCATCTGAAGAGGCGGAGGTAGATGATGTAGTGACAGACGTGCGAAGTAGTGTGGGATTGCCACATGAAGGGCAGAACTTTTTCGACGCATCCTTACAGATCCTGCTTCGGGATGAGCGAGGAACGTGCCAGAGAGATGATGGACGCACTTGAAGCAGGCATGACACCGTAACACCCACGTCTTTACTTTCCGGATCCTCTTTCCTTCCATGCCAACAAGGCTCAGGTCCATTTGTAATAGAGCGTTTTGCATCGCAAAGTCTGCCGTCATGCATCCAACGGGGATAACGTCCTTGTTCCTGCCTTTAACCGAACCATGTTCAGATGGGGTAAGGCCCAACGCGCGGGCTTTGTGCAGGGAGACATTCTCTAGCGTAATCCATTCACCCTCGCCATCGTCTTCTCCCACTGGATCTTCATATAGTAGTGGAGGTTCGGAAGACAGAGCATCGTCGTCGGTTGATTTTGAATCACCCACAAGTGGGGCTGCTTCCGCAGGAGTGGTTCGTTGTTCCTGGTTATCGCCCTCATTGAGAGGGACGAGCTCAACGTCGAGGCGTTCAAAAGCTTTCTCGACAGATTCCAAGGCATCATCCACTGTTTCTACACCCTCTTGGGGATTCGGATCTCCTTCCATATTTTTCTCTTCCGCGTTATCTGCGGTTTTCGGCTCATGGGGGGAGGGAGCATCGTTTGTAACGTTCTGTGTTGGTGTGCTTGAGAGTGCAGCATCAGCAGATGAGCTGGGCTAGAATTCATCGTAAAGAAAGATCCATCTACGAGGAAGGACCATACGCGCACACACCTCATCAGCTCCCGGTTGAGGGCATTTTTCTCTCTCCGCCTTATCCAGCGCATAGGTCAACGCCAGGACGCATAGATCTGGGTGTGATAGCGCAGAATAGTCTCCTGTCTTTTTCGTAAATTGTATCACTATATTCGCAAGTCAAATGCCCACATTGAGACGGGGTAAACAGGGCAAGTAAGTGCGCACCGTGGGCTAGGGATGCAGGATCTGGAGACTGTACTTTGACATTGACACCTGCCATCAAACCAAGTTTCTCAAAGTGCTCTCGTGCTCGCTTGTCCTTCAGTTCCTCGAGGACCTGAGGAACGGTGATGAATGTTTCGGCCAGTCCCCGGAGCGGGGAGAGCACGAGTAAAGGTCCAGCATCGAGTACGAGGTTTCTGCAAGCGACGTTGGTTGTTGGGTTCGTCATCTTATTCTCTAGAGTAGGCAGGCAGGGTCGATTTGATAGAGAAAAAAATGACACGATCGATTAGATGGCAGTGGTATCTAATCGATCTAATCTCCATTAGTTCATCTTGAATGTATCATCGGCCTTTCTTTGCTGCGAACATAAATCATGTCTAAGAAATCGTACGCACCACACAGTCCTGTATGATATATTTCAGTTAATATTGGATATATAGCTTTCGTGTAGTGGTGCTTCCAGGCGATGGCATAGGTACGAGCTTCTCGTGGCAGTCCCACAAGTCATCAGACAATATGATACTTTACTAGGACCCGAAGTGGTCAGCGAGGCCGTCAAAGTCCTCGAGGCCATCTCCGCTGGATCACCAGACATTGAGCTCAATCTCGAAAAGCGTATATTCGGAGGATGTGCGATCGACGAGGTTGGCGAAGCACTGCCTGCTTCCACCTTACAGGCGTGCAAAGAAGCAGATGCGATACTAATGGGCAAGTAAAATCACCCGCTTTCCACTTGTTCCTCCCCCTTAAATCTCCCTGGTAGGTTCCATCGGCGGTCCGAAATGGGGCGTCAACAGTAAAGTGCGCCCCGAACCCGGCCTACTCGCCCTCCGCAAGGCCCTCGGGTTATACGCAAACATCCGCCCAGCAAACTTCGCCTCAGACTCGCTCATCGTCAACTCTCCACTGAAAGAATCCATCACCATCGGCGTCGACATCATCGTCGTGCGCGAGCTCATCGGGGGCGTCTACTTTGGCGAGCGCAAAGAGCAGAACGTAGCGCCTCAGGAGAACGTAGCGTGGGATACTATGATTTATAGTGTCGAGGAGGTCCAGCGCATAACGCGCGTGGCAGCGCAGATCGCTATCACGTCCGACCCTCCGCTTCCGATTCACTCGGTAGACAAGGCGAACGTCTTGGCGAGCTCGCGTCTGTGGAGAAAAGTCGTGACCGAGATGCTGCAAAGTGAATACCCGCAGATCAAGCTTGAACACCATCTCGTAGACTCGGCTGCAATGTTCATAGTCTCCAATCCACGGAGACTCAATGGCGTGGTGCTGACTGAAAATCTATTTGGGGACATGTGAGCCCGCCCGTTGCGATTGCAAGATCCTGCCTTTTTTTGTCCAGCGCTAATCGTTGTCATTTCAGCCTTTCTGATGAGTCGAGTATCATCCCAGGCTCTCTAGGTCTTCTCCCATCTGCGTCACTCGCAGGCGCACCCTCGCATCCCTCTTCACCCTCCTTCAAGCCCACCTCCGGCCTCTATGAGCCTATCCACGGCTCCGCCCCCGACATCGCAGGAAACGGGATTGCCAATCCCATTGGCGCCATCCTCAGCGCTGCTCTGCTTTTGCGCTACTCCCTCGGTCTCGAGGAGCAAGCGCAACTCATCGAGGACGCCGTGAGAAAGGTCCTGGATGCAAAGGATGACGGCGGCCTGGAATTGAGAACAGCAGACCTGGGAGGAAGCATCGGGACGAGAGAAATTGGCGACAAGATTGTTGGAGTCCTTAAAAAGTGGTTGTGACACACAGATCTTGCCATAGAGTGAAATGAACATCTATCCGGCTGTTTTTTTAGAAACTCCTGTAGTAGGCAAAAGGTTACTGGCAGCCAGAACAAGAAGTGCATGAGCATGATGGTTTTATGTGTGAGTACATTGTCCATGTGTAGAATACGGCCTGCCATCTTCGTGTCTCTGGTCATAACCAACCCGTGGCCTAAATCTCGTACGAGGGCATCAGAACATGTTCGCCAGCTTGCTCGCCGCCTCTCGCGCGTCCAATTTTCGCCTCATCGGCTGCACGCGCACGGATGCAGACATGTATGCGGGGCGAATTCCGCCAAGTGGGTCGACATCACTCGCGCCCCGCGAGGTCCCATCCGCCGTGCCCGGGCGCTGGATAGGATCAGAAGACATTAACGGG
>WNFO01000572.1_pt1 | contig 26737 bp, 19 predicted proteins | sample 5400251 | NCBI WGS metagenome assembly WNFO01 (sample SAMN13153354, study PRJNA577476) | soil metagenome | isolation source: 100 cm saprolite under Madrone tree | place: USA:California | collected 2016-06-14
CGTAATTGAGCGTCAGCTTCTGGCTAATTTTCCAGCTGTCCTGGGCAAAAACTCCCAGCGACTTATCCGTCGTCGGGCGGTTTGAGTTGCCGATGCCTTGGAAGTAGGTAGTGGGAATCCCCAGGCCGTAGGACTGAACGGCGTTGAGCTGAGGGAGAGTTCCAATTGCTGAGGGAGGGACTCCGGTTGCAGCCGCGACGAAGGGGAGCGCATCGAGGCTGCCAAACGTGTACACGCCGCCGTAGTTGAGCGTAAAAATCTGCGATGCATTGGTGTTGATTTTTATTAAATTCACATCGCCGCCGAATTTGAAGGTGTGTCCTCCCTTGGTCCAAGTGAGGTTGTCGGCCCACTGGAATCGGCGTTCCACACGATCTTCCGTTGTAAATGGCTCGCGGCCGAAAAACGCAAATCCCGTGAGGTTGACAGCCGGATCACTGCCGCCCGGAAGGTTCGAAAATCCATAGTGCAGTCCACGCCGCGCAAACTGAAAGCGGAACTCATTGAACAGGGAAGGGGTAAACGCAGTCGTCTGTTGGCCCACAATCGCAAGATCCCGCGTCTGCTGGTTCGAGGTACGATTCCCCGCATTCTGCCCAAAGTTCTGATTTTGGGCGTTTACCTGGATCCCGGTGATGAGCGACGGCGTGACGCTTGCGCGAATCGAGGTGGAGTTCTTGGTGTTCCAAATGTGATCAAGCCTCAGCGACCAAAGGCTGGTTCCCTCCCGGGTCGGGTAATTTCCGAGAAGCGAGACGAGGCCATGGAAACTGGCTGGCAGGAAGCACGGTGCTCCGCCACAGGCTGCACCGTCTTCGGGGAACGAGTTTAGCAGAGGCGGCAGAGCCCCCGTATTTCCAAATAGTGCCACGGCCGAGGCTCCGCCACTTAAGGCGGCCCCGGTAATGAACGGGACGGCAGCGGGGTTTCCGCACCCCCCGGCGGCCGCAATCGCTGCCGGGTAAAAGGCAGCCTGGCCACTCGGGCCCCCAGTCAAGAGCAAAGGAGTCGCGGAGCACACGCCGGCGCCAGTAACCGGCACGAGGCCAAAATTGTTTTGTCCGATGCTGGTGAACCCGCTTGCTTGGGCGCGGATGGTCTCATAGGAAAAGAAATAGAACGTCTTATCTTTTTGCAGCGGCCCGCCGAGGGTAGCACCGGCCTGCGCTCGCGTGTAAGACTGCTTCACGGGCGCCAGAGTGACCGAATCGGTCGCCGGATTGAAACTACCTTGCACGGAGAAGGGGTCTCGCGCCTGAATCGCCGTGGCGCGAAGAAAGCCGAACACGTTTCCGTGTACTTCGTTCGAGCCCGATTTTGTGATGATGTTGACCACGCCGCCGGTGGCGCGGCCATATTCCGGCATGTAATTGCTGGTGATGACCTTAAACTCTTGCACCGCTTCCTGCGACACCGTGGATCGCACGCCGCCCACGGATTTGTCCCCGGCGTCTGCGCCATCAACGTTGATATTATTGGAACGGCCACGCTGTCCGCCAAAGTTGAGGCCGCTGGTAGGGGCGGCGCCGATGGAAGGTGTGTCGTCGGGCGCTGCCTGCGAGTTCAAGAGTGTGGCTTTGATGTAGTCGTGGTTAATGAGGGGGAGATTGTTGATTTGACGAGAGTCGATAGTCAAGGAAACGTCCGTCTTTTGCGTTTCCACCAGAGCCGGTTCGTCCGTGACCCTAACGGTTTCCTGCTTGCCGCCCAGCCGGAGCTGTACATTGAGTGTTGCGGCCTCGCCGACAGTCAGAATCACCGAGGCGTTCTCGTACACCGCAAAACTGGCTCCGGCGTCGACGGCCATCTTGTATTGCCCGGGGGGCAGTCCCACGAAGTTGTAGCGGCCGGCATCATCGGTGTCTGCTGTCCGCGTCGCTCCGGTGGCGGCGTTAGTTACCGTGACTTTTGCTCCCTTAACGGCGGCTCCGGAAGGATCGACGACCGTTCCCGCGAGGGTGGCCGTGTTTACGCCCTGCGCATGGGATATCCCGCCGCAGACAAGCGCATACAGCACCAGCAGTGCCATGAACTGTAGCGAAGCTGTCCATCGAGAATACAAACGCGAGTTCCTCGAAATTGACACACACACACCCTGATTGCGTTGCATGAGTCCTCCAGTTTTGGCACCCACTAATCTTCCGCTACCCCTAGCGGTGACGTGCACCCGCGCCGTTTCTCAAATCATACAGATGAAACAATTGAATACACGGCTTTTACTGCAATATAGCGCCGCTTTCAACTGAAAACTTCCAAGCCGTCCCCCAGAAACAAACTATGGGTGAAGCAGCAGTGCAATGGGCGCCCCCTTGATCCGAACTTCGATCCGAACTTCGCTGTCGGGAACCCTTGCGTGCCAGCGCAGAATCCAGGAAAGCGGGAGGAATGGCAAGAGACAAGGTACGAAACGGGGCCGCAGCGAGGGAATGTCGCTTCTTGTCGCTATCCTTATGCCGATGCCCGAATCGGAGCAGGGGACCGCAGCTCCAGAATAGGGGAATGGGGCTTGGTTGAGAGGAGGAGACTCTTACAACTGAAGGTGGCGCTGGACGAGTTTGCGGAGCTTTTCGCGGTCTTCATCGCGCATGTGTACGAATTCGATGCCGCTGCCGTCGGGGCCGATGTTGCGGACCACGGCGGTGAAAGTGATCTTGCGGAGACCGGCGCGGACCTCCAGCTTGATCGAATCGCCGACGGTGAGTGTTCGCGGGGACTCCAGATAAGCGCCGCCTAGGCTGATTGTTTTTACGCGCGTAAGGCCCGCGGGTGCGCCCTCGATCTGCGCACGAAGCGGCGAGTCCAGAGGAACTCGAGTGTAGCGTCGCGGGATAACGTAGCCGGAGCTCGACTGCGCCGGCGCGCCAAAAGCGGCCGCTGCCTGCTTGAACGACGGGCGGTTCTCGATCAGCGCCAATGCATCTTCCGCTGCGGCGCGCAAGCCGGCAGGCTCGGCATAGGTGAGGCCTTCGCGGTTCTCAGAGAGCCTGCGAAGAAGCTCGGCGGCCTCAGGGGCGCGCATTCGGCCAAGGGCTTCAATGGCCTTGATGCGCACAAATTGGTCGCGCAAAACCTCATGCTCACCGGCGGCGATTTCCATGAGCTGTGGCACGGCCGTGGTTTCTTTAGCCAGCCCGATCTGGTCAATCATCATGGGAACGACCATGGGATGCGCGTCGGCGAGAACGGCAGAAAAAACGAAAGCGGTGCTCAGGGCCGTAGCGGAATTGCTGGGACGCGAAAGTTCGCCGACCGCCAAGTCCTGAAGGTTCCATTCCCAACTGGCCATGGCGCGAGCGAGGCCGCGCAACAAGCGCTCGGGGTCCGCCACGGCCAGAAGCTTGATTGCCGCGGTCACGCGCTGGCGGCGAGCTTCGTAGAGGCGCGTTTCGAGAAGATTCAGAACGGGCACGCCGATGGTCCGCAGAAGCCGCGCCATCGCAGGCACCATTTCCGCGCCGCGAGGTTCGGTGAGAAGCAAGGTCAACCGATCGAGCAGCCGCTCAGGATCGCGTTGCAGCAGACGGGGCAGAACAGGATCCAGAGCACGGTTGGCCAGTGCGGCGTCCGCCAGCAATAGCCAGCGGTCCTGCGCCACCAAGCGATTTGCAAGCGCCGCCATATGGCCGTGTTCCTTATCCTGAGGAGCGCGTTCCAAACCCGCCAGTATGTACTCGAAACCGGAATAGTCGGCGCGATTCACGGCAATCCGGCCCAGGGATTCGACGAAAGCCGCAAGCAAGGCCGCGGTTTCGGGAGCCTTCTCCATGTCCAGAGCTTTCATTGCGCCACGGCTCAGGTCTTCCGGCAGTTGATTCGGCCAGAGGGACTCGAACAGCGAAGACAGTTCGTTGAGTCCAGCGGCGACAGAGCGTCTTGCCGACGGGTCAGCATGTTCGATGCGCCGCGCATAGTTCAGCACGATGTTGCGCGCTTCGCGACGAGGAGCGTCGGCGCCGGCATCAACGAGTTGTCCGAGCGTCTGGCGAAGAGCCGCAACCGGGACGCACCAAACATCCGGGCCGCGCAAAACAGCTGATTTTTCGCGGGGCGGAAGTTCCAGCCAGAATCGATCGATGAGCTGTTCGCGGTGAGTGTCCGTTGTCCAGGTGACCGCAAGCGAGGAGAGATGTTGCGAAGAATGCGGGCCAGAATAGGCGCCGGCATCGGCGATAACATCGCTCAAGCGGTAGAACGTAGGCCGTACGGACGAAGCGGTAAGCGATCCGCTGGAAAACTCGGCATTGAGAAATTCAAAAATGAGGTGTTCGGAGAGGCGCTGCAAATAGGGTTGCGGCCGTTCGCCTTCGCGAGGTCCATACTGGGAAACGGAACTGAGGAGCATGGTAACGCTGTCGCGGCTGGCTTCTTCCATCGCACCGTGGATGGCGCGCGCGGCTTCCTCCGGAGAAAGACCACGCGCCGATTCCAGGGGTGGAGTCAGCCTGGCAAGAAGCCGCAGACATGCTACAAGATCATCAAAATTGGGCGGCTGGATGGGAGCATCAGCCGTCTCACGCGGAGAATGTCCACCGTAGGCCACCAGCGCGGCGATGAGACTCGCCAACACAGTGTCCACCCTGCGCTCCGTTTGCGTATTAATGGAAATGCCTTCCACGCGGTTCTCCAGAAGTCGCGCCGGCCACCAGGCATTGCCTGCACTGTTCGCTGGGTCTTCTGATTTTAGCAAGGATGTCTTGACGAGTCGCGCGAGCGTGTCCAGTTCGCCTACATGGAATTTTTTCGAGAAGGCCAGCGCGTGAATTCCGGCGCGCTGCAGGTCAATCGCCAGCGCTTGCATTTCTCCACGCGCGTCCGGCAGGTGAACGTCACCGATTCTCGGCGCCACCAAGCCGCCACGTTCCACGCGAATCTCCAGCCCGCCCAGAATTTCAGTAGTGCTACGGAGGGAATCGTAGGCGCTGTCCAGACTGTCGAGCCTGAGTGGGTGATCTTTTTCGTAAAGGCGTTCCGAGCGCAGCAGCAGATGAAGGTTTCGGAGTGCCCGATTCACTTCGATGGCTTTTTGGTCTGTCGCCCGTGTTGGGATGCGGGAGACTGCAGTCGCAAGCTGGCGCAAGTAAGTGCGTGGAGTGAGATCCGGGTTCGACTGCGACGCCGCCTCGCGCTCGGCTTTCTGGACAGGTTTTGTGGCCCTGAGGACCAAAGAAGTCTCCACTTCATCCTGCAGTTTATTCACCCCGCATCAGGTGACTAGGGAATCGGCCTCCCGCCTGGGAGTAGCCCCGCAAGAGGGCAAGATGTCCCTAAAGATAGAAGCAAGCACGCCTCCGGCCCGAATTACGCATCTCTAAGCCCTTTATTTGCAACGAATAGAATCGAAAGTTCTAGAGCTCAGCTAAGGTCTACGTAACAAAAAGTTACGTTTCAGGGAGGGGATCGGAAGTCATCTCCAAAGCGCCGTTTGAACAAAATCGCGGCATTCCGGCAGGTAGCTTGGCTTATTTCTGGTGGAGCGCCTCTTCAATCGGGACGGTACCGCCCTCGCTGGCCTGAAACGTCCTTTTCGCCTGCTGATACCCATCCAGCCGCAGCGTGACAGTGTGCACCCCAGTAGGAATTTGCACGCGCGCTGGTGTGAACTGTCCCGTGGAAGTTCCGTCCAAAATGATCTCTGCGCCCTTCGGAACGGAATTTACCTGCGCCCAAGCGATGCGCGTTGCGGACTTTGCGCTCAACGGCACGTTGAGTTGCGTTTGAATATTGTCCTTGACTTGAATCGGGCCGGCGTAGGGCTGATATCCTTGGAGCCGCAAGACGAGATTGTATTGCCCGGCAGCGAGCGGAAGGGTCACTGGTGTCTGACCCGCCTGTTTCGCTCCGTTGATGAAGACATCGGCACCGGGCGGCTGGCTGCTGATGAAAATTCCTTTGGCGAGCGATTCAAGTTTGATTTTCTGATCTTGGGCGTCGCCGCTCTTAACTTGCAATGCGGTTTGAACGGATTGATAGCCGTCTTTCTGCACTTCGAGGCTGTAGCGTGAAGGAGACAAATTGTTGAAACTGCACGGTGTTTCGCACTTGTTCAAAATGTGGCCAGCGGGACCCCGCAACACCGCAGTCGCGCCGATCACGTCCGTAACGACATGAATCGCCCCGCGCCCCGCCGCTGGAACCGGGTGAGCGCCTTCGTCTGAGCTGCCCGTGGCTGTGGCTGGAACAGGCGTGTCGTCGTACTCGAGGTGGTCGATCACGCGAACGTCCGAAGGGGCGTTCCGCAATAATTTCAAGAGCGCGCCATGTTCGGCTGGACGGAGTTTTCCTGCGAGCGTCAGCGTGTTGCCGGCGGCCTGAACCTTTACATGGCCGTTCAATCCTTTTTCGGAAATAGCTTCTTCGATGCGGCCTTTGTATTCCGCGGCTTTGGGGCTAATTGAATATTCTACTTTCCGTGGAGCGGCCTTCTCCGCCACGACTTCCGCGGGCTTGGTTTCTGTCGGCTTTGGTTCCGAGGTTGTCCCAGCGGCTGGCTCTGTCCCAGCAGGATTTTCTGCTGGATTAGCCAGAGCGTTTTCCGATCCCGCCGGCACTGCAGCGGGCAGGCTGGCTCCCTTCTCTTGCTCATCATGAAGTTCGCGTGCGGCCTCGAAGACCGGTTTGATTTTGTTTGCTCCGTATACAATCACGCCAAGAAGCAGCAGCGCGGCGAAAATCGTGCCAACGACGCTTTTCTTTGGGGGTTCTGGAACGGGTGCGATGGTTCCCGTTCGCCGCACGACCGGAGTTTGCCCCGGAGAAGATGCCCGCGCGTTCAGAGAGCGTGCCGTTGTGATGATGGTTTGCTCTTCGCCAGCGAGGCCACGGTTCGCTGCATTTCCAGAAATCACCGTCGCAGTAGGCGAACCTCCACCCAGAGCCATGGTCGATTGGGGGTCGCCGCTGGCCGCCTTGATGGACCGGTAGTTCCGCAAGTCTTCCAGCATTTCGCGGCAACTCTCGTATCGCTGGTCGGGGTCTTTTTCCAGCGCCCTCATGATTACCGCGCTGATCCCCGCGTGAATGGAAGGATTAATCTGCCGCGGCGGAACGGGCAATTCGTTGACGATCTTGTAGATCACCGTGGTGATGTTCTGGCCCGGGAAAGGTTTTTCTCCAGTCACCATTTCATAGAGCATGACGCCTAGCGAAAAAATGTCGCTGCGTCCATCTACCGCGCGGCCCTTCACTTGTTCCGGCGACATATAGCTCGGGGTGCCCATCACGTGGGCGGTTTGCTGGAGGGTGCCGAACTGCAAAATCTTAGCCGTGCCGAAGTCCGTGACCTTGACGGTATCGTCGGCCGTGAGCATGAGGTTCGCGGGCTTGATGTCGCGGTGGATGACGTTGCGTTCATGCGCAAATTGCAACGCGCTACAAGTCTGATCCATGATGCGCAGCGTGCGCGGCAGCGGAAAAGCGTGGCCGTCATCAAGCAGTGCTTGCAGGCTCTTTCCCTCCACCAGTTCCATGGTGATGTAATATAGGCCGTCTTCTTCGCCCGCGTCGAAAACCACCACGATGTTGGGATGGGTCAACAAACCTGCGGCGCGCGCTTCGGTTTGGAACCGCGTCAGGAGTTCGGGATGCGAAAGCCCTGTGCCTTCTTCGCTCAGCCGGATGGTTTTGACCGCCACGGTGCGACCGATCACCGGATCTACGGCTTTGTAGACAATGCCCATCGCGCCGCGGCCCAGTTCACCGACGATCTCGTATCTTCCGGCTTTTGTTACAGTTGGCATCGTTCGATCGATCTGTTCTCGCGTAAGACAGCGCTAGCCATTCAAACCCTAATGACGCGAATCGGGTTGCGGCTCAGGAAGGAAACGCATCTGGAAATCCCCCCAAGCCTTCTAGCGGCAAAATTCGTAATCTTTACGCGCGGAAATGCCTCCGCCGACACCCGGGCGCCCTATCCTGACAGTACCCATCGGATTTTCTCTTGGTCAACGCTACTGGGGTACTAGTGTTTCGCACTCGATACGGTCGGAGGCGTTTCTTGCAGCGAAGCGGCGGCAGAAGCTACGGCAGAAGCTACGGCAGGAAGTCCACGCTCTTCCACAGCGCCGCGCAATCATAGAAGACCCCACCTTGCATGACTCGCTCTGTCTTGCGAATGTTCGAAATGTTATCGAGTGGATTTGCGCCCAGAACCACCAGATCGGCGCGCTTGCCGGGTTCGATGGTGCCAGCTTCTCTATCCAGCCGCATGGCGCGTGCGGAGACGATCGTCGCCGATTGCAGCGCTTCCATGGGCGTGAAACCAGCTTCGACGTAGAGTTCCATTTCGCGATGAACGCTGTGACCGGGCACTGTCTGATCGGTGCCGACTACAATGGGGATGCCCGCGCGATGCAGCGCTGCTATTGCTTTGAGAGAGACTGCAAACCGCGCTTCTCCCAGTTCCGCTCCCGCAGGGCCCGGGCCGACATTTCGAAGCTGAGTCGCGAGCGCTGACGCTACCTTCGCAACGCCTGGCTCAAGACTTTCAAAAGGTCTCTTACCCGTCCGCATGAACATCTCAAAAACCGTCAGAGTCGGATCGATCACCGTGTTGTGAGCCTTTAGGAACTGGAGCGCTTTTCTGGACTGTTCGGAATCCGGGTCAAAGTCGCGCAGGGCCTTCAGTCTTTGCTGCGGGTCTGCCCCACGGCCAGGAATTCCAGGGTCCATCATCCCAACCACAAAAACGATGTGATTGATCTGGTCCATCCCGGCATTGACGCCGTCAAAGCCCGTCATTCCTTCGGGTATGTGGCCCGTGACGGTCATTCCAAGTTTATGCGCTTCTGCCGCCACCACTTCGAGATTCTCCTTTTTCACGGAGCTGTAGATTTTTATCTGAGCGAACCCGGCATCGTGGTATCGGTGAACCCATTCGCGAGCTTGTTCCGGTGTGTCGACCCTGGCCACGCCAAGAGCTATCGGGCCAGAGCCATCGACGATACCGGCAAGCAGCAATCGCGGCCCAACCCCGCGGCCTGAATTGATGGCATCGCGCACGGCGGTAATGAACTCAAATTCGTTGCCGCAGTCCCGCACCGTGGTGACGCCCGCGGCAAGATAGACCGGTCCCCATTCCACTTGTTCGAAATGCGCGTGCATGTCCCACAGGCCGGGAACGATCGTTTTGCCGCTGAGATCCACGAGCTGCGCATCTTTGGGTAGTTTCACTCTGCTGCGTGGCCCCGCAGAGACAATTCTTCCGCCCTGAATCACCACAGAGGAGTCGTTGAGCGCCGGAGCACCAGTGCCATCAACCAAAGTGCCGCCCACCAGCACCAGCGTTCCTTGCGAGTTATCGCGGCGAAAGTCTTTGGAGATCGCGGCCAGAGCCGCCATCTCATCTGCCGCGGCGCGCCGCACGAAGTTTCCCAGGTTTTCTTCGTATTCAGGCTTGATTCCCTCGAAGTGGTCGTACTCTCCATCCACGGTGATCAAGGCAACGAGTTGGTTTTGCGCATTCAGCCACAGCGTCTCGCGACCCCAGGCGAGGTCCGAGATACTCAATCTCTCCAGCGTCACCTTTGCGCCTTTCAGAGAAAAGTCATCCGACCCTCGGTCTTCAATCGTCAACACGCCCGCAGGAAACGTCTGCATCTTCTTCGGCCGTCCGGCGGCTTGCCACTTGCGAACCAGCATCATTTGCAGCGCCACGGGTGCGTAAGTGGAGATCCCAAAAAACTGGTCCGGCCGGTCGAAGGCGCCCCATTTATCATTGTTGCGGACGAGAATCCTGTTCTTTTCCACCAGAACTGAGTCGTCGATTGGCGTATTCCGCGCCATGTCGCCGTGAATTTCCATCGATCTTGGCGTGAAGTCTTTGCTCAAACGTGCAAACGCCCTAAGCGCTACGTCCTGGCCGCGGTCATTGAAATGAAAAGAGACAGAGAGTTGCAATTCATCTCCATCCTTTTTCAATGCGTAACTCTCTTGCCCGATGGGTTGCTCGAACTTGTGCAGACGGAAGGTGCCTTCTTCTACTGTTTCATCGGCGCGCGCATGCGCGTGCAGAATAATCGAAAAACGCGCCGCAACCGCGGCGGCAAAAGCGAAAGAGAATAGGGCTACCGCTCCCAATGTAACTTTGCGTTTGACGCTCATATTCTTCGCCTCCGTGCCTACCTTGCTTACGAACGAGCAGAGAGTCAAGGATTTCTCCTCATGGTCTCTCCGGGAGACATCGTCCTCTCCGGCATGGGCACGTTGGTTTCGCGGATGGGGCGATCCATCTCGCCCGGACGCGCGGGTGCCTCCAGCCCGTCGGTCAGTAGGAAGCCTTGCAGCGCGATTCCGGTTGTCCAGATGCTCTCGAGTGCCGCGATATATTCAATCTGCAATTCATAGAGTTTTCTTTGCGAGTCCAGAACGCGCGGATAGGAAGCCAGCATCAGCCCATACTTGTCCACCATCAGGCCGTAGGCTTTTTTCGCGCGCGGCAGCATTTCATCTCGGTATTCCACGGCCATCAACCGCGCATTTGCGTATTGGTCCACGACCGAAGCGGCCCGTTCACGCAACGTCAGTGCAACACGCTTCTTCTCCTGCTCGGCGCGATCGATATCAGCCCGCGCCGCCGCCACATTCCCTTGGTTTCGATTGAAGAGTGGAATCTGCACTGCCACTTCCGCAATCCCTTCCCAACCTTTCGCGAAGGGAGCGCTCCCGAGCAGCTCATTGTTGTATTCCATACCGCCGCGAACCTCGACGTCAGGAATCGCCTCCCGCTTGGCACGTTGCATAACACTTTGCGCGCGCGTTTCCGCTGCCTCGGCAATTCGCACGGCAGGACTCTGTTTCGCGATCGATTCCACTGCTTCTTCTTCATTCAACTCAGGCCAGCCTTTTTCAAGATCCCCGGCCACCGCCGTCAACGGCAAATCGGGTTGGCCGATCACCGCCGCAAGTGAACGCCATTCTTCGCGCAGCGTGTTCTCTTGCATCCGCGCGCTCATGCGCATCCTTTGCGCCTCCACTTCCGCTCCCAGCAGTTCCGTTTGATCCGCCTGGCCGGTATTCATCAGCCGCCGCTGAGTCTCAGCGCCATCTTTCGCGATCATGGCCATGTCGCGCCGGGCGTCTAGGAGCTCCTGCGCGGCAAGCACGCGCAGAAAGGCCATCTTCACGGCGCTTTGCACGCGCATTTTCTGTTCTTCGGCTTCGATCTCCGCGAGCTTTATGTCTTTTCCGAGAACCTCGCGGCTCAACCTAAGCTTTCCGCCCGTGACCAACGTCTGCTGCACGAAAAACCCTTGCTTCCCGCCGCCAACCGACCCGCCGCGAATTTCGTCTCCCGTATAAGCAACCGTTGGATTCGGATAAAGTCCCGATTGCTGTTGCCTTGCTTTGGCCGCGCGAATCTCCGCTTCTGCTTGCCGCAATGTGGGATTCGCTTCGCTAGCCATCTTCTGCATTTGCTCCAGCGTCACCACCGCGCCCTTCGCATTTTCCTGCGCTCGTCCCATCCGCGGATATTCCGGCTTCACCGCCGGAATTTCCATGTGCATATGCTGTTCCTGTTTTGGCATCTGCATTTCTTGCGCCTGCAAAGCCACAACTGGCGCCAGCACGCCTGCCATCAGCATCGTTCCCAATTTTCTTACGACTCGCATGGTACTTCCTCTTCTCTGCGATCTATGGGCGCTTCGCGATCTCTGCGCCAAATCTTTATCCTTCTTTTCACGATTCATGGTGATGCTCCATTTGCGCGCTGGGCATCTTCTTTCGCGCGCCGATGGCGTCATATTCCTTATCCGGCAGAACGCGCACCATCGTCATCATCCCCATCATCCCGGCGCTCCAATTTTTCGGCAGCCCAAACGTCTCCGGCTTTTCCACCACTTCATCCATCCCCATTTCCATGAACGCATCCTGCGGAAATCCCGGCACGCTTTCCGCATCTTTTGCGATCGGCGCATGATGCACGTGTTCAAACGGCACGCTTTTCGCCAGCGACTCCATCTGGCTCAGCGCTTTCATGTCCGTCTGATCCGCCGTCTCGATTTGCCGGTCGCTCAGCAAATCCATCATGCTGTTCATCATGTGATGCGGCAGGTGGCAGTGGATCATCCACGCGCCCGGGTATTTCGCCTCAAACTCCACCACGCGCGCCTGCGCCACGCCCACCAACACGGTGTTCATCGGGTACCACGTCGACTCCGGCGTGCGCCCGCCTTCCGTGCCGGTGACGACGAACTGATGCCCGTGCAGGTGTATCGGGTGATGATCCATTCCAAGATTGACGATGCGCAGGCGCACCCGGCTTCCCAGCCGCGCGAGCAGCGGCGTCGTCATCGGCGCGGAAACGCCGTTGAACGTCAGCCAGTTGAATTCCATCCCTGCGGTGTTCGGAACGGTGTTGCTGGGCAGCACCGCCCACTCCTGCAGGATCAAGCCATAGTCGTGATCGACGCGCGGCCTGTAATCCTTTTCCGGGTGCGCCACGAAAAGTCCGATCAGCCCCATCATCTCCTGCATCGCGCTGTGCGCATGGTAGAAGAACGTCCCTTCCTGGTGCACCGTGAATTCGTAAACATACTTTTCGCCCGGAGCTACGGGCTTCTGGCTGATGTACGGCACGCCGTCCTGCTCGATCGGAATTTCCAGGCCGTGCCAGTGCAGGGTGGTCGACTCCGGCAAACGATTTTCAAACACCACTCGCACGCGCTCGCCTTGTTGCACCTGAATCGTCGGCCCGGGGCAGCTTCCGTTGTAGCCCCACGCGTCGATGGTCTTGAACGGCGCGATTTTTTTCTTCACCGGCTCGGCCACAAGGTGGAAGACTTTTACGCCCCCATCCATCTCGTGCGGCAGGTCCGCTAGGTCCGGCGTCGTCATCGGCAAGAGCGTGCCCGCCGCTCCCTTTCTGCGGTGCGTCTCTCGCGGACGCATGGCCATGGATTTTTCATCTTGTGCATGCAGACTTTTGCTCAGTCCCAAAAGTCCCGCTCCAAACACTGCTGCATCCTGGAAAAATCTTCTTCGTGTGCCGCTCATACTGCCTCCTGAATTGCCATATAGTGAGTTAGCCTTAACGTCGGGAAAAAACTCGTCGCGCGGCTTCTTTCTGCGGACCGCGCGTTTGCAAGCCGCAGCCGCGGCTTTCCAGCGGGAAACTACCTTGGTGTTTTAACCTATTTGCGAGGCAAAATCAGATGCGGAGAACAACTGTAGAAGTAACGGAACAAAAATGCGGCGGTGATTCCACGTCTGCGCCGATGGTAGCGGAATTATGGGTACTTAAAGACGAAAGGCTTGGAGCAACAACGCCAATCCAGTCGGCGGGCGCGCTCGCGCGGTCCCTCTGGATCAACCCGCGCACGCTTCCGGCGCTCAGATTAGCCACCTGCAATTCCGGCGCGCCGCAACGATGAACAGCATGGAAATGAACCGCGCCGCCATTCGCCGCCCCATGGGAGTGGCAGTTCGCTCCCATCTCAGTCGAGCTTGGAGTTTGCATGCAGGCCTGCGCAGCGCAAAGCGGACCACAGGCAGGAGCCACAACCAGCGCCACGATCGTCACTAGACTGGCGATCCTTGCCAGCCAAGCCGCGTTTCGCAATGGCGCGACGTCTCTCATCGGATGATTTCTACGCTACTCTGCCCGCGTGCTTGCGTCAACTTGGCTTTTGAGAAAGTCGTGATGGAGAAACAGAGGCGTCACCCACCGTAGCCGTGCGAGTCTTTCTCAATCACCACTTTGCCGGCGAAAGAGCGATACACGTAGATAACGTATCCCACCGCCAGAATGATTCCAATGATCCACCAGGCCAATCCGATTTTCAAACCGTAGTCCGCCGCTTTCGCACTCGTGACCGTGAGCGAGTACAGCGGATTCCGCGCAGGCAACACCATCGGATACACGCCGAACACGACGCTGGTCAACATGCCCGCCAGGTAAGCGCAGGACGTCAAAAACGCTTTGCGCTCGTCGCCTTTTCGCAATTCAAAGAGAACGCCCGCGATCCCCGCCACAGCCAGCAGCGGAAAAACAAATCCAATCGGCCACGTCATGAAATTTTTTTTGACTTGTGGTTGAATCCGGAATGTCAGCGCCGTCACCAGTGCGGTCAGCGCCACGACGCCCCACCACGCACGCCCCGCCAGCCTCCCGGCGCGCCCACTTACTGCTCCGCTGGTCTTCATCTGTACCCATAGGGCGCCATGCATCACGAGCGCGAGCAAGGCCAATACTCCCACCAGGATGGTGTACCAATCGAGGATGCCGGTATCGTCTCCGAGGCGGAAATTGGTCCACAGCGGCTCGAAGAAATAACCGCTCGCATCCAGCGGCACTCCGCGTACCACATTGCCGAGCGCCGCTCCGAAAAATACCGCGAGCAGCAAGCTCGATGCGCAAAACAGAAAATCCCACAGCGGATCCCAAACCGCGCTCTTGATGTGATTCCGGAATTCGATCGACGCTCCACGGAGAATCAGAAGCCACAGAACAATCATCAGCGGCAAATAAAACCCGCTGAACGCACTTGCATACAGCGCCGGGAAAGCGAAGTACAAAGTTCCGGCCGCGGCAATCAACCACACTTCGTTTCCGTCCCACACCGGGCCGATGCTCGCCAAGACTTGCCGACGCTCCTCATCCGTTTTTGCCACAAAAAGATGAATCGCCCCCGCCCCCAGATCGAAGCCATCCAGGAGCACGTACGTCGCGATCATGATGGCTACCAGCCAGAACCAGATCGTTCCCATCGCGCTCTCCTCAATCCGCCGCAAGGACGGCTGCATCTTCGCCGCGCGGAAGATTTCCCGGCTCCGGCCCGAGTTCGATCTCGCGATAAATCAGGAACAGCCACAGAATCGCCAGCACCGTATACATCCCCATGAATCCAATCAGCGTGAACCACGCATTGCCCGCCACCACGCGCGGAGAGACACCGGCTGCGGTGCGCATCAATCCGTAAATCAGCCAGGGCTGCCGCCCCAGTTCCGCGGTCATCCATCCCGCGGTGTTGGCGATGTAAGGAAGCGGCACGCTGACCATCAACATCCATAGCATCCAACGCGAGTCATACAATTTTCCCCGCCACAGCAGCAGCGCGGCCAGAACCATCACCGCGATGAAGATTGTTCCAAGGCCGACCATCACGTGATAACTGTAGTAAAGCAGCGGAATCTGGTCCGGCCATTCCGCTTGCGGAAAATCGGACAAGCCCTTCACGTGCGCGCGCCATTGCCTATAAGTAAGGAAACTCAGCATCTCCGGAACTTCCAGCGGGTTGTCGAGTTTTCTTTTTTCCACGTCCGGCTGTCCCAGGATTGCCAGTGGCGCTCCTTCTTGCGATTCAAAGAGTCCTTCCATCGCCGCCAGCGTCGGTTGCTGATTATTTGCAACCAGCTCTCCCTGCATGTCGCCGGTGGGAAAGAGCTGCAAGATCGCCGCAACCGCTCCCACCAATACGCCCGCCAGCACAAAAGTGCGGCCGTAGAACTCGTCGCGCTTGGTCAGCAAATAAAAGGCGCCGACTCCGGCCATGACGAAGCATCCGGTTTGCACCGCGCCAACCATCGTGTGCGCGTACTGCCAAAGCGCCCACTTGTTCAGTAGCAGGTCCCAAAAACTGGCGAGTTCGATCGCGCCGTTCGCGCCAATCCGGTAACCAATGGGGTGTTGCATCCAGGCGTCCGTCGCAACGATGAAATAGCCCGAGAGCCACGAGCCTAGAAAAACGAGAAACGCCGCAACCCAGTGTCCGATTCGGCCGAGTTTTTTTTCACCAAACAAAAACAATCCCAGGAAGCTCGATTCGAGAAAAAAAGAAAACACGCCCTCCATGGCCAGCGTTTGTCCGATCACTCCTCCCGCCGCCTTCGAGAACGCCGCCCAGTTCGTCCCGAACTGAAATTCCATCGGGATTCCCGTGACGACTCCCAGAGCAAAATTGATCCCGAAAATCCGCGCCCAGAATCGCGCCGCGCGATTGTAATGCTCATCACCTGTGCGCAGCGCTTTGGTCTTCAGGTAAACGAGCAGCAGCGCCAGCCCCATCGTCAACTGTGGAAAAATGTAGTGAAACGTAATCGTGAACGCGAAGTGCAGTCGGTGTACATCCAAAGCTTGTCCCATGCGACACCTCATGCGAAAAGCGGCAGCCTTCAGCGGTAGTACCGCGGCAGTCTCGAAGGACACGCGCGCAACCGATTTGCCGACTCATTCTCCCACCTTCGCCGGCTTCTTCAATGTGATTTTCTGCGTTCGACCTGGGCAGGCTGAAGCGTCCGCTAGAAGTGAAAAGTGATTTCCGCTTGGACCGTTCTGGGGGTGACGAAATGTGTGCCCGAGAAACTCGAGAGAAAATTGTACAGCGCGACTTTGTTCATCAAATTCACGACTGTTATTTTCCCGCCTAGGGAGTAGCTGTCTTTCTTCCATACGCTATCGGCGCCCAGGGCGACGTCGAAAAGGTTGCGCGGCGTGATGCGGGATGGATTAGTGTCGGCGTTGTACGTTCCGCGAGGAACTATGTGAATCAGCCTGGCGCCATAGTGGGACGAAGTACATGTCCGCAGCGGCTGATTGAGGGTCGCGAACGCATTGCCGCAATATAGGCCGATCTCCTGTTGCTCATCGCCCGTAAGGGTAAGAGCGGTCGAGTAGTCAGGAACGCTGACGACCACCAGTCCGCTATCGAACCGCCAAGTCAATCCGAGCCACAGGCCCCTGAGGTCCTTTCGCGAAAATTGGTATTGAAGATTCGTCGTTTGCTCGAATCCTTGATCGTGATCCGGGCGGGCGACGGGCGCGTACGCCGTGCCAAAGTTGATCCCGCCGGTTTCCGGGCTGAACAAGCGCGATAGGCTGTGTCCCAGCACGCTGAAGGCGCTGAAGCCATGCACGCTGTTGATGGTCACACGCACCAAAGCACCGTCGATCTTCGATTTCCGAAACTGGATGGGAAAGTTGAGCGGAGTATTCAGGATGGAGTTGAAATCATAAGCTCCGCGTGTAAACTTCCAGAAGTATTCTGCCTGCACGCTGAGCCTGCGGCCGAGCTGCTGTTCAAGTCCGGCGTTGAACTGATTCCGCCGGGCAGGAGTGAGGGGTTGAGCGCTCGTTGCCCCCAGCGAGCCATTGGCGAGGCCTCCGGCTCCGGTCGCGCTTGAGAGCACGAGATTTTCGTTGTATGGCGTCAAAAATACTCTGGCATACGAGACATGAACGACCGTGCCGGTTGAGCGCACCTGATACGCGATTCCGGTTCTCGGTTGAATACCTGCGCCCCTGCTTAAGCCATCGTAGTTGTCGTAACGGACGCCGATGCTCAGATCGAACTGGCCGAGCTTGATGCTGTCCTGAAGATAGGCGCTCTCCTCGTAGATCGTCGTGGCCCCGCGAAATTGGAAAAGAGTCCCTCCACGCGTAAGGTCGTACGGCAACAGGGCAGGCTGGTAGGAAGTGTTCACCGTGTACCCAACCTCGGCGCATTGGCTGGGCGTGCTCAACGAGGGATTGGCGACGGGAGTACCGTGTGCATCCACACAAGGAGAATTGAAGGCCGGGTCCGTCAGGCCGGTGCTGAAGGCTTCAGAAAGTGGCGTGACCTGCACCTGGACTCCACCTCTCGCAGTCTGCCGGCCGCGGGCATACGTGAGATCGCTTCGGAAGCCCGTGCTCGTCAGTTGCCTGGACTGAGAAAGCGTCGCCGGCTGGTCGGCGAACAACTTGCCTGATGGAAAGTAATTCACGCGGTCTTGGCGCACCCAAGTGTTGGCTGTGAGCAGCAGTGCGGGACTGAGCACGCGGGAGAATGCCAGACCCACATTAAAGCTTCTCATGTGTTGTCGCTGATCCTGCCCGGCCGTCTGTTGATCGTAAGTGTTGGGGACCTGGAACCATGACCGTGCGGCAGACACGTTCAAGTGGAACGAGGTCGCGTCACTGGGGCGCCAGTCAAAGCGATCAAAAAGATTCTCGGCATTGCCCCGCGCATGAAGAGGCTGAAGTTCCGGCGCATCCAGGAAACGGTGGCTGTCGACTCCGTCCAACGCCACAAAATTCCCGAAGGCCCTGGAGCCGGACGCAAGGGTGACACTTGTCGTTGGGGTTGCAAACGATCCGTAGCCCGTCGAAACTGTGCCGTCTGACTTCCCGGCGTTTAACCCTGAACGCGTGGTTGCCTCGACAATGAGGCTCGTCTTGTCGCCAAACTCGGCGGGGGGAGCCCCTTGCAGCGTTCGCATCTCCTGAATTGTGCTCGCGGAGATTTGATTCGAAAAAATCCGGCTCTGCTGGTCTGAAATCGGCTGCCCATCGACGCTGAAGGATGTTTCCGCGTGCTCGCCGAGCGGGTGGAAAACGCCATTCGAATCAGCAGCCACTCCGGGCGTCGCCAGCGTCAGTATGGAACTCAACGCCGCGTTCACGCTTTCGCTCGGCAAATTCCGAAGAAGCCCCGCGCCCACTTGTGTCTGCGCGACGTTCAACGTTCCCGCGTCGGCTGCGCCTTCCGCCACAGTGACCTGTTGAGACAAGGTTTCGAGGCTAAGGGAGATCGTCAGGCGCACGGAGTCCCCTGCGCCCACAACGACTGCTTGCCGATTCGTTTGGAAGCCGCGGGCCTGAACGGTGAGTTCGTAGCTGCCCGGTTCGAGCCGGTGGAAGCAAAACTGTCCGCCCGCATCCGTTTTGGCATGCAGCCGGGTATTGGCAGTGCTCAATTCCAGAGTGGCGGCGACGGACGCCCCGGTCTGATCTTGAACCGTCCCGCAGATATCCGCAGAAGACAATATTTGAGGTGGGAGCCAGAAAAATAGCAGTGCGCAAATGACGCCAGTTGCGGGGAAGCCCATGTCTCCGAATCCTCATCAAGTACATTAACGTAGGTTAATACGCGATGTAAAGCGATATTAACCAAACCGGGCTTCGCGTCTGACCTGAGTTTGGCCGTTCCTATCGGCAGCGGACGCCCTCCTTTCCGTAAAATCTGTTTCTTCATGTGCTGGTGCCGCATCCGATGATATGTTTTGGGGGCTACCCCCCTCCCGGAGGACCACCTGAAATGCAATACGACGCCATCATCATCGGTTCCGGCCAGGCCGGCAATCCTCTTGCCTACCGCTTGGCGGATCTCGGCTGGTCTGTAGCGCTGATCGAGAGAAAGAATCTTGGCGGCACCTGCATCAACGTCGGCTGCACCCCTACCAAAACGATGGTTCACCGCGCGCAAGTCGCTCACTACGCGCGAAACGCCGCGCGCTGGGGCGTCAACGCATCGAACGTCAGCGTCGATCTCGCCAAAATTGTCACTCAAAAAGATGAAGTCGTTCTCAGTTTTCGCGGCAGTCAGCAGAGGCAAGTAGACAAACGCTCTAATCTTCGTCTCCATCGCGGCCACGCCCGTTTTGTTGGCCCGCATCAACTCCAGGTTGGCGCTGACCTTCTCGAAAGCGAGAAAATTTTCATCAACACCGGCGGCCGCCCGGGCACTCCTGCAATTCCCGGCCTCGATACCGTCTCCTATCTCACCAACGAATCCGCTATGCAGCTCACCACTCTTCCGGAACATCTCCTGATCCTCGGCGGCGGCTACATCGGCATGGAATTTGGGCAGATGTTCTGCCGCTACGGCAGCCGCGTCACCGTTTTTCACACTGGCAAACAAATTGTTTCGCGTGAAGATCCGGAGACTGCCGCCGAGCTCCAGAGAGCCCTCGAAGCCGAAGGAATTCAATTCCTGCTCAACACCCGCACGACTCGCGTCGAGAACAAAGGCAGCGCTGTCACGCTGTCATTCGAATCGCTTGCAGGCTCATCGAGCGCCGCCGGCTCGCATCTGCTGGTCGCCACCGGCCGCCGGCCAAACACGGACGACCTCGGTCTCGACAAGGCCGGCGTCGAAACCGACCAGAGCGGCTACATCAAAGTGAACGGACGGCTCGAAACAAACGTTCCTGGAGTCTGGGCCCTCGGCGATTGCAAGGGCGGCCCGGCATTCACGCACATCTCCTACAACGATTTCCAGATTGTTTACGGCAATTTGGCGGAAGGGAAGAATCTCTCGATTGAAAATCGGCTAGTCCCGTCCTGCGTTTTCACCGATCCGCAGCTCGGGGGCGTCGGCCTGACCGAGAAGGAAGCTCGCGCGAAAGGTTTCAAATTAAAAATCGGCCGATGCCCGATGACCTACGTCGCCCGCGCCATTGAGCGTGGCGAAACCGCCGGCCTTATGAAAATTGTCGTCAACGCTTCGAATGACCGCGTCCTCGGCGCTTCCATCGTTGCCTCCGAGGGTGGCGAACTCGTGCAAATCCTCAGCACTCTCATTCTCGCGAAGCAGCCCTATACGCTTTTGAAAGGCGCCATCTACATTCACCCCACTCTCGCCGAGGGTTTCTTCTCCCTCATGGAAGACGTCAAGCCGGTGGACTGAATCAGTTGATTGCGTGAAACATTCCTTCTCGACGCGACGTTGCGTTGCGCCGATGGTATTCTGCAAAGCACAGTTTTGGCGGCAAGCCCGCGGAGGCCACAACACAAGTTATGGAGAGTCTCAAGGATCAAATTGCTGTGGTGACCGGAGCCAGCAGCGGGATCGGCAAAGCGATTGCTCTCTCTTTGGCTGGCCACGGCGCGGAAGTTTGCCTGGTGGCGCGGCGCCGCGAGCTGCTCGAAGACATTGCGAAGCAAGCGCACGCGCTAGGTTCGCGCGGCCATGCATGTCCCGCGGATCTCACCAAGGATGAAGACATTCGTGGCCTTGGCGAGCAGTTTCAGAAAAATTTTGGCCACGTGAATATTTTGGTGCTCTGCGGCGGCGCCATTTTCCACGGTCCGCTGGAGAAGGCTTCGCTCGCGGAATTCGATCTGATGTATCGTTCGAACGTCCGCGGTCACTACTTCATGATCCAGACCATGCTGCATCTGTTACGCAAGAGCAAGGGCCAAATCGTGTTCATCAATTCCTCCGCCGGATTCCGTTCCCCGGCCACGACCGGACAGTTTTCCGCTACCCAGCATGCTTTTCGCTCCATCGCCGACAGCTTGCGCGAAGAAGTGAACGCCGACGGCATCCGCGTCCTGAGCGTTTTTCCGGGCCGCACCGCCACCCCGCGCATCGCCAAACTTTTCGAGAAGGAAGGCCGCGCCTACCAGCCGGGTCTGCTCATGCAACCGGAAGACGTCGCCGAAATGGTGACTCACTCGCTCCGTTTGCCGCACACTGCCGAAGTAACTGAGATCAGCATCCGCCCAATGCAGAAGTCCTACTAGCTTCTAATTTCTAATTTCCAACTTCCAACTTCCAATTCCCGACTTCCAGCTTGCAACCTCTAGCCTTCAGATTTCTGGTGGGGCTGGGGAGATTCGAACTCCCGACAAACGGTTTAGGAAACAGGGTGTAGGAAAACCACCACCGCACGTGAACCCGTATAAACATTGGACTTACTCGTAGTACGGCCGTACCGTTGTACCCATTTTGTACCGAAAGTAGGGTGGGTGTACCCGAAACACCGGGGTACAGGTACAGGAGAACGAAAATGCAAACGGGTTCGATCATCAAGCACGGCAAGCAATGGCTGCTCCGCTACTACGAAGAAGTTCTCGAGAACGGGAAGCCAGTCAAGCGGCGCGTGGCAAAGAAACTGGCGAACGTCTGCGATGAATACCACAACGTTGCGAGCGTGCGCCATCTCGCCGCCGAAATGCTTGCACCGATCAATGGCAAGACAGCTCTACCGGAATCAACCGACACGGTTGATCACTTCATTGAGCACGTCTACTTGCCCCACTGCAAAGAGACGCTGCGCCCGAGCACTTCCAACGGTTATAAGGCCGTCTTTAATTTGATAAAGCCCCACCTGCACGGCATCAGGCTCCGCGACTTCCGTACATCAATCGCCGACAAACTGATGCGAGATATGGCCGGCGAAAAGCAGCGTGCCCACACTACGCACCGAAATGTGAAATCATTCTTGAGCGGCGCGTTCCGCTACGCGAAGCGAACGGACGCCATCGCAGAGAACCCAGTAAGAGATGCAGTCATTCCCCGTGGAAAGGCCGCTGGCGAGACTCACGCCTACAGCTTGGACGAGATTCAGGCCATGCTTGCCGTATTGCCGGAGCCGATCCGCACGGTCGTTCTCACATTCTCATTGACCGGACTGCGACTCTCTGAATTGAAGGGCTTGCGATGGGAGGACATCACGGACGATGAAATCCGCGTGGCGCGTAGCGTGTGGGGCGGCAAGGTATCAGAGACGAAAACGCTAACGAGCCATGGCGCTGTGCCCATGCTCTCACTCGTGGCGGATGCACTACGGGAGCATCGCAAGCGGGAGACAGGCGACGGGTACATTTTCCACGGCTCCACGGGCCAGCCCTTGCGAATGGAGAATGTCCTGCGCCGCGATATGCTCCCGGCGTTTGAGAAAGCCGAGATTACATGGCACGGATGGCATGGGTTCCGTCGTGGCTTGGCGACGAACCTGTACGCGCTCGGAGCCCCTGACAAAACGATTCAGGCGATCCTACGTCACGCCAACGTCTCCACAACGATGAGTTACTACGTCCGCCCGGTCGCCGGAGCCTCACACGAAGCGATGCGCAAGCTGGAACAGGCGTTCAATCAATCAGCAAAGCGGCGCATTGCATAAAGATTTGTGTTGACAGATGTGCCAACCCGTGGTAGTCTGTTCTCAAGTGGAAGGGTCATGGCAAACGCTTCCACACTGAGCGAGCATCACAACCCCAAGGTGGGCCGTATACCTCAGCCGCCTGAGCCTAAGCGAAGTTAGCTGAAGAATGGCTCCCATAATCCCTTTTGGGAGCTTTCCGTGGTAAAAAGTCAGAGCACAGTTGCGTTTGCGCCCCTTGCGCCAGCGGACATCCTCACACCTGACGAGCTTGCCTCTCGTCTCAAGGTGAACCGGACATGGGTGTACGAGAAGATTCGCCACAAAAGTGACAACCCTCTCCCGGTTTTCAAGATGGGCCGATACCTGCGCTTCTCGTGGACCGATGTGTCCGCGTGGCTTAGGAGCACATTGCGTTGAGATAAGCGTTGAGCGCCATTGGCGAGATGGTATACTCGCCGAGCATTGAGTTTCGTCCGTAACATGACAGTCGTTATTTGGAGGGTGTGCTACCTCCTAAAATACAAAGCACCCGGCGGCTGGCACCGTCGCGCAATGGGAAAGTAGCAGAGCGTTTTGCTTCTGGTAACGAGTAGGTGGTTCATCAGAACTGATCCCCGAAAGGGCACCCACACTCAAACCAGATTGGCTCGTCGCCAGCGAGCCATTGCAGTACGCTCACGCTACCTAATACGTGCGGGTTCAAACTCCCGGAAGGTGCTCCACCTTCACCGGGGTCACTGAACCCGCCGTATCCCACCATTAGAATGGAGCGTAGTGACTACATGGACGCAAGCCAACCCGAAGCATCAATCCCTAAAATGTTTTGCAGGTAATCACCTTTGGAAGCAAGCCCTCGCCTATGCGATCTACAACAAAGCTGGTGAGCTGACCAAAGGCGGCGAAGAACCCCGAACATTCTCTTGCAACAAGGAAACTCTTCGAGAGTTCTTTGGCGCAAGTAAGAACGGCGTGGATAAGGCCATCAAGTTTCTCCTCAAGCATGGCTGGCTAAAGGCCACGGCAAAGAAGAAACATCTCAAGTATGTCAGCCACGAGAAATGGGCTGAAACTTTTCCGGGTAAGTGCGTTGAACGAAACCTGCTCCCCCATCAAGAAGAGGCGGACCCATTCGTGGGTGAGCTTTACGCCGTGGCGCAAACTGACCTTCGCCTACAGCCTCACTGGCTGGCATCTGTCAGACAATGCGCCAGTGACATTGAGATTCTAAGTGCGTTCACTGAACAAAGGCGCGCAGACATCGCCCGCAAATTGGCTGGCGATGGACACATGACTTCGGCCAAGAACAGCTTCTATGTGGTATGCGATAGGCTCAAAAGACAACATCGTGAGCGTCTCCGAGCGGAAAGAAAAGCAGCAGAAATTTAGGGTAGAAAAAGTACCCCCCAGTGGGATGCGTATACTATCCCACTGTAGGGGGATTTCATATCATCCCACTCCAGTGTGCAGAAATTCACACTCCAGTGGGATAGTAGGTTTGGGTTGAGGTGTGTGCTGAGATTTGTGTTCTACGTATGATACCGGCTCGCGCCGTACCGTTTGACACCTTTTCCTGCATCACCAAACCAAAGGCAAAACCGCAGACAGGGAACCCGGAGCCGCGCCATAGCGCACGACGCCGTTACCCGGAGCCTGTTCGCCGTTCGTTTGAAACCCACTACACGCCACGGGAGAAGGGTATGGCAAAACCCTTCTACGGCTGGCGAAAGCACACCGAGTCTTATGGCTCCGGGCCATTTGGACTTCAGTCGAAGTGTGGCCGCATCCCTTTAGTGTTCTGGTTTGCGACCGCTGAACTGCGCGCCGAGTGTGCGGCCAAATGGAATAGCGCACAAGGAAGCTGTGGACGGCAGAACTGCTTCGGTCGTAGTGGGCACGAGTTGATACATCCGATAGAAGCTGAACGAACGGAACGTACGGAGCTTGGTTGGGAGTGATTATGACTTGTGGAAACAAAGTTGGGCCTTTTGACTGCTGTTCGGTCGTACAGATCGACGCTTGGCAAGCTCTTTCCTTGTTACCAGAGAATTCTGTAGGGCTTGTACTTACGGACCCGCCCTACGACGCCATTACTCACAAGGGTGCCCGCACACGCGGTGATGCCCTAGCAAGTGGCTTTGGTGTATCTGAATTTTTGAGCTTTGACAAAACTGACGTAGCAAGGTTGGTACAAGCAAGTTTACGCATTTGCCCACGATGGAATTTATTCTTCTGTGGAGATCGTCAGCTTGGCCACTACATAGACGCCGCCAGTGACGCTTATGTCCGAGACGGTGTTTGGGTGAAAATTGGTGCCGCTCCACAATTTACCGGGGATAGACCGGCCTATGGTGTGGAACACATCGCAATTCTACACGGCTCTGAAAAGAAACGGTGGAACGGTGGTGGTAGACACGCAGTTTGGGTGCTACCAAAGTGCAGGAACAAAGAGCATCCCACACAAAAACCAGACAAGCTGATAACGGAGTTGGTTGAGCTTTTCAGCGACGAGAACGAGGTAGTCTTGGATCCCTTTGCTGGCTCAGGAACAACGGCCGTTGCAGCAATAAGTTCTGGCCGCCATTTTTTGTGCTTCGAAAACAATGCAGATTATATCCAGTTAGCACAACGCCGCATTACAGACGCAAGAAATAAAGTGGTACGAACAAAAGGTAGCCTAGACCAGTTGACGTTCGGTGATGAATTCGGTGACAGGGAATAGGCCGTGAAACTCACGGAGCGTCAGCTTCTGCTCATGGGCCGAGTCGCTGAACTCCGCAATCAACTGCTTGAAGCGATCCGCGCAGCAGGCCAGCTAGTTCGAGTCGATGATTGGCCGAAGTACCGACGCCGCAAGAAATCACGTAACACGCGCTAGGATTTTCGTCACCCTTGCTGACCGGGGTGGTGCGGCAAGGTCCGCTTTCCTGCGGGGAGAACGCACCGCCTACCTAAACTCTGAAACGGAGATTTATCGTGTCGATGGAAAAGAAACTTCCTCACGGTGTTTGGCTGTACTTCAACCGCCTCGCAGTAGAGACCACTGATGTAAGCCTGCAAGAGTTCTTAGCCAGCCGCGGCATCGACCTCCCGTTGGAAAACATAAGCGTCCGTGTGTATCAGAATTGTGCCTGTGGGAAGGTAGCAATTCCTCACGGCGTTGTTGAACAGCTTTTGAACTGGGCCATTGATAACCAGCAGCTTCACGGTCGCAACGCAGTAGCGTCTTACGCAGTCCACCGACCCGACCAATATAAGTTCGAGGAATAGGAGAAATCACATGGCCAAACAACCGTGGGAAAAATTAGCAGAACGAGTAGTTGAGGTGCAGGCATGTGCGCATCTCACGCCATCGGAGCAAATCGACCTGATTTCGTTGCTTTTTCGTCAATTCATCCCACCCATCCAGGCGCAAGTGGCCGCTGGCATGAGCTATGAAGCTATCCACGAACTGCTCTGGCGGCTGAAATTCGACGTGCCGCTGATTCAACAAATCATTGGCGCAGCCTGCGAGCCTTCAACGCCGATCCCCGCGAGAATCCCGGCAGCCCCGCGCTCGCTGAGATACGACCCAGTTTCGTAGTTTCAAATTCAAACAGAAAAGAGAAACCATGAGCAAACAAAAAGAAGTCGCAGTCACGCAGGCAAGCCTGGACGCAAAGGTATTTTCGCCTAACGCGCCAGTGCCACAAAGCTCGCTAGGAAAGCTACCGGGATTGTTCGAAGGCGTCAGCAAAGGCATTCAAGGCGGCGAAGGCACTCTCTTTGAGATGGCGAAAGCGTACGAGCCGAAGCCGGAGTAGGAACCGGAGAAACCATGAAGAAAGCAGTGATGATGTGGGTCGAGTATCACCGGGTGATGCACAAAGCGTTCCAAGGCTTCTGCTATCTCGTCCATGAGCCGGGCATCATAGGCGCGCTATACAGAGCGTTCGCCTAGATTCCCGTTGAGAAACGCCCGCGAGCTGTTAAGGTCACGCAATGAAAATGATTAAGCTACATGATGGCAGCGAAGTATCGGAGCGTGAGCTTGACGCCATGTGCTTTCCGCGTGACATGTTGCCCTTCACGCCGGAAGAGCGTGCAGAGCAAAAGCGGATTCAGAACGGAGTGCAGAACGGCACTGTGACACTACGAGAGGCCGCTGCATTCATAC
>WNFO01000576.1_pt1 | contig 26714 bp, 26 predicted proteins | sample 5400251 | NCBI WGS metagenome assembly WNFO01 (sample SAMN13153354, study PRJNA577476) | soil metagenome | isolation source: 100 cm saprolite under Madrone tree | place: USA:California | collected 2016-06-14
GGCATCGGGCGCGCCGCGTCGGTCATCGCGCTCGTCTACGTGGTGGGGCTGGTCGTCACCCCGTTTGCCGGCCCGGAGACGAAGGGCCGCCCGCTCCCGGAGTAACTCCGCCGGGGGAGGCTTGCGCCTCCCCCGGTCCCAGGTTTGCAGGCCTCTACTTTTTTTCCTGGGCCACGGCCGCTTCAGCGGCCTGGAAGCCGATCTTGCTGTGGGTACCGTCGCAGAATGGCTTGGTGACCGACCCGCCGCACCGGCACAGCGCGAACCGCGGCCCCTTCTCACTCGTATCGATCTTGTTGCCGTTGACGTCCACTAACTCGACCTCGCCCTCCACCAGATATGGACCGTTGGGCCTGATGCTGATCTTGACGGCCATCGACACACCTCCTCAGAGGATTTGAAATCCGCCCAACCATAGCACAGCGAGATACTGTGAACCCCTCAAGGTGACTTTCATTCGAGGCTCGGACGATTCGCCAAGAGCCCAGATGCCGGCGCGCCGGGAAGAAGGTCCGTGCCCTTGACAAGCCCGAGGGCGCTGACGCAGTCTTGGGCTCGCCAACTGACCGGCGGGTTCCGTAGGAGACGCGCAGAGAGGGAGGACGCAATGAGCCAACTTGGGATACGGCCGCTCCGTAGCTGGGCGATGATCGGCGCTCTCACCGGGACGTTCGTGGTCGGGAGCGCGGGCACGTTCGTCGCCCAGGCGGCCGACCCGATCAAGATCGGCTTGGGCATGGCACTCACGGGCGGGCTCTCCGCCAACGGCAAGCCGGCGCTGCTGGCCATGCAGATCTGGAAGGACGACGTCAACAAGAAGGGCGGCCTCCTCGGGCGGCCGGTCGAGCTCGTCTTCTACGACGACCAGACCAACCCGGCCACCGTCCCCGGCATCTACGCCAAGCTGCTCGACGTCGACAAGGTCGATCTCGTCGTGTCCGGGTACGGCACGAACCTCATCGCGCCCCTGATGCCCATCGCCATGGAGCGCAAGCTGACGGTCATCGGCATCTTCGGGCTCGGCAACAACGAGAAGTACCGGTACCCGAACTACTTCCAGATTTCGCCAACGGGACCGGATCCGGCGACGAGCACGGCGACCGGGTTCTTCGAGCTGGCGGCGAAGCAGACCCCGAAGCCGCAGACAGTGGCGCTCGTCGGCGCAGACGCCGAGTACCCGCAGACCGCACTGGGTGGCGCGCGCGAGCTGATCAGGCGGCTCGGGTTCAAGACGGTCTACGACCGGACGTATCCGCCGAGCACGGTGGACTACACGCCGATCGTCCGCGCGATCAAGGCGACCAACCCCGACATCGTCTTCGTGGCGTCGTATCCGCCGGATTCTGTGGGCATGCTCCGCGCGGCCCACGAGGTGGGGCTGCAGCCGAAAATCATGGGCGGCGGCATGGTGGGCCTGCAGTTCACGACGGTCATGGCGAGCATGGGCCCGATGCTGAACGGGATCGTGAACTACGACTACTGGGTCCCCGAGCCGACGATGATGTTCCCGGGCATCCAGGATTTCTACAAGCAGTACCAGCCGCGCGCGGCCAAGGAAGGCGTCGATACGCTCGGGTACTACCTGCCGCCCTATGCCTACGCGGCGATGCAGGTCCTGGGACAGGCGGTCGAGGCGACCAAGAGCCTCGACCAGCAGAAGATCGCGGACTACATCCGCAACACGGAGTTCAGCACGATCGTCGGCAAGATCAGGTTCGGGAAGAACGGCGAGTGGGCCAAGGGGCGCACCCTCATGGTCCAGTACCAGAAAGTCCAGGGGTCGGACATCGAGCAGTTCCGCGGGCCGGGCAAGAAGCCCGTCCTCTATCCCGAGGAGCTCAAGTCCGGGAGCATCATCTACCCGTATTCGGCCGCGCTGAAATAGCCCGCGGCCCTTGTTCTCCTGGGACCTGCTGGCAAACGCGGTGGTCTCCGGACTGCTGCTGGGCGGTTTCTATGCCGCCGTCAGCCTCGGGATCTCGCTGATCTTCGGCCTCCTCGAGATCGCCAACATCGCGCAGCCTGCCTTCGTGGTCCTCGGCGCCTACGCGGCCTACGTGCTGAACAACGCGTATGAAGTCGACCCCATCCTCACCGGGCTTGCCTTCACCCCGGTGTTCTACGTGTTGGGCGCCGTCGTCTACCGTGTCTACTACGAGAGCTTCGAGCGTCGCGGCGACGAAGCGTTGCGCGGCCTCGTGTTCTTCTTCGGGCTCCTCTTCATCCTGGAGGTGAGCCTCAGCCTGAAGTTCGGCGTCGACTATCGACTGGTGCAGACGGCCTACACCAAGACGTCGATCGAGTTCGGCGGTGTCGGGATCGCGTTCCGCTATCTCGTGCCGTGCGTCATCGGAGTCGCGATGACGCTGGCGCTCTATCTCTTTCTCAGCCGCACGTTCTACGGCCGCGCGATCAGGGCCGTGTCCCAGGATCAGCAGGCGCTGCGGCTGATGGGCGTCAATCCCATCCAGATCAAGACGATCGCCTTCGGCGTCGGCATCGCGGCCGCCAGCCTGGCGGGAGCGCTCCTCATTTGCATCGCCCCCGTGATCCCGTCGACCGACCGCGACTACATCGGCCGGATGTTCGCCATCACGGTGCTCGGCGGGATGGGCAGCATCGGCGGGACGCTCGTGGCCGGCATCATCCTCGGCGTGGCCGAGAGCTTCATGGCGACCTTCTTCGGTCCGTCGTGGTCGCTCGCGGTGTCGTTCGGCATCCTGCTCATCGCACTCGCCGTGCGGCCGGCGGGGCTCTTCGGACGGTAGATGGCGCGCACCGTCCCCGCACTGATCGTCGGCCTGCTCGTCGTCGCGGCCGGGATCGGCCTCGTCACCCTGCGCGTGAACCCGTACCTCTACTTCGCCGGCTACGTCATCCTCCAGTACGTCGTCATCGCCACCGCGTGGAACATCCTCGGCGGCTACGCCGGCTACGTGAACTTCGGCACGCCCGCCTTCTTTGCCATGGGCGCGTACACCTCGGTCTTCCTCATCCAGTCGACGCGGGCGCCGCTGCCGGTGCTGATCCTCGCGGGCGGGCTCGTCTCGGCCCTGCTCGGGCTCGGCATCGGCTATCTCACCCTTCGCCTGCGCGGCGTCTTCTTCTCGATCGCGACGCTGGCCCTGTCCATCGTGCTGCAGACGATGATCATGAACTGGGAGTACGTCGGCGGCTCGCGAGGCCTCAGCGTGATCCGCCCGAGCGGGCCGCCGTTCGGCAACTACGTCATGTTCCTCTTCACGGTGATGGTCACGCTCGCCGTGGTCGCCGTGGTGACTGCGCGCTTCATCGAGCGGTCCTGGGTCGGACGCGGCCTGGCCGCCCTGCGGGACAACGAGGAGGCCGCCGAGTGCATGGGCGTCCCCACCCTCCGCCTCAAGCTCTTCGCCACCACCATCAGCGGCTTCCTGCTCGGCGTCGCCGGCGCCCCGTTCCCGTACTACGTCACCTTCGTCGAGCCGAACTCGGCTTTCAATCTCGACTACGCCGTGAACGCGCTCGCCATGCCGATGATCGGCGGGACGACGAGCTGGGTCGGGCCCGTGATCGGCGCCGTCCTGCTTGGCTCGGCCCAGCAGCTGGCGACGGTGACGATCTCCTCCGAGATGAATCTCTTCATCGTGGGCATCGTGCTGGTCGCCTTCGTCGTCCTGGCGCCCGAGGGTCTTCTGGGCCTCGTGCGGCGCCTGCGAGGCCGGTGACGCCATGGCGGGGGCGCTGCTCGAGGTGCAGGGCATCGTCAAACGCTTCGGCGGGTTCACGGCGCTCAACGGGGTCACGCTGCACGTCAAGGCGGGCGAGCGCTTCGGCCTCATCGGCCCGAACGGCTCGGGCAAGACGACGCTCATCAACTGCATCTCGGGCGCCCTGGCCGGCTACGCGGGCCGGATCGTCTTCGACGGTGGCGACATCACGACGCTGCCGGCCCACCGGCGGACCCGGCTCGGGATCGTCCGGAGCTTCCAGATACCCAAGCCGTTCACGAGCATGACGCTCCAGGAGAACCTGGACATCCCGCTGGAATATGCCGCGCGCGAGCGGTCGCGGGACGCCGCCGCCGACGCCGCGGCGATCCTGGACTCGATCGGGCTGGGGGCGAAGGCGCATCTCAAGCCGGCCGGGCTGACGCAGATCGAGATGCGCAAGCTCGAGCTGGCGCGGGCGCTGGCCGCGCGCCCGAAGCTGCTCATCTCCGACGAGGCGATGGCGGGGCTGTCCAGCGCCGAGGTGGACGACATCCTCGCCATCCTCTTCCGGCTGAACGAGCAGGGCATCACCATCATCATGATCGAGCACATCATGCGGGCGGTCATGCGCTTCTGCGAGCGAATCGCCGTCCTCGACGCCGGGCAGCTGATCGCGGAGGGCACGCCGGAGGAGATCGTGAGGAACCACGCGGTGGAGAAGGCCTACCTTGGCGAGTAGGCTCGTCGTCCGCGGCGTGGAGGCCGGCTACGGATCGGTTCGCGTGCTCCACGGCGTCTCCATCGAGGTGCGCGAGGGCGAGACCGTCGCCCTCCTCGGCGCCAACGGCAACGGCAAGAGCACGCTCATCAAGTGCATCATGGGCATCGTCACGCCCGAGGCGGGCGAGATCTTCCTCGAAACCGACGGTGCGCGCGTCGACCTCACCCGGAAGTCCACCGAGGAGATCGTGGGGCTGGGCATTGCCCTCGTGCCCGAGGGCCGCCGCCTCTTCCCGAAGCTGACCGTCGAGGAGAACCTCCTGCTCGGCGCCTACCGGCCGGCGGCCCGCGGCGAGATCGCGAGCAACCTCAATGCCTGCTTCGAGGTCTTCCCGATGCTCGCCCAGCGCCGGCGGCAGCTCGCGGGCAGCATGAGCGGCGGCGAGCAGCAGATGCTCGCGGTGGCCCGCGCCCTCATGTCCTCTCCCCGGATCCTCCTCGTGGACGAGCCGTCCGTGGGACTGGCGCCCATCCTCGTGAGCCGCGTGATCGGAACGATCAAGGAGCTGAAAGAGCGGCGCCAGCTCACCGTGCTCATGGCCGAGCAGAACTTCAACCAGGCGACCAAGATTGCCGACCGCGGGTACATCATCGTCCACGGCAAGATCGAGTTCGAGGGTCGCAGCACGCAGGAGCTGCGGGAGAACGAGCTGGTGAAGAAGTACTACCTCGGCGTGTGACGCGCTCCGGAGAGCAGATCCGCGTTCGAGACAGCGCTAGCGCACGACGAGTCGGCGTGCTGAGGGAAGAATGGCCGTGCAGCGACATGGTCAATCGCTTGTTGAGCGGGTACGGTCTGTGACACTCGCCGTCGAAGATGTCGGCTGTCTTGCCATTTTCGCGTCGGGAACAATTTTCCTGCCCTCATTTCGCAATTCGAGCAGGCACTTCCCCACTTGGCATTTTCGATGCGGCACATTATCCGTCCAGCGCTGTGCCCGGCCGAACTGTCAGAGGAGGCGACAGCCCGAAACGTGAGCATCAAGGGCGCCGGTGGAAGTGACACCATCAGAAGGAGGCTGACATGAGATACATCTCGCTCGCGTTGTTCCTGATGACCACCCTGATATTCGAGGCGCCGGCCGCCCAGGCGGTACCGTTGACATTCGTCGGCCATCTTAATAGTGCAGAGGAGAATAATCCTGCCGATACTTCGACAGCGACGGGTCTCGCAACAATAATATTGGATCCGGCGGCCCAAACGATACAGATCAACGCGACGTTCAGCGGCTTGACGTCGACCGATATGGCGGCGCACATCCATTGTTGCATGCCGCTCGGCACCAACGCCGGGGTCGCCACCACGGTTCCCGCGTTTCCCGGGTTCCCGTTGGGGGTGACCTCCGGAACCTACACCTCCGTGGTCTTTGATCTGACGCAGACGACGATCTACAACCCGGCTTTCGTCACCCTCCAGGGCGGTCTCCCACAGGCTGAGGCCGCGCTGATCAACGGAATCGAAAACGGACTGGCCTACTTCAACATTCACACGGTCAACTTTCCGGGAGGTGAAATCCGAGCCCAGCTGTTTCCCGCACCGGAGCCGAGCAGTCTGGTCCTTCTCGGTTCGGCGCTGCTCGGTCTGGGCCTGGCCCGGTGGCGAAAGATAGCCACACGTTCTTGAGGGGGTGCGGCCCCCTGCTGCGACGGTGGGCTCAGCCTCGCGGGTTGCTCGTCTCCGGAACCAGCAGATAGAAGGTCAGCCCGTGATCCGCATTGCGGCGGGCCCACAGCCGTCCTCCGTGAGCCTGAGCGATGGAACGGCCGATCGACAACCCCATCCCCAGGCCATCCGGCTTGGTCGTGAAGAAGGGATCGAAGAGCTTCTCGAGGTCATGCGCCGCCGCCCCGACACCCGTGTCCTGCACGCCGACGAGGATGCCGGGGCCGTCCTCTCCTTGCCCACGCGCGCACGAGATGACCAGCCGGCGCGGGCGCCCCGTGACCTCCGCCATCGCTTCGACCCCGTTCATGATCAGGTTCAGGACGAGCTGTTGCAGCCGGATCCGATCCCCCAGCACCGGGAGAAGACCATCGGCCAGAACCTCCTCGACCACCACCGCGTGCTTCTGCACCTCGGGCTGGACGAGGCTGAGCACCTCGCGGATCATCTGATCGACGTCCACGAGGGACTTGTCCTCGTCCGACTTCTTCACGAGCGCACGCGCATGCGCGATCACGTCGCCCGCCCGCTGGGCGTCCCGGCTCACTAGCTGCATCGCCTGCCTGGCCTCGTCGAGAACGGGTGGAGTCTGATCGAGCCAGTGCAGGCTCGCGGTGGCGTTTGCCACGATGGCGGCGAGCGGCTGGTTCACCTCATGGGCCAGCGATGCGGTCAGCTCGCTGATGGTGGTGAGCCGCGTGACGTGCGCCAGCGCCTTCTGCGCCTCCTGCAGAGCCTCCGAGGCCCGCTTCTGGTCTCCGATCGCCGCCTCGAGCTCCGTCGTTCGATCGACCACCCGCTGCTCGAGATCGCGGTTGAGCCGGGCGATCTCGGCCTTCGCCTGCGTGATCTGAGGTGTCTCGACCACTTCCCAGCGGCCCCGACGCTTGGCGACGGCGAACTGGTGGGTGCCCGCCACGTCGAGGAACTCGGTCGCACCGCTCGTCGTGAGCGGATACGTGCAGAGCACCACCATGGGCTGATCGCCGATGCCCCGGTTCAGCTCCGCCTCGTATTCCATGAAGTCTCGCCAGTGCTTGTGCTCGAGCCAGGCCGTGTTCCCGCTCACCCGGAGGCCTTGATAGCCCCTGGACAGCGCCCGCTCGAGCTTCGCGCTCCAGTTGCCAATAATCCGACGGAGATCGATCTCTCCTTCCGTCAGATACACGTCCCGGGCCTTCAAGACCTCGATGCTTTGGTCGGAGACGTACCGGTCGAGGCCGGGAACCGCCCGGTCCAGCGCCTGCCAGACCTCCTCCTCGGTGAGGGGCTCGGAGACGACCCACCCACAGAACTCGCCGGCTTCGAGGCCGGCCTTGAAGAAGGAGAGCAGGGTCTCAAGCAGGTCGTCCCTGGTCTCGTAGAAATGGCAGAAGTGGGTACCCCACGGCATCTCGCCCACCGGATCGATTCCGGAATTCCGTAGTGCGGTCGTCATGACTGACCTCCCGAGGACTGGCTGGAACGAGCGCAACCTGGCTCCAGCGGAGCCTCGTGACTAGTATGGGCGTGCCATTGCATTGAAATCGGGTGCCACGCGAGTCGCCCGCTGCGCGTGAGAATCTGTCCCGCGTGAGAATCTGTCCAAGGAGGCGCCGTGTCAAGTAGCCTCGGCCCACTGCAGGAGGGAAGCACGGCGCCCCTTGGGTTCAGTTCATGTACGCCGCCAAGCGCGTCCGCAAGTAGAGGCGTGCCCGGTGCACGCGCGACTTGATCGTGGCCGATCTGACCTGTAGGGTCTCGGCGATCTCGGGGTTCGACAGCCCTTCGACATCGTGCAAGAGGAAGGCCGTGCGGTGGTCCGCCGGCAGCTCATCGATGGCCGCGCAGAGCACCGATTTCAACTCGCTTTCGATCGCGGGGTCCTCCAGTCTTTTCGACCAGTCGGCCGCCTCCGCCACATACCGGCCCTTCTCGTCGAACGTGGGGGCAACGTCCTCCCACGATAGATCGTTCCGCCTGCTCCGCCGCCCCCGAAGCTTCTCGTACGCTGCGTTGGCAGTTATCCGATAAACCCAGGACCCGAAGCGAGCCGTCCCCCGGAAGGTGTCGATCCTTCGGAACGCGGCCCAGAGGGCGTCCTGCACCACCTCCTCTGCGTCCGATGCATTGCCTGTGATCCGGATGGCAAGCCGGTAGGCGCGATCCCCGTACGCGTCCACGAGGGCCCCCGCCGCCTCTTCGTCCCTCCGACGCAGCTGTTCCACCAGGGCTGCGTCCGGATCGATCACTTCTCGAGCAACGCGCGGATGCTGTACGCCGATGCTCGACTCCTCAGAAATCCGCTCCATCACGGCCACCTCGCAATCCATCTCGCTCTCCTTCCAAGCCGGGCCGGTTTTCCCGAAGCGCCGCTGCTCGGTATGCTCCCGGGGTGACTCCCAGGAGGCGGCGAAACACTGTCGTGAAGTGACTCGGGGTCCGAAACCCCACCATCCGCGAGATCTGAGTGATCGAGAGCGCCTCCGTGGCCAGGCACGCACGGGCACGGGCGACCCGTTGCCGCACCACAAATCGGTGTGGAGGCACGCCGGTGCTGCTCTTGAAGAGGCGCGCGAAGTGATACGGACTCATGAAAACGACCGCGGCGAGCTCGCCGAGCGTCAGGTCCTTGTCGAGGTTCTGCTGAATGTGCTCGGTCACGCGCCGGAGTCTGGTCCACGGGAGGGTACCGTGGTCCGCCTGTGCCGTCGTCATTGGCATCTCCTTCCTGTCGAGACTCTGGAATGGTTGGACTCGATCTGGAGCCAGAGTAATTTCGCAGGGCGGAAAGGTCTACCCGACGTTGGTCGGGATCCGCTACGACCCTACTTTGGTAGGGATCGGCTCCTACCGGAGTCGGCATTGTTGACAACCGCCTCGCCGCGTCCCACCATTTATTGCCGGACGATTTCTCCATGTGATGCCGCCGTCAACCCCTCGCTACGGCCAGGAGCTTGTCGATGCCTGATTCTCTTGGATGGCGCAGGCATCCCGTGATCTTGAACTACGGGGTGCCCGTCCTGTCTGTTGGTGTCGTGCTAGCCCTCACTCACTGGCTGAATTTCTATCTGCATGCGGCTCCCGCATCGCTCTTTATCTGCGCTGTCGCGGTCAGTGCCTGGCTCGGTGGCCTCATGCCGGGCCTGCTCGCCACGGTCCTCTCCTGCCTCGTCTTCGCTTACTTTTTCCTGCCTCCGCTCCATTCGCTGGCTGTGGTGCCCTCCGAGATACCCCGCCTGGTAGTCTTTTTGCTCGCAGCCCTCTTTGTCACGTGCCTGAGTGTTGCAGAACGGAGCGCGACGAAGGCGCTGCGGGAAAGTGAGCAGCGCTTCCGCGACTATGCGGAGACGGCCTCGGATTGGCTCTGGGAAACCGGCCCGGACCACACTTTCACACGGCTCTCGGAGGGACTCACCGCGCTCGGCATCCCTCCGTCCAGCCGGATCGGCTTCACGCGGCGGGCCTTCGCCACCGACGTCGAGGAGGAGCCCGAGAAGTGGCGTGTGCATGCCGCGGCGCTCGAGGCACACCAGCCGTTTCACGGCTTCGTCTACCGGACCGCGGCCGCGGATGGATCCCCGGTCTACATTTCAACGAGGGGGTGGCCCATGTTCGACGCGGACCGTCACTTCCTCGGCTACCGCGGCGTCACCACCGACGTCACGGCGGCGGTTCGCGCGGACCAAGCGGAGAAGGCGCTCCACGAAGCGCAGGCAGAGCTAGCGCGCGTGGCGCGGGTGACGACGCTGGGTGAGCTTGCCGCTTCCATCGCCCATGAGGTCAACCAACCGCTGGCGGCCATCGGTGCCGACGCCAACGCTTGCCTGCACTGGCTGGCTGCCGACACCCCCGATCTCGACAGGGTCCGGGAGGCCCTCAACGCTATTGTGAAGGATGGTCACCGCGCGGGAGAGGTCATCACCCGGGTTCGCACCCTGCTGGCACGCTCGTCGGTCGCCCATGAGCCCTGTGACCTCAACGGTGTCATCCGGGACGTGCTGCCTCTGGTCGGGCCGGAGATCGAGCGACATGGCATCCTCCTGCAGACCTCGTTGTCCCCGGGCCTGCCGCAGGTCGCGGGAGATCGGATCCAGCTCCAGCAGGTGCTCCTGAACTTGATCTTGAATGCGGCCGAGGCTCTCCGGGAAGTCCCGCCGGAGCGGCGCCGCCTCGTCGTCCGCTCGACCTTCGAACGCCGTGAGGGCGGCCCCGGGGTGATCGTCGCCGTCGAGGATGCCGGCGTCGGCTTCGGCGAGGCCGCGGCCTCGCGCCTGTTCGAGGCCTTCTACACGACGAAGCCGGGCGGCCTTGGCATGGGATTGTCGATCAGCCGCTCGATCATAGACAGCCACCAGGGTCGGCTGTGGGCCACGGCGAACCCGGACCACGGCGCCACGTTCCATCTCGCGCTGCCGGAGATGCGATGAGCGCCGAGATACCTACCGTCTTTGTCGTGGACGACGACAGATCCGTCCGCGACTCTCTCCGCAGACTCGTCACCTCGGTAGGAATGGCGGTAGAAGTGTTCCCGACCGCTCAGGAGTTCCTCAGCGCTCCCCGGCGCGATGCTCCGGCTTGTCTCGTCCTCGACGTCCGACTCCCGGGGCTGAGCGGCCTCGATCTTCAGCGAGAGCTCGCCAATTCAGACGCCACGCTGCCGATCATCTTTCTCACCGGTCATGGCGACATTCCCATGTCGGTTCAGGCCATGAAGGCGGGGGCGGTCGAGTTCCTCACGAAGCCGTTTCGCGGACAGGACCTGCTCGACGCTATTCGACACGCGATCGATCGCGATCGCGTCGCCCGAACGGAGCGGCAAGAGCTCACCGAGCTTCGGCGCCGGTACGATACCCTCACCCCGCGCGAGCGCGACGTCATGGCCGGTGTCGTCGCCGGACTACTGAACAAGCAAATTGCCGCCGAGTTCGGGACGAGTGAAGCCACCGTCAAGGAACAGCGCGGGCAGGTCATGCAGAAGATGCGGGCCGGGTCTCTGGCGGAGCTGGTCCGGGGCGCCGGCCGCCTCGGGATTGCTCCCTCCCCTGGTGGCGAAACCCCACCAAGGTAGGGTAGACGGTTCGCCCCCCGGCCCACTACTCTGAATGCAAGTGGATTCCAGGTCTCTCCGAGGAAGCTGACTGGACTCATGGACGAATACGACACACAACTAGTCTCGATCGTCGACGACGATGAATCGCTGCGTCGGTCCCTCAAGAATCTCTTGGGATCGGTTGGCTTCCGTGTAGAGACGTTCGCGTCCGCGGAAACCTTTCTGGAGTCCCTCCACCTAAAGGAGACCGGTTGTCTGGTGCTCGATCTCCGGATGCCCGGAATGGATGGCCTCGGGCTCCTCAGACGCCTGTCGGGCATGGGCTCCCGAATTCCCGCGGTCATTCTGACTGCTCACGGCGACGACGTGACACGGCAGCGATCGCTGCAGGCCGGCGCCGTTGCGTTCCTCGCCAAACCTTTCAACGGCAATGCCCTGCTCGACGCCGTACGGACCGCCCTCGCGCAACGCGGACGGCGTCGCGACTGAGGGTCGTCGGTCAGCCTACCTTGTCGCCGCCGATCGGCAAGGTGAACTGCAAGAGAGCGCCGTGAGGCACATTCGCGGTCGCCCACAGCCGGCCGCCGTGGGCCTCCACAATCGAGCGGCTTATCGCCAGCCCCATGCCCATACCGTGAGGCTTGGTCGTATAGAACGCGTCGAAGAGGCGGTCGAGACTACCCGGATCCAGGCCGGGGCCCGAATCTCCCACTGCGATGAGCACGCCCTCCGCATCATCTCTTTTGGCGGAACCGACCAGCAACTCTCGCGGAGCATCGCTGATCCCGGTCATCGCTTCGATGGCGTTGATCATCAGATTGAGAATCACCTGCTGTAGTTGAATTCGATCGCCCAGGACGCGGGGCAGGTCATCGCCGAACCGGGTCCGCAGTGACACGCCATTGCTGTGCACTTCGCTGCGCGCCAGGGTAATGACTTCGAGGATGGTTTCGTTGACGTCGACCCAGTCCTTCCGTGAGGGAGCTTTCCTTGCGAGAGCGCGAATCCGGCCGATGATCTCACCGGCCCGATGGCCGTCTGCGATGACGAACTCGGCGGACTGCCGAGCTTCCTCCAGGTTCTGGACGGCGAGCCAGTGCAAGCACGCAGTGGCGTTGTTCACCACGGCGGCGAGCGGCTGGTTGATCTCGTGGGCAATCGACGCAGACATCTCTCCCAGCGTTGCCACTCGCGCGACGTGAGCCAACTCCGCTTGTGTGCGGCGCAAGGCCTCTTCGGCCTGCTTGCGCTCGATGAACTGCCCTATCTGGCTCCCTATGGTGGCCATCATGCCGACCAGGTCCGGGTCGGGCTGCCGTATCTCGTGGCTGAAGAACTCCATGACCCCCAGGACTTCGGCGCCGAGCAGGACGGGGAAGCCGAACGCGGCGTGCAACACTTCGCGCGCGGCGATGGGCGCACGCAGAAACGTAGAATCCCGGACGACATCGGGAATGTATTCGGGCTCACGGCGGAACCACACTCGCCCCGGCAGCCCGATCCCGGGCTCGAAGGTGCTTTCCCGGCTGGCCGTCTCGAATTCCGGGACCGCCATGGACTCTTTGTGCCACACCTCCACGCAGCGCAGCACCCCCGCCTCCCGGTCGGTGCGCCACAGCACGCCCAGGTCCCACACCAGGCACTCGCACACGGCCTGAAGGATTTTGGGCGTGGCTTCCTGGAGAGTCGCCGCCTCCGCCAGTATCCGTGTGACGGTGTGTTGCACCACGAGACGTTGCTCGGCCTGCTTGCGCTCGGTGATGTCTTGTATCGTGCCGAACACTCGGACGGGCCGGCCCGATTCGTCCCTCACCACGTCCCCCTGAGTGCGGACGACGCGCACCTCACCGCTCGGCCGGACGACGCGGAACTCCACGTCGTACCGCGGATGGCCCTCGAGCACCTCCGCCAGCAACTGACGGTCGTCGGGGTGGATCAGCTTCTCCACCTCGTCACGGCTTCCCACGGGTTGCTGCGGGCTCAGCCCAAGGATGCGGTAGGTTTCGTCCGACCAGGCGTAGCGATTTGTCGCGAGGTCGCGTTCCTGATAGCCGACGTGCGAGATGCGCTGCGCTTCTTCCAGCTTGCGCTCGCTTTCGCCCATGCCGCGAAACATCAGGAGGCTGGTCAGGGCGTCCTCGAGCCGTCGGCCGACCTCCTGGAAAAGCCGCTCTTCCTGCGGTGTCCAGGCGCGCGGGTAAGAGCACTGGTGCAGCCCCAACATGTAGGGCCTATCCCCTTTGGGATAGACCGTCATGGCGATCATGGACAGTATGCTGAAACGCTTCGCCGTCTCGGCGGGCAGCGGGTGATCCGACCCCGGACCGAATCGCACAGGGCCAGTGGACGCTCTGACGATTCGGAACGCTTCCGCGATTTCGGAATCGACAGGCATTTCAAGCCCCAGGGCGAAGGCGCCGGGGAATTCGGGCCGAACACGCTCCATCGGCACTCTCCACGACGCAGCTTCCGCGTCGCACGGATACACCAGCCACGATCGGTCACACCCAAGGATCGACAGCACGGCCTCGAGCACATCGCTCATCAACTGCTCGAGGTCATTCGTTCCCTGGATGGCCCGGTTCACCTGATCCATGCTCTCCAGGAACCAGAGATGGGTCCGCCGCTCCTCCTCCGACCGACGGCGCTCGATCGCGATGCTGGCAAGATCGGTGATCTGATCGATGAGATTTCGCTGCGACGGCGTGGGATGTGTCGGTTCGCGGGCGTATATCGCGAACGTTCCCAGCACCCCGCCATCCGAAGCGAAGATCGGCGTCGACCAACACGCTCGCAGCCCGTGAGGCAGAGCCAGATGCCGATAGTCGGCCCACAGGGGATCCCGCGCGATATCCGAGACAATGACGGGGGCTCTGCGGTAGGCGGCCGTTCCGCACGATCCCGCCGCCGGACCGATCGCGCTGCCGTCGATCGCGTCGATATAGCTCTTGGGAAGGCTCGGCGCTGCGCCGTGCCGAAGCCGATTGCCGTCCGGATCAAACAACAGGATCGAGGCGAGAGCGCCTTTCGACAGCTCCTCGACAAGCCGGCACAACGCGTCGAGGATCATCGAGAGCGGATCGCCTTTGGCGATCATCTCGAGAAGCCGTTTCTCTCCCGCCAGCAATGCCTCGGCTTGGAACATGATGCCTTCCGTCTCGAGAGCTTACGCCTTCGCCGAGCAACGCGCCACAACAAGGTCCGTTTGGCATCTCGTCAGCGAGGTCCGACGAATACAGGATCAGCCGAGGTGGTCGGCGCCCGTCCGATTCCTGCGGAAATTCGCGGTCGGTCACACCCCGAGGGTGGCCGGATCGTCCGGGGTAATGTGCTCGAGGGAGCTCAGTCGCGCTTGCGCGGCTTGACTCCGTAGCCAGGGCGGGCGCACACGCAATCTTCTCAGCACACCAAGCACCCGTCGGGGTGTTCCAAGGTCGGACCATATGATTCGCGGCAGCATGGACACGGCGAGGTATGGGGGGCACGGCGCGAGGATGGATCGCGAGAAATTCACCGTGGGCATCAGGGAGTAAGCCTGCTGCACGGCCCACGCCTCCTCCGCGGTCCCGTCGAACGGCTCCATATGGCCCAGTCGCTCACTCATCGTTGGCAGGCACTCGTACCCCGCGTTGACCAGCGTCGCGACCTTCGCGACTATGACGAACGTGTTCCACAATGCCCCCAGATTCAGACACGCGCGCGCCATGGCTTCTGACGGTTTCTCCCAAAAGCGCCGGACCTGCCTGATGAGACCGGTCTTCTCTCCATCGAGCACCTCGCCCGGCTCGATCCATCCGTACTCTGTCTCGGGCCCGCCAGGCTGCGCCCCCAGGAGACATATGCGAGCGGGATGCCGGTCGATCCACTCAGCGATGCCGGCAACGTGCTCCATGAACGCCGACTCACCGAGGACAAAGTGATCGGAGGGAAACACGGCCACCGTCGCCTCGGGATCCCGCCAGGCAATCCAGTGAGCAGGCAGCAGGATAGCGGCAGCCGTGCCTCGGTCTCTCGGCTGGGCCAAGACGTGCGCCGCTTCGCGATGGCTGACCAGCTCGGACATGTACGGAGCATGGCTCTGCATCGTGACAATGACCGTCCGCTCGGAAGGAATCCGGAGAGCAACCCTGTCGAGCGTCTCCTGCAGGAGAGACCGGGACCCGAGAAGCGGCACATATTGCTTCGGCCGGTCATCTCCGCACACGAGGCGAACGAGGGGCCGCAGTCGGACACCCTCGCCGCCGGCGAGGATGATGGCCCACAGTCGACCGTCCCCGCGTGAAGGCGAGGCCGGCGAGGTCCTCTCGCTGGAGTGGTCGTTGAGCATCCAGCCAACATGCGTGCCGTCGTCGAGCCCGTCTCTGAGCATCTCGCGACTCTCCCCCCGGCCTCACCCCGCGGTCGCGACAGCCGCGTGTGTCACGCGATCTCCCGAAGCCACGGTCATCACAGGTACTTGCATGGAATTCTCCCGAATCGCTCTTCGGGCTCCCCCGCCGTGATCCGGGGATGCGGCGGAGCAGAAGCGGCCTTGAGACCGGACGGACTCATGCTGCCCTGCCGGAAGGCGCGGATCATGCGATAGCGGCGGACTCGCTGGAACAGGAGATAGAGCCCGAAGGCGGCGAGGAAGAAGACGACCACGCGAATGCCCAGGAGGGCAGCCGTCCCCGTGACAGCATGGCTGAGGACGTATCCGAGCCCGATCCACAGCCCGGCCCACGTCAGAGCGCTTGGCACACCGTAGCAGAGGAAGCGGATGATGCTGAGCTTGGTGGCGCCGGCCATTCCGGCGGTGATGGCGTTCAGCTCAGGCAGGAATCGGGCCCCAAGGTGAAATGCCCGGACGTGGGCAGCGTAGACGTTCCAGACCCGGCGCACCAATATTTGAGCGCCCGGTGAAACCCGACCGACCATCTTGAGCGCCCGCACGCCGTGCCGTCGGCCCAGGCCGTACCACGTCAGGTCCGCGGCAAGAGACGCCCCGACCGCGACGGCGATCACGGCGCCCATGGTCAGGTGGCCGTTCCCGGCCAGCGCGCCCGCGCCGAGCAAGGCGGGCACCACGGGTATGGGGACGCCGGCCTGGTTGCCAAAGACCCAGGCAAACAGAAGCCACTCCGCGTGTGCCAGAATCATCGCCGACCGCCGGCGATTGGCACGAGGCTCCAGAGGTCGGCCACGCAGGTCATGGGCTCCTCAGAGGGCGCGGAGGAAGGCAACGAGGTCTCTCTTTTCCTGGACAGTGAGCTGGACGCCCAGCACCAGGTTGAAGAACTCCACGGTGTCGTCCAGGGTCAAGAGCCGCCCGTCGTGGAGGTAGGGCGGCGAGTCCTTGATGCCCCGCAGCGGGAATGTCTTGATCGGGCCGTCGCCAACTGCCCTCATCCCGTTGATCGTCACGGGCTTGAAGAAGCGCTCGCCCTGCAGGTTGTGCATCAGGTTGTCCGTGTAATACGGCGGCACGTGGCAGGTCGCGCAGGTGCCCTTGCCGAAGAAGGTGGCCTGTCCCCGCAGCTCCTCAGGCGTTGCCCTCTTCGGGTCGAGCTTGCCGTAGACGTCCAGCTTCGGCGCGGGAGGGAAGTCGAGGATCTCCTGGAACTCGCCCATGAAGTGGACCTGACTGCCGCGCTCCAGGACGTTGACGCCCTTCTTGGTGGCGATCACGGGATCGCCATCGAAATACGCCGCCCGCTGCTCGAACTCCGTGAAGTCCTCGACCGTCTTCAGCGCGCGCTGGGAGCCGAACAGGCGCTGGATGTTGACACCGCGGAGCGTCGGTGTCTCGATGCGGTGGCGGAATTCCTGCGGCCGGATGTCGCCCACCAGGTGGGTCCCGCCGTTGGTGTGACCGTTCTGGTGGCAGTCGAAGCAGGCGACGCCGAGGCTCGGGTGCTCGCTCCGCCGATCCGCCGTCGCGTTGAACTGCTGCTGCGGGAACGGCGTCAGCAGCAGGCGCAACCCCTCGAGCTGCTTCGGATTCAGAATTCCGTTGAAGAGCTCGTAGAAGTTGTCGGTCGTGACGAGCTTCCCCTGCGAGACATCGCCCAGATCGGGCCGGGTGGTCAGGTAGATCGCCGCCGGGAACTCCGGCAGGAAGCGATCCGGCAGGTCGAAGTCGAGGTCGAACCGGGTCAGGTCCCGGCCAGTCTGCTTCTTGACTTCCGTGATCATGAACAGCGGAAAGAGCATGCCGCCTTCAGGATGGTTGGGATGCGGCAAGGGTATGAAACCGGCCGGATACAACCCCTTGTCGCGGATCTCCTCCGGGGTCATCTTGGCCAGGGCGTCCCAGGTCGCTCCCGCCGGCAGCTTGACGCGGACGCCCTCCTGAACGGCCTTTCCACGGCCCATGGTGACGCCGGTGGCGGGGCGATCACTGAGGTCGTAGCGCTCTGCCAACAAGGCCATCTGGCGCTGCATGACGGCGGCCTTGGCCCCGCTCATCCGCGCCATCACTGTGGGAAAGCGCTCCTCGATGACAGGCAGGTAGCTCGACTTGGATGGACCAGGCGGCGACCCGGTCTGTGCACGGGCACTCAGGGTGCCGACTACGGCGCCGATGATCAGCAGGCCCGTTACCGCAGCAGCGATCTTCCAGTTCTCCCGCATAGCGACCCCTCGCTCGTCACTCAGGTTTCTCGCTCTTGCGTCAAAAGCCATGCTTCGTCGTTACGATGGGGCCGCCGCTCACCGGGATGCCCGGACGGCCCCTTTTCGCAAGATCGTGAAAGCTCATCGAGCGCCGGTCACTGGAGCGCCAGCGGTCGCTGAGAATCGGCCCGCCTCGTGCAACCCGGGGGCCGGAATTGCGTCTAAAGGAGCGCCGGCGGGGAGGTGAGCCGTCGATGAAGCTTTACGCGTGGATCCTGATCGTCCTGAGCTTGCTGGTGGCGGCTGGCGCCGGCTTCGCCCTGTCCCGTCACTCGCTCTCGAGTCCCGACTGCCGCAACAGCGTCATCATCACGAAGGACAAGACCGGCGCCGACATGGAGTGCGTCTGCGTCGGCGGCGCCCTTGCCTCCTGCTTCAGGCCCGGCCCCTAGCCTGCGCAACGGTACTCCGCGTCGCACCTAACTGGCGGACACCGCGGCTGACGTCAGCCGATATCGGGGCGCCGGCACGGAATTGCCGAACCGCTGCGAGATGGCGCGGCGAACTCTTTCTGTCAGGGTGGATGTCGCCTCGAGCGAGGAGGATTCCCGGTTCAGCCCCGCCCATGGACGCCATGTATACCCATCGATCATGTCACCCTTCGATAGGTATATGTAGATACATCTTACCTTAACGCCCTCCTGCCGCCGACCTGAATCCCGCCGACCCCGGCCGACATCCTAGTTAATGGAATCCGGGTCGCGAGTCGTCGATGCCGCTCACGCGCCGACTGTGAGAGGAGACTCCCAATGCCTGTCGCCAAGATCCACGTCCTCGAAGGGCAATACGACGACGCTCGTCTCGGCAAAGTGTCGAGCGCGGTCCAAGATGGCCTCATCAGTGCCCTGGGAATTCCGCCGGCAGACTTCTTTCAGATCATCCACATTCTGCCTCGGGGCCGCTTCCTTCACACGCCGTCGTTCCTGGATCTCAACTACTCCGATGCTCTGATTCTTCTGGAAATCACGTTTATCTCTGGCCGCCCCAAGGAGAAGCGACTGGGCCTGTTGAAGGCCCTGAACGAGGCGGTGGTTGCGGCCGCGGGAATTTCTCCAGACGATCTCTTGATCACGCTCTACGAAACCCCCGGCGAGAACGTATCTTTTGGCCGCGGCCTGGCCCAACGCGCACACATCTCGGCCGCAGATCCAAAGGCCGCAAGCGGCTAGGAGAAGGAATCGTCGGCTGACTAAGGAGGCATCCATGGGCAAGCTCGAGGGGAAAGTCACGCTCATTACTGGCGGCAACAGCGGCATTGGCCTCGCGACGGCGAAGAGGTTTGTGCAGGAAGGCGCGTACGTCTTCATTACCGGACGACGTGACGCGGAGCTTGCCGCGGCGGTCAAGGAGATCGGACGCAATGTAACCGGCGTACAAGGAGACGTGTCGGACCTTGGAGATCTTGATCGCCTCTTCGCGCAAATCAAGCGGGAGAAAGGCACGCTCGATATCGTGTTCGCGAATGCCGGCGTTGCAACATATGCCCCCTTCGGCAAGATAACCGAGGAGCACTACGACTCGATCTTCGACATCAACGTGAAGGGCCTGCTCTTCACGGTGCAGAAGGCGCTTTCGCTGATGCCGGATGGCGGCTCTATCATCCTGAATGCGTCCATCGTCGCCAGCAAAGGGCTGCCGGCGAATAGTGTCTACAGCGCCACGAAGGCCGCCGTCCGTTCGTTCGCGCGGACATGGACGACGGACTTGAAGGAGCGCCGCATTCGCGTGAACGCGGTGAGCCCGGGCCCTATCGAAACACCCGGGCTGAAAAACTTGGCGGCTTCCACGGGAGCGGGCGAGGAGCGCTTGAAGGCGCTGTCCAGCAGTGTTCCGCTCGGCAGGCTCGGCACCCCCGATGAGATCGCGAAGGCCGTGGTGTTTCTCGCATCCGACGACAGCAGCTACATCACGGGAACGGAACTGTTTGTGGATGGCGGTTTCGCGCAGGTGTAGGCCGTCCACGCTGGCGCTGCTCGCGCCGCGGCAGGTCTACAGCGCGTCGTCATCCTTCGGCTGCACGCGCCCTTCCTTCGCGTCCCCGGCGTCGCTTCTTGACGGCGACATGATGCAGGCGGGCCAGCCGCCGTTGCGCATCAGCCCACGCCTTTGTTCCCAACTCGCGCAGGACTTTGCCTTGCGCCCGGGCCCAGAGGGGCCGCGCCACCTCCAGGGTTCGTCTCCCTTTCCATGTGAGTCGCATCGCCTTGATCCGCCCGTCGGAGTGCGGCGCACGCTCGATCACCCCCGCCCGCTCCAAGACGCTAAGGCTGCGCGTCAGCGTCGTCTGGTCAATCGCGAGCTCATCCTCCATCTGTTTCAGACTCGCCTCGCCCAGGCGCGCGATCGCCACAAGAATACTGAACTGAGTCACGCGGAGACCGCTCGGCCGCAGGCAATCGTCGTAGAGTTGCGTCACCACGCGGGTGACCATGCGAAGTGTGTTGCAGACACAGGGCGACAGCCGTCCGCGGCCCTGTCCGATCGCCAGTGTGGTGTTTCGTCGACTCATGGACGTCATCCTATCAGCGACGGTCATCGAAGCAAAGCACTTACATGCAGATACATCATAGTGTGCTTCAAGCCCGGGCCCTAGCCAAGCGCGGCCGCCCATGCCTTGAGCTCGGGCGTAATCGATGTGAACCGAATCCTGATATCGCCGGGCGCTTCGGCGACCGACTCGACGACCTTGCCGTAGATCTCGCCCGTGGGGTTGCCGTGCGAAGTCGCGGCGACGGTGACCCTGAGGTTGCTCAACACCGCGAGCCCCAGCGCCGACTGGATGCTGGCCTCGAGCTCGGTCACCGCGGTCAGCCGGCCTTCGTGCTCTGTGCGCCCGACGAATTTCTCCTCCAGCACCGTGAACCGGACGGGCAGCGGGGGCGCGAGTGACCGAAGGGGTTTTGACCTGGAGGGCAGCGTCAAATCGAAAGGCCTGCCAATACCGCCAATCTCGTACAAGAGCAGGCTGCGCGACGCCCCTTTGGGCTCCACCCGAAACTGCCTGTCGATCCGCAATGCCGCCTTGACCTGCGCGCGCGTGTCCTCCGAGACGAGCAGCTGGCCACCGATCGTGAAGGATTCGATGCGCCCGGCCAGGTTCACATTGGCACCGACGGCCGCGTATTTCGTGCGGCGAAGCGAGCCGATGTTGCCCACGATCACCCGGCCCGTGTGTACCCCGATGCCCATCTCGAGCTCGGACGCGCCCTTCGCGGTGAGACGCCGGTTGACCTCCGTCATGGCGAGCTGCATGGCCAGTCCACACGCGACAGCCTTCTCGGCGTGGTCCTCGCAGGCCACCGGCGCGCCGAAGATGACCAGGATGGCATCGCCGACAATTTCATCGATCGTGCCCTGGTAACGGCCAATGACATCCATCATCGCCTCCAGATACAGATTGAGAACCTCGATCACCTCGTGCGGGGTCAGGCGGGCGGCCATGGCGGTGAATCCGCGGAGGTCGGACATCAGAATGGTCGCCTCCCGTTCCTCTCCGCCGAGATCCAGGGCCTCAGGCGCGCGCAGGAGGCTCTCGGCCACCTCCTCGGACACATAGCGGCCGAAGGCGCGCCTGACCAGCTCGTGGGCGCGAGCCAATTCCGCGCCGTTGCGCTGCAGCGCCATCGTCGCCTCGTCCACCTTTTCGTTGATCACGCGGTTGCGCTTGATGAGCCCGGCCATCGCGAAGCCAAACAGCATGGTCACCGCCAGGCCTCCCACCAGAGTCACCGCTGCGACCGCATAGTCGGGGCCGTCCCCATAGCGCTTCTTCACCCCCCAGACGATCTCCAGGTCGGCGCCACCTGTCGTGGCCCGTGTGATGAGCCTCCTCACGAACTTCTCGCCTGGCCGGGCCTGGATGATCGGCCGGATCTCAGGTTGCGCCATGAACTTGCCGTTCAACGTCAGGGTGAAGCCGACCGGCGTGGGCGCCCCCCGCAGCGCGCCTTCCAGGGTCGCGTATTCGAGCTTGCCGACGAGTACGGTGGGGGTCTTGACCCTGGTCAGCGCGACCAGCACCGGCGAGACGAGCCTCTCGTTCCCCTCGCTGACGGGAGGACCGAGCACGAACTGATTCGGTCGGGCCACGGCCAGCGCGATCAGCGGCCGCAGCCTGGCAAATCCGTCCGCCGCGTCTCTCTCGAGGAAGACGAAATTCCCCGAGGAGATGACCAGCACCCACGTGCCTTGAGCATCCCGCTCCAGCATCGCGGCCGCTCCGAGGAGCACAGTGGTGGCTCGCGACTCGATGCCGTCGAAGGCATTGAGGAATTCCTTGGGCACGGTGTTGGGGGAGTTCTCCACCAAGGCCGCCAGGCCGGAGAGCGGCGCATAGCTCTCGTCCATCCAATCGAGGAGCATGCTGGAGAGTCTCTGAGCGTCGGATTCCGCATGCGCGATCCACTCGCGTTGGGCTGTCCGATAGAGTGTATAGCTGATCGACAGCGAGGCGGCGACGCCGGCAGCGACCACCACGGCAAGTAACCCCTGGTACCATCTTCGCCGCTGCTTTTGCGCCTCGTCGCGCTGCCCCGGAGCTCGAGCCATCCGTCACTCCGTCGTGCTGAAGATCGGGCGGAAGCCCGGCGGCGCCAGGCTCGAGCCCACGTCGAAGCGGCCGACGTTGTCGCGGTCGACGAGCAGCACCGGCGCACCGACGTGCTTGAGATGATCCCGCTTCTCCAGGACGCGCACCGCAAGGTCGACGGCGAGCTTCGCCTGACGAGCCGGCTGGTCAGTGGGGGCGCCCACGATGGTGCCGCGCTGGATGCCGCGATACACTCCTGGGCTGAAGTAGTACGAGAGCACCTTGATGCGCACCGATAGGTCGCGCTCGCGCAGCACCTGCACCGCGGCTTCCGCGGTGACGGCCGTGCCGACGATGTAGTCGAGATCCTTGTGCCGGTGGAGGCTGGCATTGAGCAGCTTCGTCTGCTCGACGATCCCAGTGTCGCCGAAGCTTCCGTCAACGATTCTGATCGTCGTGCCTTTGAGGGCGTCTCGGAGGCCCTGATCACCCGCCGCCACCCATCCAGCCCCCTTCGGCCCCGGGAACCAGGCAATGCGGACGGCCTTTCCGTCGGCACCGGCCAAGTTCCTGAGGAACAGCCCGGCCGCGAACCCCATGTCGTAGAAGTCCGCAGCCGCGCGCGCCGCGATTGCCCGAGAGCTCACCCCGTTGATGAGGTCGACGACCGGGATGCCTCGCTCCGCGTAGGAGGCGATCAGGTCGTTCAGACCGTCCGCCGAGATTGCCCCCAGGATCAGACCATTGGCCCCGCCCTTGATACATTCGGCGATCTGGCGCTTCTGCGTTTCCACGTTTTCATAGCCGCCGGCCTCAAAGACATTCAACCGCACCCCGAGACGCCTTGCTTCCTGGATAAGGGCAGAGTTGACGGCTAGCCAGTAGTCGTCCTTGAGGTGCGGGATCGACGCGCACACGTGCCACGACTTGCTCGCGTGCCCCAACGGCACGTACTCTCTCCGAACGTGCTGTCGCTGCTGATTGAACGGCGGTTCCCAGACGTCAATCGGGAAAGGCCTGGCTTCGTCCACCGCACGGACCTGGACGGACGTCAGCAAGACGGAGACGACGACCATGATGGCGAGAAGAAATCGGATCGACACTATTTGCTCTCCAGTTTTGTGGGTCAGCGACGATCTTCGGACTGACGACGGAACTGACCTGAAGCGCGACTCACCCGCGTCGGCATTGAGACGTCTTATGTCGGGACGTCGCTACTAGGAGGAAACTTTTTCCGACCGGGCTTACTAGAGACTCATGATGGGAGTATCCAGGGCCCTGGCCGCGCGCACGGGATCAAAATACTCGCGCAAGTACGCGATCTTGCCGTCCGCTGCACGCAAGAACACGACATACTCCTGGATATAGACGCGCCCCGTCTCCTTGATGAGCCCCTCCGCCTTCACCTGGGCGACGGCCGCCTCCGAATCCGCGAATGCGTGGACTTTGAGATCGAAGAAGTGAAAATTCTCCACCGCCTGCACGAACCAGGTCACGTGACGCACCACCGCCTCCCGCCCCGATAGACGAGCGGGATGGCCGATGGCAGGTGCATAGGGCAGCTCCCACACGAGATCATCGGCGATGAGCGCCTGCCACTGCGCGGTGTCCGCGACAAGCGTCTGGAAGTGTCGCTGCAGGAGCTCGGAGGCCGTGGTCAATGTAGTTTCCCTCCCTGCCTTTGGATGGAGACGCCGACCTCTAAGATGCATACAAAGGGCCGGCATCAGCGCCGCGAAGCACGGCGTCTCAATATGTGAGCAGCGGGAAGGAATTCCCAAGCCTATTCGAGCTCTTGACCAGACGGGACGTGGTGGCGCAAGATGCCCGCCGATGCCAGCCACTCCGCTCGCCGGACGGGCGCAGACCGTGAGGCATTCATACATGACCACAAGAGGGGGACGCGCGATGCGCTGGCTCAAGATCGCGATGGTCGCGCTCGGCGTCGGGGTGCTGCTGGCGCCGGCGATGAGCGCCGCCCAGGACGGCGCGGTGAAGATCGGCGTGCTGGACGACATGTCTGGGCCCTACTCGGAGAACACCGGCCCGGGCGACCTCCTGGCGGTGCGAATGGCCGTGGCAGATTTCGGCGGCTCGGTGCTCGGCAAGCCGATCGAGGTGGTCTCCGCCGACATGCAGAACAAGGTCGATGTCGGCGTGGGAATCGCGCGCCGCTGGTATGAGCAGGAGCAGGTCGACCTGATCATCGGCATCCCGCATTCGGCGATCGCCCTGGCCGTGGTGCGCCTCGCCGAGGAGAAGAACCGGCTGGTGATGCCAACCGCGGCGGCGACGGCCGAGCTGACCGGCAAGGCGTGCTCGGCGCACAGCGTGCACTGGGTGTATGACACCTACGGTCAGAGCAAAACGATTGCCAATGCCATCGTCAAACAGGGCGGCGATTCCTGGTTCTTCATCACCGTCGACTATGCCTTCGGCATCGCGCTGGAGCAGAACGCAACCGAGTTCGTCAAGGCAGGGGGCGGGAAAGTTCTGGGCTCGGCGCGGCATCCGCTGAACACGGCGGACTTCTCGTCCTATTTGCTGCAGGCGCAGGCCTCGAAGGCGAAGGTGGTGGTCATGGCAAACGGCGGCACCGACCTCACCAATGCGATCAAGCAGGCGAAGGAGTTCGCGCTCGACAAGGGCGGGCAGCGGCTGGCCGCCCTGCTGATCCAGTATCCGGAGGTGCATGCGTTGGGCCTGAAGACCGCGCAGGGGCTGCTGATGGCCAGCTCCTTCTACTGGGACATGAGCCCGGAGGCGCGTGCCTTCACCGATCGGTTCGCCGCGGCGAAGGGGATGCCGCCCACCATGATCCAGGCCGGCACCTACGGGGCCACCCTGCACTACCTGAAAGCGGTCAAGGCGGCCGGCACCGACGAGGCGAAAGCGGTCATGGCGAAGATGAAGGAGATGCCGATCAACGACTTCATGACCAGGAACGGCCGCATCCGCGTGGACGGCCGGGTGATCCGCGACATGTATTTGATGCAGGCGAAGACGCCCGAGGAGTCGAAGGGTGAATGGGACCTGGCCAAGATCGTCGCGACGATCCCGGGCGATCAGGCGTTCCGCCCGCTCAACGAGGGCGGCTGCCCGCTGGTGACGAAGTAGCCTGGCGTATCCCACAATGGACGTTGACGCGACCGCTCGCGCGCCGCTTCGTCCCCTACCTCGAAGGCAAGGAGCCCCTGCTTGTCTCCGCGATCGGCCAGACGCTACGGCGCCCGGCTCGTCACCGCCGACACGGACTTCGAGGGGCTTCCCGACGCGATCGTGCTTCGCTGAGAAGCGCGCAGACCCGCCTTGACCAGGCGGGCGTGGCGGCGCAAGATGCCCGCCGATGCCAAACAGCCCGCTCGCCGGACAAGCGCAGACCGTGCTGGGCCCCATCGCCGGGGAGGCGATGGGCATCACCCTGCCCCACGAGCATCTCCTCATCGACTTCGAGGTGATGTTCAAGGAGCCGGCGAGCGGCAGTGAGCGCGGGCTGGCCCGGCAGCCGGTGAGCCTGGCCAATCTCGGCTGGGTGCGGCAGCACTTCAGCTCCAACCTCGACAACCTCCAGCTCCTCGACGAGAAGGTCGCCCGCGACGAAGCGCTCCTGTTCAAGCACGCGGGAGGCCAGACCTTCGTGGACCCCACCAATCGGGGCCTGGCCCGCGATCCGCTGGCACTCGCGCGGGTGGCCCGCGCCACCGGGCTCAACATCATCATGGGCTCGGGCTACTACGTGGCCGCGGCGCATCCGCCCGACATGGGCGCCAGAACGGCCGACGACGTGGCGCGCGAGATCGTGACCGACCTCACGGTGGGCGTCGGCGACACCGGCGTGCGCGCGGGCTTCATCGGCGAGATCGGCACCACGTGGCCCTGGACCGACAACGAGAAGAAGGTGGTGCGCGCGGCGGTGGCCGCCCAGTGCGAGACGGGCGCGGCCCTGATGATCCACCCGGGCCGCCACGAGCGGTTGCCGCTGGAGATCGTCAGCTTCATCAGGAAGGAAGGCGCCGATCTCGGCCGCACCATCATGTGCCACATCGAGCGCACCATCGCCGACCCGGCGGTGCTGCTCGAGCTGGCCGCCACCGGCGTGTACCTGGAGTACGATCTCTTCGGCCTCGAGACCTCCTACTATCCCTACAATCCCGCCTTCGACATGCCCAACGACGGCGAGCGGATGCGGCAGATCCTCTTCCTGATCGAGCGCGGCCACCTGGCCCAGCTCCTGCTATCCCACGACATCGCCTACAAGCACTGCCTCACGAAGTGGGGCGGCTTCGGCTACCACCATCTCCTCGTCAACGTGATCCCTCGCCTCCGCGCGAAGGGCGCCGACGACAAGACCATCCAGACCCTGCTGGT